>Ga0265309_10001051_pt1 | contig 11879 bp, 11 predicted proteins | sample Helome_FD_192492 | JGI IMG/M metagenome (GOLD analysis project Ga0265309, IMG submission 192492) | Marine sediment microbial communities from subtidal zone of North Sea - Hel_20160524 (Illumina Assembly) | ecosystem: Environmental > Aquatic > Marine > Subtidal zone > Sediment ...
TCATTCTGGTCTTCAATCGTGAGCCTTTTCCAGGGTTCACCATCGATTAGCGCGTGAATGCCAAGATCGCCGTCCGTGTTATTGAGCTCGAAAAAAACGAATGCCTCGTCGAATTCGAGTTCGTCTTCATCATGGTCTTCGGCGACAACGGCGAAGGGCAGGGCGAGCGCTGCCGCGACGCCGGCGCTCAATATCGATTTTCTGATTTTCATGTTCTTCTCTCCTGACTGCTGGGGATTTCGGCTAACTCATAAGACGGTTCCTGGTCAGGAAATCGGTCGCTTCGTTCATTTAAGCGGCAAGAATCGCTCGCGGATTCAACCGCTCGCCAGGATTGAAGTCACAGCCGTTAGGCGACGGTCGCCTGGTCTACGGTAGAATGGCGGCTACGGACCCGAAGAAGCTGTTGGGAAAACCTCGCAATAAGGCAAGATCTGAAATAGTGCGGACGTTCGAAACCAAGAACTCATTGCTCGTATCGTGTGCTGCAGCTATCGCGCTGTTCGGTCAGTTCACATTTGGAGAGACCATGGACAAAGCTACCTTTTGGGAGATTATCGAGAAAGCAAGGTTGGCATCGCCAAGCAAAGACGAGCGTCCGGAGGCCCTGCGTTCTGTCCTCGAAGAGTTGTCACCGGATGAAATTCAAAGTTTCCACGAAACCTATATAACCCAGGTTTACGCCGCATATACATGGCCCCTTTGGGGCGCAGCGTACGTAATGAATGGCGGTTGCTCAGATGATTGCTTCGACTATTTCCGCGACTGGTTAATCTCGGAAGGCCAGACTGTTTATGAGTCCGCGTTGAAGGACCCTGAGAAACTCGCGGACTTGCCACGAATGGACGAGATTGAATTGGAAGAATTCCGGTACGTTGCCGACGAGGTGTACGAAGGGAAAGCCGGTCGTGCTATGGAGCTAACCTATCCGCCATTTCCGAGCGAGCCTGCTGGAGACTCCTGGGACGAGGATACAGTGGACAAGCTATACCCTAAGCTCGCAGCCATATATTGGTAGGAGACGTTTCTCGAAAGCAGCCGCCCGAGAATTCTGAGGTAAAATGTCGGCTGATGACTGCGGTTTCAACCGGTCGAACGGGCTAGGAACGGCGATGGGATATGTATTGCACGTTACACGTGCAGAATTCTGGGCTGAGAACGACTCGCATCGCATCGAGGCCAACGAATGGATCGCCTTGATCGAGTCCGACGCTTCACTGGCTATCGATGAGCGAAATGGCCGATATTTCGCCGTGTTCGGCTCGGAGGACGAATCGGGCTGGATTGACTGGAAAGACGGCAACTTGTACTCGATGTACCCGCGACCAGCGATCTTTGCGAAGCTCCTCGATATCGCCGACTTGCTCCGCGCAAGGGTCCAGGGTGACGACCGGGAGGTCTATGAAAGCCTCGACGACTATCCGGGATCTGGCAACGCACGGGTCGTCGACCCGCAGGCCAGGGATTCGTTGCCGCGCTATCTCAGCCGCAAGCGGTTCTTCAATCTAGTCGTCTTCGCCACAATCGTGCTCGTCATCATGGCCGCAAATGTGTTCGATTGGTGGTAGCGCGTATCTCCCGCGTGTGAGAAAGCATGTTCGAGAGTCGTGACAGAAGGGATGACCGCCAATGGCCGTACTGAGCCGGTCGCATAGAGTTGAGTTGACTGGCTGCTTTACCCCTGGAAGCCGCCAGTCGTTTGATTTCAGGTACAATTTCCGCTGGTGACCCAAAGCGGCCGCTCGGAAATATGATTAGGACGGGACCAATTTTCGTTAGGCTAATAAAGTACATCGAAAAATTCATGGTCTGGAGCTGTCGTCAGACGTTTCAGCGACCTGCATCTGTCTGCGCGTTCTGGGCTGCCTTTCTTACTTTCGCATTCATTCCCACTATTGCTGAGAAGATCAAAGAAGGCGACACGCTGACGGCTTTATTCCCCGAGTTCTTGATTGTGTACCTGATTCTCATCCCGGTAGCGTTCTTCTCGACCAGAATAATGTTGTGGATCGTTCTGCGCGCCGCTGGGGTCACAGCTCACGAATTGAAAGGAGCTTGACTGGCCGCTTCACGCCCTGAGCTGGTCCGTCAAGTTATTCAGGCTGCCTCGGCGAGCTGTTTGAGTAGCGGTGATCGCCGGCGCCGCAGTGTCTTGAGGTACTTCGACTCATCATAGGGCACACGGTCCTGCCAGCATCGGTAGAGAACCCGGATCCACTTGTAGGCCAAGGCCCGCACGGCAATATTGTGAGAGGCGCCCTTGGCGCGCTGTTGCCGGTAATAGGCGCCGGCCCAGGCGGATTTGTTGATGGTCTGCGCGGCGAAGTCGATGAAGGTCTGACGCAGGAACTTCGGACACTGGAAGCGCCAGTGTACCCAGGTACTGTTACCGCTTCGTTTGGTGATGGGCGCGATACCGCTGCGTTTCTGCAGTTGGGCGGCACAGCGGTAGCGGTCGCGATCCTCGCCGAAGGCGGCCAAGAGCCGCGGTGCGATGACCTTGCCGGCGCCAGGCAAAGGTGTGTAGAGGTGCCCGTAGTCGGGGAACTGTGTAGCGATGGCAGTGATTTCTTTATCGAAGCATTTCATTGCTTGGATGGTGAGCCGTAACTGCTTGACTAAGATCTCGACCTGTAATCGATGTGCCTCGATGACGGCCTCATCGCAGGTCAGTGGTGTGGCCGTCTTGATGGCAGCGATACGGTCTTCGATGAGGCGAGCGAAGCGCACATTGTGGTCTCTAAAGAAGCGCTCGAGCCTGGTCTTGCGGGCGCGCCGGACTTTGGTGAGCGTCGGCCATTGCTTGAGAAAGTCGCAAAAGACGAGGGTGTTGTGATCGTTAAACCAATCAACGGCTTGCGGGTAGTATTGCTTTAGCGCCTGAATGAGACGATTAACGCAACGGGATTGATCGCCCCTGATGCGATTGCGTGCCTCAACCAGGTAGCGCAGCTTTCGCATCGGCGCGCTCTCAGGCTTTAGGGCTTTGAGCTTCTCGGGATGACGCATGAGGTAGTCCACTGCGAACTCGGCATCGGTCGGATCGTCCTTGGCACCGCTGGGCACAAAGGCTTCGCGGTACTTGGCCAGGCGCTTTGGGTCGATGGGAAAGAGGACGAAGAAGCCGTATTTTTCCAATGCGGAGACGATCGGTCCTTCACTGAGCTCGAGTGCCACAGCGATAGGCCCACCGAGGCGCTGATACAGCGCCTGCACCCACACCTCGATGGCTTCAGGCGTGTGGCTGATGCGCTCGAATATGCGATCCTCACTGCCAGCAACTTGCAGGCAGATGTCGTGCTTTGTGCTGGCCCAGTCGATGCCGATGTAGGCCCTGAAAGGCGTTCCCGAAAGCTGATTCATGATTTTTCTCCACCGTGTACTATTAGCCACAGGGGCATGCATGCTTGAACTCTCGAAGCAGATATAGCGAGCCGGTAGTGCGGCAAGCCCTGAGTATTCGTTACGAGCTCAAGCGCGCCTGCGGACTCGAAGGAGAAGCGGAAGGCGTCTAACGCCTTGGCCGAAATATTCGTAATCCGCAGGTGCATGTCCCGCTTCCACTGACAGCTACCTGTCAGCTGCAAGAACTATCGCTGAAAGCAGAACGGAATACCTATATCTGGCCGACTCCAGCAGTTCGCCAGGGAGATGAGTGAACGGCTGCTTCACTTCGCATTCCAGCCGGTCGGGCGGTGATACAATCGAAGGCTGTTGATGACCCAAAGCCGCCGTTCGCGCATATGCTTGTTGACGCAAGAACGCCTGCCTAAAACCGACGGCGACTTATCGAACGTGTAACCGCCATCGATGTTGTCTACTACCCAACAAGCGAGCATGGTGCGGCGCTGAGATTTGAGGATCAGCTCCACGTCAATTCAATCAGCTTACCCGACACTTATCACCGATGGTTTCCCGGAATGACTTGTTACGGTGTTCTTGCCGGTGTCAATTGGAGCGACGACATACGCGGCTAAAAGGAACGCAATCAACCATTTTCTGCGAGGCCAGGGCGGCCATCAACAGTTACCATCTTGCAGTTATTGCCGTCCATAGCCCAGTGCCTGATGATGTCCTCGACAACAATAAACCCGTACGTGCACCAATATATAGTTGTGTGGCTTTCGCCTTGAACGAACTGACAAGTTTCTAGCTCGCCATAGTCGTTGATCGGCTCGTTGAAATTGGAAGGTGGCCCGCACTGTTCGCTCGTCTCAACGAATATCTTCGCCTTGGAATTACCGAACTTGTAAATTTGATAGTTGTCGTGATCGACTACCGCCCTCGGAGCGCCCTGCATATCAAGGAACTCTTCGATAGGCGCTCCCACCCAGCTATTCAATGCAGGTGCGTGTGAATCGATTTGCTGCCGTGAAGTCGCGCACCCTGAGACGACCGCGCAACCCGCTAGAACTAAGGCAATCTTCTCCATAAGTGTCCTTCCCATTGGCTATTGATCCTCCGCTTCAAAAGCAGAGAAGTTTTCAATACCCGGCAATGGCGTCACAATTCTATCATGTGGCCGAAGGGCCAGTAGCTAGCGTGCCTCGACAAGAAAGGGCTCGCGAATTATGGCTCGGACCGCTGCTTGTGGCCGTACTGAGACGGTGGTACTGCGCCGAGTTGGCCGGCTGCTTTACCCCCGGAAGCCGCCAGTCGTATGATTTCAGGTAAACTTTCTGCTGATGACCCATTGCAGCCACTCGGGACTGCAAGCCAAACCCTAGGTGACCGATGAAAACGACCACGAAACTGGTGCTCGCAATTCTAGTTGCGCAGCTGATTTGGTACTTCCTTCCACAAATCGAATGGCGTTGGATGTCGGAAGACGCACTCGTTTTGACGAGCTATTCAGGTTTTGAATCGCGTGTAGATTTTGGGGTCTGGTTATCGTGGGGATTGCTGGCCGCCACATTGATAATCACGGCGGGACTCATCTTCTTTGGTGCAAAGTGGCGTTACTTGTTTTTAGGCTATATTGCACTGACTCAGTTTGTGTACGTGCCGCTCTCTGGAATGAATATTGAGACAGGGCTGTCGATGGCATTTCGCGATTTGCTCAGTATTCTCTTCGGAGCGCTGATCGCGATTATCTTGATAGAAGAGTCCCAGCGGTCCAAGTCGTCCGAGAAAGGTATTGAGGCTTAGCAGTTTGAATGACTCCTTCTGGCCGTTCTGAGACGGTCGCGGTTGAGCTGGATGAGTGGCTGGTATGCACTCAGAAGCAGCCGCCCAGGTGTTAAACTACTGGCAGGCTGTTGATGACCCGAAGAAGTCGTTCGAGAATCGCCGTATCTGAGCAATACAGGGCAGCATATCTCCAGTGATCTTGAAGTTCATTCGAGGCCTTGTGACGGGAGGCCCGTATTATCTAAGACTAAGTCGAGACAGAGTCTCTGTTCGCAATGTATCGACCGGTGAAATTGCCGAAGTTTCGTCGAAGCTCGGATTGGATAGCTCCAACACGATTCTCTCTGTCGGCGAGCCGGTAGACCCAGCGGCGGTTCGAGTTTTGACGCCCTTTCAACATCCTCGTGTCCTCATCGACGACTTCATCGGCGGCGAGAAGATCGTCCAATATGCGATTCGCGAGTTATTCGGCAAGAAATTCATCAGCCCATCGCCCGTTGTCGTGCTTCATCCGGATCTTGAATTGGACGGTGGCCTGACACAAATTGAAGCTCGTGCGTTGCGGGAAATGGCCGAAGGAGCTGGAGCGAGGAGGGTCTACCTGCACTATGGCCGGCCACTAACGGACAAAGAAGTCCTCGATATTTCGACAGGCGCACTCGAGGAACAATATTGATATTGCTGTGAGCGGCCGCTTGTGGCCGTTCTGAGACGGTCACGGTTGAACCAGGTGGGCGGCTGGTTTGCGCTTGGAAGCAGCCGGTCGGTGGAAGTGCGCTACAATTTCTGCTGATGACCCTTTCCGGACGGTCACTTCAGGGGTGAGTTTGGGTCAGGAGTTGCCGCTGACGTTGCAAGCACTTCTGACAGCAGCTGCTATTCTTTAAAAGGCAATATCACTCCTGTCAAAAATTGTTGGGGTCGACGAAATGAGGACGATAACAAGAAGACATGCCCTTCGACTCATTGCCGGACTCGGCTTATCTGCCTGTTCGACAACTGCAGTATCAGCAAAGGCGAACAAGACTGTCGTCATAGTCGGCGCAGGACCTGCCGGTATGTCAGCTGCCTGGGAGCTTCGCAAGGCCGGGTACGATGTTCGGGCTTTTGAAGCCAGGGGACGAGCTGGTGGACGAATGCACACACTGCGACAGCCGTTTGGTGATGGACTGTATGCAGAAGCCGGTGCCTTGTTCTTGGGCTCCAATAATCCGGGCCTCGGCTATGCCTCGGAGCTGCGGTTAGAGGCAACGCCAATTCCCTTCCGCCCGGACCTTGGCTCGGTGGCCTATGTCGACGGTACCCGTGTTATTCAAGCTCCCAAGACCCCCGTTGAATGGCCGCTGGAGCTTGGTGACGACGACGCCGGGCTTTCAATCTTCGCCTTGCAGGGCAAATACCACCGACAACACGTCTTTGGGTTTGAAGGGCTCGCGACGATGGCGGAGCCAGACTTCCCGCAATCGCGCTTCCACTACCTGGACGAGCTCTCGCTCGCTAGTTTCTGGCGCAAGAACGGCGCATCTGATAACGCAATCCGTCTAATGCAATTGCGCTACTACCACGGCTATGGCGAAGGCGTCGAATCCTCCAGCACATTGCAAGCGTTTCGTGAGGCCGCATCTTTCCTTGGTAGCACTGGTGGATTCCAGATCAAGGGTGGCAATGACCTGATATGTAGTCGAATGGCGGATCATCTCGGATCTGCCGTCGCGTTCAATGCTCCAGTGGTTGCCATCAGGCAGGATCGGTCCGGCGTATCCGTAACGGTTGCTGGCAACGACGGCCAGGAATCCGTACGTGCCGATTACGTGGTTGTCACCGCACCCATTCATGTCCAGTCAAAGATTGAGTTCACGCCGAAATTGTCAGAACTACGTCGCGAAGCAAATAGCCAGATCATGAAGACTCCGGTCGTTCGCTCGTTTGTCCAGACGAAGTCGCGATACTGGGAGGAGAACAACCTCAATGGATCGGCAAACACCGACCTGCCGATTGATTCGGTCTACCATTCGACCATGGCCCAGGCGTCGCAAAAGGGAATCCTTGAGTCGTTCGCCTATGGGAAGCGCGCGACACACATGGGCGGGCTCACTGACAGCGATCGCAGGGAAACGGTCCTGAGCGGATTGGACACTGTGTATCCCGGCATTCGAGAGCAGGAAGAACGGTTTACACATTACGACTGGGGAAGTGACCCATGGGCGTTGGGCGGGCACGCAGCGTACAGACCTGGACAGGTAACACGGTTTCTTAAGGCACTGCGTGAGCCGGAAGGTCGCATCTACTTTGCAGGCGACGTCATGGGTGGTGTGCCCGGGTACTCTCATGCTGCTTTTGCGTCCGGCCAAGAAGTGGCGGCAACGATTGCTGCGCTCTAGCTCGGCGGCAAGTTCTGACCCTTAATTGCCCCTGAGGGCGGAGAAGGGCACAAAGATCAACGTAGAAGTTTAGTTCAACGACGCGAGCCCAATGTTCGGCCAGCCAACCACCGATTGATCAAGATGAATATGACCAGAGCAACGGCCCATTGCGCCAGGCAAGTCATTACGCTGAAGGGCTCGAACGGGTCGAACCAGCGATCCGGAGAGTAGACACTGGCGGCCTGGTATAGCCACCAGCCAAGAAGCACAACAGCAAGTATTGGAATCGCGAAGCGAATCGCCGTATCCCACAGCCGCCCTGCATTCCAGTCGTACTCCTGATTATCGATACTCTCCGACCGAAAACGCGACGCGCCGTGACGTATCACGGCGAATGCGATGAATGCACCGGAAATCATCAGCGCCACCCCCCAGACGAAATCCTGGTTCGCAAAGAACTTAAGATTGATCGCCGACGGTATGCCCAACGTAAAACCTATCATGCAAACACCAAGCATTGCCTGGCGCCGGGCGACGCCAAAATCGACAAGTATTCGGGTGCATAGCTCGATCATTGCGATGAGAGAGCTGAAGGCGGCGAACGACAGCCCGAGAAAAAACAGAATGGCGAAGATGTTGCCGGCCGGCATCTTCGCGAACAGCTGAGGCATCCATATGAACGTCAGCCCGGTTGCCGCTGGTCCGCTCGTCTTCATGACGTCGAGCACCTCGGCCTTGCTCATTTCGGCGCCGAGGATGGCGAATACCGTGCCGAATATGACGGCAGCCGCAAGAAGAGAAACCGTGTTGTTGCCAACGCCCGTGATAACCGCGTTCTTTACGACCCCGTGCCGGTTCTTCATGTAGGCGCCATAGGTCAGGATCAGACCCCAGCCAGCGCCGGTATCCCAGGCGTTCTGTGTTAGCGCCTCGAGCCAGATCCGCGGTTGAGCCAGTGTGGACCAATCGGGCGTGAACAGGAACCGTATCCCCTCGGATGCCCCATCCAGCGTCAATGTACGCGCTAACGAGATTATTACGATGAGGAGCAGGGCAGGAATAAGCACGAGGTTCGCGCGTTCGATGGCTCGTATTCCATTCCAGACGACAACGGCGCCCAGACCCATGGCGAGTGCATGAAATGCAACCGGGAAACCACCACCCTGGAACCCGTCCCAGATGCCTTGCGCTGCGTCGGCGCTGAGGGGCAGGGGTGCGGTTGTCATCTTGATCAGGTAGTAGACGCACCAGCCGGCCACTACGGAGTAGTAAAACATGATGGCCGTCGCCACGAAGCCGACGAACGCCCCCATCCACGCGAATTTTTCCCCGGCGATCTTTGCGAACGTTCCGACAACACCCATGCGGCCTTTACGCCCGAGGGCATACTCCGCAATGATTAACGGCACGCTCCAGACAAACAGGAAAACGATCCATGCGACAAGGAACGCACCAGCACCGTCGTCACCGGCATTCTGGGCAGCAATGCGTGGAAAGCGCCAAATATTACCTGTGCCGACCGCGATGCCGAGCACGCACAAGAGCAGGCCCAAGCGGGAGGAAAAGCGTTGATCCGTATGATCCGTCAATAGAGGCGCCTGGACGAAGACATGGCATGATATCAAATGCCGTTGCCAGGCAATTCTCACTGCACTATTGCAGTCGAGCGGGCTGGATAGCTGCTGGTATTCTTATTGGAGCCGTCATAATAAACCGTTATTTCAAATAGTTAACGATCATACTTCACGTGTATTCTATAGAAATAGTCGTCAGTTTCCGCGACGATCGAAGCGTTGATTCCACCGAAGAGGACTCTCGGGGACTACACTAAAAGACAGCCACCTACGCATGAAAGGATAGAGGATGGCCCATGAATTGCTCGGTTGCGGTCGTCACAACACTCCTGATTTTGCTTGTCCATCCTGTATGGGCACAACAACAGTCCAGCCAGACCGATGGGCGCATCGCCAAAACCGTTGGCTCGGTGCGCCTCAAGATGGATCGCGACTACCACCCTTACGCTAGTCCCGGGCAATTCTCCGTCTCGGTCGTCTTGGGAAAAGGAGGAGTGCGTGGCGTTTTCCGAGGGGTGTGTGCCGAATCACTTTCAGTTGAACTGACCGTAACCGGATTCGCGCAATACGATAAAGATGCCTACCTCCGGTCGCGGTCGGGCGCCGACTTGCCGATCGCCGAGCCGCTGAACGTCATGAAAGACGCCCTCGTTGAGAAATGTGGCCAACTGCAGGTCATTCGCGTCAGGGGTACGTCAGTCAAACGCGGCAGTGACGACATTGACTACAGGGGCACTATGACCCGGGCAGATGACTGGCACCTGCAGGACGGGATCATTAGCACGTCGTACGACGAGTCGCACCGGTTCATCCTTAGGTACCGGGATCGACATAGCGTCATAGGCGTGTATCTCGACGGTGTATGCGAGGAGGAGCCACTGCTCTTACTGGAACCGCAGCCCACGGGTGCGGAGCGCGCGAAGGGTTATAGCGTGAATTTCACCCAATTCATCGAGGTTGCAAGATCGGTCGCTGTCCGCTACTCGGAGGAGTGTCCCCGGACAAGCCGCATCCAGTACATTCTTGCCCCATTGCCGCAGAATTACTGGTGCGTGGAAGGGCACAAATTGGAGAACAAGTGCTTCCTGGTTGCGATAAGGAAGCCAGAGACTCGGGAATGGGAAATCGACCGGACACAAGTTGAATATTTCGATTACGGGGAACCGATCAAGAGCGTCGATGATGTGGCCGAGGTTCTTGCGGCCGGTGAGTTCAGGATCCTGCAGGACTACAACCCGTACCTCGCCATGTACTTCGAAGGCTTTCTCAACGCTTACTCCACCAACTGTCGCTCACATATCCGGGAACCGGTCGAATGGACCTACGCGGCCAAGCCCGCGCAAAAGTGGGTTGATGGTTACGGCAACGTCGTGAGTGAGTTTCCGGGAACCCCGGCGCACACAATCGTCATAGAAGCCGGATACAGGCGCGCACTTAATCGGTACTCAGGCACGTGGGAACAGTGGGCGCTACGCAACCTGGACCTGGGCAGCTTTATCGGCGGGGGACAACGGATTCGACAGTCTGTATCCCGCAATTGCACAGATGACCGGATCCAAACCATCTACCAGAACATGTACAACGTGGCGTATAGCGAACCCGCCATCAAGGGAAAGTACACGACGGACAAAAAACCCTTGTTCAGGCGCCCGCCACACATTAGCTCGGCTCCTGCAAGAACAGAGGCGATCCTGGCCGAGCGGAAAGCACGGGCGCAGCGCAACAAGCAGCTAACAAGACTGGCCTCAGCGCAGCCGATTCCGAATTCCCGCGCCCAAAGCGATATAGAGCCGGAGGCGCAAGAAACGTTGATCCGTCGTCCATCAACGGATGTCGACATTGACTACGTCGTATCTAACATGGCGCGCACAGCAGGACGTCTGCAAGCGATTGCGGAGCTATGTTCGGGCGAGTCAGAGGCTGAGATTAGGGCGACGTTCGTTACGGCAGGTTCCAACAAATTTCCAGAGCAGACTGCTGCTATCGAACAAGCCTACGATCAACACTATGAAAAACGAAGAGCCACGCTCGCGAAGAAGCGTAAGGCCGGCTGCAGAGAGAAAGAGCACCGCCGCATGAGCAAGGAGAATGCGTCCAATCTTGAGCTGCTTGCGAACGGTGAAAGCGACTGATCTTCACCTCCACAACAGGGGACATTCCGATGCTGATTACCGTTCGCAAATCGCCGACACTCGCAATGGTCGCGAGTATCGCTTTCTGTGCCTGTTTGGCGCCCAATCTGGCAACGGCGGATGCGCTGGTCGATTTCTGGGCGGACGACTTCGTGAAGCGCACCTCGCAGCCGAGCGGCCCAGGATACTTCGAACTCCGCCAGGAATTCTTAACGAAAATTGAAAATGCGCGGGAGACTGTCCGGCGCTGCGGCGGCTGCGGGGGGGCTCAGGCCAAGCTTGACGCGTTGGAGGCGGAGGAAGATCAGTACCAGAGGATCGCGGGTCGCTTGCTGGCTCTGACCGGTCAGCCCCCAGCGATGGCGCGCCTGCTGGGTATCCGCACGGATACCTGGGAGTACAACTTCCCGTATCCGAGTACCTACGAGTCCGGCGAGGGACTGATTAACGCGAACCCGGAGTGGCTCAAAGACAGGCCGCCTTTCTGCCAGAAGGTCGTCAGCGAGTATCTGCAGTCGCTGAAGGCTCGGCAGGATGCAAGGCGGGTCAGCTCTGTTGATTACCTGAATCGGCCAGGGGGAGAGTTCTATGAGTCGTATCGACTCAGGCAGGCTTGTTATCTCAAAGATTACGCTGAGGTCGAACGCCTGGTCGAATTGGGCGAGGCTCGCGCGTCGGGC
>Ga0265309_10001052_pt1 | contig 11878 bp, 3 predicted proteins | sample Helome_FD_192492 | JGI IMG/M metagenome (GOLD analysis project Ga0265309, IMG submission 192492) | Marine sediment microbial communities from subtidal zone of North Sea - Hel_20160524 (Illumina Assembly) | ecosystem: Environmental > Aquatic > Marine > Subtidal zone > Sediment ...
ACAAGCTTTCTGGTTAGGTTGGCCCGCCCCTCTGGGATGTCTGGCCGCCGATGCCAGCGCAGCGTGGGCAGGGCCCCGCGCGAGCCGGAAAATAAAAAACTAAAAGGTACCTAGTAGGATTATTGCGTCCAACACATTTCGGATTTCCAGTTTTTGGCTCGCATGACGGCAAAGAAACGGAAAAACCTATAGTTTCTATTAGCCGGGCGCCTCTGCCTCGTCATTGCGGGTCCGTCCCAGTTCAGAAAAAGGGGGGTCTATGATGTTCCCTTCGAGCTAGGCGCCGTCGAAAATGGTACATCCGGGTTACTGCGACACTTGTGCTGATGTCACTGTGGAAAAAAGACCGAAAAAAATGTCCGATTGGGTCCGACAAAGTTCGCACCTCGGCGTCGGGTCTGCGGCCGTTCTCGATGGATTTGGGGCCCTTTGGGGTCCAATTTTGAGCTTCGTCGTGGCGTTCACTCCGTTCCGGAGGGCTGGTGCACGGGTTCTTCTTCCGGGAGGACGTGTTGACGGTGCCGTGGGGCCGCCATTGGGGGTGTTCGCAAACGTGTTCGCATCGGCGAGGGTGTGCCGTGCCCGGCTTGTAAGTGATGTTGTGTAGGTGTCTGTGTGCTCCATTCCTGGCTTTTGTGGTCCGAGAGCCACATCGACACGACACTTCAAGTTCATCAAGAAAGAGTTACTGACGTCAATGGCGAGGCAATCCAAGGCTACGACAGCTACTAGGGCAGTGTCGCCTCAACAGGGTACCAAACGTGACCACTTGGGTGACGAGGAATTGACGCGGCAAGTAGCTCAGCGTACAGAAGCATCAAATGAGGAGAAAGCAGAACCAACCACGAAACAGCTTCTCCTGAAAGACTCGAGGAGCGACGCTGATATTCTCACGGCTCTCACAACTGTCATGGACAAGTACACGAAAGATGGTGAAATCAGAGAGGAGACAGAATGTGTAATTGAGCTCTTGGTCGAATTCTTGATTGAGCGCTTATTGCATTCAGGTAATGAGGATGTTGTGGAACGGGCATGTCTGATTATTACGGATGCATGTCGTTCACAAGAGCTAAGAGAGCATTTTTTCAAGGCTAGAGCCCTCTATGCTCTCTGCAGAGCTGGTGACTATCTGTATTGTATTAACAACATTAGGGCCATGAAGAATGCACATGAAGGAGTGTTACTGTTGCTTGAATATACGAAGTCTCTATAAAAGGGACGATTGGTGGAGGGACTACTGTCGGCAGAGCTGTTGACTATCATGTTGACAACAAGAGGATCATGAAGAATGCACTTTATGGAATGGAACTGTTGCTGGAATATACCATGAAGGAGTGTTACTGTTGCTTGAATATACGAAGTCTCTATAAAAGGGAGGATTGGTCGAGGGATGATGGTTATCTTTTATCTTTTGTTGTCTATCATTGTGTTGCGGATCTTCGTTGGATTATGTGACAGTAATGAGTAGTTTCTATTCTAACTTCATGTCTCTTGATAAGGAATTTGTTACGTAGAGGTACTTCCCGTGACTTCCCATGCTTCCTGTGACTTAGGTTTAGTTACTCCTTTGTGGTGTGATTTCGTCTTAGGAGTGGGGTGTGAATTTTGGGGTTGATGGGATTACGAGGATAGGAATTTTTCGCTGATGTCCACACAACTATTTATGGACCCTGAGTCTTGTAGGAGTGGGGTGTGAATTTTGGGGTTGATGGGATTACGAGGATAGGAATTTTTCGCTGATGTCCACGCAATGATTTATGGACCCCGAGTCTTGTAGGAGTGGGGTGTGAATTTTGGGGTTGATGGGATTACGAGGATAGGAATTTTTCGCTGATGTCCACGCAACGATTTATGGACCCCGAGTCTTGTAGGTGAGGTTGAGGGTGAAAATTGTTCCGTTTGGTGTTTTGATTCTGACTACTTCTGCACTTGTGTGGTGGGGTTGTCTTTTGACGTGGATGTTATCCCATTGGACCACTGTGGTGATCACGGGAATATTGTACATGGTATTCACCAAGCAGTCTGGCGGAGGAGGGTTTGGGGGGTCTGGTGCGAGGAGTCTTGGTTTTGGAGCGTCTCGGTGCCCACGATGTTGTCAACCTGTTGGTTCAAAGCGAGTGGCCACTGAGGATGGGTTTGAACCTGTGAACAATCACGTTTGTGCATTTGCTGGGAATGGGGATGGTGGGAAGACTGGAATAGAGGCGGGGTGTAATTGTGGCACTGGGTGTGGTGTTGGTGGAGATTGTATGTGTCGTGTTAAGCTGTGTGAGCCTGTGGGGAGCGGAAGTGCTGGTGTTCAGATGGAACCCACTCTGGGAGGTTGTTTCGAAGAGTGCTTTGGTAATGCTGACAGGGTTGGAATGCAAGAAACACGATGGACGCAGTGGCCCGTGGCTGATGGTGATGATAGTGCATCTGGTAATGCCAATGGGTGTGATGGGAGTAGAGTGTGGCATGGGATGCCATTTGGAAGGAGCGATTACAACGTTCGTGAAAGGGCAATCAGCGAACTGGGGTCGGCGATTGACGTGAGTTTCAACTTTGATCAGAGTACTGGCACGGAGTGCTGGAATTGTCATCGATGCAACGAAAGTGAACATGATGGATTACATTTTTCAGGAGATGTGTATTATGATTTTTGTTTGAACATGTATCCAACTGGTGTTATTTCCACTAGAGGGAAGTTTTCGACAATGAATGCCCAGGATCTGAGAGACATTCGTTGTGTGCCACTGTGTCGCGAGTGTGCTTCGGTTGTTGTTTTTCGGGAGAAACCCTCGGATATGAATGCTTGGCCAGCGTTCATTTGGAAAATGTTGACGAATGAGAAATTACAAGCTCATCACGGGAGACTTTTGTGGGGTTTTGTTCCTATGTTGTGGAGACACTGGTGGTTAACACCTGCACGTGGAATAGTAACAAGGGATGCTGAGTTTGGATCAGTTACGATGGAGGAGCCTCGGGCATACTTTCGAGAAATCACGAAGGATCGGGACGGTTTAATGGGGAGCATCAAAAGACTTAGATTTGGAGAATTGAAGTGTTGTGTGAACAAGTTCATGCATTCCACTGTTAGATGTCCTTGGGGTTGTACGGAATTCCCCCACAAGTTGGGCAAGGTGGATCTGTCAGACGTATATAGGCATTACTTGGGTACATCATTGGCCGTGTGGTCGTCTGGTGATAAGGATCGAGTGAAGGGGACAAGGGATGATTGCGTGTCATATCAGTTTCGTTTGTTTCATAACCCTGCATGGGAGGTTATGCCGGGTATTTCGTTTGTACCAGGTTACGGTCCTGCAGTGATGACATGCCGTGATCACAACGATGGGTCTATTTTCGATTATATACACCCGCCCATTAGTCCCAACGGGGTTTATCCGGCTGCGAGGGCAGATCAGATTGCTCACGCCATTGTAGTGCCTCGAACAATAAGTCCTATGCGGGAGAAGAAGTTTTCTAATACCTTCCAAATGCACCAGATGGTGGGTAGTTTTCAAGGAATTGACACGATGAGCTTGGTGGACAGGGGGAACTTTGACTTCAAGTCTTTGTTGACTAAAAAGAATGAGTTATTGTCCATTGTTGGAAGGATGGACATACGAGGTTTGCTTCGCAGATATGCACGAGATGGTGTGATGCCAGAGTGGTTAGTTGATTACTATCTTGAATCGGCCGCTGGCACTTCATTGTTTACGTCGCAGCAGAATGCAGGTGCAACTTATGTACCTTATTCTGATTGTATCCGATTGCAAAAATGCTTGGAGGAGAGAAATGACAGTATGGTGGTGACAGATCATTTGCCTTTGGCGGAACAACGCCAAGTTTTCTATGATCCTTCGTGGCCTAGCGAGTTGGTACGTGTTCATCGACCAGATGGTTATGGCGGGGATATGTACCCTATTCCAGGCTTCACTATTGGTGTTGATGCGAGGTGTTTGTGGTTTTTGTTTGCCTCTATTCTAGGAGTTCCTAGTTTGTACCAGAGAGTAGTAGAGTCTGTGAGAGGGACGAAGGAGTGGCCAGGTTGGGTTCTTAGTAAGATTGCCAGCAAGTGTATGTACGCGAAACGAATTCGTAGCAATCGATTGAACCCTTTTCCTGTGCTTTCAATGCAAAGATTGCACGAAAAGGTTGTTGGCGATGGGTCCGATATTTACTGTGCCCAAAAGATGAATGAGGTGTTGGCGTGTGTTAATGGGGTTAGTGTGTATGGCATAGCAGATTTGGAGCGGGAGGAGGATTTTGGTTCTAACGAGGAAACTATTATTTTTACCCGGAGCAATTCTGATGGATGGGTTCCATTACCGGGTGAGGTTGCTGGGGAATACGAGTTGGTGTTTGTTGGTGAGTCCACCAGTGGCGGGAGTGTTTCGACGTGGAATGGGCAATATTATGTGCGACATGGCAGTCCTTCCTTTCCTTTGTGGTGGCGTCAGGCACGTAGGGATGTTGCACCATCAAAACACGGTGCTAACTTGCCAGAAAGCATAGGAAATTCTTGGGACGTGGCTGTTTACGTGAAGCGTTGTGGTTCTCAGTTGAGACGTGACATGAAGATGGACTATTTGCAGTATATTGGTGGCCAAGTGCACAATTATTGTAAAGTTCATGATGTACCGCTGATTCCTGCTGGGCAGAATCGTTCCCGGGGAAGGATGTGTTGTTGTGCACACGACTGTGAAAACGAATCGCGTCGCTGCAGGCGGGTTCCGTATCAAGAGTGTGCTGTATCTGGATGTTCTGTTGTGGTGTGTCGCAGTCACAGTAAGGAAACGTTAGAAAAGAGATATCATCACCCGTGGAGTACAGGGAATGTGCCTGATGACGAAGATAACGACAACTTAGATGCTCACGTAGTCATGGATGGTGTTGAGAATGTTATCGATGGTGATGTGGTTGTTGATATGGGTGATGTGGTTGTGGATAATGCGGACGACGTGAGCGTGGAGCACTCGCCAATGTGGGATATCGCCAGTGTGGATTCTAGCCAAGACGGAGCTGATTCGAGTCCAGTACAGTATGAGAACGATGACTATGTTTTCGATTCTTTGGAAGTGGATGATGCGAGGGAGCGTGGCGGGGTTGGTGGTGAGATCGCCTTTGGCCCAGGCGATTATCATATACCTGGCACTAACGCTGGTAGGAAGCCCATCCCTATTTGGTGTGCCAAGAGTTATATAAGTGGACATGTGGTTTTAAACAATTGTGGGACGTGTTTGATCCGCAGAAAAAGACCGTTGCGGCCTAGCAGGTACCAGGCTGCGTTCTTGGAGCGAATTGTTGCTACATCTGACGGTTACTCTGTTCCACTCGTGTATCCCGAGGCTATGATGTTTCCATCTATATTCTACAAGGATACAACAGATGGTTCGCTCCTTGGCGGAATTCCATCTTGCCTGTTGGCAGATGATAATGTTTGTCGTCGGAATGGATTTGCAACCGTTTCTGAGCATACGCGAGCCCGTTTGAAGAATCCTTCTTTGTTATGTAGTACAGACCCAAGGTATATATTTCATGCATTTGATTGTTTTACCAACCTCAATTTGAGGGGTGAGGATTCTCGCTTGGTGCTAAGTCGTGGGTTTGTAGAGAAACAGGGAACCGGTGGTGTGACGGCTAACAGATCTCAGATGTTCAACACTGATTCAGTTGACAGTCGTCCGGTGGTTAATCGGTTGGCTGCTGCTTTGGGCGAAGAACAGGCAACGTACTTTTATACCCAGACATGCAATCAGAGCGAATTTTTTGGGGTGAGTCCCATAAAGCGATGGATAGATAGCCTTGAATTTGAGAGAGAGGTGGAAAATTCATACGGAAATCTTACTGCAGATGAAAAGGAAGAGGTGTTGAAGGCTGCAAAACAGGCAGCATGTGTTTCTATGGTCCGAAATTGGATGGAGGTGTCTGAAATTTACATGCATTATCTTGCCAAAAGCCCAGAAAGACCACTGGGAAAAGTTAAAAAGATATGGTGGAGGCACGAGTACCAAGACTCATCCGGCAATCTCAGCCATATCCATTGCTTGATATGGACAGAAGATGATGATGAGCAGGTCATACTATCCAGGATTCGTGGGTCCGTTGCAGATTTGTTCCGCATGGATGATGTTGAGACTCTCCTTGAAAGAGGAGTTATCGATAGGGCGGAGGATATTTATAAACTCCGTGACTCTGCTCGAAGCATCCAGTTTCATACTTGTAACAAACGTTGTTTGCGGCGTACGGGACCAGGACCGGATGATTTTCAGTGCAGAGTTCCATCTACCATGATGGAGAGCCCGTGTCCTACGAAACATTGTTTCAAGACGGTTGAGCCTCGCCACTGTCAAGCAGCTTTGGACGTGTTGAAAGAGCTGGGTGTCTGTGAGGATACGTCCACGGTTGATTGCTTCGTTCCCGTGGATAACAAGTTTAAGAGCGAGAAACATTTTGCTCCCGCTATGCCTGGGGAGGGTGTTATGTCACCCACGAGTGGTTTGATTTTTGCCATGACAGGGTCACAGTCGAACCTTCAGCGGAGCACGACGTATCACTCTTCTCGATATCTTGCAAAGTACGTCGCGGGCGTGGATGAGAATAATATTGTTTATGTCAATGCTGGAACTGAATTTTCGCACGAGGCGAAGCAGAAAGGGAAGAGGGACGACTCGTACTTCCGCAACAAACGGACAGGAGAATCCGCCCGACTGGTTATGGATTCTCATTTTCTACACAACACCAAGATCAAATCAAGCAAGATTAACGAGCAAGTAGCACACAAGAAAATGAGGGACCGGAACTATCCAACGGGTCGGGCAATCTCAATTACTGAATGTGTGGCGCTTCTTCTGGGTTACAGCCAGGTATACACAAATTTGGAGTTTGTGAATATTCCAACCGTCACACTGGAAAAGCGTCCTGGATGCGAACGGGAGAAGCCTATCAAGAAAATCGACCGAAACGCAAGGGATAGGAACGATGTGTCTCCTGGTTTGATCACCAGCTATCGTGTGAGGGAACGGCATGTACCCCGGTTGCCCTCTTGGCGGTTGTTGACAGATTCAGAGCAGGTTTTGCTTGTCGATTCTCTGTTTTCTCCAGTTTCGTTAGACAGGACGACAATGTTTGGTGCTAGACCACCTGAGTTGAGGTTCGTGAAAAAGCAGGGACTTTACTTTCGATGGTTTAAACGGTCCGTGGGTGAAACGCACGACGGGGCAGCCGAGTATTATGCCAGCAATTTCTCTGCCAGCATTGAGGAAACGACCTGGATAGATGGATTACATGGTGTTTTGAAACTGCGTCCTGAAGCTTTTTTTGAAGTCAAGGCATATATTCAGAATCGGGGAAGGGAAGTGCCTCGTGCCATGAGTAGATTGTTCGCCACCATGGATCAATACTTGCAAGCTCCTCCCACCGTGGAGCGAGAACAAATTAGGTGGGAGAAAATTAAGGAGAGATTTTTCTGTCCCCCTAGCATGGATGGATTGTTGCCAATTCCGGTTTACTCCAACATAAAGCCATCTCATCCAGAGACTTTCTTGTTTCATGTACTTTTGAGTATGGGTGAGTTTGATAACGAGATACAATTGTTTGGGCGTCGAGATATAAGAGACGTGTTTGTGTGCGCCAAGCTGCTTGACACAGGTGATGTACAAGGGAGCATTAAGAGGGTTCTTCATCAGTACGTCACGGAGCAGTTGGTGTATATGCCAGGAGGTACTCGCATGTTTGATCGACTGTGTGTCGAAGCGTCCATTGTGTTGAGACAGGTACTTGTTACCGGCGAAATACCCATCAACGAGATGCCCCCTGCTCTTTATACTTCTCTTCAAACAAAAACGACGGATCGCGTGGCGGGGTTCTTAAAGACTAGTCGGGAAACACTTGCGAAAGTAACCGTGGAAAGGGTTCGTTCGAGTGATGCTGTTCACGAAAGTATTCCCGATGCCATTGCCTTCAGTAACGCAACGAAAAGCGAACCTCTACTTCATAGAATGGACATGCAAAAAGGCTCTAGGCAGTGCAACGACTCCTTCGAGGAGCAGCGGCGTGGGTTTTGTATGGCATCTGGGTTGTTGGATCAGTATTTGTCTTACGGTTTGCTTTCGGTTAAGTGTCTTTGTATTGTGGGAGGTCCCGGTTGTGGTAAGACATTCCTCATGAGCCTGATCCAGCTGTCGGCCATGGCAAGAGGGTTGAACGTAATGACGACAGCGCTGATGTCGGAACGTGCTCAACTGCTGGGAGGGATTCATTTGCATAAGGTGTTTAATTTGCCAGTAAGGGAGGGTACTACAGTTCAGAGGCTAGCAGAGTTGGCCCTTCACAGCATTTATGGAAACCCAGAGCTTACTGCTTTGCTTTTGACATTGGACGTTCTTTTTGTTGATGAGTTGGGCCAGATGTCGTCTGGTACCATGGCGTGTTTGGATATCATACTAAGACGTCTGAGGGACTCTTCTCAGTTCTTTGGAGGTGTGGTGGTAATATGTACCATGGATCCAAAACAGCTGAGACCCATCCATGGGCTGCCTGTTATGCTATCACCCTCCATGTTAACAAGCTTCAAGTTTTTCAGGTTGCGTTATTCTGTTCGGGCGGGAAGCGACGAAGATTTGCAGAGAATCCAAACAATTAGCAGGATGCCACCCAATCAGGTCAATCCCGAAGTCGAGACCGAGTTTAGATCTTTGGTCCGGAGCAAATGCACATTTGTTGCCAGCTTTGATGACGATAAAATCACTAGCACCATGCTGAGGGTGTTCGGTACACATGACGCAGTGCATGCGGCGGAAAAGTGTTTTTTAGACAAGGTGAGGTCAAGTTGTTCCGCTTTTGTGGAGTGTAAGTGTGAAGATCACCAGATGTCTTCAGGTTCACACAGTACATGGGTCGAGGCATCAGAGGCTACATCAAGGGCACTGACTAAAAAGGTGAAGGATCCGGATATTGTGTACTTTTTTCCTGGAGCAGTGTATGAGATGACACACAACAACAAGAGCGTTGGCTATAGCCAGTCCCAGATCTCTGTATTAGCCGAAATGCCCTCAAGGCAACAGGTTGATGCACATGGAGACGTTGCGTTGTATATTGCGCCGGTGGGATGTAAGATAATTCCAGAGGACGTGGATATAGTTTCTTGTCCCTCCCAGCTGGCTGATCACGGGTGGAAACTTTGCCAAGTGGGGTTGGCGCCCGAGAGAATCGTGTCACTCTGGAGGGGAATCAAGGCCAAGCGTGACCAATATTGTTTCAAGCAAAGAATAGCTTCCACGGTTCACGCAGTAATGGGAAACGATGTGCTGCAGCTTGTTACGAAAGTGTCGCTGACGGATAAGTGGTACCGGCTTTGGGACAAAGAGCAGATCGTTGTTTTGCTCTCCCGAACGTCATATGCTCGTGACATTATTTTCGTGGGCGATCCCGACGATACTATAAATGCATTGGTGAAGCTCATAAAGACACGTACTCAGTACGCAGAGTATATTTCCCATGTGCTGGACATGCTTTGTGGCGAAAGGGATACTGATTCACTCATCCCTGCTATTATCACTATCAGGCAGCAGTTTCACCCGTTTCGTCCTGCAGACGTTGGAATCCCCCAAGAGCTGTCGGGATATTGTTATATTTTGTTGAGCTTAGAGGATGGGTACACAACATACATTGGAGAGACCAACGACCTTCTGACTCGACTGAGGCAGCACAACTCTGGGTGGGGTAGCCTCCAAACTGCCAGCACGCAACTTCGGCCGTGGGCGCTATTAAGCTATGTTTGTGGGTTCGATGGCAGCAAAGTTCACATGCAAAGATTCGAACGGGAATGGCAGCAAAAACGGGACTTTAATTTTCGAGTGCGACGTCGTTTGTGCCCCTCTCAGATCGCCGATCTCGCAAGGTCCGTCATGGGAGAATGGGCTGTGCATGACCATTTGAGTCATTTGGATTTGCGATACATGCAAACTGGAACATTCCAGATGTACGACGAGGAAGGGCAGCGCATGTTTAACTAGACGTAGACTAGGAGGTTTATCTCTGTGTAGAGGGTGCACAATGGCGGTTCCGTACGCGTGACAATGAATTTGTTGCTTCCTATTAACACTTAACTTTAACTTTAAACTTGGTATTACTTACTATCTTTCACTGGACATTGAATATTTACTGCAAACCAAAGAAGGACATAAAGTACCTTATCAATCAGTGCCGTACTGGGTCAGGGTAGGTTCGCACTGGGTCAGGGAAGGTTCGGAACTACTTTCGGGCTCACTCACCGAGTCCCAGGAACCATCCGTGGCATTCTGGGACAGGGCAGGTTCCAAACTATCTTCAGGCCCACTGGTTGTGTCACGGGTCTTTTTGCTGGCTTCCCCTTCAAAGGTGTCATTGTTCTTCTGGCTTTTGGAGGATATACTTTTCTCGGGTTCATTCTTGGCTGCTTGTGACTCGAGAACCTTAAGCTCGGAATGGTTTACGTTGGGAGGAACGAGAAGTCCAGAGGCATTGGTGTTCTTAACAGAAAGTCTTGCAGCGTTGCCTGGCATACTGGCTGCTGAGGTGCAGGGTGATTCTTGTTCCTTTTTTTCCACATGGCTTTGGCCTTCCGTGCTAGGGGTTTGTTTTTGACACGGGAGTTTGGCTGGCATGCAGGACATGGTAAATTTGATGCTTGGCATGGGTTCCAGCGGCGGCATGGGTTCCAGCGGCGGCATGGGTTCCAGTGGTGGCATGGAATCGTCGTCATCATCCCAGCCTTCTGTGGGAAGGAGGGGCATCGAATTGCCAGCATTGACTGCTGTAACCTGTCCCTTCTCAATGTCAATTTTGAAGAAATCGACGTTCGCCCCACCCGTTTTGATGATGGTTGTCCTAGCCGTTTTGATGTCGACAACAGGCTTGGGGCAAGATGCTTCTGTACCCAGCTGCTTCTCTTGTAACTTCTTCTGATCTGCTTTCAACCATGCCTGCTGTTGCTGCAGCTGCATCTCTTCCGGTTGCAGATGAAAGGGACGTTCTGCAGGATTTTCGGGAACCGATTCCCATTTCAGGCCTTTCATTTTTGTTTTCCATGCATTCTCTTCAGAGTGGCTTGGTGCATCCTCTTTTGGGTCGCGTTTTTTGTCGTCTTCCTTTGGCGTAACCAGAGCATGTTTGGCGCCCGCTTTCTCCACTACCTCTTCCGTTTTGATGAGGTGTGCGCCGGTGTAATGAGGAGAGTGCCAAACGGGCTGGCCTTTGGGGTCAATTGCGGTGGGAGATTGCTTTTGAGAAGTACTTTCAAGATAGGACGGTTTGTTGAACTCTTGTCTCCTTCGGAGTGCTTCTTGTTTGTTCCGCTCGATCCTTTTTTTCTGCTCAGGAGTCAACTGGTCGTTTGCAGTTTCCATTTGGTTCTTTCCTGTATGGATTGGTTGTAAAATAGTGAGTACTGGCGTTGCATTTTGACAGGAACAATGGTAACCGAAGTACTTACCAACGTCACAGGTTGTATTCATAGCGACTTCATTTGGGGATGGCTTGTACGAGGGAGCATGGCTCAAAGTACCAACGGCCGAGTGTGTCACGATGCTCGTAATGCTGCTAATGTCGTCTGCTGCCATGGGAGGCATTGTCATTTGACCAAAATGCTTGCTTAGGTTCTGAAGCATAGTCTTTTCGTGGAGGGTCAAATGGAAGTCCGTTGGCCTCGTAGGTGCTCCTACAGCTTGGGCGAGAAAACGCTTCCTTGCGTCCATTGTTACGAACTGGTTGTTGCGGAGCGCTCCACTGCTCCAGTGAAACACCAGTTCAGAGTAATAGTCGTCAATGGTGGATGTCTTTGCATCCAGCACTTTCCTGTTGAATAGGTTTCGACTCAAAAAGAGGTGTCCGCTAGGGACCAAGTCCAGGTGGTTTT
>Ga0265309_10001053_pt1 | contig 11874 bp, 10 predicted proteins | sample Helome_FD_192492 | JGI IMG/M metagenome (GOLD analysis project Ga0265309, IMG submission 192492) | Marine sediment microbial communities from subtidal zone of North Sea - Hel_20160524 (Illumina Assembly) | ecosystem: Environmental > Aquatic > Marine > Subtidal zone > Sediment ...
TATCACCGTTGAGGAAGGCTTATCTTTAGCTAACGAACTCGACGTTGTAGAGGGTATGCAGTTTGACCGCGGTTACCTGTCTCCTTACTTTGTCAACGAGCAGTCAACCATGTCGGCCGAACTCGAAGAGCCGGCGATCCTGCTGTTCGACAAGAAAATCTCCAACATCCGTGAATTGCTGCCGGTCCTGGAATCAGTTGCCAAGGCGAGCAAACCATTGCTGATCATTGCCGAAGACATCGAAGGCGAAGCGCTGGCGACTCTGGTGGTTAACACCATGCGTGGTATTGTCAAGGTCTGTGCGGTTAAGGCGCCTGGCTTCGGCGATCGTCGTAAGGCCATGTTGCAGGACATCGCGGTTCTGACCGGTGGCCAGGTGATTTCGGAAGAAGTCGGCCTGAGCCTCGAAAAGGCAACGCTGGAAGATCTCGGTTCGGCAAAGAAGGTATCCATTACCAAGGAATACACGACTATCGTTGATGGTGCCGGTTCGGTTGAGGATATCCAGGGCCGTATTACCCAGATCAAATCGCAAATCGCCGAATCGACTTCGGATTACGATACCGAGAAAATGCAGGAACGTCTGGCCAAGCTGGCGGGCGGTGTTGCAGTGATCAAGGTCGGTGCCGCAACTGAAATCGAGATGAAGGAAAAGAAAGCGCGCGTAGAAGACGCATTACACTCTACCCGTGCTGCTGTCGAAGAAGGCGTGGTACCTGGCGGTGGTGTTGCCTTGATTCGTGCGCGAGCCGCGATTACGGACATCAAGGGCGACAACCACGATCAGACAATCGGCGTCGATATTGCTCGCCGTGCCCTGGAAGAACCGATTCGTCAGATTGTTAACAACGCTGGTGACGAGGCCTCGGTTGTAACCAACAATGTCGAAGAAGGCAAAGGTAACTATGGTTACAACGCGGCCTCCGGCGAATATGGTGACATGATCGAAATGGGGATCCTCGATCCGACTAAAGTAGCACGTTCTGCCCTGCAGAACGCGGCTTCGGTTGCCGGATTGCTGATCACCACCGAGGCGATGGTCGCCGATGCACCGAAGGACGATGCACCTGCTATGCCTGATATGGGCGGAATGGGTGGCGGCATGGGCGGCATGGGCGGCATGATGTAATTTCGCCTGCTGCGCTTGCATCTGCGGCGTTGGGATTCGGCTCGAGACGCTCACATACGATTTGTATGCTCGCGCCATCTCACCGAATCCCGCCTTGCAGCTGCGTCGCTCGAGCACATGGATGTGCGAGTGCCGGTTGCGCCGGGAGCGCAAACCGGCCTCCGACGCCAGAAACTCTTCTGGTTTCGCAGAAGTACCAATAATGAGAAAGCCCCGCTGATGCGGGGCTTTTTTTATGCGACCTGGTCTCGCAGTGTATGGTTGAAGGTATCCTTAGCCGGGGCCTGGAGTGGAAATAAGCCCAGGTAAAGCGCAGTAGTATGATTCGAAGCAGTATTGCCGGGTGTATTCGATTCACCCGTTGAATACGTACAGATCCAGGGTGTCCGAGTTGGGTTCCTTTTTAAAGCTGCTTTCAAATTCGAAGCCCAGTTTACCAAGCAGTTTTCCTGAAGCCAGGTTATCCGGGGTCAGGATAGCGACTATGCGCGATATTTCCAGCCTGGCGCAGCCGTGTTCGAGGACCGCAGTGGCTGCTTCGAAAGCATAGCCCTGACTTCTGAATCCAGGTAGCAAGGCAAATCCGATTTCGACATCAGCAAGTGTTTCACGTTTCAGCAATCCGCAGATGCCGATTGGCGTACCGTCTTGTTTGAGGGAAACGTGGTTCAGGCCAAATCCCAGGTTTCGATACATTTCGACGGGACCCGTTTCGATGTAGGTTTTGGCGTCTTCGAGGTTCGAGACATTTTTATCCCCGATGTAGCGAATCCATGTCGGGTCGTTGACCAGGGTATAAATGAATGCCGCGTCGCCGACCTCCAGCCATCGAATTTTTAAACGGGGGGTTTCGATGACTAGCGGCGTTATCACCCGGGGTCAGGAAGGCAGAAAGTCGATCGGATAAGTGACCGTGATTTCAGCCACGCTGGAATTGCTGAACTTGAATTTTTTAATCTTGAGCATCAGTTTGCGTTCCAGTGCTTCGTCTCCCAGCTCGCTGGATAGAATTTTAACCGCGGTCACCTGCCCGCCAGGTGCGATTGTCAATTCGACGACAACCTGTCCGGCCAGCGATGGGTTCTTGCGCAATGCGCGATTGTAGATATTAAAAATACCACCCTTATTCTGCTGGAAAACACGTTCAATTTCATCCGCGCTGCGTTTTACACCCGTTCCTTGCTGGGATTTCGTTGACGATGCCTTGGCAAGCTTTTTACTGTCAGCCTCGATTTTACTTTCAACCCGGGTGGTCTGACGCTGTGTTAACTCGTTGGTTTTTATGGTTCGGTTGAGGGTATCTGTTTTAATACCGCCACTGGTTTTTTGAGCGTTCGAGGTCAGCAAGTCACTGGCAGTGGCCACTTTGACTTCCTGCTTACCGCTAGTTTGTTGTGGCAGTTTGACCACATCGTCAAGTGCGAAGCTTTCGCGCAAATCTTCGAGTTCGTCACTTAACGCGATCAGGCCACTTTTCTTGGCGACTTCGCGAGCGTCTGGCTTCTTAACTTCTTTTTTCTTCGGTTTCGGCTTCGGTTTCGGCTTCGGTTTTTCCTTCTTCTTCTCAGGCTCTTTTTTCTTTACTTCCTTGGGTTTTTCTTTCTTCGGTGGTGGTGGTTTAACCTTTTGTTTTTCCAGGATCAGCTTCGCCAGGCGAGGCGATACGTCGACCAGGTTTTTCTGTATTACTTCCGGTAGCTTGATCGTATTCAGTGCCACACCAACGCCTAAAAACAGCAGCAGCGTAACAATCATGATGCGGCGAAATCTGCGATCTTCCTGGTGGTCGACCCAGGGTAGATTCGGTTCCGGTATTGCGACTGCCCGTGCCATCAGGTCTCTGCCGCCTTCTGGTTTACTGCAAACGAAATGTTGGTATATTCAGCGCCAGCACAGGTCAGCATAATCTTTTTTAGCAGCAGGTAAGGAATTTCCTGGTCACCCATAATCGTGACGCCCTTCTTGTCGCTAATATCCTTGACCTTTACCGAGGCATTTCTCAATGCAATAAACAGGGGCTTGATCGAGTTCTTGTTACCCTTAAGTGCATCCTTTACGGTGACAATGGCTTTCCCCTGCAGGCGGATGACGCGTTCGTCGACCGCGATGACCAGGTTACGCGAGGGCAGTTTTTCGGCTGCTGCTTCGGGTAATACAATATTCTTGGGCGAGGGTAGTACCTGGGTACTGGTTGCATTGACGAGCAGGAAAAATACCAGGATCGTAAAAATATCCATCAACGACACCATGTTCAACACGGCGTTCCGATTCTGGCCGCGTTTGTGGTGCTGCTGCATGCGTTTGGCACGTCTGGAATATTTCATTCGGTTATGATCCTGTGATTACCTGGCCGCATCGCCAATCGATATGTCCGGGAATAGTTCGGCGAAGACCCAATCACCGTCAACCTCGGCCCGATAGGAGCGCGAGCTATCCATCGCCCTGATCAAATCGTCATAACGCGTCTTTTGTTCTGCCAGGATCGTAATGTTGGTGTGCCCCGGGATTCGCGCTTTTACCTGTTTCAGGGTTTCCTTCAATTTTGCGAAATTATGCTCCTTGCCTTTCGATGGTATCCGCTGGATGAGTCCCCGGCGGTTGTCGGACAGCACCAGCATATTCTTGCGAATGGTAATGCGCAGTTCGTAAGGCGGCTTTTTCGGTTGCTTGCTATCTTGCGCACCTGGCGGAGGCAGGTTTAAATCGAGTATGGTGATATGGCTGAATACCGCGGTCATCAACAAAAACGGTACCAGTACCACCATCAGGTTCATGAAGGCAGTAATGTTCAGCTCAGCAGCAGGATGCTTGCGTCTGTGTACCCGTTTTGACATGGGAGTACTTACTCGGCGGTGTTTTTAACGCGGGACAAATGATTGACGAACTTGACCACAGTCATCTCGAGACTGTCGACGATTTCGGTCGTCTTGGTTTGTAACACCGTGTAAAAGAACAACAGCGGAATCGCGACAATAAGACCGAATGCAGTTGTATTCATCGCTACCGATATACTGGTCGAAAGAATCTCCGCTTTCATCGAGGGATCAACCTGGGCGACCGCGGTAAATGCCTTGATCAGGCCGATAATCGTACCCAGAAGCCCCAGCAGCGTGGCGATATTGGCAAACATCGCGAGGTAGTGGGTGCGTTTTTCCAGGCGTGGAATCGCTTCCATTATGCTTTCGTCCATCGCCGACTCGAAATCGTCCCTGCGGCGGGCGGACTTGTAGTGCTCGATGCCCTGCAGCAGAATCCGGCTCACCGTGGCGCTTGATTTGCTGGCGAGCTGGCTGGCACTGTTAACCTCACCTTTCGCCACCAGGGGCATCAGCTTGGCGATCATGTGGCGATTTTTGGTTTTTGCTACGGTGAGGTGTAACCAGCGTTCCAAGGTGATTGCGAGGCCGATGGCCAGAACAATCAGGATCGGGTACATGAAGGGTCCACCGTCCTGGAAAAACCTTATTACTGTAATTAGCATTTCGTTCATTGCGAGAGTCTCCGCGGTCTCTGGTCTACTGCCGGTTTATTGCAGTTTTGCCTTTGAAAATATGGCGTCGTGATAGTGAATTTTTCGTTTGAAAGCGGCCCGTTCGATAGGGGTCAGTTTTTGATCCATAATACTTGTTATCGGCGGTGACGAAATCTCGAAACGTTCCGCCGATTTCCATGGAACGATGTATAAAACCCTGGGCAATTCCTTGTTTCCGGTTATTTCGGTGCCTTCCATCTGCAATCTTTCTTGAGCACTCACATAAGCACTACTTGAAATAGCAAAGATTACGAAAAATGCGAGCGAAAGTTTTCTCATTTACTTATCCCTGGGACTTTGTGGTGGTTGATTTCAGGCGTCGTTCAATGTCGACGATCCAGCCGGCTACCTGGGTATTTTCCTCGCTAACCAGGGCCTGGTATTTCTGGTAATGCCGTAATGCCTGTTTCAGGTCCTGCAGGTATATATCAAACAGGATGCCAAGGTTCAGGTGTGCAGATGCATAGCCGGAATCGATCGAAAGGGCGCGCTGATAATGAGTACGGGCTTCGTTAAATTGCCCCTTTTGACGCTGCAGGATACCAAGGTGGTTGTGCGCGACCGCATCCTTATTGTTACGGGCGATTGCCTGCTTGAAGGCCTGTTCGGCGAGATCCAGTTGCTGCAGTTTGAAGTAAGCCAGCCCGAGATTGGTAAAAACATAGGGTTTATCGGGTGCATCGTTGCTAACTTGAACCAGAATTTTTAGTGCGCGCTCGGTCTTACCGCTCTTTAGCGAAGCCAGTGCCTGTTCATAATATTGCTGATTAGCGTCACCTGGTCCTGATTCAGCCGCAGATCCTTCAACTGTCGGCGATGTTGCTACCGCAGGCTTCGGCGAAGGCGCCTTGTCGGGACCACTCTGGCAGGCCCCGAGCAGCAATACGACAATTAATAGCGCTGATCTGTTATTGAATATCGACATAAATATCGGTGCTCTCTACCCTGGCGTAGCGAAACGGCATGAGTTTACCCAGAGCCTGCAAACTCTTCTTCGTGGGTTCATCGTAAGTGCCGTCGGGAATACGCTTGAAGTTGGCAAGGTGTATATCAATCGCTTTCTCTTCGAATGGAAAGGCCTGTTCCTCCAGCAACAATTCGTACTCTTCGAGTTGTTCTTCATCCAGGCCTTTCGGTCTTTGTGAGTTCATTAACGAACTGGCGAAGTCATTATAAATTTCGGCAATCTGGAAAGTAGCTTCGGTTGTTACTTCCTGGACCTGGTATTTCATTGCCCGGCTGTAGGCATCGATCGACTGCTGCATCAACTTTTTCTTTTTCTTCAGGCTGGGTTTTAGCGGTATCGTTAGCCTGGCTTTTTTGTAGGATCGATGCAGCGGCTGGATTAACTCGAGGCTGGCGCTGGCGGCAAGGTACTTGCTACGTGCACTACGCTCCGATTTCCCGGCGGCATCCGCGCGGATAATTTCATTAAGCCAGAAATTACGATTCTTGGTATCGTTTTTGGCACGATAGGATTCGACAATTTTATGACGCAGTTCAATTGAACGTTCAAGCGGGTAGGGGTAAACCTTGACGTACTTCTTATAGATCGCAATTGCCTGGTCCGGCTGACCGTCTTGCTGGTACAGCTCGGCAGCACGCCACATCAGGTCTCGCTTGCGTTCGGCTGTGCCGGGAAGATTCGATAACGCAAGAATCTCTCGAGCCGCCTTGGACTGGTTGCCATTTTTACTATAGGCGAGTGCAAGTTTCTCGGTGACACCATCATTGAATTTTTTATCCCGGGGATATCGCTTGCGAAAAGCTTCCAGTTGTGCGATCGACGTTGGCCAGTCTTCTAATTGTATATACGCGGTGGCGGCGTCGTAGTCGGCCACCACTCGCTTGGGTGATTCCGGAATAACCTGTCCAAGCCGGGAGAAAGTCTGTGCCGCAAGCAGGTGATTGCCGGTATCGCGTGCGAGTTCTCCCTGCTTGTAAATACTCGAGGCAATTTGCTCGCGCACTGCTTTTCTCTTCTTGTCCTGTTTTGGCAAAAATGTCAGCAGGGTCAGATAAGAGGTTTCGGCCGCGGCGTAATCTGCGGTCGAAAACTGCGCATCGGAAAGTATGGTCCAGGCGGTCTGCCGGGCCCGCTTATCGATTTTCTTGTTTGCAATCAGGCGATTTGCCGACGCGATAGCTTCGGGGTAGTCCTTCCACTCGTAGAATTGTTGTGCGGTCTGGAGTTCAACCACCGATATTCTCGAGTCATCGGGATAAGTGGTGGTAAAGCGAACTGCTGACTTGATGCGCTTTTTGCGCAACGCGAGAATGTCGCTCGCATTGGTTGTCTTGAACAGGGCATCAAAGGCAATCAGTGCCGCATAGCCTGCCTCGGCACTGTTTTTATGTGGTTCATAGTTATAGGCCGTTTTCTGGTACTCATCGATTGCCTGCGGATATTGACCGGCATCGTACAGGCTTTCAGCGAGTAGAAAATTAATCTGTGGCGCGCCCGGATCATTGGGGAAAGATCTCAGGAAACGGCGATACCAATCTGCCGAGACCCGGTAATCTTTTGCTTTCTTGCTGGCGCGGGCGAGGGCATGAAAATGTGTGGCCAGCTCGGTCATATGCAGCACCAGGGTCCTGGTCAGCGTCTGCTGGGTGCTTTCTTCCTGCAGAGCCCAGTATTCACTGTTTACGTCATAGCGGTTCACAAATGCGATCTTTTCTTTTAGTACTAAATCCGAATACCCGGCTTGCTGGAAGGTCTGGATAGCGCGCTGGTGAAAAAACGGCGTATGCGAAGAGTAGGGATACTGCTTGGTGTAGGCCAGGAACAGATCCGAGCCGTCAATGATCCGTTTTTTATCGAGGTACAGCTCACCCAGGTTCAGGTAGAGCAGTGGTTCGTAAGCGCGTTCGCCGGTTTGTTTGAAATAACTTGAAATATAATATTTCTCTTCCTGGTAGGAAAAACTGAGCGAGACGACACGCAATACATCGTCAAGCAGTTCCCGATCGGCCCGGGGTAGCGAGGGATTGAAATCAATTTCATTAATTTTATCTTGCGCAAGATTCAGGTCGAGCAATTGCGTATAGCTGGCCAGGGCTTCACGGTAACGACTTTGCTTGAACTGGGTCCAGCCGTACTTGTACAGTGCCTTTTCGAAAAACAGCGATTCCGGGTAATCGCTAACGACCTTGCCATAGGCTTGTTCCGCTGCCTGGTATTCACGCGCGACGAAGAGATTTTCGCCGCGGCGAAACTGGACTTCATCCATGTACTGAGAATCGGGGTATTCGCGAGCGATTCGATTTAATGCCGCGAAAGATTTTTCAGTCTCTGCTTCGAGCGCATAAGCGCGTGATAACTGGTACAGGATCATGTCGTTAGTTTCGCGTGCCGGATACTTCTCCAGGTAACCTTCGTAGATTCCGATCGCACGCAGCGCGTCTCGCTGCCCCATCTGCTGGGTTGACTCGTCATCCGAGATCCGGTTGTCGAGGCTGGCTTCGAGTTCCAGATCGGCCAGGCGGCGCAGTTCGTCGCCGGTACCTCCGCCCTCGGCGGTAATGGCCACCAGGTCGCGAAAACTTTGAATAACCTGCTGCGGATCGACATCAAAACTGGCCTGTGGTTCCAGTTCTGCAGTCTCCAGCAAGGGTGGCAGATCCTCCAGGTCGGCAATCGTCGGGCCGAAATCGACCCCGTCGTAACCGCAAGCGGCCAGTACTGCGACCAACAGCATGATTTGCAAGCGATGGGCCAGGTTCCTGATCATTGCTCTGCCGCCATCCTGTCGTAAAGTTTGGCCAGTTCGAAGCGGGCATTCAGGCGCAGTTGCACGATATGTTGCTGTTGCCGGCGAATCTCGTTAATCGCCATTTGATTGATAAGTTTTTCCTGCGCTGTTAACAAGGTGGTAACCCTGTTGCGCAGATCACGGATTCGTTGGGTCTGTCCGCTGATTCGATCGTCGAAAAAGCCGAATTCCAGGTCGGTTCGCTCGCTAATGCCACGCAAATCCTTGGCCCTTTGTCCAGATTCGGATAATGCTCGATCCAGCAGTATCAATTGCTTTTTTGATTTCCAGAATCTAACCGGGAAATCGGTAGCCAGCTCGTAGTTTAATAATCCTGACAACAACCGGAACATATCCTGCTGGTAAGCGGTGTTGCGTTCAGGCGCAAGCTTGTCGATTGTCGAGGAAACCCGCTGCAGTCGCGACAAATGCTCCTGCTCCTGCGGGGTTGCGAGTACCGCGTAATCCTGGTTCGACTCAATTGCATTAACCTGCGTGGCAAACTGGTTCCTGCGCTCCCGTAGTTGTTCGAGCTGATCGAAACTGCTGGATTTCTGCAAGCGTGGTAAATTCTGCTCGAAACCGCGGCGACGTTCCTCCAGCATCAGCTCCAGGGCGGGAAAGTTAGTACCCCAGTACCTGAGCGAGTTACGGATATCGAGTAATTCCTGGTAGCGTTTGATTTCACGTTGAAACTCGGTCGAAGCCAACAGGATATGCAATTGCGGGGTCACGTCCGAGCTTGGGGGTAAGCGCTGCAGGCTACCGCGATCGTAGAGAATTGCGTTTTCACGCAAAGCTGCAATTAATCCATCACTCTGGATCGACCTGATCGAGTTATCCAGCACCTGCAGCTGCAGATCAAATTGCTGTGCTGCAATTTGGTAGTGACGCACCGCGAGCTTGTCCTGACCCGATTCGGCATAGTTGGTGGGAATTGCCAGGATCGCTTCCTGTGTCGCCGCATCTACTGCATTACGCTGCAATAGCACCCGCCAGGGGATCATTGCCTTGTCGAATTGCTCAAGTCGGTACCATGCCCAGCCGGATGCGAGCAGCGCCTGGTTGCTCAAGGGCCCTTCAAGTCGGACACGGGACAGACTCTCCAGCGCAGGTTCAGGCAGTTCCATGCGCAGCTGTTTGAGCCCGAGTGACAGATTTGAGCGATCGCGCAACGCCCTCAGTTCCGGCGAGTCGATAGTTTTCATCTGTCCGATATAATCTAGCAAATACCTGCCAGGCTCGTAGCGATCGTCTTCAATCATTGAAACGCCCAGGTTATAGCGTGCGTAAATTTTCCAGATTGACTTCGAATTGATGGTATCGCTCAGATCCGAGGCCTCGTCATACTGGCGCGAGCCCAGGTAAAGATTGGTTAGCAGGTACTTTTTTTCTGATTCGATGCTGCCAGGCAGTTGGTTATTGATACGTGATAGCAGATCACGGGCGGCATCAAAATATCCTTGTTCATAGCGTAACCGCGCGAGATTGAACCAGATTCGATTTTGAATTGAATCGGAAACCTCGGATGTCAACAGGCGCGCAAACAATTCGCGTGATTCCTCGTAAAGCCCGTACCCGTAATACAAATCGGCGAGTAGCAGGTGGGCTTCGTCGACCTGGCTGCGGGTGCGCGGTCTTTCCTCGGCGATCATCAAATGGGTGATCGCCGACAGCCTGCTGTCCTGGAAAAACTGGTAAAGTGCGCGTCCGTAATCGAGATCTTCGACCCGGTGTTCCGCCAGTTGCACAGCGTATAGCTGGCCGCAGACGCAACTCAGCAGTAGCGCGTAAAGCAGGCGGTTAATGCCGCTTGATACACGCCCCGTGTTTTGTCGATGGCGTTTATTCCCAAACACGCACATCAAACTGGGGCTGTTCTTTACCGGTGTCATCGGCAATCATGAACTCCACGAATTGCGGTTCGGTGGTTTTTTCTATCACTACTGTTTCACCGAGACGGTAGTCTCGACCCTTGGGCCCGACCCCGGTGAATATTATGACGATCTCGTGCTCACCCGAAGGCAGGTTACCGATGTAAAGGCGCTGCACGCCGCCGCGCTTGAGCGCAGCCAGTTCACGCTCGGTGTACAGGTGATTGGCGGTGTTCTTGTCATCAATTTTCAGCTGAATAGAATCGAGACTGAACAGGGCACCTGCGTTCATCGATAAGAAAACGCTGAACTGCGTGTTCGATGGAAACAGCAGGTCTTCCTCGAGAATGAACAGGTCGCGGTTTAATGACAGCACTTCTTTTTTCAGGGCTTCGATATCGGTATCGAGCGATGTTCCTTCAGAGGTGTCTTCGTCAATTGACTCGGCATCCGTTTCGGTTGCTTCATCTTGTTGCGGAATCTCGATTTCGCCCTCGATCAGTTCCGAGGAAGTATCCTGTGCAGAAACAGGAAAGGCGAGGTAAACAAGAAGGATGGCAGTAAGGCTGAGTGTTTTCATAGGTCTGCTGATTTCATGGACTACTGTAGTTTGGCTTCAGGGTCTTCGAAGCCAGAAGAATAATGAACCTTTCCGGCGTTATCGATAACGATAGCGTCGAATCCTTCCAGGCTCTCGATCATGGCTATACCGTCAATTGCGCCCAGAATAAAAATACTAGTCGATAAAGCGTCAGTTGCCAGTGCATCAGGGCCGATAACGGTGGCACTCCAGCTCGCTGTTGCAGAACGTCCGGTAGAAGGATTGATAATATGGTGCACACGGTTGCCGTTTTCGATAAAAAAACGCTCGTAATCACCGGAAGTTGAAATCGCGCTTTCACTGAGCGGCAGGCGCAGTGCAATGCCCGCAGGATCACGTGGGTGCTGGATACCGATGACCCAGGGATGCCCTTCACGATCGCCAATAATGCGGCTGTCACCACCCGCGCTGACCATGGCTTTGGCGATGCCACACTGGCGCACGATATCGACCGCACGGTCGACGGCGTAGCCCTTGGCGATGCCGCCAAGATTGATACGCACCGAGTCGTTGCCAAACTGAACTTTATTGCCCGAAATCATAATATGATGATAGTCGATAGCCGGCAGTTTCTCCGAGATAGATGCATCGTCAGGCTGCTGACGTTTGCGATAATCGTAGGCATAGCCGATGCTGGCATAGGTGATATCGAATGCACCCCGTGATATTTCCGAAAAATGAATCGATTTCCTGATCAGGTGCATCATTTCATCGCTGATTTCAACGGCGCCGATGGCAGCGTTATTATTGATGTAGGTGAGTTCGCTATCTTCCTTATACGAGCTCATCAGCGCCTCGATACGTCTCATCTCGGCGAAAACCCTTTCGCTGCATTCATTCGCGATGTCGGTTTCCTGATGCCAGAGCTCGACCGAAATCCGGGTGCCCATGAGGTCACGCTGCTGTTGATGCCAGTCCGCGAACACGGGTGTCTGGCTGAATAGCTGAAGGGCCAGGAAGACGAGCAGGGCTAGAACCTGCTT
>Ga0265309_10001054_pt1 | contig 11862 bp, 6 predicted proteins | sample Helome_FD_192492 | JGI IMG/M metagenome (GOLD analysis project Ga0265309, IMG submission 192492) | Marine sediment microbial communities from subtidal zone of North Sea - Hel_20160524 (Illumina Assembly) | ecosystem: Environmental > Aquatic > Marine > Subtidal zone > Sediment ...
CAACCTGCTTAAGCTGGCTTCCAGGCTCTCCCAAAACCAGCCGACCGAAAATACCTTTGGGCCTTCAGGCGTGTGACCGAATTTGCTGACGAGCACGACATTGTCGCGCTTGTTCTGCAGAGCCTTACCGAGAATGCGCTCGCTTTTCGTTTCCGCATAATTGGGCGCGGTATCGAACAGGTTAATGCCGCCGTCCATGGCTTCGTGAACCAGGCGAAGCGCGGTTTGGTCGTCCATGCCGCCCCACGAATCACTGTTGCACAGTTGCCAGGCCCCGAAGCCGATCTCTGACACTTCAAGTCCGGTTGATCCTAGTAGTCGTTTGTTCATCTGCACCGTCGAACGTGCCTCATTTTGAGGGCCGCAGTGTCATCAATACCGTGGGAAGTCCAATATCTACGAGTCGGAATCATTCGCCAGGACGCTATTATTGACAACTTAGTCTGACGTGTAGATGGCTCCTTCTCCAGAAATCGGCGTCGACTGTCCGACCGAAACGAAGCGCCCGTTACCCCACGCCATACCGCGACTTTGGTAATAGCCGTCAATATCGAAGATCGCCCAAGTCGCACCGCCATCGGTGCTCGATATGCCGACGGGTCGTTCGAAGGGGGGTATCCCAACCCACCAATACCACCATGTGATTCCACCGGCCACTACAAGTTTCGAGCCGTTCCAAGCGGCGCTCAAGTAGTCAACATCCTGTACTGGAGTCTGCAATTCGGCCCAGTTATAACCATCCAACGACACAAAGACCGTACTGTGGCTGCCGACAGCGATGAACTGGTTGCCGTCGTGCAAGATCGCGTAAGACGCAGCGACATCGTCCCTAATGATGATGTCGTGCCAAACGTTGCCGTCGAGCGAGACCAGTACCCGAGTATCGCTCTCCGAGCTGAATACGTCGGTCGTGGCCACAAAAAGCCCGTTCAAATAAATGAGATCGGTAACGAAATGACCGGATTGCGGCAACGAGTCGACAACTGTCCAGGTATCACCGCGATCTTCCGACCTCATTATGAATGCGTCACCCGTCTGCAGGTCCATGCCACCTGCAACAAATTGCGATGAATTGACGGCAACTGCGGCCAGGCGGATACGGTTCCCGCTGTGTTTGATGCCCCAGCTTTCGCCGTTATCGGTCGACAGCAGCACCGTCGTATCGTGACCAACAGCAACGATGTCTGATCCCTGAGCCGCGACAGCATGTAAGTCGACATCGGTAAAGGTTTCTCGCTCCGCCCAGTCGATGCCGTCATCGGACGTCAGAATCACCCCGCTGTCGCCGACCGCGATGAAGTTATCGCCGTCCCAGAGAACGTCGTTCAGAATGAATGGCAGTCCAGTCAAACGACCCGTCCATTCATCAGTGTCAGCGGTGCCGACAACGTCAAATTCCGCGCTCAGGTGATTCGAGCTATTGCCGACTGTATCGATCACCCAGGCTTCAAGAATGAACGCGCCGATTTTTTCCGTCGACATTGCGATTTGCTCGGTCAACGTTCCCGACTCCGTGGACTGAGTTACAGGAAAACTTAGACGGGTGCCACCAGGAATCTCTACCCACAGCGTCCGAATATCCAGTCCGGCATCCCGGCAATCCACCCGAGCCGTAACAGTAACGGTGCCATTGCCCTCCATGAACATGATCGCATCCGGCGACAGCGTCAGACTGGAAATTTCTGGCACATGCTGACCCACTAGCGGTGCAGATGCGGGGAGCGTAAATCCGGCGTCGCCACCACCGTTGCCACCGCAGCCTACAAAAAAAAGTACCAGGTAGATTAACGACTTACGCATTGCAGCCACCTCCTTGATCACCTCAAATCTCCGGCTTGGCAGCCCGGCAATCTTGGGGTCCTACGTGGCGTAGCAGGAGGCGTCGCGGAGGAAGCGAGGACCCGTGGCTTTGCGTCACCAGCTTTCGCTGGATTTGCCTTTATCAAGCGTTAGCTTGCGCTCACGGAGGGGCAATCGTCAATTCGGGTATGTACCTAATCGGCTATTAATGCAGCTAAGGCGAGGTGTCAGGAAATGCGTGCTTTGGGTCGGTGGCGGCCTGTCGCTATCCTATCAGCCGAATGGCAGCATCTTCTTGCCGCGGCAAACGATCAGAAGCCAGCCCACGCTATAGACCCGCAGACTCGTTCCAACATCGAACGGTCCTGGGATCAAGTGACTTCCACAGCCCGCGCTCTCTGTCGGCCCTCCAGGCAACGCGAATCTTCGCGAACCACTCCTCGTCTGATTGGTCTGCAACAACCACAATTCCTGTGTCGTCTACGCCGCTAATCGAGCAAGTCTGTGAAACGATAATCTGGTCGGATGCGGCTTTTGGAACCTCGATCACCTCAAGGATGTTCCATACGGGATCCCCATTCGCCAAGCGTCCGCCAAACTCCTCAAGCTCCAGCCTCCAAAATCCGGCACAGCGATGAATGGATACGCCAAACTCGATCTGGTCTTCATACTCAAGCAAGTAGCCAGCCGCGAGTTCGCATTTCTCGCTTGCCAATGATGCGCCCCAGGAAAGAAGGATGCTCAAGGACGTCGCTATCAACGGTAATCGGACGTCGCGCATAGGCTCAACTCATTTCTGTAAATCAGTAGCGAACTTGTCGCTTTGGAATTCTATTTGTGGAATCGACGCGTGTCCGCTTTGGGTTGTGACTTCAATCGGTCAATGAGCTGACGACGCTAAATCGACAACCAATTGGGGCGGTCAGCGGCGCTCGTACTTGAGGTAACGCTCAGTGACCTCGTCGCCGTTCCGCATCACGATGTAGCCGTCAATGGCGTCGTCGCCACGGCGATAGAAACTGATGCCGCCGAAGTGCAGGGCGTCGTCTTCTTTCTTGACGAGCTGGAAGTTGACGTAATCGGCTTTTTCCTCCCAGGCCGTGAAGTCCGGGTTGAAGTGCTTGACCTTGAGACTCAGGCTGCCGTCCTCGATGCTGAGCAGCAGCAGTTCGTAAAACGTCACGCCGTCATCACCGATCAGCTTGAACAAACCGATCATGGTACCCGCCGACGGTGGATTCCAGACCGCCTCGAATCGTTGCCCGAAACCCGTCCCCACCCAGGATCCGACGAGCCAGCTCGCATCCTCGATCGTGGCGGCCGGGCGTTCTTCGCCTTCCGAGAGTCGGAAGGTGCGTTCGGTTCCAGGTTCCACGGACCACGTGACACCGCTGGCGAAGGCGGCCACGGCCACAAGGGTAAGTAATGTGTGTTTCACCGGTTGCTCCAACTGCAAGTTTGTAGGTCAGGCTCTAAATAATTTTTGTTTATCAGTGAGTTACGCAATCTGTGGCGAGGGCAATAGTGTGATGTACATCACCGCGGATGAGCCAGTATATGACATAAAGTGATAGTCGACTGGAATGACCCGGTCTGTAAGATCAATCCAAGCGAACGGCCTGTCCCCAGCGCCACCGCTTGATTGGTCGATCGACGATGGCCGTCGCGTTGCTCTTTGACAGAGCGGGCACGATCAGCGCGTCGTTTTACGTTGAAAACTCGCATGGACGGCGATCAGCCGTACCCGAGTCACCGTAAGACAAGAGCGCTGCATACATGAAATCCGGCCGACAAATATATTCCACTTTCCTCCTGCTGCTGCTCGGTGCCACAAGCGCATTTGCGGCTGTAGATATTGATCGTGTCTCTTCGCCCGTAGTCTATATTGACACGGTAGAGTCCTTCACCGGCATGTACGCCGGCTATCAGGTTGTCAACAATAGCGGCGCCGATATCGGTGACCTCTGGGTAGGCACGGAGGACTTTTCCGGCACCATCATCGCTACCGGCGACGGAGAAGATGGCTTCGTTTCGCTTGGGCCACTGGCGAACGGTCAAGCGGCCTATGCGTTTATCTACCTGAAGGCGACCGCGGTTACGACCGGGGAGACACACGACGTCACCGTGTACGACGGCGTACCCCCGGTTCTCGGCGGAACAGGCACGCAGCTCGCCGCGGCACCGACGGCCCCAGGCGGCGCCGGCGATGGCAGCGGAGTACAGAACGGACTCGGCGTGCGGTTCTCGCTCGACTCGAGCGGCACGATTGGCGCCAACGCCAATAAGGTAGACACAACCATCGTCGGGCCGAATCCGCCTGAGCTCGGCGGCATCATGACCGTAACGATTATCGGCAGTACGGGCACAATTGGTGCAGCCGGTGGGCGCGTCTTCGCCGGATCCCCGGCCATATTGGCCGACTGGCCGGCAGATAGTCTACAGCTGGTTGGTTCCAGTATCGAAATGACAGGCGGCAACGTGCTCAGCGTGACCGATACGCTGTTCCTGTCCGGCCTTAACAGTCAAGACACGGACTACACGTCCGTTTATACGTTCGTGGTGAGCGGCCCGACCGTAACGCCTACGTCCGTCGTTCCGGTCAATTACATCAGCAGCGGCTCACAGATTAAACACACGGGGAGCATTACTACAACGACGTTCCCGCCAATCGAACCAGTCGAGAATTTCCTGACGCTGAGTATGTCTGCCAGTCCCGCTACTCTGCCGGCAGGCGGTGGCACCGTCACCTATACGGTCACGATGAGTAACGCAGGGAGTGTTGATGCAGATCTGCGCGACGTGATCGACATGCTGCCAACGCCTGCTGCAGGCTCGGTCTCGTACGTAGCCGCCTCAGCCAGGCTCGACGGTACGCTATATCCGGACAGCCAACTCACGATCACCGGGCAGCAACTGGCCTGGCTTGGTCCGTTCACGTTTCCGGCGGCCGGTACCGCAGTGCTGACGTTCGATGTGGTGTACTCAGGCACGCCCGACGGTTCGTACGTTAATAGCGCGATCGCCCGTATCGGCCTCGAACAGGTCGACTCGACGACCGATACTGGCGACGATATGCCGGCCACGACGACAGTCAATGTCGGCGTTTCCGATCCCTGCGTTCCCTCTCAGTTCGGGGCAGGCTGTACGATCGACACTGACGGCGATGGCACACCCGACAGCGTCGAGGGTGAGTTCACTGATTCAGACGGTGATGGCACGCCGGACTACCAGGAAGCCTCCAACGTCGATACCGACGGTGACGGCGTCAACGACCAGGACGATCCCGGCAACACCGATCCCTGCATCCCGTCGCAGTTTGGCACGGGTTGCACCACCGACACTGACGGCGATGGCACACCCGACAGCGTCGAGGGTGAGTTCACTGATTCAGACGGTGATGGCACGCCGGACTACCAGGAAGCCTCCAACGTCGATACCGACGGTGACGGCGTCAACGACCAGGACGATCCCGGCAACACCGATCCCTGCATCCCGTCTGTGACTGCCCCGGGATGCAATGCCGACACCGATGGTGACGGACTGAGCGACTCGGACGAAGCAACGCTCGGCACTGACCCGGCCAATCCCGATACCGACGGCGACGGCATCAATGACGGCATCGAGACCGGCGGCGACGCGTCGATCGATCCGGGCGATACCGACCCACTCGATCTCGACAGCGATGACGACGGTCTTTCCGACGGTGCCGAAGATACAAACTTCGACGGTGTCACGCAGGCCAATGAAACGGATGCGAGCGATGCCGACACCGATAACGATGGCATCGATGATGGTGTCGAAAGCGGCGTCACCGCGCCCATTGCAGACCCGGATGGCGCAGGCCCGATCAATGGCACAGACCCCTCTTTTGTCGGCGATGTGGACCCATCGACGATCACTGATCCGCTGAACCCGGACTCCGACGCGGATGGTCTCGACGATGGCGTTGAGGACGCGAACAGCGACGGCCAGACGCTAAATATAATCGGTAGCACGGGCGGCGCACCGGGTAGCGGCGAAACAGATCCCAACGACGCAGACACCGACCGTGATGGCCTCAGTGACGGTGACGAAACCAATGCGACCGGCCCGCTCGCAGGCATTGGTGCGACCGATCCGCTTGATACCGATACGGATGACGGTGGCGCACAGGACGGTGCCGAGGTCATTGTCGATGGCACCGACCCGACTGCAGGCAACGGAGCAGATGATGCCATTGACTCCGACGGCGACGGCATCACCGATGGTGTCGAGGGCGTAGCTGGCACCGACCCCGACGATCCCGACTCGGACAATGACGGGTTGACCGATGGTGAAGAGACTGGCAGCAACGGCGTACGCGATGCCGGGGAGACCGATCCGCTGGATGCCGACACCGATGACGACGGACTGTCTGATGGCGAGGAAGTCAATGCCACGGGCTTGCTGAGCCCCTACTCGTCGACCGATCCGCTCAACAACGATACGGATGGTGACGGCATTAGCGATGGCGTCGAAGCCGGCGTATCCACTGATGGCCTGAACGCTGGCACCAGCGACGTGGCCGGCATTCCTTTTGGTGGCACGGCACCGGGGTTCGTTGGCGACGCCGATCCCGGTACGACAACGAATCCAGCGAACGCCGACTCGGACGGCGACGGCTTGCCGGATGGTGGCGAGGACCTGAACCGCGACGGGCAAACCGTCAACACGATTGGTGACAGCGAATCCTCGGGCACGGGCGAGACCGACCCGAACAATACGGATACCGACAGTGACGGACTTGGCGATGGCGACGAAGTCAACGCCACTGGTCCGCTTGCCGGAATAGGTGCAACTGATCCGCTGGATGCCGATACCGATGACGGCGGTACCCAGGACGGAACGGAATTATTGGCCGATGGTACGAACCCTGTATTCGGTAACGGCGCCGATGATGCGGCGGCCGACCCCGACAACGATGGCCTGAGCAATGCACAGGAAGCCGTGCTGGGAACAAATCCGAGTGATCCGGATTCCGACAACGACGGCATCGATGACGGTGCCGAGGTGGGCAACGATGGCATCGTCGATCCGACGGACACTGACCCGCTGGACGCAGACAGCGATGGTGATGGACTTGGTGATGGCGCCGAGATCGTCGGCCAGGACGGCTCTCCGAACAACGGCGACGAAACCGACCCGCTGAACCCGGATACGGACAACGACGGTATCGGGGACGGCGTCGAGGTTGGCGTCAACGGTGACGCCGATCCGTCGACAACTACCGATCCGACGGACCCCGATTCCGACAACGACGGCCTCTCGGACGGTGTCGAAGATGCGAATGCCGATGGCGCCGTAAGCAACACGATCGGCGCGACCGGTACGAGCGGTTCCGGCGAGACCGACCCCAATAACAACGACACGGACGGCGATGGCCTGCGTGATGGCGATGAAGCCAACGGTACTGGTCCGCTGGCGGTGGTTGGCGCCACCGATCCGCTCGATACCGATACCGATGATGGCGGTACCCAAGATGGCACGGAGGTGCTGGCGGACGGCACCGACCCGGTAGCTGCTCCGCTGGACGATGCGGCCGCGGATCCTGATAACGATGGCCTCAGCAACGCGCAGGAAGCGGCGATCGGATCGGACCCGAACGATCCCGATTCGGATGGCGACGGCATAGATGATGGCGACGAAGTCGGCAACGACGGTGCACTCAACCTGGGCGACACGAATCCGCTGGACGCTGACAGTGACGACGACGGCCTCGGCGACGGCGCCGAAGTTCTGGGTGCCGATGGGCTGCCGAATTCCGGCGATGAAACCGACCCCTTGGTTCCCGATACTGACGGCGATGGTCTGAATGACGGCCTCGAGTCAGGCGTCAACGGCGATGTGGATCCTTCCACTACCACTGACCCGACCGATCCCGATTCCGATAATGACGGTTTGCAGGATGGCGTCGAGGACAGCAACGGCGACGGGGCAACCGGCACGATCGTGATTGGGGGCACGGGGACAGGCGGCTCGGGCGAAACCGACCCGAACAACGCCGATAGCGATGGTGACGGCCTGACCGACGGTAACGAGTCCGATGGTATCGGCCTGCTGGGCGGTATCGGCGCGACCGATCCGTTGGATACTGATACCGATGACGGTGGTATCGATGACGGTACCGAAGTCCTGACTGACCTGACGATTCCGACGGCTGGAAATGGCAGCGATGACCAGGTCGATACCGATGGTGACGGAGTGTTCGATGGTGGCGATGTGGATCCGCTCGATCCGTGCGTGCCAAGCAATACCGTCGCTGTCTGTGACAGTGATGGTGACGGCATCTCCGACGGAGACGAGATAGCCAATGGTACGAATCCGAACGATTCGGATACCGACAACGACGGAATCCCCGACGGATCGGAAAACGGCGACGCCGACAATGACGGCCGCAACGATGGCGCCGACACGGATTCCGACAACGATGGCATTCCCGACGCTATCGAAGCCGGGCCGACGCCGGCGATTCCGGTAGACAGTGATAACGATGGCCTTGCCGACTTCATTGATCCTGATTCGGATAACGACGGTATTCTCGACGGCACCGAAGGTGCGGAGGACAATGACAGCGACGGCGTTGCGAATTACCTGGATCCGGATAGCGATGACGATGGCATCCCGGATGCTGTCGAAGGCGCGATTATGCCGCCTGATATGGACGGCGATGGTAATCCGGACTACCTCGACATAGATGCCGACAACGACGGCATACCGGATACGGTTGAAGCGGATCTCGACGTGCTGGCCGACGGTGACGGCGATCAGATTAACGACGCCTACGATATCGACGCGACGCTCGGCACGGACGCTAATGGTGACGGCGTTGATGATGCCGTCAGTCCGATTGATACCGACGCCGACAACGCACCCGACTACCTCGATCTCGACAGTGACAATGACTCAGTGCTCGATGTCATAGAAGCCGGTGGTGCCGATTCCGACGGCGACGGCTTCATCGATGTGCTGCCGATCAGTGAAGGCACGCTAACGACGCCGACCGATAGCGATGTCGACGGCAATGGCGACTGGCGTGAGACCGACAGCGACAATGACGGCATCAACGATATCGTCGGTACTGCCGGGGAAACGGCAGACGGCGACGGCGACGGCGTTGTGGATGACATCAACGATGCCGACGGTGACGGTATCCCCGATGTGATAGACCAAAGCGATGGCGTTGGTACCGCTACCGATTCCGATCGGGACGGGATTCTCGATGACACCGAGGGTTCGGGCGACTTCGATGGCGACGGCCTGCCGGACAACCAGGATACCGACAGCGACAACGACGGCATTCCGGACTCGACCGAAGCTGGGCCCACTCCCGACAACCCGGTCGATACCGATGGCGACGGCATGCCCGATTACACGGATACTGACAGCGATAATGACGGTCTTGGCGATGATCTCGAGGGTAGTGCCGACCGCGACGGCGATGGCATTCCCGACTATATCGACGTCGACGAGGTTCTTGAAACCGCCGTATCCGGCTCTGGAAGCACGGGGTGGCTACTTCTGCTCGCCCTGGGCGCGGCGGTCATCATGCGTCGTCTCAAGAATGGTGCCGTGGCTTTGCTGCTGGTCGCCGGGATCGGTCTCAATGTCGTGGCGATGCAGGATGCGAGCGCAGAGTCGTTGTGCGGGCATTACACAGAGCCCGGAAACGACAGGTTCTACTATGCGGGCAACGACCCGGAACGGGACGATGCCGGTTTTGCGGCCTGCTGGTACGCGGGCCTGGGCCTCGGCTACTCTTACGTATCGCCGGACGAAGAGGCGCAGAACTTCTTTCACGACGCGAGCGAGAATCACGATGGCGGCCTGCATCTTTTCATCGGTAAGCACGTCACGCCGCACTGGTTTGTCGAACTGAAGTATGCCGATCTCGGCGAGGCAGGCATCACTAACCGAAATCCCGCGATCGTGGCCTTGTACCCGGACGCCGCGATCACCTACAAGGTGCCGTCGCTCATGGCCGGCTACCAGTGGCGCGTGGAAAAAGACCTGAAGCCCTTTGCGAAAATCGGACTCTCTGCGATCAGCAATAGTTCCAAGGGTGGGCCAGTGCCGTTCGAAGAACAGACCTCGGTGCAGCTCGCGTTCGGGGCCGGGCTGCGTTACGACTTCGGAAGAAGCCCGTGGTTCCTGCGCGCTGACGCGGATTTCTATGATCGCGATGCCTGGTACGCGGGCGTCGCGGTTGGCTTCCTGTTTGGCCCGGAGCCGGACCCCCGACCGGCGACACCGCCTCCCGTACAGCGTGATCCGGAACCCGCCCCACCGGCACCGGCCCCACCACCTGATCCGGACGCCGATATCGATGGCGTCCTCAATGAGCAGGATCAGTGCCCCGACACTGCGCCGGGTGTCGCCGTGGATGCTCGTGGCTGTTACGTCCAGGCCGAGATCGAGCTGCCGGATGTGCGTTTCGAGACCAACTCGGACCGGTTACGACCTGGAGCCGAGCGGTCCCTCAATGACGCGGCAGAGACGTTGATCAGGAATCCGGGCCTCGTAACCGAAGTTGCCGGCTATACCGACAGCAGGGGCGACGCCAGTTACAATCGCGGCTTGTCCGAACGGCGCGCCAAAACTGTGCGCGACTACCTGATCAGCAAAGGAGTCGCCGAGGATAGGCTGACCTGGCGCGGCTATGGCGAGGACAACCCGATTGCCGATAACGAAACGGAACAGGGGCGCGAACAGAATCGGCGCGTCGTGTTGCGGATTCTGGATCGTCGCTAAAGATCAAGTTGAGTCGGCCGACAAACCAGTCATGGACAACACGAACAACATTGGCGATACGGTGCGCATCCGCCGTCCGCTGCGCGTCTACACCGATGAACTCGGTCGCACGACGTGGATGAAAGACGTGGAACCGGTCGAGCTCGAACTCGAGCTCGAACCGGTGATCAGCACGAATCCCTACGATTCGCTCTGCGGAGCCTAGGTCGCAGAAGCGGCCGCGATGGCGCCGATCGATTCGTCGAGCATCGCGTCAAATTCTTCCTGCGTCTGTTGTGCCGTCAGTCCTTCCGACAACGCCCGCGAGAAGCTCGCGACCATATCGTTGTTGCGCGCGAGACGTGCGTTGGCTTCTTCTCGTGAGTAGCCGCCCGACAGTGCCACGACGCGAACCACGTTGGGATGCGCGATGCAGTCAGCGTAAAGGTTGTCTTTCTCCGGCAGCGTCAGCTTGAGCATGACCAGGTCGTCGCTACCCAGGCTGTTGAGGTGCCCCATGATGGCATCGTGCAACAGGCCCTCTGCATCCGCCTTGTTGGGGCAGTGAATGTCCACTTCGGGCTCGATGATTGGGACGAAACCTGCCGCGATGATCTGCTTGCCGATTTCAAACTGCTGGTCGACGACGGCCGTTACGCCTGCAGGGTTAGCCTGCTTGATGACCGAACGCATCTTCGTGCCAAAGATGCCGTTTTCTTTGGCCTTGTCCAACAGGGCCGCGAGGTCAGGCATCGGCTTCATGACCTGGGCGCCGTCAACCTCGTCGGCGAGGCCCTTGTCGACTTTCAGGAATGGAGCGACGTTCTTGACGTTCCAGAGGTAGGATGCCGTCGGCTGGCCTTCTATCTCGCGGTCCATCGTGTTCTCGAACAGGATCGCGCCAAGAATACGATCGCCGCCGAACGACGGGCTCGTGATGATGCGCGTGCGCATCTGGTGCACAACGTCAAACATCCCTTCTTCATCGGACCACGCGTCCTCGGTCACGCCATACAAGCCAAGCGCCTTGGGTGTGCTGCCGCCGCTCTGGTCGAGGGCCGCGATGAAGCCGGGGGCTGTTTTCACTTTTTGCAGTTGATCGTCGAAATTGCTCACTGTAGTTCTCGTTGGTTGGGTTATTTGACTGGGAACGGGGAATTGTACCGCAAGCCGGACAGGTAAGGGGGTCCGTGATTACCGCAGCTCAGCCGAGCTGGCCCTGTCCAACGAGCCAGCTGAGCCCGCCGGCGTTTTTTACCAGCCTTGAAAGAAACTGCCGTCAGCGAAGTCCCACAACAGCGTGGCGTAGAAGCGGTC
>Ga0265309_10001055_pt1 | contig 11852 bp, 13 predicted proteins | sample Helome_FD_192492 | JGI IMG/M metagenome (GOLD analysis project Ga0265309, IMG submission 192492) | Marine sediment microbial communities from subtidal zone of North Sea - Hel_20160524 (Illumina Assembly) | ecosystem: Environmental > Aquatic > Marine > Subtidal zone > Sediment ...
TGAAATTTTACCCGAAAATTTGCCGATTTTTTGCCATGAACCCGCACCGGCGATCAAAGCCCATTCGCTTAAGAATGTGGAAAAGACCCACATCGAACGCGTGCTCACCGAAAACCAATGGAATATCGCCAGAAGCGCTAAAATCCTGGGGATCGATCGCTCCACCCTCTATAGCAAAATCAAACGGTATGATATTGAAAAGATAACTTGACGCCCGTATCCCCACATACCATCATCATTGCCCCCATCGGAGACTTTACACCCGAATTATTGGATCTGATAAGAGCGGAAATTAAGCGTATTTATGCATTCCCAACTAAAGTCCGACCCCTTTTAGAGGATCTCGAATTTGCGTTTCATCCCAATCGCAATCAATACCATTCCACTCCTATCCTGGAGGAATTGGCCCGTAAAGCCCCGGCAGATGCGATCAAAGTGCTGGCTCTGGTTCAGGAGGACCTGTTCATTCCGATTTTAACCCATGTTTACGGTGAGGCCCAGCTGGGCGGCACGGCCTGCATCGTGTCTACGATTCGGCTCAATGAAGGGCATCGATCCCTGAACACCCAGGAACCGTATTTGGGTCGTATCATCAAGGAAGCCATCCACGAACTGGGCCATACGTTCAAATTGCGTCATTGCCGGGAACATACCTGCTTGATGCATTACTGCCGCAATGAGAGTGATGTCGATCGCAAATCGGACCAGCTGTGCCGCTATTGCAAGGTTCTGCTGGAAGATGAGATGAAAAGACTGGAAGTAAAATAAGCAAAAATGTTTTACTGTGACCGCCGACAGGGCCGAGCATGAGCCCGCAGTAGCATCAATCAGTGAGCCTCCGGCCTTGCTTGCGTGAAAACCTTCCCATCATTCGTATGCATTCAGGTATCCAGCCAGATGTCAGCTTCGTTACCGCAATGGGAGCAGACCGCATGCCCTTTAGATTTTCCTTCCGCTTTAGGTACAATTTTGGGGGAGACTGTTTCTATGGTTTCTTCTACCAAGGTGCATGTCACCACCATTTCAGCTTCATTGCCGCAGTTGGTGCATCCACAGACCTGTTTGAATGTTTTCTCAATCATTTTCTCTTGCTTTCCTTAAAAAATATTTTGGGAAATTAAAACTATTGCTTCAATGCGGCGGCCACACCAGCTGAATAGTCGAGATGGATGGGCACGATCTATCCTTTCGAGCCGAGCCGCAGACCGCCATGTATGAAATAGACCTCGCCGGCCAGGGCTTCATTGCGATAAATATCGCCTACTAAGGCCGCCACTTCTTCCGGCTCGATCAGCCGGCCGATGGGCACCTGGGACAAAATCTTGTCCAGGACCTTCTGATTCATGCCCCTGACCATGGCCGTGCCCACGTAACCCGGCGCCACCGCCACGCAGCGGATTTTATCGGCCAGGCCGCGGCGGAAAAACTCCGCCGTGATCACCTTGGGCATCACCGACATGGCCGCCTTGGTCGAAGAGTAGTTGATCTGACCGGCCGTTCCCAGCGAGCCGGTGGAGGACACCAGGCAGATCAGCCCCTTGCAATTGTGGTTGATCATGCGCTCGGCGCACTCGCGCACCGTCAGAAACACGCCGGTCAGGTTGATATCGATTACGGCCCTAAAATCGGCCAGCAGCATCTTCTTCGTGACTTTGCCGGTTTCCCGGTCCGGGGCCACCATCAAGCCGTCCTTGATGATTCCGGCAAAGGGCGCCACCAAGTTGATCTGGCCAAATTTTTCGATGGCCGTATCCGCCAGCCGACCGCAGTCTTCCTCTTGGGTCACGTTGCACAGCACCGTGGCCACATCGCCCGTAAGCTCCTCGGCGGCCTGCTTGAGGGCCGGCTCGACCACATCGCCGATGACCACCTTGCCGCCGTTCTCCAGCCAGTACTTAGAAAGGGACAGGCCGATACCGCTGGCCCCGCCCGTGATCACCGCCACTGAATCCTTGATTGCAAGCATAATCTTCCTCCTGATTTAGTTGTCGTTCAAAAACCGCTTCATCGTTTTTGGTGTTACCTCAAGATGAAATGCGGCGCCAACGTGTATTAGTCATATGATGCCCCAGCATGATGATAATGGCGCACTTGACGATATCACCATATCAGTCGCAGTGGTATACATTGAGAATACATGGATTTTGTCAATTTTACAGTAACGATGAAATGAATATCACCCATTCACTGGAAGAAAGACCCAATAGCTGAAAAAAATTTAAGTTCTTAGGAATTCCCGGGTCAGTTTTTGCCAGCCGAGCTGAGGCAGATTGCCGAATATATCATCACCCAGGTATCCGCCGTCAGTGGCCATCGGACCGGCGGTCTTCTCAATTACTTCATAAAGACGATTGACTTCTTCATTAATATATTCACTGGCCTGGCTGCCGATCATCAAGTTTTTAAGGTCCTGCCGCAGGTTGGCGCAGTGCAGCCGCAAAATCCAGCTCTCACTGTATGGATCATCAGTGCCCCGACTGCCGCGTTCGCGCAGCGCCGGATTAATATCGGTTACCACCCCGCTGACCGGAGAAAGCAACCGGGCGTCGTTTCCTTCCCGCCTCAACGATATATCCTGTCGACCCTGTTCCAGCTGTTTGCCCATCAATGGTGCTTCAATTTGATCCAGAGGCCCCAGCAGGCGCAGGGCAAAATCGTCCAGGCCGACGCGAACCGTCGACCCTTCCTCGATTTTTACCCAGGTGTGCCCCGGGTGCAGGTAAAATCCATGGGGAATCTTAAATCCTTTGATGTCCAGGACATCCACCGGCTGCACCACGGCGTGCACGGCAAACTGATCATTGAAATATTGATCGAATTCGCAATTACCGCATTGATAGTCATGGGTGCACGAGCGGAACTCAATGTGGCCGATCATGTGGTGTAGACAGGGTTGTTTCCAGACCGGCCGCTCACGATATTTGTCCTTCCAGAAAACGATGCGGCCGCGTTTGCCTCTCGGAATCCTGCCTTTTTCTCTAAGCCGCTTGTTTTCAGCAGCCGTGCGGCGCATGGCTCTGTCATAGGCACAGATCGCACACTGATATTCAAGCCGGCAAAACTTATGGGGCACTACACCCGCCTGCATCCAGATGCACTGGGGGTAGTTTACGGACTCTTTAGCTTCCATTCGGGTGGGAACCATGTTCATTCTCCCTGCCAGAAACAAGCGGCTATTGGTTAATGGTTATTTGTAATCAGAGGCGAAGCTTTTGGCCGTCCATCAATTACCCATAACGAATAACAGATAACGAATAACTATGTTCGAAGGAACTTCCGGGTCAAATTCTTCCAGCCCAAATCCGGCAGATTACCGTAGATGTCATCCGCCAGATAACCGCCATCGGCCGCCAGGGGACCCGCAACGTCTTCAATCATGCTTTCCAGCTCGTTGACCTCCGTATTCATCCAGCTCAGGCTGTCCCGATCGACCATCAATTTTTTCATGGTGTCCTTGACATCCGGTGTGCGTACCATAAACAGCCATCCGTCGCCGTAAGGTTCATGATTCGCCAGCTTGGGATTTTCCCTGACCTTGGAATTGACCTCCATGATGACCCCATCTATCGGCGAAAGCAGGTCGGCCAGGTTATCTTTGCGCTTCAACCCCCAGCCTACTTTACTCTGGTCCAGTTCTTTGCCGATCAAAGGCAGATCGAGCGCATCGGCCTGTCCCAGCATTTTCAGGGCAAAGTCATCTAGGCCCACGCGGATATAGCCACCGCTTTCGATACGCGCCCAGGCATGTCCATTATGGAAATAGTAGCCCATGGGGACATCGAAACCCTTAATCTGTTGCATTTCGCCGGGCAGCGCTTTGGTTTTGGTGGTCCAAATATCTTCAAAATACTGGTCAAAGTCACATTTGCCGCATTCATAGTCATAGGCGCACATCCGTTTATCAATGCGATTGGTCAGGCTATGGCGACAGACCCGGTCTAGGTCCGGTCGTCTTTTCATCGCTTCCTGCCAGCTGACTTGCTTGCCCTTGGCCACTTTTAGATCCATGGCATGATCGTATTTGCAGCTGGTGCAGTCATAGTAGTTGTCACAATTTTTGAATTTAACGACACCGGCCTGCATCCAAAGACAGGGAGTTGCGGACTTGGCTTTCTTGTCCGGCTTCACCAGCCATACCTGGCCGCCGAGAACAGATTCAATCTCTTGTTGCGCTTGTCCGCTACCGGCTTGTGCTTTTTTGTAAGTCGATCCAAATCCCACCTGACTTCTCTGCGTGTTTTTCTTTTTTTCAGACATTTCCTCGCTCCTTTGCTATAATTTATTTCATTTTGGTATGTTATAGAGCAATCAATATGCCAACCGATCCAGAGCGAGGCATTAATTTTATAACAGTCAGAAATTACATTATATTTTTAAATAACGAATCATAATTCACTGCAATTGCATGCATCAAGGCGCTGTAGGAATATTCTACAGTCGTTAACTCTTACCACCTTTAAATTGAACGCAAAGTATAAGAATATTCAATTTTCCAAGTACTTAGGATCATGTTGAATTTTCCTGCAGTGTTTTTGTGTTTTTCAACAGTCACCTGGATGCACCTTCCGAGCGTTCTAATGCAGGCAGGGTCGTGTCGAAGTTGAACTCTTGTCCAATTCCTGCTATGAGCCGCAGGGTTGCAATCGAAAAGTTTCGCCCGATCTCTTTTTAGGGGTGAAACTCAAAAAATAATTATTATATTAGATAAAATTTAATTAACGCATTTTCAAAGTTGCAAGTACTAGCTAAAAATTATCATGATTTTCTTATTGATTGAAAGGAGACCATAATGGAATTTGAAAATTTGGAAGCGATCGTCGATTTTGCAGTTGAAAAGGAGCGGGAGGCGGCGGAATTTTATCAAAAAATAAGCGATGATGAGGAAGACTTTGCAGGATCAAAACAAATGTTTGCCGAATTTGCTGCTGAAGAGCAAAAACACGAGAAGATACTGCTGGAGTTCAAAACCGAAGGGATTTCCAAGAGCTTGCAAGAGTATCAGTTAAAATGGATCACCGATATTAAACGCAGCAATTATCTTGTTGATTTGAGCTATGAAAAGGGCATGCCCTACAATGAAATTCTGTTGCTGGCGATGAAAAGGGAAGAAAAGGCCTTGAAACTGTATAACGATTTCCTTGAACAAGCCGATACGGATGAAAGTAAAAAACTGTTTAAAATCCTTTGCCAGGAAGAAGCCAAACACAAGCTGGCGCTGGAAACCATGTATGATGATTATATGGCAAAAATGGGAGACTAAGCTTGATTTTGGACCTGCCCTGTAGAATGCCGCAAAAAGCGGCTCCGCCGAAGGCGGAATTCCACAACGTAAAAATACGGATTGCGGATTTTTGATAATTGTAATCTTATCTTCTCATTAATTTTCATGCAAGATTCAGGTATTAACTTCAGGCGTTCTTGTTGCCCAAAATACGCTACGCACAATCCCTGTTGAGCGACGATCTGAATTCGCGCTTACGCCCGGATTTAGAGCTTCTGGCAACCGGTGCAGTCGTAGATAAGGTCTTTCAGTTTTTTCCCCAGAACCGTATAGGAGAAGTATTTTTTAGCAGTTTCATAATTGAGGGTGACCATCTTCTTGCGCAGGTCAGAGTTGGTCAGAACTTTTCTGGTTTTGCGAACCGCTTCATCGGTCACATAGCCATCGATTTCGATAACCGAAAACCCTTTGGGTTTGATGTCGATGGTGTATATCGAATACGTATTGACAACGATGGGACGGCAAAAATAGACCGCTTCAAGAAATGCATTGCCAAATCCCTCAAAATTAGAGGGATACGTCACCAGATCCGCATGCGGATAAATATCTTCCAGAGTATAAACCGTGCGTCCGTTTTTTGTTTTACCCCTTTCCTCATTGATGATGTTGGCGACAAAATAAGTATCCACTTTCAGCAATTTGGAATATTCTCTTACGCGGCGTTCATAGTCATAGCCTTCGTCGCCGGAGGCATGCGAAATGATGAGCTTGGCTTTCATGCCCAGGCGATGAACCAGTTCAATTGCATGTTCGATGCCTTTGCGTTTAACGACCCGGGTAGGCTGGAGAATTAACAGCTCATCATCGGCAACACCCAGATCCTGGCGTACATCTGCAGCATATGTATCATTGGCAGGGGGGGATTCACCGCTCTCCAGAGCGCATGACTCGAAATTACCGGACACCGGCGGCGGATTATCAAAATCCATTACGTTGGGTATAATTGTAGCCGAAATTCCGGTTCGCAAACTCAATTGATTATCCGCTGAAGAGTTGATCACCACGTGTTGAATTGAGGGTAAATGCGGCGGAAACGCCATATTCAAATATTCCCAACAAGCATTGATCATGAAATTCTGTCTTTCCCAGAAAAAATCATGGTGATGTGCGATGGCGGGCATGCCGGTCTCAGAGATGACTTCAGTCAGTGCAATCCCCAGCGGAATGTTCAACGGTATGGTTAAGGCATTTTCGGGAACCAGTAGATCGAGTTCAAATTTTTCGATAAACTTGTAAAGGTGATCCTTAAGATGCTGCCTTATCTCATAGATCTTCCGGGTCACAAAGCGACCGCGCACGCTGGCTCCGAAGCAATTGCGAAAAATATCCTTGATGTCCGGATGCTGAAAATGCGCTTCTTTCACCACATAAGAAACCTCGGGCGGTCGATCGATTTCACCGGCAAAATAGAAGCACGTAAATCCAACCTTTTGAAAAACACTGGCCCATTTTGCCGTCTCCAGCGAAACGCCGTCTGTTCCGGCAAACCGGGTTGATATGAAGCCAACGTTATGGTGCCTGCCGCACCCTGAACAGTATGCCATAGTCCCTACCTTCTTTATCTGTTAATCCAGCTCCTGCCCGTTTAGACCTGACGATATCGAAAACAGTCGACAAGATGATCATTTACCATCCCGGTCGCCTGCATAAAGGCATAACAGATGGTCGGTCCCACAAATTTGAATCCTTTTCTTTTTAAATCCTTGCTCATCGCAACTGATTCGTCGGTCCAGGCGGGGATCTGGCTTATCGTCTGCCAGGCGTTCTTAATGGTCTTACCGCCCGTAAATTCCCAGATGTAATCATCGAAACTGCCGAATTCATCCTGCACGATCAGAAAGGAGCTTGCATTTTGAACAGCGGCCTCAATTTTGAGCTTGTTTCTTATAATTCCTTTATTCGTAAGCAATTGCTTGACTTTCCGGGTATTGTAGGCTGCTATTTTGCGGGCATCAAAATGATCAAATGCATTGCGATAATTTGTCCGCTTTTTTAAGATGGTAATCCAGCTCAGCCCGGCCTGAAAGCCATCCAACAAAAGAAACTCAAACAATTTGCGGTCATTGTGCAGGGGAATCCCCCATTCGTTGTCATGATACTTTATGTAGATCGGGTCGGTACCGGCCCATGGGCATCTATTTTTCATAGGGATAATTTCCGGCAGGCAAGCAAAGACATGCGAAATGGGCAAAATGTAAAACGTGGTTATCTGGAAAGTTCCAGTCGTTTACGTCCGATAGTGATCTCACCACGAAGATCACGAAGATCACAAAGGCAGGATGAATAAATTGACCCCCCCTTCGGGTCCTTCGTGCCCTTCGTGGTTGAAAGAGACTAACTTGGGCTTTCTGCATAACCGCAATGTAAAATCTAAGAAGACTTTTGGATATGCCAAAATATCGTTAACTAAAAAGGTAGAAGCCCAATGCTTTGTCAACGGATTCAAAAGGCGCAAATTCGGCACCAATAAACTGGTCGCGCTGATTTTTTATAATGACTGTCTTTTTGATCAATGTGCGCCGGGTGTCGTCAAGATGAAATTCAATTTTCATCTGATCACCGATCGCAAAGTTCTGTTTCACATTCAATTTAAGTTTCACCCCCGTTGTGGAGATGTCTTCAATGGTCATCAGGCCCCGGTTCTGCGGTTTGCCGTCGATAAAATGGATGTAGGTCCCCGGCAGGTTTGTCTCCTTGCGATATTGCCTTCTCTTTTCTAAAATTGCCTTGTACGCGTGCCCGCATGGACATTTGACATTTACCTTGACCACTTTATCAATGGTTGCATATTTCGAAACATCAACGGTTTTCGTCCGGGTGCATTGCGGACAGGAAAACGTCGCCATCTGTTTGCTGGTTACATAAACTTTCTGATTCATTTAATTCAACCTTGGAAACACGCTGCTGCCAAGCTGCAGGCATTTTACACCGCTTTCCATAATAGTGTTCATTAATTTTTATCATAGAATCCTGCATTTTTAAAGCGATATTTGGAGGGGCGGGCATCTGGCCCGGGGCAATATGGTGCCTGGTAATCACTGCACCCAGAACAATTGAATAAACCCATACTTTAAAATCTAGAACTTCTAGATCCGGCAAACCGACTAAGAATCAGCATTTAAAATGATTTCTTCTTGTGAAGCCAATAAAAATGGGCTTTTATTTATTGACTTTCAAAATGTTTTGCTGTAAACTTTTTCAAAAAACGCCATCAAATATACCCAAAACTAAAAGAAGGAGGCTTAAATGACAAAGGCAGAATTAATCAACAAAATGGCAAAGGACGCCAAAATTTCGAAAGTTGCCGCCGGCAATGTTCTTGATTCCTTCATGAGCAATGTGACCAAAGCTTTGAAGAAAAAGAACGGGAAAGTCACTCTGGTGGGTTTTGGAACCTTTCAGAAAGCGCATCAGAAAGCACGTAAAGGCCGCAATCCTCAGACCGGTGCACCGATTAAAATTAAGGCCAAAAATGTTGTTAAATTTAAAGCCGGCAAAGGTTTAAAGGCTGCCATCTAATTCGATTCGTACTTTTTGAAAAGGTAGCTTATCGGCACCCGTTAGCTGATAAGCTGCCTTTTTTTATTTGCCTTTCGCCCATATCGCCTGGGTGCACCCAGACCCGTAATCCGTCCCGCCGACAGGGTGCCGTAGTCAGCTTAGTTTTTGATCCCGCATGGCTTGATTTCTTTTAGCCAGCCCTTAATTTCTACTGGTAACACAGGGCGAGTGTTAAACGGAGGACAATCAAAGTGGGTACCAAACAGCCTGATTATCAGGATGATATACTGGTAGAAATTGATGAAAAAACAACTGAACCGCCGATGTACAAGGTGCTGCTTCACAATGATGATTACACGACAAAAGCCTTCGTTGTCGAAATTCTGATCGTTATTTTTAACAAGTCCATAGACGAGGCTGCGCGTCTGATGTGGCAGGTGCATCGAAACGGTGTCGGCGTATGTGGTGTCTTTCCTTATGAAATGGCCGAAACGAAAATAAATCTTGTGACAAAGGTCGCCCGGGAAAATGGTTTTCCTCTTAAGTCAAGCATGGAAAAAGAATAAAAAAAGGATTTTTAAATGCAGTCATTGAAGGAAAATGATATTTTGACAAAGATTTCCAGGTATAATCTGATTCGCAACGAAAGATTGGTTTATATTGATGTGCATGAAACCAAAGCCGGAAATCTGGCAGGAAAATTTGTGGCCGTGCCCAACCTGGTTAACATCGTCGCCAGGCAGGACTTTCAGGGCACTGGCGAAACGGAAGCAGCGGCGCTGGAAAATTGCCTCCAAAAAATAAAAAATTTTGAAATCGAAGATCTTTTCCCTGTAAAAGAAGAATAGTGCAAACCGATATCGACATTGGAATTTGATAAAACAAACCGTGTTAAGTTAGTATTTTTGTAATTTTGGGCTGGTAAGCATTCTTTTTTGCCATTTTATTGGCCCGGGCTTTGATGATAAACAGCGCGGTGAAAAAGAAGGCAAATCCCAGGAGGACAGATATCGTCGAGGGGTTAAATGCCATAAGCGGGGCCAAAATCTGCCCGATTGCAGCGCCGGCGATCAGAAAGATAATGGGGAACACATAGATTAAAAATGTGGCTTTTAACAATGAGCGGGTTTCAAAACTTAAAACAATCCGGTCCCCTTCTCTGGCGCCGGCGATGTTCAGCGCCTTGACTTCCATGTCCTGACTGCCACTCCGGGTATTACACGATTTCCTTGCCGTGCAGCCTTGACAGGCGCTGCTCCGGGTGGTTTTGACCCAGGCAGCTTCAGAGTCGGTCCGAAGGACGACGCCTTGTTCAGTAGCCACTGGTGACCTCGCTCACTGATCGTTTTCTAAGGTCCCACAAAAATATTATAGAAAGTGAAGGAATTTTATCCAGAAACTTCTGTCGATTCTGAGGTTTCATCAGTCCCTGCGCTTTCCGTGTGCACATAGCAGATCAAGCCGCATTGAAGACATCGATCCGCTTCTTCCTGCGCCATATCTGCTGAAAAGCCTCTTTCGATCTCACCGCAGACCGCCAGCTCTTTGCCGCTACAAATGGGCATGATCTGGCGCTGGCTCGCTTGCACCTTTTCGACATGATGCACATTTTGTAGGACAGATTGCGGAGTGATCACATGCTCCGTCAGGCTCGGGGATAGTCCATGCATAATCTGATGAATGGATGCGGCCGCCCGGCGGCCCGCACCGATCGCTTTAATGGCTGCGCTATAATCCGCCAGCACATCACCCTCAGCGAACAGACCGACCTCATCTTTGAAGACCGGTTGTTTGTAAGGTTGCGTACCTTCCCAGCGCAGAGACAAATCCGGTGGTAATTCCACGTCTTCGACTTCAGCACCTTCGAGTTTTGACCGCATAAAAACCAGTTCGGGAAATCGGCCAGAGGCAAACACAAGTGTCTGAGCCGGTATGATCGTTATTTCGGAGGTGTCGGCTGCAATAAATTCCACCTGTTCGAGCCGATCAGCCTCTCCTATCAGGCGGTTAACGGCCGCATTGTAAATAATGTTGAGATCGGTCATGCCTCGTTTTTCCAGTTCCGCATCCGAAACAGGACTGTTTTCCAAGCTTTCGCGGAATAAAACGGTGATGGTCGTAGCGCCCCTTTCTTTGGAAATTTTGGCAGCATCAAGCGCCAGTTTGCCTCCACCGACAATGACGACATCAGACGCAATCGATAGCTCCTCTTGCTTCTGGGCTCCGAATCGCATGAGATCCACCAGCATATAGGTTCCGGGAATCGGTGATTCAATATCATCTGTTGCACCGCGTGCCAGACGGCTGTCCCAACCACCGGAAGCTAAAAAAACTGCATCAAATCCTTCCTGAATCATTGATTTTATGGAGAAATCCCGGCCGAGAGCCTTCCGGATTTCGACTTTAACGCCCATTTCAATGATGCCTTCAATATCCCAATCCAGTATCTCCTCCGGCAGCCTATCTTTTGAAATCGCGCTCCTGAGCAGTCCACCCAGCTTCCCGGTGGCTTCAAAGACGGTTGCATCGTGTCCCAGGCGAGCCGTAAAAAACGCAACCGACAAACCCTGCACACCGCCGCCAACGACCGCAATTTTGCGGCCGGTATCCGGCGCCTTATAAGGCAGGATACGTTTACCGCTTTCTTTTTCATAATCTGCAGCGTAACGCTTTAAAAAATTGATGGCCACCGGCGCATCAATATAATTTCGCCGGCACTCAAGTTCACATGGTCGCGGACAGATCCGGCCGATCACAGCTGGAAAGGGATTGCGCTCCTTGATGACCTGAACGGCGCGATGATTGTTTCCCAGCGAAATTTGACGAATGTATTCCCGAATGTTAATGCCGGCCGGGCACCCCCGCTGGCATGGCGTCGTGCATTCATCGGTGGTGTATTCCCGGATGATCCTTCGGGTAATCGATGAGAGGTTTATAATGTGCTTGGGGCACACCCGTTCACAGGTTCCGCAGCCTGTGCACTTTTGCTCATCCACGACTGGCAAACCTTTTGGTCCCATCCGGATGGCATCGAACGGACAGGCCCTGGCGCAGGTCCCCAGACCCAGGC
>Ga0265309_10001056_pt1 | contig 11849 bp, 14 predicted proteins | sample Helome_FD_192492 | JGI IMG/M metagenome (GOLD analysis project Ga0265309, IMG submission 192492) | Marine sediment microbial communities from subtidal zone of North Sea - Hel_20160524 (Illumina Assembly) | ecosystem: Environmental > Aquatic > Marine > Subtidal zone > Sediment ...
CTGATGCACGTCATCGCCGCCAAGGCGGTGGCCTTCAAGGAGGCGCTGGAGCCGTCCTTCCGCGATTACCAGCAGGCGGTACTGGACAATGCGCGCGCCATGGCCGGCGTGTTTCTCAAGCGCGGCTACAACGTGGTGTCCGGCGGGACCGATGACCATCTGTTCCTGGTTGACCTGATCGACAAGGGGCTGACCGGCAAGGAGGCCGACGCCGCACTGGGCGCGGCCAACATCACGGTCAACAAGAATGCCGTACCGAATGATCCGCAGTCACCATTCGTCACCAGCGGCATTCGTGTCGGCACGCCGGCGATCACCACCCGCGGTCTGGGCGAGGCGGAATCCCGCGAACTGGCCGGCTGGATGTGTGATGTGATGGACGATATCAACAACACGGCGGTGATCGATGCCGTGCGCGACAAGGTGCTGGATCTATGCAAGCGTCTGCCGGTGTACGGAATGGAGATGTAGGGTGCGTTTTACGCACCGATAACTGGTGCGCGGAGCGCACCCTACGGGTGATACGAGGTAGTAAGGCGGTATGTACTGTCCCTTTTGCGGCAAGCAGGATACCAAGGTGATCGATTCGCGCCTGGCGAGCGAGGGTGCCCAGGTGCGTCGCCGGCGTGAATGTATCGCCTGCGGCGAGCGCTTTACCACCTTCGAGTCGCCGGAACTGGTGATGCCGCGCATCATCAAGAGCAACGGTGCCCGCGAACCGTTCAACGAGGGCAAGCTGACGGCCGGCATGATGCGGGCACTGGAGAAGCGGCCGGTCGAGGCGGAGCTTGTCGATGCGGCAATCAGTCGACTGCAGCACCGCCTGCGTGCCAGCGGCGAGCGCGAAATCCCGTCGCTGCAGCTTGGCGAGTGGGTGATGAACGAACTGCGCGAACTCGACCAGGTCGCCTTTGTGCGGTTTGCCTCCGTCTATCGCAGTTTCGAGGACGTCAATGCCTTCCGCGAGGAAATCGAGAAGCTTGCCAGCGAACCGAGTGCGGAAGACAAGAAGGACCAGATCTCGCTGTTGCCGGAAGAGTGACCGGCTGCCGGGACAGTCCGGTCCGCCCGCATGCCGGTGGTACTCCAGATGAATCTAGCAAATGACCACGCATTCATGGCCCGGGCCCTGCGCCTGGCCGAACGCGGCCTGTTTACCACGGATCCGAATCCGCGCGTGGGTTGCGTAATCGTCCGCGCCGGCGAGGTGATCGGCGAGGGCTGGCACGAGCAGGCAGGCGCGGGCCATGCGGAAGTCAATGCGCTTGCACAGGCCGGCGGGGACGCTCGCGGTGCGACGGCCTACGTGACGCTCGAGCCGTGCTGTCATCATGGGCGCACGCCACCCTGTACCGAGGCGCTGATCACGGCCGGCGTGGCGCGCGTGGTGATCGGCATGGAGGATCCGAACCCGCAGGTCGCGGGCAACGGCGCGCAGGCGCTTGCAGCGGCCGGCATCGAGGTGGCGACGGGTGTGCTTGCGACACAGGCGGCCGCGATCAATCCGGGTTTTATCCGGCGCATGCAGACAGGCCGGCCATTCGTGCGCTGCAAGCTGGCCATGAGCCTGGACGGCCGCACCGCGATGGCCAGTGGCGAGAGCCGGTGGATCACGGGTGAGGCCGCGCGCCGTGACGTGCACCGTCTGCGCGCACGGGCCAGTGCAATTATGTCCGGGATCGACACGGTGCTGGCGGACAATCCGTCACTGAACGTGCGCCTGGATAACGAGCGCGTTCTGCAGCCGCTGCGCGTTATTCTCGACAGCCGACTGCGCATGCCACCGGCTGCGCAACTGTTGAACCTGCCGGGCGACACGCTGGTGCTGACCGGGACGGCGGACACGGTAAAGACGGATGCACTGGTCAATGCAGGTGCCGAGGTCGTGACGCTGCCGCTGGAGGGTGACCGGGTGGAACTGGCCGGCATGCTGCAGTACCTCGGCGAGCGCGAGATCAACGAGGTGCATGTCGAGGCCGGCCCGACCCTGAGCGGTGCGCTGTTGCAGGCAGGGCTGGTCGATGAGCTGGTGATCTATGTCGCGCCGCACCTGATGGGTGATGCCGCGCGCGGCCTGTTCAGCCTGCCGGGACTGGAGCGGATGGACCAGCGCATTGAATTGAGCATCACGGATATACGTGCCGTCGGCGACGACTGGCGGGTCACGGCAATAGTTGCAAACGCCTAAAAATATTTCCTCGCGCAGAGACGCAGAGAAAGATCCAGATATGTTTACCGGAATCATACAGGCTGTCGGTACTATTGCTTCCACGGAAACCCGTGGCGGCGACCTGCGCCTGGGGATCAACACCGGCAAGCTGCCGCTGGATGATGTGCGGCCCGGTGACAGCATCGCGGTCAGCGGCGTATGTCTCACGGTCGTGGAACTCTCGGGTACGGGTTTCGTCGCCGACGTGTCCGGCGAGACGCTCGGGCTGACCACGCTCGGTCAGCTGGCCGTCAACGACAAGGTCAATCTCGAACAGGCATTGACGCTTGCCACCCGGCTTGGCGGTCACCTGGTCAGCGGTCATGTCGACGGCATCGGCAAGGTCAGTGCGCGGACTACAGACGCGCGCTCGGTGCGCTTCACCCTCCAGGCGCCGGACGGACTGGCACGCTACATCGCCGTGAAAGGTTCGATCTGCGTGGATGGCATCAGTCTGACAGTCAATGCCGTCGACGGCGCGGCCTTCGAACTGAACATCGTGCCGCATACGCTGGCGGAGACCACCATGCAGGATTTTCAGCCGGGCCGGGCCGTGAACCTGGAGGTGGACCTGGTCGCGCGCTACCTGGAGCGATTGCTGCAGGGCGAGGCAGCGGCAAATCCCGGCGGCGGGCCCGCCATTACCCGTGAACTGCTGGAGTCCTGTGGCTTTACCACGGACAGGGACTGAGACGCGGGCGCGGCATTCATGGATAATACCGGGCCCCTGGAGACTTGATCCTGATAGTTTACGGAACATTCCCCTCTCCCTTCGGGAGAGGGTCAGGGAGAGGGGATTGGATTGGTTGTATTTATCCCCTCTCCCCAACCCTCCCCCTGTGGGGGAGGGGGTGAATAAGGAAAACAGTTACATACAGTGAATACGAGCGAAGAAATTATCGAGGATATCCGTGCCGGTCGCATGGTGATCCTCATGGACGACGAAGACCGCGAGAACGAGGGTGACCTGGTGATGGCGGCCTCGCTGGTGCGCCCCGAGGACATCAACTTCATGGCCAGTCACGGCCGTGGCCTGATCTGCCTGACGCTCACGCGCGGGCGTTGCGAGCAGCTGGCACTGCCGCTGATGGTGCCGACCAACCGTTCGCTGCATGCCACCAACTTCACCCTGTCGATCGAGGCGGCGCACGGCGTCACCACCGGCATCTCCGCGCCGGACCGCGCACGCACGGTGCAGGCCGCAGTGGCGCGGGATGCATCCCCCGACGACATCGTGCAGCCCGGGCATATCTTTCCGCTGATGTCGCAGCCGGGCGGTGTGCTGACGCGTGCGGGGCATACCGAGGCCGGTTGCGATCTTGCGCGTCTCGCCGGGCTGGAACCGGCCGCGGTGATCGTGGAGATCCTCAGGGACGACGGCAGCATGGCGCGCCGCGATGATCTCGAGGCTTACGCGCAGCAGCACAACCTGAAGATGGGCACCATCGAGGACCTGATTCGCTACCGTATCCAGAATGAAAGGACCATCGAGCACGTCGCGGAGAATGACCTGTCCACCGAACACGGGGTATTCCGCGTACATGCCTATCACGACACCGTCGACGATTCGGTGCACCTCGCACTGGTGATGGGCGAGATCAATCCCGACGAGCCGACACTGGTGCGCGTGCAGGTGCAGAATACACTCAGTGACCTGTGCGACGCGGAGACCGAGGGCCACCACTGGCCGTTGCGCGATGCCCTGCAGCGTATCACCCGCGAAGGCAGGGGCGTGGTGGTGATCCTGCGTCCGGGCGAGCCGTCAGATGCCCTGATCGAGCAGGTCCGTTCCTATCACATCCCGCCGCCGGTGACCGAGACGCCTGCGGCCAGCAAGCCGGACGAGTTGCGCACCTACGGCGTGGGTGCGCAGATCATCGCCGACCTCGGCGTGAGGCATATGCGCGTACTGAGTGCGCCGAAGATCGTGCACGGCATCGCCGGTTTTGGCCTGGATGTGGTTGAATACGTTTCGTGACAGATTTCCGGTATTTGTTGATCTGTTGCAGGAGCGCAGGTATGCGCGATTAATTTGGCAGTGTTTTTCGCGGACATCGTCCGCTCCTACAATGCATAATACAGGGACGTTTGATAAGGATTTGAGAAATGACTGATATAACGGTAAAGGAAGGCGAGCTGGTGTTGCGTGATGCGCGTATCGCGCTGCTGGTCTCGCGCTTCAACGGTTTTGTGGTGGAGAGCCTGCTGGCAGGCGCCATCGATACCCTGAAGCGTCATGGCGGGGACGAGCGCGACCTGCAGATTGTACGCGTGCCGGGGGCCTATGAAATGCCGATTGCGGCACAGCGCCTCGCGGCCAGCAAACGCTTCGAGGCCATTATTGCCCTCGGCGCCGTGATTCGCGGCGGCACCCCGCATTTCGAGTACGTGGCCGGGGAGTGCACCAGGGGCCTGTCGCAGGTCTCGCTCGCGCATGACATCCCGATCGCCTTTGGCGTGCTGACGGTCGATAGCATCGAGCAGGCCATCGAGCGGGCCGGCACCAAGGCCGGCAACAAGGGTGCCGAGGCGGCCATGTCGGCCATCGAGATGATCAACCTGCTGCGCGGCCTCGATAGCTGACGATTACGGTACCGGGATGAGTTTTTCCGCCCATGCCCGTTCCCGTGCCCGTCGCTACGCGATGCAGGCACTCTACCAGTGGGACCTGTCGGGCACGGACCTGCCGCTCATTCGCAAACAGTTCCTGGTCAATGAAGATTTCAGCAAGGCGGACCAGCCGTATTTCATGGAGCTGCTCAGCGAGCTGCCCGGGCAGGCCGACGTGGTCGACGCCGGTATTGCCGAGTCTATCGATCGCCCGATCGAACAGCTCGACCCGGTCGAGCGCGCCATCCTGCGCATCGCCATCTACGAACTGCTGGAACGCACCGATATTCCGTACCGCGTGGTGATCAACGAGGCGGTGCAACTGGCGAAGAAGTTCGGTGCCGAGCAGGGCCATGCCTTTGTCAACGCCGTACTCGATAAGGCCGCCAGTAAACTGCGCAGTACTGAATACAACAAGGCCGGCGGGCAGGCGCGCTGAGCGATGCCTGTCGACGAGTTCGGCATCATCCGTCGTCACTTCGTTCGGCCAAAGCCGGTGCGCGCCGATGTCGTGACCGGCATCGGCGACGATGCCGCACTGCTGCAGGTGCCGCACCGGCACGAGCTGGCTGTCTGCATCGACACCCTGGTTGCCGGCCGGCATTTCCCCGAAGACACGCGTCCTGCCGCCATTGGCCACAAGGCACTGGCTGTGAATCTGAGCGACCTGGCCGCGATGGGTGCGGATCCGGCCTGGGCCACGCTGGCACTGACCCTGCCGGAGTACGATCAGGCCTGGATGGACGATTTCATGCGGGGTTTCTTCCGGCTGGCGGACCATTGCAGCGTCGAGCTGGTCGGCGGCGATACCACGCGCGGTCCCTTGACCGTGAGCGTGCAGGCGCACGGTTTCGTCCCGCAGGGGCAGGCTGTCCTGCGCCGCGGCGCGCAGCCCGGCGATCTCGTTTACGTGACCGGCACGCTCGGTGCTGCGGGACTTGCGCTGCACCTGAAAGATGCTGCGAGTGATCCACTGCGCAGGCGCCTCGATTTCCCGGAGCCGCGCATTGCAGCGGGGAAAGCTCTGCGTGGACAGGCAAGTGCGGCGATCGATATTTCCGATGGCCTGCTGGCCGACCTTGGACACCTGCTGGAAACCGACGGACTCGGTGCAACACTGCGGGTCGATGAACTGCCGCGTTCGCGCGAGTTCCTCGGTCGGCTAAAACATGCCGGCGTCGATGCGGATGCCCTGTTCTACGAGCTGCCGCTCGCCGCCGGTGATGACTATGAACTCTGTTTTACGGTGGCGGAGGACAGGGCGGCACCGCTGGAGGCGACCATCAGCTTGCTTGACTGCGGCTGTCGCTGCATCGGTGTTATCGAAGCGGAACCGGGTATCCGTTGCATCAGGCGCGACGGTTCCGCGTATACGCCGGATGGAACCGGTTACCTGCATTTCGGGGACTGATATGGCAGCAAGGATCCCGCCAAAACTGCTGCTGAACCCGATAGATTTACTCGCGCTCGGTTTTGGCTCCGGCCTGGTACCGGTCGGGCCGGGCACCGCGGGTACCGTCGTCGCCATTCCGCTTTATCTGTTACTGCAACCGCTGGGCCTTGTCGTGTACCTGGCGATCGTGGTGCTTGCCTTTGTCGCCGGCATCGGCATCTGTACACATGCCGCCAACCGCCTCGGTGTGCACGACCACCCGGGCATCGTCTGGGACGAGATTGTCGGTTACCTCGTCACCATGACGGCGGCACCGGGCGGCTGGGAGTGGGTAGTCGGCGGTTTCGTACTGTTTCGCATTTTCGATATCGCCAAGCCCTGGCCGATCCGCTGGCTGGACCGGCATGTGCACGGCGGGTCGGGGATCATGCTGGATGACCTGCTGGCAGGGGTGTTTGCAGCGGCTGTGATGCAGGGGCTCGTTTATCTCCTGTAGCAGACAGTTTCTGCGTAACAATTACCCCTGCCTGTGATCCGCGATTTATCTGCAGTACGGAAACACTTTGGTGTCATGGATGACATTCTGGCACTGGCCGCTGGTGTAGGTCATGCGATTGCGGCGGTGGCTTTGTGCGCGCTCTTCCTGCTCCATGCTTAGCAGTTGCTGCGCCAGGTTGCAGCCTTCCCGTCCAAGGCACTGGTGATCCACGCCGCACGCGCGGTGGACCAGTCTCTCGCAGGGTGAATAGCCGACAATCGGCGCACCTTCCCATTGTTCGATTTCGGCTTCCGGGACGCGCCGGGGTCCGGGCCCGGGCTCGCGGGGGACGCTGGTACCCCGCCTGATGATCAGGATGGAGCCGTCCTGCAGGCGGTGGGTGCCGTCCCACAATGGTGTCGTGACCCCGTTACGGGTAACCGCGGCCCGGTTGGTGTCCGGGTCCACGGTGACCACTCCGCCCTGTTGCAGGCTGTAGTGCGGATCCGCCGCCAGTGCGTCAGTCGCACCCGTGACCCACACCAGGATGGCCGTCAACAAGGCTGCGGGCTTCACGTATCGGCGGCGATCCGCTGGATGCATGTGGCAACGCTCAGGGTTAATAGCGCCAGCTCTGGTGGCCGTATCCATACTGGTAGCCAGGCAGATAGCGCTGGTGATAGTCGCGACGGTCCTCCATCATGTCACGCTGCCGCTGGGTGCGTTCCTTGTTCCACTGCCGGCGGTCCTCGGCAACCGGATTGTTCCACCAGCGTCGCTGGCTCTGCCAGCGTTCCCTGTCCTCACGCCGTAAATCGGCCAACTTTCTTCGTTCTTCGCGCAAGCGGTCGGCCCTGTCACGATAACTGTAGCGGCCACGGCGGTAGGTCCTGTCTTGCTCGGCAGTGTCGGTCGCCTGTGACTCTGCGTCCTGTGGGGCCTCCTGCGATGCCGCCTGCGGAGCTTCCTGCACTGCCTCCGGGGGATTCTGCGAAGCTTCCTGCGTTGCCTCCGCCGGGGGATTCTTCGGAGTTTCTTGCGGAGCCGCCTGCAGGGCCTCCAGTGATGCCGCCTGCGGAGCTGCCTGCGTTGCCTCCTCTGGCGGGGCTTCCTGCGGTGTCTCCTGTGAGGCCGCCTGCGGAGCTGCCTGCGTTGCCTCTGGCGGGGCTTCCTGCGGTGTCTCCTGTGAGGCCGCCTGCGGAGCTGCCTGCGGTGCCTCCGGCGGGGTGTTCTCTATAGCCGTCAGCGAGGCGTCCTGCGAAATTGGCTGCGGGGTCCAGAGTGGGGCCTCCTGTTCGGCCAGTACCCTGCTTGGCCAGACATAACTTACTGAAAATACGACAGTTATGAGCAGTGCGGACAGGGTGGCTGTGCGCCTGGTGTGTTTGTTCATGTCGTCCTCCGGGGATACATTCTGCGAATCTTGTCCGGACACAATACCGCCGATGCCGGCCGGAAATCCTTGATGCGCGTCAAACGAATGTCGTGTAGACGCCGTGGCCGAATGCGCGGACCCGCAGGGAGGGAGGCGTGAAGAATGGCATGAATCGACCGGCAGCCGGCTGTGAGCCATGCGCACCGGGCACCACCGCGAGTGTGGTTAGTATCGACCGCCGGTCTTGTTGATATAATTCGATAGTTGCTGCGATTCGACATCCATCTTGACGAGATTGGAATGCGTCTGGCGAAACAGTCCACGCATGAACTTGTACAGCACCTGCGGATGGGTTTCCAGCAGCGATTCGAAATCTTCCGGCTCCAGTGTATAGACCGTGGCCGCACCTGACGCACGCAGCATTGCCGGACGCGGTGCGCCCTCTACAAATGCGCGTGTGCCTGCGCATTCACCCACCTTGATGGTATAAAGCGTGACATCGTTGCCGACGGCGCCGCCGTTGACCGTAATCGAGCCTGAGGCGAGTATGAACAGCGTTCTGGTGGCATCGCCGGCTTTCACCAGCATCTCGCCATCCTGCAATTGCCGTGAACCCATTATCCCGGCGAGGACGGCACATTCACCCTCATCGAGATCCTGACCCAGCAGGGAACTCATCAGGAAATTACAGTCGGTGTTCTGCGTCATAACGTCTGGCCCTCCGGCATGTCTGTAAACGGTATCATCTTAGCAGTATACGCCCCGATTACCCCTGTTCACCATGGCCTGTTTGGCCGGATATGTGCTTACCCGGGTCGGTCCCGGGCAGGACAATCAGTCGGTCAGCAGCGCCAGCCACCGTGCATACAGCGTATCTGCCACGGCTTGCGCCGCCCTGATGCGCTCATCCAGTCCCCGGGTCATGTCGCCGGCAGATTCTATAGTGGCGGACGGCTGCCCGATTTCATCTTTGTACAGCGCCGCCCATTCGGCGACCATCGGTGCCTGCATCTCCACGTGACACTGCAGCGCCAGGGTGTTGCCGATGGCGAAGGCCTGGTGGGCGCAGGTGTCATTTTCCAGTATGACCTCGGCGCCCACCGGTATGGAAAAGGTCTCGCCATGCCAGTGAAACAGGGTCATTTCCCGGGGCAGGCCGGCCAGCCACTTTTCGGCCGTTCCGGTGTCTGATTTTCTGACCGGGTGCCAGCCAATCTCCCTGACCGGGTTGGCGGTGATTGTACCGCCGAGGGCATTGCTGATCAGCTGGCCGCCGAGACAGTGGCCCAGCACGGGCAGGCCGGCGGCCTGTGCCGCCCTGATCAGGGCCAGTTCCTGCCCGATCCAGGGCAGGTCGTCGTTGACGCTCATGGGTCCACCCATAAAGACCAGGCCGGAACAGCCGTCAATACTGTGAGGGACTGCGGCGCCTTCATCGATGGCAACCAGGTGCCAGGAAATGCCCTTCCGTCCCAGTACCTCGGCCAGGTAGCCGGGACCCTCGCAGTCAATGTGGCGGAAAATATAGAGTGGTTTCATGATGTTGTCCGGAGTGAATACTGACCGATGAAAATAACTGCAATGTTACGTGTTCTGCTGGCTGTCTGTCTCGCTCTGTCCGGCCTCATGGCGGCGGCCGCGCCGAACGTGCGCGTGGTCGGCCTGTTCAGCGGCAAGGCCGTGGTGGTCATCGACGGGCAGCAGCGCGTGCTGCGTGCCGGCGAGGCGGGGCCGCAGGGGGTGCGGCTGATCGAGGCGGACAGCGAGTCGGCCGTGCTGGAAATCGACGGCGAGCGCATCACGGCGCGGCTGGACGGGCGAGTCACCCGGCGCAGTCGGCCGGCGGCACGGAAAGAGGTTCAGGTGTATCGTAATCCTCGCGGCATGTTCACCACGGTGGGCGCAATCAACGGCCTGACGGTGCCGTTCCTGGTCGATACCGGTGCGTCGACCGTGGCGATGAATTCGGCCCAGGCGCGCAGACTGGGGATCGACTTCCGGGTCGACGGCGAGCCGGCGACGGTAGTCACGGCCTCCGGGCGGACCGATGCCTGGAAATTAAAACTCAGGAGCGTGAAGGTCGGTGACCTCGAGGTGAAGGGTGTCGAGGCGGTGGTGATCGACGGCGAGCAGCCGGCCACCACCTTGCTGGGAATGAGTTATCTCGGCCGGCTCGAGATCAATAACGACGGGCAGCTGATGACGCTGCGTTTAAAGTATTAATTCTACGCGCGGACAACGTCCGCTCCTGCGAGCCTATCGATTGGCGTAGGAGCGCAGGAATGCGCGATTTCATACGATTGATTTTTTCGCGGACAGCGTCCGCTCCTGCGAGCCTATCGATTGGCGTAGGAGCGCAGGAATGCGCGATTTCATACTATCAGAGCGTTTCCTTGGTGTGCTCGATCAGGGCGTAGGCGGAGTGGTTGTGGATGGATTCGAAGTTTTCCGATTCCACGGTATAGGCACTGATACGGCTGTCCTCATTCAGGCGGGCGGCAACGTCACGCACCATGTCCTCGACGAACTTCGGATTGTTGTAGGCGCGCTCGGTGACATGTTTCTCGTCCGGCCGCTTGAGCAGACCGTAGAGTTCGCAGGAGGCCTCGTTCTCGACCAGTTCGATCAGGTCCTCGATCCAGACGAAGCCCCGGGTCTCGACGTTGACTGTCACATGCGAGCGCTGGTTGTGCGCGCCGTAGTCCGAGATCTTTTTCGAGCAGGGGCACAGGCTGGTGACCGGCACCACCACCTTGATGTTCATCTTCGATTTGCCGTCTTTGATCTCGCCGATCAGGCTGACATCGTAGTCCATCAGGCTCTCGACACCGGACACCGGCGCGGCCTTGTTGACGAAGTAGCTGAAGCTCATCTCGATGTGGCCGGCCTCGGCTTCCAGGCGCTCGGTCATCTCGCTGAGCATTTTGCGGAAGGATTCGACCGTGATTTCGTATTCGTGGAGATTGAGAATCTCGACGAAACGTGACATGTGCGTGCCCTTGAAGTTGTGCGGCAGGTTCACGTACATGTTGAAATTGGCGATGGTGTGCTGCTCGCCGCCCGAGCGGTCTGTCACCCGCACCGGGTGACGGATGTCCTTGATGCCGACCTTGTCGATGGGGATCTGGCGCGTGTCCTTGCTACCCTGCACATCGGCAATGGCGTCGGTTTTGTCCTTTGCCAGTTCTGTGGGTGTCATGTCCGGTGTTCCAGTTGATCGTGTCAGACAGCCTAGCGGGCGGCTAACTGCCTGAATACCCACCACAAGGGGTAGATGCCGCAGGGTCGTGCGCCTGATACCTGAGCGCATAAGTAGGATATTACCCGACCGGCAGGGCCGGCGCAATCGAGCGGGTGCCGCCAGTTCGATAATTATCTATATCTTTCAACGATATAGGTGGCGATCCAGCGCAAGGGGTCGGCGCTTTCGGGAAAGCCAGCGAGGCTGTCCAGCGCGTCCTGGAGCAGCTCACGGGCACGCTGGCGCGCGGCGTCCAGCCCGAGCAGGGCAGGGTAGGTGGATTTGTCGAGCTGTTCGTCCATGCCGGTGTGCTTGCCCAGCATGCGGGTCTCGCCCTCGACATCGAGGATATCATCGCGGATCTGGAAGGCGAGACCGATACACTTGGCGTAATGATCGAGCTTTTCCAGCAGGCCGTCATCCATCCCGCGGGCGTTGATCGCGCCGAGTATGACACTGGCGCGAATCAGCGCGCCGGTCTTGTGGATATGCATGTCTTCCAGCTCGGCGATGTTGAGCTGTTGCCCGGCCGCGCCCAGATCG
>Ga0265309_10001061_pt1 | contig 11832 bp, 11 predicted proteins | sample Helome_FD_192492 | JGI IMG/M metagenome (GOLD analysis project Ga0265309, IMG submission 192492) | Marine sediment microbial communities from subtidal zone of North Sea - Hel_20160524 (Illumina Assembly) | ecosystem: Environmental > Aquatic > Marine > Subtidal zone > Sediment ...
AGCCAAATCCTGATAATGGCAGTAATAACTGGGCCATTTCTGCTCAAAAATCCTATTCGGGAAATCCTATTTTGGCAAACGACCCACATTTAGGTCTAAACCTTCCTTCTATATGGTTTGTGATGCAATTAAGTACCCCAATCCATAATTCTTTTGGAGCAACATTGCCTGGAGCCCTGGGTATAATTTCAGGATTTAACAATTACATTTCATGGGGAGAAACCAACGCTACCAGAGATGTATTGGATTGGTACAAGATTCAATTTAAAGACGAAAGTTGTAAACAATACAAATATGGTGATGATTGGAAAGCTGTGAGTTTTAGAGTTGAAGAAATTAAAATAAAGGGTAAAGCCGCTTATATTGACTCTGTAAGTTATACCCATCATGGCCCTGTGGCTTATGATAAAAACTTTATGGGTGACAATAAACTTGCCGGCTATGCCATGAAATGGTCGGGCCATATTGGGGGTAACAATCAAAGGACATTTTTAGAGCTCAACAAAGGAAGGAATTATGATGATTATGTAAATGCTCTTAAACATTATACAGCACCGGCACAAAACTTTGTCTTTGCTTCAACAGAAGGTGATATCGCTATTTGGGTTCAGGGAAAACTGCCCAATAAATGGAAAGGGCAGGGGAAATTTTTAATGGATGGTAGTAATCCAAAGCACGACTGGCAAAGTTTTATCCCACAACCCTTTAATGCCCATACCAAAAACCCGGAACGTGGCTTTGTGAGCTCAGCAAATCAACATCCTGTAGATGAATCCTATCCGTTCTATGTATTTAACGATGGTTATGAAACCTACCGAAACCGTGTAATCAATAACTTTTTTAATTCTAAGGACACATTCAATATTCAGGATTTCAAGGATTTACACAATAATAATCATAACCTTAAGGCAGCGGAACTCCTACCCTATATTTTTAAAACTATGGATTCATCTACGCTCACCCCAGAGGAGTTAAATATATTCAACGAAATAAAATCATGGGACTTTAACAATAATATACACGAGCTGGGCCCAAGTATTTGGAGTAATTGGTGGAACATACTCTTTGATCTGGTCTGGGATGAATACGATGTTGATAATGTTGCATTGGATAAACCATTCACCTACCAAACCATTCACTTACTAAAAACCAAAGGCAAGGATGAATTTATGGACATTGTAGAAACACCTGAAACCGAAATCGCTAAAGACCTGTTTTTAATTAGTTTCAAAAAAGCAGCGAAATCCTTAATGGATTGGAAAGCTGTAAATGGAGATTATAACTGGAATACCTATAAGAGCACCTATGTTGGTCATTTATTGCAGGCCTTACCTGCATTTTCAAGGTTTAACGTACCAATTGGGGGTGGTGGAAACATTGTGAACGCAGCCAAAAAAAATCATGGTCCTTCCTGGCGAATGATTGTGGAGATGAGCTCACCACCCACTGCTCTAGGAATTTATCCCGGAGGTCAATCTGGTAATCCGGGCAGTAAATATTACGATAATTTTATAGACGATTGGGCAGCAGGCAACTACCACAGTTTAAACTATTTGCAATCAGACATTAAAACCGACGCTGTGATCGACACCCAAACTTTAATTTCAAATTAAATGAAAATCAAAATCCTCAATTTTATAGCCACATTTGTTTTAGCTGTAGTCTTTTCGTTTTTTCTGCCTTGGTGGTCCGCAATGTTAGCTGCATTTATAACCGCAGTAGTGTTTTCCTTAAAACGTGCAGCTGTATTCTTTATGCCATTTTTGGCTGTCTTTGTATTTTGGGCAGGGTATTCATTTTTACTTGCTAACGGCAACGACTTTATACTGGCCAAAAAAATAGCAGTATTATTACCTTTGGGTGGTAGTCCTTTCCTTCTAATATTAGTTACAGGTATTGTTGGAGGTTTGGCTGGTGGTGTCGCCGGTATTTTTGGAAAACAATGCCTGGAGTTAGTAAAAAAGTAATGCTCTAAAAATAGCTGTAACTAATTACAAATCCTTCCCTAACTTGAATAATTATTTCGTTCAAATGCAAATTCTGATAAATGATCAAATTGGGAATAAATTTCGGTCTTCTGAAGAACTAAGAACTTAAAAATGATAAAATTCTTCAATAAATTAAATCTGAATTTAAACAATAACGAACAGCGGACATAGTATGAAACAAAAAAAATGAAAGATAATTGGTTTAAAAATAACTGGTTGTACTTGCTTTTACTCTTTGCGGTTATATCGGCAATTATGGCGTTGAATACCGCCGACTTTTTTTATAAATCGGGATCGGCCGGGGTTGGGATTCTCATTTTATTAATTATTAATTTCAGAAATACAAAACAACCCAATGATACCTGGATGATTATTGGGGCATTTATATTTTCTATTGTCGGGGACTGGTTCATGTCTAATAAGCTTGGGGATACTATGATGTTTAGTAAGGGCATTGCATTATTTTTTCTTGCCCATCTGGGATATTTAGGTTTTGCTTTAGTAAACGGAAAAATAAAATGGAGATTTACACTCATTATTCTAATAGCTTATTTATTGTTTTTCTTCCTTTTATTGTCTCCTTCCATCGACGATAAGATACTGCAGTATGCTGCACTTATTTATTTACTGATTTCCTGTTTCACCTTTGGCTCATCTATGGGAATTAAGGGGGATAAGGTATTTAAGTGGGCTTATATTTTTGGGATTTTTCTAATTGTATTTTCGGATACAATTATTGCTCTTACTGAATTTTTAGGATATGCTGAGCTTAATATTATAATTTTACCTACTTACTATCTTGCGCATATTAGTATCACCTACTCATTAATTCGAAGAGAGAATTTATAGGAAAATCAATATGGAAATCTTATGAGAGCATTAATATTTACAAAATACGGTTCCCCGGACGTTCTTCAACTCAAGGAGATCGCCAAACCAACTCCTAAAGAGAATGAAGTTTTGGTAAAAATTCATGCCACAGCAGTGAATGATTACGACTGGAGTATGATAAGAGGGAAACCCTATCTGTATCGTTTATTATTTGGTATTCTGAAACCAAAACATCAGATACCCGGTATGGAATTATCTGGTATTATTGAAGCCCTTGGCACAAATGCAAAGTCTTTCAAAGTTGGAGATGCGGTATACGGAGATATCTCTGCATATGGTTTTGGCAGTTTTGCAGAATATGTCTGCATTAATGAAAAGGCCTTGACCCTTAAACCAGCTGAAATGAGTTTTGAGGAGGCCGCGGCCATCCCGCATGCAGCCATGTTGGCGGTACAGGGTCTGCTGGATACTGGCCAGCTTCAAAAAGGGCAGAAGATTCTGATTAACGGCGCAGGTGGTGGTGTGGGAACATTAGGTTTACAAATAGCAAAGCTATATGATGCCGAAGTAACCGGAGTTGATACAGGGGATAAATTAAAGATGATGAAGGAGCTTGGTTATGATCATATCATAGACTATAAAATAGAGGACTTCACTAACAATAAACAGCGTTATGACCTGATCCTGGATGCGAAGACCACCCGCTCAACTTTCCAGTATTTGAAGGCATTAAACCCAGATGGCAAGTACGTAACCGTTGGCGGATATTTAATCCGGCTAATACAGGTATTAATCCTAAAACCCTGGATTTCCGTTTTTAGTGATAAGCGTGTCCATATGGTTGCCTTAAAACCAAATAAAGATTTGGAATATATAAACGAAATTTTCGATGCTGGCAAAATTAAACCGGTAATAGATGGACCTTACGAACTAAGTGAAATACCTGGGTTAATTCAGTATTTTGGTGAAGGGAAACATATAGGTAAAATAATAATTAAAGTGTTTTAAAAAGATGAGTAATACAAACGAATTTAACAATCGCACATTAACAATAGAACGGACATTTAACGCACCAATCCAATTAGTTTGGGATGCCTGGACGCAGGCCGAAAAAATTGCCCTTTGGTGGGGGCCAAAGGGAATGCAGACCAAAGTAATCCAACATGATTTCAAAGTGGCTGGTATTTGGAAGTATGTAATGACAATGCCCGACGGTAATGAATTTATAACTGAAGGCGTGTATTCAGAAATAGCTGAGCTGGAAAAAATAGTTTCATCCGCAGATTTCAAACCAATGACAGAAGGTGTGGAAATACAAGCCTTGTTTGAAGCAAAAGAAGACAAAACCAATTTTACTTTTAAAGTTGTACATCCAACAGCGGAATACTGCAGGCAACAAGAGAAAATGGGTTTTTATAATGGTTGGGGTTCTACTTTTGACAGGTTGAACGCGTACCTAAAGACAGAATAACGATAATGGCAAGTTTAAATCTTAGTATGGCTTCCTGATAAAAGGCAAATAAAATTTCTTTTTCTTATTTAAACATAGTCGGATAAGATATATTTGCACAAATTTGGATTCGTCATCTGTAACCAGCTAAAGACCATTTTACTAATTCTTTGTTTCCTGCCTTGTTGGGTATCTTCACAAACTTTAGAAGAACCTCCCACTAAGAATGTGGAACAACAGTGGCAAATCTGGATTTCGCTTAACAGTGTTTTACAACTTACCAAGCATTGGTCAGGTCTGGCCGACTTTCATATGCGACGAAGCAATTATGTAAAAGATCCGAGTTTTAATTTTATCCGTTTCGGGGCTCGATATGGCTTTAATAACAACTTAAAACTCTCTGCTGGCTATGGCCACCTTTGGCTGGCTAAAGACGAAAACTGGACCCTTTATCTAAACGAAAACAGGATCTACCAGGAGTTTATCCTGGCCGACACCTACCCTACTTTTAGCGGCTTGTTCAGAATACGAACTGAGCAGCGCTTTTTTAATAATGTGGAGGATGGGGTATCTTTGCAGGACAATTTTTTTATTAACCGTATCCGTTTTCTTTTTAGCATTAGTATCCCATTTAAACAGGGCGGTAAAACTTCTTTTTTAGTCGCCAATGAAATCCTCCTTAATTTTGGGAAAGAAGTCGTATACAATACTTTTGATCAAAATCGGTTTACTGTGGGGATCAAACAAAAACTTAGCAAGACCTGGAGTTTTGACTTTGGTTATATGATGGTTTACCAGCAGTTACCCAGTGGGATAGATTATAACCTAAACCACACCATCCGCCTGTTTTTTTATGGTAATTTCGATTTGCGTAAAAATAAGGAAGAACAGATCAGGCACGGTCAAACCATAGACTAAAGCGTATTTGCCAATTGGGTTTAGCAATACGGATATTCATTTGTCTTTTTACTTTTTATTTCTTCAATTTGATCACAATTGTCCTCGACTCTGAGAATTCTTGTATGTCAGGAAATAGAAGTATCCCTGAAAAATTTGTATCTTGTTAATCACTCCCCCGGCAATACTAACCTTTAAATACAACAATAATGAAAACAAAATTGTTTGGACTGCTAATGCTAGCTGTATTGACCTTTTTCAGCTGTAAAGAAAAAGAAAAAGAGGCCGAGATGGATAAGGTGGAATCTGAGGTTCCGGATTCTGCGGCCTTTGATAAAAAAGTGGCCGTAATTCGCGCTTTTTTTCAGGCTCATAGCGACGAAGATATAGAGGCTCAAAGTGCTTTACTCGCAGATGATATGAAATGGAGCCCTCCGGCTTATAACGGAAACCAATGGTTGGGCAAAGAAGATCTTGTTGCAGCCTTAAAAGGCTATCATGATGGTTTTGACAATATTAAATATGCAGAAGGAATCGTAATGCCCGATTCTACAGCCAATGGTTTCTGGTCCGGCTCCGTGTTCCCGGTACAAAATGCGAACGCCAGTGCCGGTATTATACGGGTATACGGCACCTGGTCCGCTACTCATACAGAAAGCGGAAAAGAAATAGGCGTTAAATTTTTTAACCTTTCTTCGGTCAACGATGATGGGAAGATTGTACAGTCATCAGATTATTTTGACGTGCATGGTCTTGCTGCACAGATTGCAGATGAGGAATAGCTAATTACGAATTATAATTTAAGGTGGTCAATTCTTTGGGCCACCTTTTTTTCATTAGCTTAATGGTTACTTTTTGTTATAAATAAAATCTCCTGTTTAAGACTGTCATAAAGGCGATAAGGTTATGTTGATTGAATGTAAAAATTTTTAAGAGTTTTTATTTTCAAGATATACAAAAACTTAACTTCATTATCATTAATGAATTATAATTAAACCTTATTTTAGTAAACTATGAACACATAGGGAATATTAGTCAAAACAAATTATTACACAAAAAAATTAGTATGAAAACAGTAAATGCATATGCCACAAATGATGTGGGCGGTAAATTAATTCCTTTTAAATATGAATTACCTGAATTAGGAACGGACCAGGTTGATATTAAGGTACACTATTGCGGAATTTGTCATTCAGATTTGAGTATGCTAAATAACGAATGGGGAATGACGCAATACCCATTTGTTCCGGGACATGAAATTGTAGGTGAGGTGATTGCTGTAGGTAGCGATGTAAATAACCTTGAACCCGGAAATTTGGTAGGTCTGGGTTGGAATTCAGCCTCCTGTATGCATTGCAAACAATGTATGGACGGGAGTCATCATCTTTGTGATACCGTGGAAGGAACTATAATAGCGAGGCATGGTGGATTTGCTGATACTGTACGAAGTCATTGGTCCTGGGCAATACCACTACCGCAAGGCATAGATTTAAAAAAGGCCGGTCCCCTGCTCTGTGGCGGAATTACAGTATTTAATCCAATACTGCTGGCAGACGTTAAAGCTACAGATCGTGTAGGAGTTATTGGCATTGGTGGATTAGGGCATATGGCCCTGAAATTTTTAAATAAATGGGGGTGCGAAGTGGTGGCATTTAGCTCTAACCCTGATAAAAAAGACCAAATAATGGCCATGGGGGCAACCAAAATTGTTAATTCCAGAGATCCGGAAGAATTGGAGTCTATTGCGGGTAGTCTCGATTTTATTCTAAATACTACTAATGTCACCCTGGATTGGAATTCCTACCTAACCGCACTTGCTCCTAAAGGCAGGTTTCACAATGTTGGTGCCGTACTGGAACCATTAGCAATTCCGGCTTTTTCTCTCATTATGGGTGAAAAATCAGTTGCGGGAAGTCCATTGGGAAGCCCGGCCTTAACCCTAAAAATGCTGGAATTTTGTGTACGGCATGATATTTATCCAATGGTTGAAGAATTTCCGTTGTCAGAGGTTAATGAAGCGATGGATCATTTGGAGCAGGGTAAAGCCAGATATCGGATAGTTTTGAAAGTATCCTAAAAATCAAGAAACCATGTAAAACCCTTACCGCTTCGGCATCAATTGTAAACAATTGATGCCGTTTGTATTTATTTTCATTTACATGATTATATTCTGCCATAATTCCATCATAATTATCTAAATTATCCAATACTTAAAAAAATAAACTATGAGCTATTATTTTAATACCCTTTTAAAAGGAAAAAGCTTTGAAGAAGCTATCGAACTAGTTACCACGGAACTTAAAAAAGAAGGTTTTGGAGTACTTACCGAAATCGATGTGAAAGAAACATTAAAAAATAAAATCGACGTTGATTTCAAAAAATACAAGATTTTGGGGGCCTGTAATCCTCATTTCGCATATAAGGCATTACAAAGTGAAGATAAAATTGGTGTTTTCCTTCCCTGCAATGTAATTGTTGAAGAGCATGAAAATGGTGAAATTGAAGTTTCCGCCGTAGATCCAATTGCCTCTATGAGTACAGTTGAAAATGAGACTTTAGGCAGTCTTGCATCGGAAGTTCAGGAAAAACTTATAAAGGTGATTGAAAACCTCAACAATTAGAAATAAAATTTAAGCATAATACATATGATTAATTTCACTAAAGACCAATGGAACAAAGTAGCTGGCTTGGTCTTCCTATTTTGTAGTATAAGTTTTCAAACCATTTTTTCTCAGGACACACCTGATTGGATAGCAAAAAGTAATAGTTATACCGAAAGAATTCTTGATGTTATTGCAAAGAATAATCCGGAATCTGCCGCAAGACTTGGAATAGATGGATTGGATGATCGAATATCTGATTTATCCGAAGGATTTAACACAAGAGCTTTAGCGGATTTAAACAAGGTTAACGAATATTTTAATTCCGAACTACCCCAGGTTCAGGATGAGCTTATTAAACAAGATCTGCTCATCTTAATAGAAAGCACGGAAAATGAAATAAAGGAAATTAATTTAGAAGAAACCCATTTACTGCCCTACTACAAGGTTGCCAGCATGGTCTATAGCGGAATTCGCAGTTTATTGGAGGACCGTATTCCCGCGGAGCGAAGACTAGCTGCTTTAGTCCGCTTAAAAAAATATACAGGAAGTGAAAAGGGGTATACTCCCCTAACGACACTTGCTCGTGAAGAAATGGAAAGGGAGTGGAATAAAAACATGAATAGAATGCCTCCTTATAAGAATGAAGTTGAACGCGATCTGAAAACAAGTCAGGAGTACATAAAAGAAATTGAAGAACTATTCAAAAAATACGAGATCAAAGGCTTTGAAAAGGATTATAAAAAATTAGTTTCTCAATTAGAAAGTTATCATAGTTATATCAGGGAGGAGGTCTTACCAAATACACGAACAGATTTTAAACTTCCCCTGGTTGTCTATTCATTTAATTTAAAGGAATATGGGGTGGATATGCCTATAGAAGAACTGCAGCGAAGAGCTATGGTGGCCTTTAAAGAACTGCAGACCCAATTACAGGTACTGGGTAAAATTATTGCAACTAAAAATAACTATCCCTCAGATGATTACCGTGATGTTCTTCGCTCAATGAAAAAAGAACAACTAGACAGTGCAAACATCTTAACGGTTTACAGGCAACAGATCAAGGAGATTGAAGCAATTATAAAAGACCGGCAGATATTAACTTTACCCGACAGGGAAATGCTAATTCGATTGGCTTCGCCTGCGGAAAGCGCGGCAGCTCCTGCTCCATTTATGAGTCCGCCACGTCTTATTGGCAATACTGGTGAATATGGCGAATTTGTATTACCCTTAAAAGCAACAGGAGGTTCTGATGGGACTTCTCTACAAATTGATGATTTTACACACCTGGCCGCTTCATGGCCTTTGACTGCACATGAAGGTCGTCCCGGTCATGAGTTACAATTTACGGCAATGGTAGAAAGAGGTGTGTCTCAGGCGCGGGTCATTTTTGCCGCTAACAGTGTGAATATAGAAGGTTGGGCCTTATACGCGGAAGAGATTATACAACCATTTTTACCTGTTGAAGGACAGTTTATGACTCTTTGGAGCAGATTGGTCCGATCCGGACGCGCATTTCTTGATCCGGGATTGAATTTAGGTACTATTACACCAGAGGATGCCAGATATATATTAAGTCATGAGATTGTACTCTCTGAGGCATTGGTCAGGTCAGAATTAGAACGGTACCAGTTTAGAGCACCCGGACAAGCCACCTCATATTTTAATGGTTATTTAAGACTGATGGAATTAAGAGCCGAAACCGAACTAATTTTGGGAGATAAGTTCGATCAGCTGGCTTTTCACGATTTTGTTTTAGGGCAGGGACTACTTCCTCCCAGGTTAATTAAAAAAGCGGTTTTGGAAGAGTTTATTCCAGCCTACAAATAGGCCTGATTGTGATAAAAAAACAAACACTGATTAGGGCTCAAAATAATGTTAAATAGAAGCTTTTATTCATGACAGAACCCATTGTATCTTCTTTTTGGCTATATAATAATTTGGAAGATCCTGATTTGATAGTTTTAGATGTCAGCCCAAAAACGGATAAAGCCGATTATGAAAACTTCGGTATCAAGAGGGCCAGAAAATTTGATCTGCAAAATGAGTTTAGTAATACCTCCAGTGAACTTCCCAATACACTCCCAAGTCCTGAGCAGTTTGAAAATAGTTGTAGAAAGCTTGGGATTAACAATTCCAGTAAAATTGTGGTATATGACAATCTTGGGATTTACTTCAGCCCCAGGGTCTGGTGGATGTTTAAAGCAATGGGGCACCAAAATATAGCCTTGCTCAATGGTGGCCTTCCGGACTGGATAAGTCAGGGCTATGAGACCGTACAGCGCAAAGAAAATAATATTATCCCGGGAAATTTTGAAGCAAAATTTCAGTTTGAAATGGTTAAGGATTATGATTTTGTGTCATCCAATGTGACCTTAAAAGAGTCTGTTTTAATTGATGCCCGCTCGGCAGGGAGATTTAAGGGAATTGCTCCTGAACCAAGAGCAGGATTACCAAGCGGACATATCCCAGGTTCTATTAATTTACCCTATACCGAAGTCCTTGAGAATGGAAAATTCAAATCCAGGGAAGATCTTTCGGGGATATTCAATAAATTGATGATTAATGAAAAACCCCTGGTTTTTAGTTGCGGTTCAGGAGTTACGGCTTGTATTATTTTAATGGCTAGTGCGTTGGTATTAAAGAATGACAAATCTGTTTATGATGGTTCATGGACAGAATGGGCCCAAATTAAAAAATAAATGAAAAATCTGATTTACCTTTTACTGGCTTGTGTTTGCTCTTGCAATCCTGCCCCGGATAAAAAAGCAACAGCCGGGGTATCTGAGCAGGTTAGTACTACTCAAACTTCATTGATAGTTCTTGGCAATGTGCAGGACGCAGGTTCGCCGCATATTGCCTGTAAAAAAGAATGTTGCCGCGCACTTTTCCAAAATCCGGATGACAGCAGAAAAGTAGTGTCTTTGGGTGTTGTTGATCCTGAAAATAACAAGAAATATCTGTTTGACGCAACTCCTGATATGCCGGAACAGTTGAAAATATTAAAAAACTACCTCCCAAAAAATACAAACGAGATAGTTGATGGTATTTTTCTGACACATGCTCATATTGGTCATTATACAGGCCTGATGTATCTTGGAACAGAAGCCTTGGGTGCTTCAAATGTCAATGTGTTTGCAATGCCTGTAATGGATTCCTATTTAAGGAATAACGGTCCCTGGAGTCAGCTTGTTGGGAATCAGAATATTTCTTTGCAGGCTCTGAATAATGGACGGCTAATATCGCTCGCTTCAAATTTAAGCGTAATCCCATTTCTTGTGCCACATAGGGATGAATATTCAGAAACTGTAGGATATAAGATAATCGGTCCCAATAAAACGGTGCTTTTTATCCCGGATATTGATAAATGGCATAAGTGGGATACCAATATTGTCGATGAGATATTACAGGTAGACTATGCTTTCCTTGATGCGGGATTTTATAGTGAGGAGGAAATAGATAACAGGGATATTTCTGAGATTCCACATCCAACGGTATTGGAGAGCATGGCACTTTTTGATAAATTACCTGCTCAGGAAAAAAATAAAGTTTGGTTTATTCATATGAATCATACCAATCCACTGCTCAACCCAAATAGCGCAGAATCTAAAGAGGTTTTGTCAAAAGGGTATCATATAGCCCGATTTAAAGATATATTTCCACTATAGAAAGGTTCAGTCCTCCTGAGTTTTGGAAATCACATAAATTGTATCTAATAATTTTGGAGTTAATTTTTGGGAGCACCGGGGCTCGATACTGTTGCTATCCCAGCTGCGAAAACTTACTTCTTAAGCAACCTACATAAGTGATTTTCCTATTGGAATAGACTTCAGATTAAGGTGGCTGAACTGCAAAAATTTAAAGTCTTTAGTCCAAAAATTGAAAGACCTAAAAAGTCCCTTTTCTGTTTAAACTTTAGATCGGAAAAGGTCAAAAATATGGTGCAGATTTCGTAACTTTATTACACTTTTAAAACCCAATTATTATGTGCAGATTTGTAGCCTATTTAGGGAGTCCAATAATCGTTGAAGATATACTAGTTAAGCCGGCAAATTCATTGGTTCAT
>Ga0265309_10001062_pt1 | contig 11832 bp, 10 predicted proteins | sample Helome_FD_192492 | JGI IMG/M metagenome (GOLD analysis project Ga0265309, IMG submission 192492) | Marine sediment microbial communities from subtidal zone of North Sea - Hel_20160524 (Illumina Assembly) | ecosystem: Environmental > Aquatic > Marine > Subtidal zone > Sediment ...
GTTTGGGAAGAGGTCGAAAAGCACCACCGAAGGTGGTTCACAAAATCGCCGGGAGCGATTTTGGACGCCGCAGGCGCCCGCAGGGCGAGCGCCATGGACGGCGCGAGTCCATTCCACCCATCACCACCAAACAAAAAAACGCCCCCTTGTGGGGCGTCTTTTTGTTTGGGAAGAGGTCGAAAAGCACCACCGAAGGTGGTTCACAAAATCGCCGGGAGCGATTTTGGACGCCGCAGGCGCCCGCAGGGCGAGCGCCATGGATGGCGCGAGTCCATTCCACCCATCACCACCAAACAAATCGACGTTCCCTTGTGGGGCATCAATGACCAGTCCGCTGGAATTTGCAGGCCCCGTTCTTGTCTCAATGTGCTGGATGTCATAAAGAGGTCTCCATTAAGTGCAACAGCTCCTGGTCCGCGGCGGCAAACTCATTGTTGCGATAGCTGCCACATCGGCGGTAGGAACTTCGCTCTATATATTCTCCACACCAGTATCGGTCCACGGCGTGACAGACCTAATGTTTCGCGACTCAAGCACAGTCGTGGAGGATTTCTCCCGAGAGCAATCCTGGTATGAAGCCCAGGGTCTCTGGGGCATTTTGTGGCTTGTTTTTTTCAGTGGGCTTTATCTCCTGGCAGTTCGGGTAGCCTGGAAAGGCAACCACATAGCTCTGGCGATCTTGAGCGTCACAGCTGTCGCGCTGTCTATCGTCACGGGGTTCTCAATTGGGGGTGCTTACTTGCCGTCGGCGCTCGGCTTGTTCATTGGAACGCTGATGTGTCTTTCATCTAAATTACTGAGGGCACAATGTTGATTATATTCATACTCGTAACTGGAATATTAGTTGGAATATTTCCAGGTCTTCTTAAATTAGACAAGATCTTTAGCATTATTAATATAGTGGTTGGCATTGCTGGCGCGTTCGTTGGTGCATTTTTTGGATTTGGCGACGCGCCATTATTTCTCAAGTATCCTTTTCTAAATGAAATAACTCTTATGGTTGCTGTATCGTTTCTGTTTGTCATTATTAAAGTATTCGTAACTAGAAAAAGAATAGTTCCATAAACTTGGATGTTGCCTGTGGGCCAAATTGCGCCTCTTACCTTCTCGCCCAACGTTCTTGCAACGAATCTCAGCTGTCGCGTACGGGGTATATCTGACGGCGTCACCCTACAAACCCTGCGATGGCAAGCCCGATATTTCTGGTCCACTCATCCTGTTAGGGATTTCGGTTTCAGATGTGCGAATAGGGACGCAAAAATGTCCGATTGGCGTATTATTGCACCGGACCGGAGCCGGACCGTGAAGTTGGGGTCACGAATTCAATTGGGGAAAATTTGAAAGGATTGGTAATCACTGACCTTTCGCTCTGAGGGAGCGATCTGTGGAATTGAGTTCGACTACCATTGTCCAGGGAAACATATGGTTGACATTTTTATCAGCTATGCTAGTGAAAACCGGGACCGTGTTCGGCCATTGGCGCACGCTCTCGAAAAACACGGATGGTCTGTCTGGTGGGACAGGGATATCCCGCCCGGAAAGACGTATGCACTCGTAATTGAAGAGGCCATAGAAGCCGCAAAGTGTGTAGTCGTTCTTTGGTCCAATGAATCTGTGGCCTCGGACTGGGTGCAAAACGAAGCGGCAGAAGGGGCAAGAAAGAAGATATTAGTGCCAGCCCTCATCGATGCGGTCACCATTCCCTTTGAGTTCAGACGGATTCAGGCTGCAGACCTGACAGATTGGAACGCTGATTCATCCCATGGTGGGCTTACGGTCTTGATGGATGCAATTGCCGCAATTGTTGCGCCCCGCCGGAAAGAGGACAAACCGGCGCAACCGCCTCAGGATTCGGAATCGCAAGCGGGCCCGAAATCAGAATTCGACGTTGCAAAAGAAGGGGCGAGGACGGTGCCGCACGAATCCGAAATCGCTCGCCCCGGGCCGGAGATTGCACCGCAGACAAGTGTTGAGCCGAGTTCTCCTGCGCGTCGCAGCACCATGCCTTCCTCAAAACTAGCAATCGCGTCGGGTGTCGGTATTCTGCTGGTAGTTGTTTTTTTGGCTTTGTGGTTCACCGGAATCTTCGGCTCCACGGAACCGGTTCGCAAAACCAAGCCCGCAGAGCAGGCAAGTTCAGAAACTCGTTTGCAGTCGGATGACACACTGGAGGGTATATTCGAGCGAATGGAAAAGGGGTTAAAGGCGGCCGACGAAAAACTATTTCGAACTCAATGGCACCCAACGGGCTATAAGGAAAATCTGGTAGGCGGTTCAGGCATAGAAGGTGCCGACGTATTTCGGCAGGGTAGTAGAGAAGGATGGTTCATCCAACCGCGTAGCAATGAGGTCAGAGGTCATGGTAGCCAGGATCAATACATAGTCACCTGCGACGTCGTTATGTGGAAATCTGGCAAGATCGATGAGGTCGTATATACAGGGATCGTACGATACAAAGGCAATTGGGCTGTGCTCGGCATTGGCGACAGATCCGAGGTCTCCCAACTCGTCAATCGATACAGCTCAGGCAAGCCACTTCAACCAGAATCGCAGTGAATGCCTTCGCCGATTTCGAGGCCGGCATTCCTTACCATGGCGCCGAAAACGCTACATCTGGATCACGTCGTTTACGGGGAATCTTACGGTGGTGATCGGAGTAATTTCCAGGCACTTCTGCCGAATGTTATTTGCGACCGTTTCACGACGACCTCTACAGATCGAGCGTGATGCCTTCTTTGCCTTTCGGCGGGAACTCTGTGCGGTAGCCGAATTTCTTTTGAGCGGCCGCTGTACCCCAGAATTCGTTGTACTTCGTCCGGTAGTTAAAGTGGAGTGTTGGTTGCTCGCCACCGTGTATGACCACGCGAGCCATGGCCTCACCGTCGGGATGCTTGAACTGCGCACCGCTGGTCGAGACCAGATAGTGCTGGCAGTCGAGCAATTTTACGAGGTCGGCACTCAAATTCGCTCTGCTACCGTGGTGGGGTAGTTTGAATGCGTCCAGCCTCAAGCACTCCTCGCCAGTCTCGCTCAACAGTTGCGTGATCGAAGTCTTGAGAACCGAGGCGTGGGCATCGCCGGAAAACAGCACGCGCCTGCCTTCGTATTCCGCCAGAAACGCGATGCTGCTGCCATTGGGCTTGCTGCTGTCCGGGCGGAACTTCGACTTCGCCAGCTTCTCGACGTTGCTCATCGTTGGCGTTGTGCCGCCAAGGAACTGGCGATAGTACCTCTTACGCGCCTTGTCGCTTCCGAAGCCGTGTTTGTCGAGTTCCTTCTGCCAGACGGTCGACAGGGATTCGAGCTTTTTGAGAGTTGGGGAAAGCAAGGTGATCTTCATGCCGCCATTGAGCATCGTGGTCGGCAGGTCCCTGCCCTTGACCAGGATGGCCTTGCCGTCCATCCACTCGTTCCACGGCAACTCATTATCTTCGATCAATGTCGTGAAGATCTCGCCCTGTTTCGCGCTCAGGCGTTTCCTCGGCAGGTGTTTCCAGCCGTTGAACCAGACGTCATCGAAAGAGAGTCCCCCGGCCCCCTCATTGAAGAAGTCGATGGACCCTCCGATGTGGTCGGCGTCGATGTGGGTGAGCACGAAGACGTCGAACTTCTCAATGCGCGTCTTGAATGTGCGCAGCCTGGCCTGGAGACGGTCAACAGTACCGGTGGTCCCGCAGTCGATAAGCATGCGCGACAGTTTTCCGCCAGTACCGTACGTGACGATCAAGCAGTCGCCATGGTCGGCGGGAAGCATGTCGATGCGAAACACGGTCTTGTTACCGCCTTTCTTTTTTCGCTTGCTCGATTTACGGTCCGTCGTTGCGGGTTTGTTCCTCTTTTTCGCGACCATCGTCTAATTCCTATCTCTGGGATTTCCAGAGTCGAGGCTCGAGAATTGACTGGAGCTCTTTGGCCACATCGACGGTCTGTTGCCAGGAGTCTTTAGTGTCCCATCGCCGCTCGACGCCCTCCTGTTTCAGTTGCGCCAGGAAGGGGGCAGTCCCCCACCAATGTGTGTAGCGACGAAGCTGTCGAAAAGTGGAGAAGACCGGAAACTCCCCACGCTTGGGAAAGAGATCGACAAGAGCACGTGCATGCTCAATAGCCTTCGGCTTGTACAGCGCGGGGGTGTCGTGTGGGCCCAGTTCGGGGTCCGCGACGCCGAGCAGGTTGAGTTCGAGCAGGGTACCGAGCGCCCATGCGCGCTCTTCGTCGCTGGGCAAACGTGCATGTGCCCGCGCCGAGAGTCGCGCAACTTCCCAATAGCCGTCGGCAATCTCCTCCTTGCCCAGGAGCGTGCCGAGTGCAAGCATCTGTACACACACATAGTGTAGTTGAGCCTTCATCTGGCTCCCGGTCTCGGGATTCATGAATCCCGAGACGGCATTGCGATACCGCTCGTACGCGCTGTCGAGCGCGTCGTGGCAGCGCCTCATGTGGAGCTGTTGATTCTCGGTCCCCAGACGGGGCTTCACCCCCAGTCGGAACTCGACCTCCGCGAGCTTTTTGTAACTGGCTCCCTTCAGGGCGAGCGCTTCGATCGCGTAAGGTCCACTCTCGCCGAGCTCTCCGCGTGCCCGCGTGCAGGCGCCGCGGGCAGCGGTAAGCTGATCGTGTATGAGCTCGTAGGCGCCGCCGGATAATTCGTCCTCGACCTTTTTAAGCAACTTTTCGGCCGCTTTGAGGCCGCGCGCGGCCTGGTTGTGGTCGTACGTTGTAAGCTGCTCGGCGAGATATGGCGGCAGCGCCTCGTAGACGACGACGCTGGCCCAGTCATGGGAGTGCGGCTCGTTGGTGATCTGTAGAGAGCGACGGAGATCCTGCAGCATAAACAATGGATTACGGCCCCACAAAAATCCATCGCGCTCGCCGTACATGCGCTGGACGGCCGTCGTGGACCCCTCGAAGCTCAGGGGGAACTGTGAAGCAACGACCATTGGCACACCCGCCTCGTGCAGCGCATGAGCAAAGCTTGCACCGGCGGAGATTACGGAGCCGACGTTGGCGCTGTCGCAACAGGCGAGGGTCAGGACGGCCGGCCGCTCCATACGCCTGTCGCTGGAGGTGGTGATGGCCGAGGCGAAGCGGCTGCCCGTGACGATCTCACCGTTGAGCCCGATCCCGTAGGCGAGCCTTTCCGCCATGTCGTCGACACCGCCGTGGGCGAGCAGGTGCACGTGCGTGTAGGTATGCCGTTCGCAAAGTTCTTGAATGTCCTGAATCGTAGCGTCGGGCATCACCGTGAGAATATCGCCGTAGAAATATGCGCGACGTTCCCCGCCAATCTTCCGAACTTTGGGTTTCTTCTCCTGCCCCGGATGCAGCCACTCACCCACAGCCTCGACAAGCGCATCGCGGTGTTCTTCGTACGGAAGTTCCTCAGGATCCGATGCAACGAAGAGCACCCGTGGTTTCCGGTCCCAGGCAACGCCGCCGTACGGTACGCTCCGAATGTGGCGCGTCAGGCAAACTGGCATGTTCGCCTGTAGCAGTAACCAGTTCTCAGCGGGTAACTCCAGGCCGGACGGAACCTTGGACAGTTCATAGGGAATCAGGCTGAGTTCGGACGCGGAGAGGACGAGTCTAAGGTGCAGTACCTCCCCGTCCACATGGTCACCCCCGAGGACCCCCGACAGTGCAGGAATCGACCCCAGCAGATGCGCCACCTCCGCGCCCGTCTCTTCGAGGACCGCGAGGCGGCGCGGTGTATCGTCGTCGGTTCCCTTTTCGTAGCGCATCTCTTCGATGCGTCGAAGGAAGTGAGCGTGCTCCCACGGCACATGTACGACCGTCGCGCCCGCCTCCCCGCACACCGCGAGATACGGAGTCAGCGGCGAAAGTAGCTGATTGTGAGGGGGTCCGGCCCGCAGAATTTCGATCGTGACCGTGCGAATTGTCCTCTCATGATTCATTTCGCTGCCTCCTCTCTCAGAGCGCCGCCATTTGATTAACGATAGCAGGTAACGGCAATCGAAACTGGCGCCCGGTCGCCGCGATCCGGGTCATGTTCAGCCGCGATCGGCGGACATTGCCACGACAGCGCCACAAGTCCTTGCGCGTGTCCAGCGATTGGCTGTCACTAAATGCCGCAGTTAATACGGAAGACAGCGCGCTGTATCAACATGCTAAGATTGCCGCTGGCTCAGGAAGCGCGGAATAATAATATGTCTGCCATGCATTATGTGCAGTACCGGTAATCGGCGACTCGTCATGAGAATTCGTTGGTTGACGCTTGGTCTGGTCCTGATCGGGTCCGTCGCCTGGTCGCAGCAAGTACCGGACTTTCTTCTGCAACAGTCCGAGTCTCTGGGCGAGGGCTGGAAAGGGTTTACCGATTTCAATTTCCTGATCAATGCGGCGTTGACGCTCACGCTCGCCGCCGTTCTCGGCGCGGCAATCGCCTACCATCCCAAGCACGCGCAAACGGCCGACACTCTGGAAGAGATCGAAGCCCCGAAGGTATATATCATGTATGCCGTAATCGGGGCGCTGATCGGTATCATGGTGGTCAAATATGGGCTCGTGGTCGGTTTCGTTCTGTTCGGCATCGGCGGACTGATCCGATTTCGCACGGTCCTGCGTTCGGCCAGCCTGACCGGACACGTCATTTTTGTGACGCTCATCGGTCTTTCTTGCGGCCTTGACCTGCCGCACGTCGCGGTACTGGCGACAGTGTTCGGCCTGATCCTTATTTTTGTCCTCGATGCCCGCGCGACATTCCGGATCGATATCAAGGCGCTCCCCGCCGACCGAGTCGCCGAGGCTGCAGCCGCGTATCGCGCGTTGCTGGAGCAACATGGCTGCCGGATTATGAGTGAGAAAAAGAATCCCGAGAGAGCGCGGGTCATGTTGATCTTTCGTGGCGGGAGCAGCGTTACGCGCGATAACCTGGAGGATATCCTCGAAACGGAGATCGACGCATCGTTAAGGGGCTCTCTCGACTGGCAGATCGATTAGATTTGTCTGACCGTCTCCGGCCGATTATCGGAAAGCGTTCGACAACTGGCACCTGTATCGGTCGCCGGGGACCACGGTCGAGCGGCGTCCGAGACGCTGCATGCCCGCCTCAACGACAAGATGGCCGCCTCTGATCACGCACTTCTCACGATCTTCGGCGAACCGGGCGAGCCACTCAACCTCCTGATATGCGCGTGCCTCGCGTTGTTCCTCAGTTATTGACGCGCAGCCTGTCGTCAAAGCGATCACCACAAGAACAGTACTCGATTTCATCCGTCTCTCCGTTTCTACCAATCGGCAATTCGTGAGGCAGACGAAACGTCTGGTATCGGGAGTTCAGATTATTGATGCCTGTCGATGGCATTCCGTTCAGATCGAATTCGAATAACAGCGGCCGAATCTATGGAGAATATTTTGCCCCTGCTTACCGGCCGAGCCGGTTCCGCACCGTTTGGCGAGGCACGGTCACCGCAGCGTCAGTAGGAAACGTGTTGCACAAACGCCTTGAGGCTGCCGCGGGCCGATCCTTGTCCTTCCCAGACCTCATAGGAGCGCGCCCGTGGTCCTGACGTGCGAAGACGCACGTCATCGGCCTCGGAAATGAATCGCAGCTGATCGATCGTAACTATGTAGTAGGCCTCGGCGGCGGAGCCGGCCGGTTTGACGTACACCGATTCGCTCGCACCGATTACGTCCGGCGTCCAGCCCGCAATAGTCAGCTGCAGCGGCTCGCCATCGGCAAACACGATAATTGACTCGAAGCCGTTGATCTCGTCTGACAGAGGTCTGTCCTGCATCGTGTTCCAGATGCCAAGCCACAGGAAGTGCTGGTACTGACCCATACGATTGACCTGTATGGGACCCAGATTGACGAAGTCCCGGGCGTAGGCAGCCCGCTGCGAGCTTTCGCGATAGAAAACCAGAGGCGACGGGGCATGAGTAATCGTGACACCGGTATTCGGGTCCAGTGTTTCCTGCATCAGCGGTGTCGACGATCCGCAGCCAGCAACAATCAACAACGCCGCTAATCTGTGTCGTGTGATTCGACGCGCGAGTTTTGGCACTGGCATTTTCATTGGCTTTAATGAAGAACTGATACTCGCGTCAAACGACTGAAGCACGCGAAAAGCTGACCGTTAACCCGATGTCCACACGAGTCTGCGGTCACCTCTCGGGTGATATTGCACGCGATTGCCTGGCGTGTAAATTACTTCTTTGATCGGCAGGAACTGGCTCGCCAGGACTCCTATAGTCGCCTGACCCGTCATCACGATCGGGTGTCGCCCACTGAATTTCCTAATACACGTAGACTGCGCCCGAGTCGCTGGCCAGATTATTACTTGCGTCGCCGCCAATGCCGCTCGCGTTACTGTCCTCGGTTTGCGCGGCCACCGCCAAGGTTGCGCCGTCATCGCTCAATGCAACGACGCCGCCGAACGCGTCGTCTGCTTCCGGGTTGGAGGCCTTGACGTAGCCACGTTGCATCCAGTTCGTACCCTCGAAACGTAAGACATATACTGCGCCGGACGCGGGCGCCATATTGTCGAGCTGGTCGCCGCCGACACCAGCTCCCTCGCCAAACGCGCCTACTGCCAGAGTATTGCCGCTACCATCGAGGGCGACGGAAATACCAAAATTATCTACGGCATCCGTATTCGACGCCTTAACGTAGGCTTGTTGCGACCATAGTGTGCCGTCGAAACGGAAAAGATACGCCGCGCCGGCATCTACGGCCGAATTGTCCAGTTGACTGCCATCGATACCGGTCGCATTGCTTTGCTCTAACCAGGCGCCGACCGCCAGCGTGTTGCCGCTGGCATTCAACGCGACGGTGCTGCCGAACGAGTCGCCGGATTCGGTATTGGAGGCTTTGACGTACGCCTGCTGGGACCAGTTCGCGCCATCGAATGTAAACACGTACACGGCTCCGGCCGCGGAGGCCGAATTGTTTATCTGGTCACCACCAATGCCGACTGCGGCACTGGCCTCTGCCGACGCGCCGACGGCGAGCACGTTGCCGTTCGCGCTCAGTGCGACGGAGTCGCCGAACAGGTCCGATATTTCGGCGTTCGAGGCTTTGATGTAGGCCTGCTGTGCCCAGGTCATGCCATTGAACCGGAACAGGTATACCGCACCCGAACCATCGGCTGAATTGTCCATCTGATTACCGCCGATGCCGGTTGCATTGCTTGCCTCGCCGACCGCGCTGACCGCGAGCGTAGTGCCGTCATCGCTAAGGGCGAGAGCCTGGCCGAAGGAGTCAGCGCTCTCGGTGTTAGAAGCTTTGATATAGGCCTGCTGCGACCACGCCATTCCATCGAAGCCGTAAACGTATACGGCACCCGACCCAGAGGTCGTGTTGTCGTTCTGGTCGCCGCCGACGCCGGTTGCGGCACTATCCTCTCCAAACGACCCGACCGCGAGCGTGTTGCCATCTGCGCTGAGCGCTACCGCCCAGCCAAAAGCGTCCACTGCCTCGCTGTTGGAGGCCTTGACATACGCCTGTTGAGACCAGGTCGTGCCGTCGAATCGAAAGACGTAGACAGCGCCCGAGAACGCAGCCGTGTTGTCGCTCTGATTGCCACCGACGCCGGTTGCCACGCTACTCTCGGCGAAGGCACCGACGGCAATCGTCGTGCCGTCCGCGCTGAGCGCAACTCCCGGTGCACCATTGCCGATGCCGAAATTGTCGTTACTTTCAGTGTTGGATGCCTTGAGGTAGCCGATGGTGTCCAGCATTACGTTCAGCGTGCTGACATTGTTCGAGGCCGTGCAGCCGTTGGCGTTACAGGCTTCGAGCATGTACAGCGCATTGGCAAAGTCCTGCAGGTGGGCGGCGAGCGCCAGTGTGACAGACAGGGTCCCGGCAGTAATATCGGCGCCCATCTGCGTAAAACCCGAGTTTCCGTCAGCATCCTCGTAAAATCTGTAGTGGGTTGCATCGGTCACTGCCGCCCAACTGAATGTCAGTTGTTTTAGATCGGCGGTAACCGTTACGGTCGCGGCAGCGGGTGGCTGTGGACCCGGAGGGGCGGCTGTATCGCTGCTACCACTGCTACAGGCGGCAAGCGCTGACAAAACAAGTACGAGCAGCGCCGGGGTATAAATTCGCATAATCATGGTCATGGTCCTTGGATGTTTGATGCCGTCCCTGCGACCGGGCCATTCTGTCCGGTTTGACCGCATCCGGTTGAGACTCTAATCACACATGGAGTGATTCGACTGCCCCGGGGAATTGCGCCGCTGGCCAGCACGATCATGGTGCTACGTAGTCCACGAATTCGGCGAGGCTGTGTCTCGCCGTTGCCTGGTCGTCCCATGCCTCGTAAGATGCGGGCTTCAAGGCGGTCGTCAGCAGCCGGATGTCGCTGGCCCCTGCTATAAACCGCAGTTGGTCGACGGTCACCTCGTAATAAGCCTCAGCTAACGACGCAGCCGGTTTCATGTACACCGATTCGCTGGCCCCGATCGAGTCCGGCGTCCAGCCAGCCAGCATCAATGGCATCGGCTCGCCATCGGCTATCACAATGAGCGACTCCAAACCGTCCATCTGTTCGGACAGATGTCCGGACTGCATCGTGCTCCAGGCGCCCAGCCAGAGGAAATATCGATACTGCCCCATCCTGTTCACCTGAACGGGGCCCAGGTGGATAAATTCGCGCGCATGCGCCGCTGTCGATGAGTTGTCGCGATAGAAGACGAACGGAACGTCTGCATGTGTGACCGTTGCACCGGTCATCGGATCCAGCGTGTCCTTGATCAGCGGCTCGGACGAGCTGCAGCTACTGACCACAATCAGCAGGGTCAGGCGGGACGAATAGTTTCGAAGTTTGAGGGACAACATCCTGGATGCACGCGATCAGTAGAAGAACTGGTACCCGAAGTTGACGAAATAGGATTCGCGATTCAAATCAGTGGTTGCGAGCGCACGATTGGCAAACTGTTTGCCGGCTTCGAATTCGAGCCGGAGACGTCGCCTCCAGCGATACTGCAACCTGAGTCCCGGCGTATAAATCCACTCTTCGCTCAGATCGGATTTAATTTGTCGGCGGTTAACCCGTATTCTCGGGTTGATGCGAAACGACCGGCCAATCGGAAAGCGGGTGTCGAGATTGATCGACCAGACTTCGGTACTGTCAGAGTCGGAATAGCGAATACCGAATATGGACACGTCACCCTGCGATACCAGGCTGCTCGCTACCAGGTCGCCCGAATAATAGCGAAATGTCGTCTGCGGCGTGGCCAGGACGCCGCCGGAATCCGGGGTCGCTTCAATGGCCGATTCGCTGGCGTTCAGATTGAACTGCAGTCTGGGAGTGAGCGCCCGCGACAGTCCGAGGGTGACGGTTGTCGTGCTGGCCGCTCTGTCCAGCGCGAGCTGCCTGAGTTCTTCCTCCGTCATCGTCGCGGCGAGCTCGGCGAAGGTCAATGTGGTTTGCCCGATCAGGGCGTTTCCGATACTCAGGAATGGGCTTCTGCGGCGGTCGACCAGCCCGGTAATCGTGAACAGCGATGGTAATCGCCAGCTACCCTGCAGAAACATGCTGCCCACTTCCTTGAAGGCGAGGTCGTAGTGGACCACGCCCCAGAGGCTCTTGTTCTCGGCGAAGTAGCGCAGCTCTCCGCCGACGGCCTGCCGGTCCGTGATGCCTTCTATATCCTGCTGCAGATAGAAGGCACCGATATCGAGATTTTCGCCAATCGGTCCGAAATTCGAGCTGATGCCGTAGAATGTGCGGGCATCGTCTGCGCCGTCCGCGGTGGAGAACACCGGTTTGCCGGTGACGGCGTCAAATCTCAGGCGCTCCGTTGCCTGATAATTCAGGTTGAAACCGTCGAAGCGCCCCAGCACGCCGCCGGTATTTCTGGACTGAC
>Ga0265309_10001063_pt1 | contig 11831 bp, 5 predicted proteins | sample Helome_FD_192492 | JGI IMG/M metagenome (GOLD analysis project Ga0265309, IMG submission 192492) | Marine sediment microbial communities from subtidal zone of North Sea - Hel_20160524 (Illumina Assembly) | ecosystem: Environmental > Aquatic > Marine > Subtidal zone > Sediment ...
TGAACGGAATGCAGTTGGCCATCGTAGGCGACCCCGCAACCGTATCGGTACCAGATGTGGAGCTGGTGGCAATCGTAACCTGGAGCTTTTCGACTGATATGACCGGCGCTGCCATCAGTCGTTCTCCGACACAGGCGCGAGGTCGGGCCAGAACTTGTTCCCCGTCACGGTGGCGCAGTTGTTGTTGGCGAACACGCCATAGGTGGCTCGTCGATCAAACAGATTATCAATGAAGTTCCACGTGCTGCTAGCATCGCAGTCAATGTGATACGCAGACTCTCCGTTGTTCGTGAACTGAAACCATGTGTTTTCAGCTTGGCAATCAGAACACTGCCAGTCGATGATGTTGAAGGCCGAGCCGTCAAGAACCGACCGACGAATGCGAGCGGCGTCTCCTGTCCATCCTGACCACACCTGAATCGTGTCGCCGTGGCCGCCCGTGACCTCGTTGAGGAGTGAGTCCTCAATCGTAATCGGACCAGAGCTGCCTTCCGAACTGTCCCATTTCATGATGTCGTCGCAGTTGTGCCACCATGAATAACGAAGAGTGAATCCGCCTGCTACCGTGATCTGGCCACAGTTGCTACCGCCACCGTTTACTTCGGAATACTCCATCACCAAATTGGTGCCGCTGTGGAGAATAACGGTACCGCTTCCAACACCGCTTGCGCTGATCTTGAAGTTCCTCAGCGTAACGTTGTTTTCGGTGAGTTCGAGCGTGCCAGTGCACTCCCAGTCTTCCAATGTTGTACCATTGCTGATTAGCGTTTCGACGTTTGAGCAGTTACCGTAATCGGTTAGCGATGCGCTTGGACAGCCCGCTCTGCCCGTGCAGTTCGGTCCTGTGTTGCTCGACGTGGGCTTGATTGTTGACTCCCACCAGTTGGTCGATTCTGTGCAAATGTTGGAGACATTGCAGAATTCATTGATCGCGCATCCGCCAGTGTATGTATCGCAGTCAATGGTCTGTCCGCAATTGTTGGTTACGTCGCCGCACTCAACAGGATTGGCACAGGTGGTCGCTAGAGTATCCGGTGTACAGCAAACGCCAGACAGACAAACATCACCGCCCGTGCATGTTCCGCAGCTAATGCTTTGCCCGCAGTTGTCGGCCCACGTCCCGCAGTCCTTGTCTGGCTCATAGAGATCCACGCAGAAACTAGCGTTCGGTGTGCAGCACTGGTATCCAGCATCGCATACGTCACCGCCGCCGCAGGTGCCACAGTCCAGCGGAGTCCCGCAGCCGTCATTTGGTGCACCGCATGAGTTGGGATCGAAATCAGTGCAATCAAGAGGCGTGCAGCTTCCCGTTGCTAGCGTGTTGACCTCGCTGGCTGTCAGGGCACGCTGATAAATTCGAACGTCGTCAAGCAGTCCCGCGTATGAGTACGATCCAGGTGAGTCAGCATAACCACCAAGCCACACTTCGTTAGCGCTATTGCCCACATCGGCAGGCACAGACGCCGACGAGCTTTGCGTGCCGTCCACGTACATATAGGCCGTGGTTCCGTCTTTGACCAAAGCGATATGCCGCCAAGCGTTGTTGAATACGCCTGAGCCAAACGAAGTGTCTGTCCCTGCTACGGAAGCCTGAAGCTGATTCGAGTTGACATCCCGGTAGATGCTGAATGCGGTCCCGTTGCTGCTTGCATCGCCCTTGCTGATGAGCCCAGCGTAAACGTTTTGCGTGTCTGTCGCCTTCATCCAAAGAGCCACGGTGAAACTATCGGTACCAAAGTCGTAAGTGCCTTCTGATGGACCAACAACTACATGATCGTTCACGCCATCGACCGTTAGGGAGCCTGCCGTAGGGTTCCCATCTGCACCTGTGTACGCTGCGCCGTTGTTACATGTCCCATCGTTGGTGGGGGAGTCTACCGAATCGGTTGGACAGTCGCTTGCATACTCGTAATGAACCAGCAGTAAATCTGGGGCACCGCCAGCACCGCCAGCACCGCCAGCACCGCCAGCACCGCCAGCACCGCCAGCACCGCCAGCCCCCGCAGCGCCACCAAAGCCAGAAAACGTTCCGCTAACCTTATCCCACGGTCCCATATCCCAGCTCGCGCCCTGTGGCCGTTGCAGTCCTTCGATGGATGTAGCGTATGGACCGGCAACGGTCACTCCATTATTGATCGCGGGACTGCCCACCGTGGGACTGAAATCACTTAGCGTGATCCCCACAAGCGCCGCATCGTGATCTGCAACTAATTCCGAATAGGGAACGCCGGTGAAAAAATCATTAGCTGCGCTCCATGCAGGATTCGACACCTGTTCCCCAGTGCCGCCACCGTTATACTCATCAGTGCGGAGCGATCCATACACATTATAAGTGAGCGTATTGCCTGCCGAGTCCCATCCCGACTTGTTCCCATTGCCGAGCGTGAAGTTGATGCACGTAAATATATTGTTAGAAACATTTAGGTTTTCGTTGCTCGCGCCCTCGAACCACACGCCGCCAAAACGGCAGTTTTCGCCAGGGTTTACTGGATCAGCCCTGCCCCAAACGATGTTGTGATGAAACCCTCCCCCATTGATGTGTTGGAAGCTGCCAGCAATGCCGGTCTTTGGGGAATAAATAATGTTGTTGTGAATTTCGACGTTCGTTTGCCACTGGCTTTGGTCGCCCAGCTCATCGGGGTCTTGGAAGATCGCTCCGCCGGTACCGTCGCCTTGCACGTCATAAACGAAGTTCGAGATCATGTGGAAATTGTCACAGCCGTACATGACTTCGAGCAGGTCAGAGTGACCATTGAAGCAAGGGCCGTCCCCGTTGTCTGTCCCCTTGCTCCAAGCAGTGTGGACCTTCGAGCGCTGCAATTTGCAGTCATCGCAATTGTGCAACTCCAATCCATCATCGGCCATGTTCCAGATACGGGAACGATCGATCACTACGAAGTCCTCGTCCGTGGAATTTAACCCGTGACAGGTTCCTTGCGAATGTGTGCCGCCTGACTCATCGAAATTGGCGTCCGCCTCGATACGGCTCAGAACAACGTTGCTGCCGTCTACCTCCACAACATTGGTTGGCTCGCCCGCTCCGAATAGCCCAGGTGTTGTGAACCGAATTCCACGGAACTCACCGCCGTCGATGGTCCACCGGTCAGACTGGATGTGCATAGGACCAAACCGCGCCTGCCCCTGCCCATAGCTGTCCTGGTAGCCCGTGTTCGTGCCGTGCTCTGGACCAGTAGCTTTGCGGATCACGATTCCTTGTGCCCCTGACGTAGCCGTGTTCCAAAACCGTTCGTTGGCTTCGATGTAGTCGCCTGCTGCAATCCAATAAATGGTGTTCCTCGAAGGGCTGTTAAGCGCAGAGACGCCTGCCGCATCGGACCAGCTAGCACCAGACCCGCTCCCGCCTGGGCGCACATACACTTCACTTGACGGAGCATCGGAGAAGCTGAAATAACTATCCGTGACGCTGCTGGGTGTGGTGAGACAATAGCCGTCCTGATAGACCGCGCCGTCACATACACACTCTGCCGTGATCGCCGTGTCGAGCGTGCAATCCGCAGGCGGGTTCTGAGGCAGCGCGTCCCCCGGCCACTCCGAGGTGTCGAACGCGGTCCAATTGCCTTGATAGCCACCGGCTCCACCAGCCCCACCCGCACCACCAGGGCCATTGACTGTGAACGTTTCCGATCCGAACAGGATGACTTTGTTCCGTACGTTATCCCGAATAAAGTGATTCTTTTCGTTATAGACCCCTGGCGTGGCGTCCCCTGGTATGGTGATGGCACACGATGCTTGCCCCGTATCGCGACTTATGCAGCTCACCTTCCCGTCTGGCCCCGTAAACGTACAGCCGCGATCTTTGATGCCGCTCGCATCAGTGGCGTTAATTGTGCAAATCACGTCCTCGCCAGGGACTATAAACGAGGGACTAACATCAAAAGTGATGTTTGCTGGGGGGGTTAGGTCTTCGCCGCTTGATGCAATGGTGATCTCCAAATCGGCAGACGTGGCGATACTCGGCAGCGGGCAAGAACCAGGGCAGCCATTGAGCATATTGGCATTGGTTGCTTTGACCGTGACAAAGTTGATGTCACGCGCCCAGGCGTAATCGACAGACCACACGCCCGCCTCGGTGTCCTCATCGAATGGCGCGTCACAGCTCCACACGTCTCCGATCGGATCGTGAGAGATGCAGCTCGTCTTCTTTCCAGTGGATGAGCTAAGTTGACATCCAGCGTCCAGCGTTGCATCGCCCGTGGTTGTGAGGGTCAGCGCACATGTTACAGCACCCGGTCCGCTTTCCACGTTTAGATCGGCAGGGCTGCCCGTCCAATCAATGCTGAAGTCATCCAGGCTTTGATCGGTCCCCGTCAACGGAATAGCGCAGCCAGCGACCAAGAAGCAGAGCAGGGCGGTTTTGTGTGCGGTGTTCATTTAGTCCTCGGTGTATTCGACGGTCACATGAAGCTCAGTGGGCGTGCCGCTTGCAGCGGAAGTGGTCAGACACACGAACGAATCAGCCGGGATGGTGGGGTCCCCGCCGCCGAAGCTGGTCGTGATATTGCCGGTGGTTGTGCTGTCAGCCACATCGTCTGCACTCATCACATCGTTGGTCACCGCGGCCCGGCTTGTCCCGTGGGAGATGTTGAAAGTGATGCTGGTGCTTCCAACGATGACTGCTGTGATCTGAGTCACCGTGATCGCCACGTTCGTGTAAAACATGCTGATCGTCTCGCCGGTCACCGGGTCCTCTACCGTGATCCCCTTAGTTAGCGTCGGGATCGCCTTCCACGCTGCGGCCGTTGCACTTGTCGTGACCAGTGCCTCTCCGGCACCGCCCGGCGCGGTCGTGGAAATGGTGACGTTGGTTCCAGACGTTTCGATCTCGTCGGCTGGCCTGGCTGTTCCTGCTGCGTCGGCACCCGAGATGGTCAGGATGTTGGCGCCGGTCAGCTCTTCGATTACGCCGCCAGCGCCCGTAATGCGGCCCAACACCCGATCGTTGTTGACGACGTTTTGAACCTTGGCGTAGGTGACGGCATCATCCGCGATCTGTCCGGTGGCGAGCTGTGCCGCGACCACGTTCCCCGCAACTCGTCCAACCACGGTATTGGTTCCGATGGCCAGGTCTGCGGGGTCGGTCGCGCTCGCAGTCGCATTGGCCTTGATGGTATTCGCGGCCATGTTCGCGAGTACCGCATTGGTCACTTGGTTGGTTGCAATCTGAGCAGTCGAGATTTGCGACGAAGTGATGTTGCCGCCAGCGCGTCCGATCACGGTATTGTCTGCGACCGCCAGGTTGGTTGGGTTTGCAGAACCAACCGTTGCGTTGACCTTGACCGTGTTGGCTGCCATCTCCGCCAGCTTGGCATCCGCAATCGTGTCGTCAGCGATTTGGGCGTTGACCAATGTGGCTGCAACGATGTTGCCAGCTACTCGCCCGATCACCGTGTTGGTGCCAACTGCGAAGTCTGTTGGGTTCGCAGTGCCAGCCGTTGCGTTTGCCTTGACGGTGTTCGCGGCTGCGGTGCCTAGTTTTGCGTTAGTTACAGCGTCATTAGTGATTGAATTGGTATTAATCGTCCCATCAACCCAGTCGCCCGCGGTCTTGATCAGAATCGCATCCGTTGCCGGAGTCGTCAGCGTGACATCAGACAGCCCGTCCAGATCTGCGCCCGCGGTGCCCGTCGCTTGCTTCCAGTCCGCGGAGCTAGCGGTGCCCGCAGCGATGTAGCTCACATCTGCGGTGGTATCGACGTAGATGTCGCCGACCGCTGATGGCGTTGACCCAGGCGCTCCCGCGCCCGATGATTTGACCGTCGCACCCGTCCCATCGCTCAAGTCTGCAAGGGCTGCCTGAGCAAAAACTGTCCCGTTGAAACTCACCGCGCCGGTGGGAAGCGCAATGTATGCTCCAGCGTCCGCTCCCGTGCCTACGAATACCTCGTTATCCGCTGCGTTCGTTGCGACGGTTTCAAGGTCGTTTATCTCACCAGTGGCAGCGCTCCAGGCCGGTATGACTCCGGTACCGCCGCTTGTGAGTACCTCGCCCGCAGCTCCAGGCCCCAGGTAAGCAGGCACACCCGATGCGTTGAAAATCAACGCGCCAGAATCCGCCTGTGTTTCGAGCCGCGCCGGAGCAATGGTGTTATTTGCAAAGTCTGTCGCTTCGAGCGTTCCCGTCAGTGCACTAAAAGCAACGGTTCCACCACCCGCTGCGTCTGAGTGATCGTGCTGGGCGTTCGTCATGCTCGCAATGGTGGGCGTAACAATCGTTGGAGACGTTTCGAGTACGATGTCCCCGGTGCCTGTAGGTGTGCCCGCGATGTCGGCAATCGGAACGGTGCCCGTGTGGCTGTCGTAAGCGTGGCTCGTCGGCGTTCTTGCATCGGAGAGGCGACCGTCGTTGCCAACGCAGAAGTCAGTGGCACCTGTGCCAAAAGCGGGAAGTCCATGCTGGTGATCGACCCGTGCCAGGCTATTGGAGGACCCCGCCGCCGCCGTGTCCCCTGGGGTGGCGTTGCCAGGCGTGCCTGTGGTCACGATCTGATGCTCGTGGTCTTGCCGAGCGTACTCGGTATCCGTTCCCACAACCCCGGCGCTTGCGTCTGAAGTTGCTACCGAAGCGGCTGGTGTTCCTGCGGGCACGTCATCCCAAATGGGTGTCCCAGATGCCGCACTGGTCAGCACTTGCCCACTGGTGCCTACGCCGATGTCTGTGGGAATGCCGGTGGTGACTGCGTACCCGACAACGCCGCCCGGTGTGCCGGTTGCTAGATCTGCCAGCGGCAGGTTTCCAGACACCTCGGATGCGAGGTCAATCGGATCGTGCGTGATTACTTGTCCCGAGATGGAAAGATAGGATGGTGCGTTAGCCAGCGTGACACCGGGAACGTATGCCACCTTTTTCCACGCGCCCGACGCTGCCGTGTCGCCAAGCGGCACCCAGTCCGCGGCGGTCGGCGTTGCCTTGGTTGGAAGCGCCGCGATTTGACCCGGCTGACCTTCGGCAAAAATTTGATCGGAGTCAGCAACTATGGACTCTAGCTGTGCGTGCGTTCCCGATCTGTTTTCGGTTGAAAGATTGGCCAGCGTGACATTGATCACCGCTCGCGCCTCGGCCGGCGTAAGCTCTTCGCTTAGACCGCTGCCTGCCGAGTCTCGTCCAATGATGACCCCGGTGGCCACGTTGGAAAGCGTGCCATGGGTATGGTCGCCTTCTGCCAGCTCTCCCGCGCTCGTGCCAAATATCGGGTTTAGTAGTGCGTCGTTCCCTCCCTGATCGACAACATCAAACGCCGTCGCGTTGAAAGTCAACAGGTCCGCTGAGTTGACGGTGGTGGTTCCGTCGGTAATGTCCATTACGCCGGGTGCGCCAGAAGTCACGGTAACCGTGATTTCCCCATCTGGTCCAGGCTCGGTTGCCACAACGCCGGTACCTGTGAACGTGAGTTGATTAAGGTTCGTCGTCAGCTCTGTGGACTCATCAATGACTGCAATCTGCGTCCCGGTGTCGATACCTGTAAGCAAGGAACCATCCACCGCGGGCATCCCCGCATTTCCGCCAACGTTAACGTATTGCGCCACATCGCCAATCGTCGTGCCCACATCCTCAGCAGCAGCCGTTCCGGCGTTCGTGATGTCAACCAGTGTGTGCGTGTGGTCGGTCGCCGACTTGTCGGTGTCTAGTTCATCAATCGCAGCTTGCACCGTCGTTGCAACAATGTCCCCGGATGGCGTGTTGACAATCTCATTCGCCAGATGCGCTGTGCCGTCTGCTTCGTGGGAAGTCGCGTAGGCATCTCCTGACGTGCCCGCAGCAACCGAGCCGTCCTGCACATTGAGCAGCGCTCGAGCATCGGTTGGGTTCAGTGCCTCCGCTGCACCCGTGCCCGCCGTGTCCCGTCCAAGGAAGGTGTCCGTGGGTACGCCGTCAACCGTGGTGTAAGCCTGCGTGTGCCCGACTGCGGCCTTGTCGGTGTCGAGCTCGTTCAGCGCAGCCTGCACATCTGTTGCCGCAATGGTGCCCGCTGGTACGTTCGCCACTTGACCGGCTGTGTAGTCGTCATCTACCGCCACGACGGTCCCGGTCCTGCCAAAGACCGTGTCAATCGGGGCTGCGCCGGGCGCGATGGTGACATTGACTTGACCACCTCCGGCGTCGGCAGCTGTAACGCCAGCGCCGACAAAGTTCATCGTGTCATGCGGCCCGCCTGCAACGGGCGTCCCCTCTTCCTCGATCGTCATCGAGCCGCCAGCTGTCTCTGCGGCCCACGTGGTGCCGCCTGCGCCGTCGGTCTTGAGAACCAGATCGGTCGCCTCAGCCGTGCTCAGAACATTGGTGCCCTCTGGCGTCAGCAGGTTGTGATCGGTCCCGTCCCCTTGCTTGAAGTGCGGCGTAGTCGGGCTGTCATCCTTCACCCACCAAATGCCGCGGGTCGCTACATCGGCAACAGTGGTGTCGGTTGCCTCGTACTGTACATGATCTTTCAAAGACCGTAACGCATCGAGTGCCTGAAGCTCCGTAGACGCCACGGTAGACGCATTGATCGAGGTTGTCCCACCACCCGTCCAGGTCATCGTCGCCGTTGGGCCGTCTCCAAGCGTGACCGTAGAGTCTTGCTGATCACCTGTCGCGCCGTCGTATCGCACAATCGCATTGTTTGTGCTGCTGCCAAGCTGAGGTAGCGCAGCATTCGCCGTGCTTAGCGCCGTGGCAATGTCAGCCATGCGGCTGTCGTCATCCACGACGTAACGATTCGATCCGCTGGGCGTCCCCGTGCCCGCCAGCGCGCCCTTCTCATCCGTGGTCGGAAAGCGTGTGTCCGCCGTGTCGGCCTTGTCCGTGTCGAGCGTGTTCAGTGCGTCATCGACAAAGGCGCCGGTGACCGTGGAGTCGTTGTCCACCTGACTGGCATCGTAATCGCTCGGAGCCGCCACAACGGTCCCGGTCCGGCTGAATACCGTGTCAATTGGTGCGGAGCCCGCTGCAATCGTGACCGTGACATCATCTCCAACTGAGGAAGCAGTCACGCCGGTTCCCACGAAATCAAACGACACCACATCAGAAGTGAGAGGTGCGCCGCCTTCGTCAGTGACCGTGATGGCACTGCCACCTCCGGCCACGCCTGTGAGCTGACTGCCGTCTACAGCGGGAAGCCCCGGCGTACCACCACCAATGTCCTCGAGCACAGGAATGTCACCCACGCCGGTCCCGGTGTCCTGTGCGGCTGCGGTGCCGGAGTCTGTGATCTGAGAAAGAACGTGTGTGTGTGTGGCGGGTGCCTTTTCCGTGTCGAGCTCGTCAAGGGCCGCCTGCACATCGGTTGCGGCCAGGTTGCCCGCGGGAACATTGGTCACCTCGGCTGCCGTATAGTCACCCGCAACCGCAATCACGTCTCCTGCGCGTGAGAAGATGGAGGTGACCGCCGCAGCGCCAGCCGACGACATATCCACCCAGGTGGGTGCAACCGGGTCGGCCAAGAACCATATTGAATTGTTGTCGGTCTGGTGGGCGATCTTCCCCTTGTCATTGACCGTCAACACCAGGGCAAGACGCGCCGCGGTGTCCACCACTTCCCATGTGGCAATCGTATGAATATCGAGGCCCGTGAGTAGCGCGTGTTCTGTGTAGGTGATGGCCATGTTGCTCTCTAGGGAATGGTAACGGTAATTTCGATGTGGTCACTCGGGACCAACGGGTTGCCAAGGTTATCTTGAACTGGCGTGCCGAAGCGATCGACAATGTAGTTTTGACCTTCGACATTGACGGTCTTGATAAAGCCTCCGGTGTAATCGGGGTTGAAGAATTCGGACCGCACGCCGAGCGTCACATTCATGTCAGCCTGAGACACCCACCGGCCAGACCATCGGTAGTTGGATTCGATCAAATCCCCTGTTCCCCATTGTCCGATGCATTCGAAACCGTGCACGGTGTCCACAGATGTGCTGCTCTGCGTGCGGCCACGAAACCGCTCTGCGTATTGTCGGGCCGCGCCCGAGCCAATCTGACTAAAGGTCCGAAACGAAAGCCGAAGCGTCACCCGACGATTGCCGACCATCGACTCCTCGAGTTTCCCAGTCGCATCGTTGTAAGCCCACCGGGGCTCATCGTGTCCAATCGGCGTGATGGTTTCGATGTAGGCCATGATGAACGGGCCTGTATGTACCTTGTGGGGTTGTCGTCCCCACTCCACGGGGATTTCACTCAGCCCCGAAACCCAGGTTTTGAGGTCCGCTTCGATGGCGTCAAAGTCCATCCACCACCTCGTATCGGATGCGGTCAATGAACCATTCGGTATCGATCAACGGCGTATCGAGGCCACCCTTGCGCCGGATGGTGGATGCCTCGAGCTTTGGGATGTCGTTGCCGAACTCGATGCGGTCGATGATTTGACGGCGGTAGACTGTGCCGCGCTTCTCGAGCGCGGACTTCTCACTTTCGTTGCTGAAGATCACGCGCATCGTATCGGTGGCGAGTTGCTGCGTGATTTCCTCAATATGCAGATCGAGCCAACCAAAGAGCCAGCGCCGTGGCGGTACGTGTCCGTCCCGGGTTCCGTACTCTGCCCAGACCGCCACTTGTCCGGTGGTACGTCCATAGCGCGTTGGGTGAGGCTGTGCGGCCTCTGCTTCGAGGACGCCAATCCGCAACATCTTGCGCGGTTGACGTAGCAGTGCCTCAGCCCGTTTGGCCCCGCGGTCTTTCACGGTGACCTTGGCGGTCATGTGAGCCCGCCGCCTGTGATTTGACCGCGTCGGTGGCTCAGAAGCTTGATCTTCTCAAACTCGTCCCCGAAGGAAGTCTGCGACGGATTGTCGGGTGGCCCGAGCTCATTCCCATAGGGCGGAATGGTCAACAGGTGTGCGGTCAGGTATTTGACGGCTGAGTCGTATAGATCTCCAAAAGCGCCTTCGTCTAGTCGCGCCTCGGCGTCCGCTATCTTCGCGTCGATGATGGCCTGGGTGACCTGATCGAACGTCGGGAACTCAACAATGAAATCTGCGTAAACAACCGCCACCATAACCTCCGTGAGTAGAAGCGGGCTGCCTGGCCCATGACTTTTTGGAGGGGGTCCAGCGATGCGTGCGGACCAGGCAGCCAACCGGGAAGAAAGTATCAGGCGATCGTGACGTCTCCATAACACATGGCCAATGGATAGCGGTTGATGACCCCTGCCATCCTTCCGCGTGTTTGGACGGTGTAGGCAAAGCCCTGCTTGTCGGCCTGGGCCTCCTGATAGACCACAGGCGCGACGTATTCGATCACGTCGCTACTCTTGGTCCAGGCTACGCAGCGATCGACACCCGCAGCACCCCTGCCCGTGCCGCTTGCCGAACCGTGGAAGGTGATGTTTGGGTAGTTCTGCCTCAGCGCCGCCAACACGGACTGACTGCCCGCTGCGGAGTTGAGTAGCGTTTGCTGCACCACGTTCCAGCAGAACGTGGTGAGCGCCACATCGGTGACGTTGTGAAGCCCCGAGCTCTGCGTATTCACAAAGTGAATCATGTCGGTAACTGAGGCGTAAGCGTCAGCACCCGTCACAGCAGTCCAGTCGGCATCGGTCAGCGTGGCACCGTTGACGGCCGTGTCGTTGAAGAAACCCAAGATCGCAGTGTTGCCACCACTCACACCGGTTCCGCCCATCATGGCGTATTCGTTGTGACCAAGGGCCACGGTTTGCGCTGCAACTCGTGCCTTGTCTTGGACGTAGGCGTAGTCAATCAGGCCGCCGCGGTCCATGTCACCCACGGTGTAGGTGTAGGAGGTGCCCACTTCGTAGATCTGCCGGGTGTGTTTCGTCAGGTCCGTATCGACAACGGGCCGGTCTTGTGCACCGTCCGCGACAATCTTTGGAGCCCCAATCTCAGCA
>Ga0265309_10001064_pt1 | contig 11817 bp, 12 predicted proteins | sample Helome_FD_192492 | JGI IMG/M metagenome (GOLD analysis project Ga0265309, IMG submission 192492) | Marine sediment microbial communities from subtidal zone of North Sea - Hel_20160524 (Illumina Assembly) | ecosystem: Environmental > Aquatic > Marine > Subtidal zone > Sediment ...
TACGTAAATGGACTCTGCCAAACTAAACGACTGGATGCAGGTCGTAGGAATATTTGCGGTCGTCGTATCTTTGGTTTTTGTCGGTTTTCAACTAAAACAATCGCAGGAAATCGCGGTCGCCGGGCAGAACCAGGAGCGTCAATCGGTGGCGTTGGAATACTATGCTGCGTTAATCCAAATTGATGACATAGTTGATGAGTACGGAGCCAGCCATCGCGAGCACTTAGACCCCGGCATTGTGGCTAAAGGTGGTCGATCCGACAGATTGGTTGGTCTCTCCTACATACGATCGCGAATGCGTCTCTCTATCTACGACAACAACCACTTTCAATATGAGGCTGGGTTTATGACTGAAGAATCTTGGCAACCATACCTGGCTCTCACCAAAAGAGTGTGCTCCGCAGAACGAGACGAGGGAAAAATCATGCTAGCTCACGGCAACCAGTTCCGTGCTGATTTTCGTGGGTTGTGTATGAAATTCATAAATGAATCTGACAGTTCAATCAATGACAATTGAGTACTGCTACGGTCCGCTCATGGTCGACTCCAGCCGGTTGCCTGGTGATACACTCAGCGGCTGCTAGTGACCCGAAGCAGTCATTCGCGTCGGCGACGAATCATCGCTCCGGATGTCGGTTCTCAAAGCCGCGGACCCAGACTTCACAGTGACCTCGAGGAACAAATGAAGATAGGCAAAAGTGGATTGTTACTTTGGGGGCTATACGGTGCGGTCGCGCTGTCTGCCGTGACTGCGAACATGCAAGAAGCCACGTTTCAATTCAGCGGGCCGCTGGGAGCGGCTAAGGTAGTTGTTTGGTTGGCGCTTTTAGCTTTCCTTGTTTACAGCGTCTACTGCAGCTTTAAAGAGAACATCTTCCGAAGCGTTAGATCAATTGCGACACTGCATTGGGGTCGGCAGATCGGTGCCGACCTGTACCTTGGCCTTTTTGTTTCAGTCTTCATCATATTCTTGAATGAGGGCGCATTGGTTGCTGCTATTTGGCTTATACCAATTCTGATTTACGCGAACTTGGCGGTTCTGCTTTACCTTGCGATTAATTTCGACAGCATCGTTACGAAGCTGCTCGAGCTCTAAGACTCTGACGTCGACGTCGAGCACCGCCTCTACTTTCGATCCTGTTGCCAGGTCCTGAGTGCTGCGTACTGCGACCGGGTGAGCTGGCGGTTGGCGTAGAACGCTGCGATGCCCGCCCCGGCAATTGCGTAGAAGAGATCTGCGCCGGTCACCACTTCGGCGAAGAAAACCGGCCAGGTCATTGTCGTCACCGAACGCAGAATTGTCAGCGTTCCCGTGTCGAACTCTCCCGCGGTGAATGCGGCGGCAACGACGACATTGCCAGCCAGCGCACCGGCCATTGCAACCGTGGCCGCAATGGCCGGGAATCGCCAGTCGATGCCGCGCCCTGCACGTCGTACGGCGAGACCGACGAGCAACGCCTGCACGAGCGTCATCCACGGAAACACCCGCCCGATGACAACGGACAATAACGCCCAGGCGGTGCTGAAAACGATCACGACGATCAGCCCGGCCAGAATCGCGCCGCGCACCGATTGTTGCCGCACAAGCCTTGCGCCATCGCTCGGGTCGGGCGGCGCAGCATTCTCGCGGGAGTGCCGCCTGGGCAGCCGCAATACCTGCTTGCCTCGATCTGCACTCATCGTCTAACGGGGATTCCTGGCCAACACGTGGTGGTAAACTGCCGTACTCGCAGTACCTGCAACGATACCGGAGCCGCATGACATGAGCTACCTGATCCACCGCGCGGTCGCGCTGCTGTTAATTTGGGCCGCTGCCTCGCTGCCAGCGCTCGCACAGGAGGGCGAAACCGTCGGCGAAAAGATCCGTCAGACGCAGGCGCTCGTACAGACGGAGTTCCGGCAGATCCTGCGCAAAGAGATGCTGTTTACGGAGGAAGAAAGCGCTGCATTCTGGCCACTCTACGAGCGCTATAGCGCCGAGAAACGACTCATCAGCGACAGATACCTGGCCAACCTCATCGAGTATGTCGACCGCTACTACGGTGGCGACCTGACCGACGAACATGCCAGCCGCCTCATGAATTCCTATTTCGACGTCCAGCTCGCAATCCTCGACAAGCGCCGCGGCTATGTCGCCCGGTTCGGCGAGTTCCTGGCTCCGATCAAGGTCATGCGTTTTTACCAGCTGGAGAACAAGGTCAACGCCGAGATCAATGCCGCGCTCGCGCTGGCGATTCCCCTGGCAGATCCTCGTTAAACGACAGTGGCGGCACAGGATGTTGTTCTGATATCAGGCGGCGCGGCCGGCATCGGCCGGACCATTGCGGCCGCGTTTCTTGAAACCGGTGCGGCGGTACATGTGTTTGACACCTCCCCGGAGCACATCGAGAAGTTCCTTGCCGGGCACCCATCGGCGACTGCTACACGGGCGAACATCTCGGATCCCGATGCCGTGGACACGGTGTTCGCCGAGCTGCGGAACCACTACGGACGTCTGGATGTCCTTGTCAACAACGCGGGCGTCGCCGGACCAACTGCGCCCGTCGAGGACACACCAATCGATGCCTGGGCCGAGTGCATCGACGTCGACCTCAATGGGTTCTTCTACGTTACCCGTCGCGCGGTTCCACTGCTCAAGGAACACCCCGGCTCGTCCATTATCAACATCGCGTCCACCGCCGCACTGCACGGCTACCCGTTACGATCCGCCTACGCGGCAAGCAAGTGGGCACAAATCGGGCTGACAAAAACCTGGGCGATGGAACTCGGCCCGCACGGTATCCGGGTCAACGCAATCAGCCCCGGCAGCGTCGAGGGCGAACGCATCGATGCCGTTATCGAACGGGATGCGACGATGCGCGGGCTCACGGTCGACGAGGTGCGTGACGTTTACTTGCGACAGACGTCGATGCGCACGTTCATATCCGCGGACGACGTCGCAAACATGGCCGTCTTCCTCGCCTCCGATGGCGCCGCGCACGTATCAGGGCAGGTAATTGCCGTCGACGGATACACTGAAGGCCTGTCAAACTGGCTGGACAAGTAACAAGGAGAGGTATACATGCGCGCAGCATGGTTTGAGAAATTTGGCCCGGCAAAGAAGGTCTTGAAGGTGGGTGAACTCGATGCGCCCGTAGCCGGGCCGGGCGAGGTCCTGGTTCGCGTGCACACGAGCGGCATCAACCCCTCCGACGTCAAGAAACGGGCCGGTTCGGTTCCCGATTTGCTCGACGACGGCCTGGTCGTACCGAACAGCGACGGCGCCGGCATAATCGAAACCGTCGGTGACGGTGTCGACAAGAGCCGGGTCGGCGAACGGGTATGGGTGTTCCAGGCACAGTACGCACGACGCTTCGGAACGGCTGCCGAATACGTCGCCATCAGCAGCAACTGCGCGCCACGGTTGTCGGAAAATGCCGGGTTCGACGTCGGCGGTTGCCTCGGTATACCGGTGATGACCGCGCATCGTGCCGTATTCGCCGACGGTGACGTCGAGGAGCAGACGATACTCGTCACGGGCGGCGCGGGGCGTGTCGGCCACTACGCCGTGCAGTGGGCAAGCCGTGCCGGCGCGACCGTCATCGCTACAGCCAGTAATCCGGAAGACGTCGAGGCCTGCAAGAACGCCGGCGCTCACCATGTCGTCAATCATCGTGACAAGAATTTTGCCGCGGCGGTGCTCGAGTCCAGTGGCGGCACGTTAATCGATCGCGTTATTGACGTCGAATTCGGAGCAAACCTGCCTGTCTCGATCGAAGTACTGAAGACCGGTGGCACGATTGCGACGTACGCATCCGTGCAGGTCCCCGAGCCGAAACTGCCGTTCTTTCAGATGATGTACAAAGACCTGAGCGTCCGGATGATCATCGTTTATGCAATGCCGGTCACCGCAAAGGACCATGCCATCGCCGACATCAACAAGGCGCTAGCCGATGGCTGGTTGCAACATCGCATTGCGGAGTCGCTGCCACTCGACGGGATAGCGAAGGGCAACGAGATTATTGAACAGGGCGAGCGCCGCGGCGCTGTCGTTCTGACGATCGACTGAGCATGCGTCGGCTGTTCGTCGCACTCGCGTTATTGCTTGTAGCAGCCTGCACGCGCGAACCGGCCGTGGAGGTCGCGGGTGAGACCCTGGTTGGCAAGCACGACGCTGACGTCATCGCGTTTCTTGGTGTTCCGTATGCCGAACCCCCCGTTGGCGACCTGCGCTGGCGTGCGCCGCAACCGCTAACGTCGACCATGCCGCGGCGTGACGCAACGCAGTTCGCGCCAGCCTGCATGCAGACGATGCGTATTCTCGACTGGTATCGTTACCTGGCTGAAACGTTCGGCGGTTCCCGCGACTACTACCCGGACCTCGAGGTCGGCGAAGACTGCCTGTACCTCAACATCTGGACGCCGACGCTCGACCGCGATGCCCGCCTTCCGGTCATGGTCTGGCTGTACGGTGGCAGCAATATCAGCGGCTGGTCGTACGAGCGCAATTATCATGGCCAGGCGCTTGCGGATACCGGCGTAATCGTCGTGACCGTCGGTTATCGCGTGGGCCTTTTTGGCTTCATGTCGCATCCGGACATGGATCCCACTGCGCCCGTTACGAACTTCGGTATTTGGGACATCGTTAGCGCGTTGCATTGGGTTCGAAACAACATTGAGTCATTGGGTGGCGATCCCGAGCGGGTCACGCTATTCGGTGAATCGGCCGGGGCACACAATGCCGTTGCGTTAATGACGTCGCAGCAGGCCCGTGGACTGTTTCACCGCGCAATCGGGCAGAGCACCCCTGGCATCCGCTCGGACCTGCAGCCGCTTGCGGACGCGCAACAACTCGGAGTCGACCTTGCCGCCGCAATGGGTTTCGCGGGAGAGGACGAATTGCAGACGCTGCGGCGGGCACCCGCCGATCGGTTACTCGAACGATACGTGAAGGACGTTTCCGCCGGGTACCAGAACCCGGTGCTGGACGGCATACTATTCGAACGTAGTCCCTGGGAGACATTCAGGGCAGGTGACTTTGGCGACGTGCAGCTAATACTCGGTGTCAACGCCGACGAGTGGTGGGACTACACAGGCCCGGACTCGGACGGAGAAGACGTCCTGCGGGTAGCCGAAGATTTATTGTACATTGATGCTGCGACCGCTATTGGTGCCGTTAGTGAGGAGACGGCCCCGCGCAAAGCGATCGATCGTCTGAAAACAGCCGACTACTTTTTGTGCTCGTCCCAGGCGCTCGCCGTAATGATGAATGCGGCCGGCAACGACGCATGGATGTATTCCTTTACGCGCGTGCGCGAGGACGAAGGCGGCGAAAAGCTCCGCGCCTACCACGGTGCCGAGTACCTTTACGTATTCGGCACGCACGACCCATACATGCGCACCACGAACGCCGACCTCGAGCTGACGCGGATCATGCAGGCGTACTGGAGGTCCTTCGCGGCCAGTGGTGATCCCAACAGCGAAGACGCCCCGGAGTGGCCCAGGTTCGCAGCGCCCGGCCTTCCTGTACAGGAGTTGGGTACGAGTGTCCGCACAATTGCTGCACCGGAGCCCGATCTCTGCGGCAACCCCGAATTCCACGATTAGCGCCAGGGCCGGGAATAGGGGATTCACACAATTGTCTTTGGATAGGACCACCTTATAGTCAGTCGCGACAGAAGGAAGTTGCAAGGACAGCCCCAGGGATGGGGCTTTTTAGTGCTTGCCCAAAAGTGCTGGCTGCTCAGGTGATAGGATTGGCGCATTCGCGACGGGTTGCTCGTGACCCCATTGTGCAGACGCAGGACTCTCCGGACATGACAGACGAAATCGAGTTTGCGGCCACCTTCGCCCGCGCAATCGTTGACGGCGACTCAAATGCTGCGCACGAAATGTTGTCGGCCGATCTGGGCCTCGCCCTGGCGGCAACCGATCTCTTGTCGCAATTCGAAACGTTGGCCGAAGACATGGGTGGCGTCACAGGAGTTGGAACGCCAATGGTAATTCTCCAGGAATGGCCGGACATGTCACCAAGCGACCGGGCGATGGTTTACGTACCGCTCGAGGGTGATGTCTTTTCCGAAGCAGTTACCGTGACGGTTTCTGCATCGGACGATGTTTTATGCATTTCGGGCATCGAGTGGGGGCGACCCTGACGGATTGCTTGTGACCGTAAGAGGCAAACCGAGCAGCTCGGCTATGTCACCCGGAATGGAAAGCCGAGAACATCAATCCGTCGGTCCGGTAGAGTCAGGGCGCGAGCAACGGCTAAGCAGGGTCAAGGCTCGCCGATGTTATTGAACGGCTGGTTTCACCGAAAGCGGACGTTCGATTATCGATTATCATGGCAATTTGACCGACTGCTAACGGCCACAAGCAGACCTTCACGACAGAGAAAAGCCCCGCACGATGCGGGGCTTTCCGTCTATTGGCGAAGTTTTATGACTTACGGCGTCAGGTCGTAAATCAAACCCTGGCCTTTCAGGCCACTGATGATCGGTGACAGGAAATTGTTCTCGCGCACCAGCGCGGTCTCGTCATCGAGGAAAAACACAGCGTCACCAAATGCGCGCAGATCGCCGGTTGCGGGCGTCGACGATGTCAGATTGGATTCTTCATTCCAGGTCGCGCCATCGAAGGCGTAGACACGCACGTCCGCGCCATCATCAAAAATATTGATATCCGATGAAAACGGCGTTCCTGCCATAATTCGGTCACCCGACTCATTGACGGCAACGGCATGCCGCGCGCCAAAGGTGTTGGCACCCATATAGAGATTCGGTTCGTCACCTTCGATCGTCTGTTCGAACGCGAGTGGCGCCGGTCCGCCGCCCATGCGATAGACGCTGACAGCGCCCGTAAACGCGCCTGCAGCGCCGGAAGCACATCCGTCACCCACCGCGACGACGCCTCCGCCGGCATCGAGCCCCGCTGCGCCAAAACTGTTGTTTCCAACAATCGGACAATCGACGACGACCGTAACCGGCCCTGCGATCGTCTGGTCGGGCGCCGCAAAGAATTTGCCTGAGCTACCCTGCGCCTGAAATACGAAGATGTAACCCTGGATCGTCAGTTCGTCATCTGAGGTATCGTTGCCGCCGGCAACCAGGTACTTGTCATTGACGAATACCAGATCGTCGCCGAACGAATCGGCCACTGCAGGCGCGTCTATAGACTGGACGTGCTCCCAGCCGCCCGGGCCTACGCGAAACGTATGTAGCTGGCCGATGCCATCCTCATAGTTGTTGAGCTCGCCGATGACGGCGACTTTACCTTTGCTTTCGATGGCAATGTGCGAGGCTTGTGTTCGCGATCCGAAGGAGCCGCCCGATTTCGGCTCTGGGGCTGTCAGCGTCTGCACGAAGTCCCAGCTGCTGCCATTGAGCCGGAATACCTGAACCTGGCCTGCGAACGTGAACGGGTCCGGAAAATCAATGCCGGCGCGCGGATCGACGAGGCCCGGAAAGTCCTGATCGTTTGCGGCACCTACCATGAGCCAGCCGCCGGCCGCCTCGATCCCGCCGCCAAAACGATCACCAAAGATCACGGCGCTGCCCGGAATCGTCAGTTTTTGCTGAAAAATCCACGCTCCGCCGACGTTGCGATAGGCATAAACGGCGCCATCCTGCTCTTCCATGCCACCGCGCAGTGCAGTTTCCCGGGGTGCCCCAACGAACAACCAGTCCTCCCATGTCGTAGCCGCCACACCGTAGGCATCACCAAACGCAACGACCGTCCCATCCGGGTCGTCTCCCGTTAGAGAAGCACCCGGAATGAGCACGGGCTGTGCGGTCGCAGCGAGTGGAAATGCAAAGGTGACGACCAGAAGCAACGCGGCCGCTTTGAAGTTTTTGTTCATTCTCGTTTCTCCCTGTTGATGAATAATCGGCAGCCCGGCGATAGAGATGCTCTTGGCGTCACTAGACGAACGGCCGCATCGGGTCAATACCAGTCGTTGAGTGTATCAAACAGCCAGCGGCTGCTTTCGGCCACAAGCAGACGGTCACGCTATAAATCAATGCCGTCGTAAGACTGAATTCCACCAAGATCCGATCCGACCGGAACAAATCCCCAACCAAGGGTCTGGCACGCCCGCTGGTCCCACACGGCATCTCCAAAATACGTAACTGATTCGAACTCGTCACCGAGCTTTGCGAGTGCGGTGCGCATAATTTCTGCTCGCGAATGGGAGTCGTCACACGAAGCAATCGGGATTCCGTTGATGTCGATTCCTGAGGTTCCAAGTTTTAGAATCGCGGAACTTCTCCAGCCACCTGTCGCAATTGCGACCTTATGCTCTTTTGAGTCGCGAAGCCTGTCAATAAATTGAGTCGCTCCGTGGATAGTACGAAACGGGCCGACCGATTCAATATGCTCAGACAAACTTGCGACGAATCGATCACGTATCAATTCCATCGCACTTGAATCCGATGCAACGTCGTTATCAGCTAAGAGCTGCGCGATTATGCCGCTATCCGTTACGTGATCGTAGTCGTTGAGATTTGCCCGAAATTTGACCGGACCCAGAACAGCCGAAATCGAAGAAAAGTAGAGGTCAGAGTCGATGGACATAGACTCAATCAGTGTTCCATCTATATCAAAAAGTACTGCTTTCAAGATTCTTGCTTCGACAAAATGACCGGCTGCATTGGGTCATCACCAGCCGTCGAGTGTATCACCAGGCAACCGGCTGGTGACGGCCAGAAGCAGACATTGACGAGTCCTCAAACCCAAAGCCGGAAAGGCAACATGCCGGTTGCTATGAGTACTGCACACCATTGCAGGACGAAGGCCGCTGCCATTCCATGCAGCAGGTTTATCCGTGGCAATTTCCACGCCTTCCTGGCAAGTAAGATCGTTAAGAGCATTCCAATAGGCAGCAACAGCGTGACTACTGCGAGCAAGGCACTTGCAAGAGTAAAATCACCGAGGGCCATGAATGATTGGTTTACAAAAAATGGAATCGGGGCGAAAAGCAAAGCTGATGCGACAAATGCGGGGGCCTCCGGTCGCCGAAACATCTTGGAGCGATACCGAACCAGCGAAATGCTGCCCGAAAGCAATATCCAGGCTAGCCCGGCAAGCCCCAGGAGAATGCTGGTCCAGTGTGCGATCAGATAGGCTGCCGGGGCTTTCTCAAAGGTCTGGAAGCCGTCACTGAACAGATACTCGCCGCCTTTGACTCGGTAAAATACATGTGATGTCGTAGAACGGTCATTGGCCGAGTAAAGGCGACCACCCACGGGCCGCAATGTCCGAGCGTCACTTTGCATCGACGCCAAAGTGAGTGAGTCCCCGTCAGCGGAAATCTTTATCGCGCCGAATACCGTATCGAGGTACTCAAACATCTGAAAGCGATTTGGCCGGAGGACATATCGGCCGTACCACTCTGATATGTCGGAAGCAGGATCTGTAGTTTGCGGTACTGGCGATTTGGCAATCTTCAATGCTTCAACGAATAAGCTTTCAAGACGGCCATAGTCCGCAGTTTCGCTGTCCGTGTTAACGCTATAGGCGAACGCTTTGTGCTCGTCGGGGAAGATACAAAGCATCGCGACAAAACCGACGATATTGCCGCCGTGACAGTATCCCACCACACCATGGCGGTCCCGACGCCCTATTCCGAGAGAGTAACCCGCGGCGAGACCCTCTTTAGCTGCTTCGGTCCCGAATGGTTTACCTCGAGACCGCATCAGGGCTTCGTCTACAAAGGCCCGGCCGTCAATTGCACCGTCTCCCAACAAGAATTCTGCGAATCGAGCCAGGTCGGATGTTGTTGTGGTGAACTGCCCTGCAGGCCTCAAGAAAACCGGGCTTGCCGCGTAGGGCAACCCGCCATCGACATGCCCCCATGCTAGCGCCGGGTCGGCATATTCTCCTTGCTGGGTCGTAAACGCAAACGTACTGTCGTGCATCGCAAGAGGAGCAAGAACGTGTTCATCCAGGTAGGTTTCGTATCGATCGCCAACGACCGACTCGATAATCATTCCAAGCAAGGTGTAGCCCATGTTGGAGTAGGAAAATCGTGATCCCGGCTGCGAGCGAATCCGAAGCTGCGATTCAGGATCGGGAAACGCAGTGATCAGCGGAGAATCCGGATCTGACCGCTCGCTGAACATGTGCCACATATGTGCATCGTTCATACCGGACGTGTGATCCAGAAGGTGCCGAACAGTGACGTCGGAGGGCCCCGCCCAAGGGTTTTCAATAGAAAGTTCTGGAAGATAGCGAAGCGCCGGCGCATCAAGTTCAATACGTCCCGCGGTTGCTAACCTGAGCACACCCGTTGCCAAGAGACTCTTGGTTATCGAGCCAACATGAAATCGCGTGTCAGGAGTGAAGGTGGACCCCGAGCCCTTGTCTAGCAGTCCGGCGACGCCGATATTTGCCTCGCCCGTTTCATCGATTAATGTCCACGCCATCCCAGTCAGGCCTTCTTCAGCGAGGATCTTCTCGATGTCTTCTTGTAGATCGGCTTCGGCAACTTGGCTAACGAAAGACGACAGGACTGCAATCGCTGAAGCAAATGCTATGCGTGCTATCTGTGCCCGTAGCATCGGTCAGCTAGTCCTTCAAAACGAGAAATGGCGCCATCATCGGAATGGCTGCTTCGGGTCATTAGCAGTCGTTCAGATGAAGTGTAGCCCAACGGCAGCTTTCGGGTGCTTACCGGACGTTCGCAATACTAATTTGGCGAGCCCCTGACTAAACTTCTGCTTTCACCCAAAGCAGACATTATCTCAGGCCAATTACAGCAATATTGAACGGCTGCTAACGGCCAGAAGCGGTCGTTAGGTCGTGTAGCAACAATCAGCCTATATCACCCGAGCGTGTCCGAGAATCGTTCCTACGCCGCTTGGTTTCCAAAGGACAAAATCGCGCCTTGATATAGCCGATTACGCCAATAGGCACGGAGATCATGAAGAGTGCCGCATAGAGTCCCTGGTCAGCAAGAACGATAACTGCGGTCACAATCGTCACAGCAAAAATGATGACAAAAAAGATCGCCCTGAACAGCCAGTGCACACCAACCAACTGGCGGCAGCTGGAACAGTCGACGTTTGACACGATCAAGCCGGATACTGAAATCGATTCAGAAGAGCAGTTTGGACACTTCCTGTTCAATGCGTTGGCGCCTCGATTCTTGATCGGTTCAGCGGACGTCTTTCGAAAGCCGCTTTACTCCACCGTCACCGATTTTGCGAGGTTTCGGGGTTGGTCCACGTCCGTGCCCCGGAGAACGGCGACATGGTATGCCAGCAACTGTAGCGGCACCGTGTAGACGATCGGTGCGATGAGCCTGTCGGCATGAGGCATCGCAATGACCTTCACACCCTCTTCGCTTTCGATGCCCGTTTCGGCATCTGCGAAAACATATAGCTGTCCGCCACGGGCACGAACGACCTGCATGTTGGATTTCAGCTTGTCCAGGAGCTCATTATTGGGCGCGACCACGACAACCGGCATTTCGTCATCGATGAGTGCCAATGGGCCGTGCTTGAGTTCGCCCGCCGCGTATGCCTCCGCATGAATATAGGAGATTTCCTTGAGTTTCAGTGCGCCTTCCATGGCGATCGGCCACATGGGCCCACGCCCCAGAAACAGAGTGTGTTGTTTGTCAGCGAAGTCCTTTGCCAGTTCCTGCAACTGGTCGCTCATCTTCAGGGCCAAATCGGACGCCGCGGCAGCGTGCGTGAGATTCGCAACGAATTCCCGCTCTTTTTCGACAGACAAGCCACGATGCCTGGCCAGCATCAGCGTCACGAGAAGCACGGACAACAATTGGGTTGTAAATGCTTTGGTGCTCGCGACCCCGATCTCCGGCCCGGCCTGCGTCAT
>Ga0265309_10001065_pt1 | contig 11816 bp, 9 predicted proteins | sample Helome_FD_192492 | JGI IMG/M metagenome (GOLD analysis project Ga0265309, IMG submission 192492) | Marine sediment microbial communities from subtidal zone of North Sea - Hel_20160524 (Illumina Assembly) | ecosystem: Environmental > Aquatic > Marine > Subtidal zone > Sediment ...
ATACAAGATGCCTGATTTCCCACTATTCTTTTTAACAAATCGTGTAATGTCTGCCTCTACATTTTCTGTTTTAGGCCTGACTTCATAAAATAGATTCGGTCTGTTAAACGATGCTTTAAAAAGCTTGGCATCTGTTATGGATAAATTTTTAAGAATGTCTTCCTGCACTTTTGGAGTAGCCGTTGCCGTAAGCCCAATGATGGGTATGCCGTCCCTTAACTTATCTACAATATTCCTGAGGTTTCGGTATTCCGGTCTGAAATCATGTCCCCACTCAGAGATACAATGCGCTTCATCCACGGCGACAAAAGACACATGTACTGTTCTAAAGAATTCGATGTATTCTTTCTTGGTCAACGATTCCGGGGCTACGTAAAGTAGTTTGGTGACCCCATCTGTAATGTCGGCCATGACCTGTTTTACTTCGCCTTTAGTGAGTGAAGAATTCAAGACATGTGCAATTCCATGATGCTCGGAGACTCCGCGAATGGCATCTACCTGGTTTTTCATCAGGGCGATTAATGGAGAAACCACAATGGCTGTCCCATCCATAATTAGTGCGGGTAATTGGTAACATAGAGATTTACCTCCGCCAGTTGGCATAACTACGAAGGTATTCTTACCATCAATCACATTTTTGATCACTTCTTCCTGAAGTCCCTTGAATTGTGTGAAACCGAAATATTTCTTCAACGACTCAAGAAGATCAATTCCATTCGAAATCATTCGACTATATTTTCATAACATTGGTAAACCTGAAGTTCTAATTCACTGTATTATTGTCATAAGATCTGATGGCTGGTAGGTGGTAAAGACAATACAGCTAGTGGTTACTTTGAAAACGGTATAAAATTAGATTATGTACTTTTGTTTCTTAAATATAAACAATCTTTTCGTTCGGTTTTAAATTTTAACCAAATTATAAACATCGGCATAACAGTCCTTAGTATTCCTTGAGTAAAAACACTTCCATTTTAGCACTAGCGCAGAAAACAATCGCACATCAAAGCGCTGCCATCGGAGAATTGAATTCACAACTCACCGAAGAATTTGCAGAAGCTGTACAATGCATCTATGAAAGTGAAGGGCGTGTAATCGTAAGTGGGATAGGTAAAAGCGCCATCATTGCTTCAAAGATCGTGGCAACATTCAATTCTACAGGTACGCCTGCTATCTTCATGCATGCTGCAGATGCCATTCATGGGGATCTTGGCATCATCCAGAAAGACGATGTCGTTATTTGTATATCGAAGAGCGGAAATACCCCGGAGATAAAAATGCTGGTTCCCTTAATTAAACAGGCTAAAAATAAACTGATCGGGATGACCGGAAATCCAAAGTCTTTTCTGGCAGAACAGTCCGATTTCCTTCTTGGTGCAGCCGTTGAAAAAGAGGCATGTCCGAACAACCTGGCCCCTACAACAAGTACTACAGCGCAGTTGGTAATGGGTGATGCCCTTGCCATTTGCCTCCTGGATCTGCGTGGATTTAGTGAAGAGGATTTTGCCAAATTCCATCCCGGCGGTACTTTGGGAAAAAAATTATACCTGCGTGTTTCAGATATAGCGAGTGAAAATATGAAGCCGGTAGTGGATGCCGACGCCGATGTCCGCGAAGTGATCATAGAGATCTCTGAAAAAATGCTCGGGGCAACTGCTGTACTGGATCAGAACAAATTGATCGGGATCATCACGGATGGCGACATCCGAAGAATGCTGAAAAAATATTCAGACATTAATGGACTCAAGGCAAAAGATATAATGACTACAGACCCAAAGACCATCGAAATGGATGTATTGGCGGTCAAAGCCCTGAAAGAGATGCGAGCCAAGGGGATCTCCCAGCTTTTGGCTGTGGAAAATGGTACATACAAAGGTGTGGTACACTTGCATAACCTCATGAACCAAGGAATACTGTAATGGCCGAACCTGTGCAAGACCCTAACGAAATGTCCTTCCTGGACCACCTTGAAGAATTGCGCTGGCACCTGATCAGGTCTACTTTTGCCATTGTAATAGTAGGTGTGGTGGCATTCCTGATGAAGGATTTTATATTTGACACCGTCATCTTTGGACCAAAAAAGCCCGATTTCCCAACATATAAAATGTTTTGTACGCTCTCCAAATGGCTGGGGTTCAGTGAAGCATTTTGCGGAACAGAACCCTTATTTCGGGTTCAAAGCAGGGTTATGGCCGGACAGTTCTCCGCACATATATGGACATCCATCTGGGCCGGATTTATTTTGGCCTTCCCATATCTCTTATGGGAGCTGTGGCGCTTTATTAGTCCGGGGCTTCATGATAATGAACGCAAATACTCCCGAGGCTTCATATTTGTCGCTTCTATGCTATTCTTTATGGGCGTCTTGTTTGGCTACTATATCGTATCGCCTTTATCTATCAATTTCCTTGGCAGCTACACCGTAAGCGAAGAAGTTTTCAATGATATCGACTTGCAATCTTACATAGCAACCGTACGCGCTTCTGTGCTGGCATGCGGCCTCATTTTTGAACTCCCCATCCTGATCTATTTTCTGACGAAGATTGGGCTGGTCACACCGGAGATCCTTAAAAAGTATCGTAAGATCGCTCTGGTTTTAGTGTTAATTCTCTCGGCAATTATCACTCCTCCGGATATTGCGAGCCAGATCATAGTTGCTGTTCCGGTTTTGATCCTATACCAGATCAGTATCTATATTTCTAAAAGAGTTATTAAAGCGGAAGCAAAAAGGGAGAAGCAAAGAGCCGCTGAACGTGCTCTTAAAAAATCGTAAAAGGACCTGCCCGTTCTGATTTAAAAAAGTAGCTTTGACACATTTCATATGAAATTACGCGCCGAAAAAATAATGAAGGCCTACCGGGGCCGTAAAGTGGTAAAAGGGATCACCCTTGAAGTAAACCAGGGAGAGATCGTTGGTTTATTAGGGCCCAATGGTGCTGGAAAAACTACCTGTTTCTATATGATCGTCGGATTGATCAAACCTAATGGCGGGAGGATCTTTTTAGACGATACGGAGATCACAAAATTCCCAATGTACAAACGGGCACAGAATGGTATAGGGTATCTCGCACAGGAGGCTTCTGTCTTCAGAAAGCTCACCGTAGAACAAAATATCATGAGCGTGCTACAGCTCACAGACCTAAGCAAGCAGGAACAGCAACATAGAACGGAAGAATTATTGGAAGAATTCGGTCTGACCCATCTCCGAAAGAATCGGGGTGATCTGCTTTCCGGTGGTGAACGCAGACGGACAGAGATCGCACGCGCCCTCGCTACCAGCCCGAAATTTATATTACTCGATGAACCCTTTGCCGGAGTAGACCCTGTAGCTGTAGAGGATATACAGCGCATCGTGGCTCAGCTTAAAACTAAGAATATCGGTATCCTTATCACTGACCATAATGTTCAGGAAACCCTGGCCATTACAGAGCGCAGTTATCTCATGTTTGAAGGGGGTATCTTAAAATCTGGTATACCAGAAGTTCTGGCTGAGGATGAAATGGTAAGAAAAGTATACCTGGGTCAGAACTTTGAATTACGGCGGAAGAAACTCGACTTCACAGAACCTTCCTGATCCCTGTTTTAAAGTGGTAGTAAACCCACCAGAATTCCTTGAACCAGAAAGAAAACCAGAAAGGGGATCACCAAGTACCCCATTACATCCCGTGCCTGTATCTTTATTCCTTTGGCCATTACCGGAATGATCAATAATAAAAAGAAGGGCTGCAGGCAATTGGTCAAGGCTTCACCATAGGCTATAGCCATTGAGGCCCGTGAAGTCATCTCCAGCAAAGCTTCCGGAGGCAGGCCCTGGCCTAGTTGTTGGATCGCCTCAATAACACTTGGCCCTATAACGGCAAATTCTCCCCCAGCAGATGGGATGGCAAAATTGACAATGCCTCCTAATGCAAATGCGAAGTACGGATAGGTATCCAGAGTCGCGGCTTCGGCCATAACCTGGCCTAAATGTTCCCCCAGACCTGTATAGGTCATGATACCCATGATACCGGCATAAAAAGGAAATTGAAATATGATGGCAGAGACATTAGTACTGGCCCTGCGCATCGCGATGGTAAATCGCATTGGCGTTCTGTGCAGGAATAAACCCAAGACTATAAAAACGAAGATCATGATATTCAGATTCAGGTCAAATCCCTTTGTTAAAAAATAATGTCCCAGGAAAACAGCCCCCATCCCCCCTATGATATATTGCAATACTACACTGTTATTTAAAAAGTCTGATAAGGCTTTAAATGGAAGTCGGGCCGACTCTGCCTCTTCATTTATGGATAGTGATTCTTCCTGTTCTGTCTCCAGCATATCTGCTAATTGCAGAGGGTCTGATTTCTTTTTTGGCGCTAAAAGCCACATAAAAAGCGGCCCTAAGATCAATATGGTGGCGATCATTCCGAAGTTCATTGCAGAACCCAGCGTATTTTCCGAAGCAATGGTTTCTGTTAAGATACCCTCTTCGATCAGGTAATTATCTGGCGTATTCAGTAATAGCGGAATGGAACTTGAAAGTCCGGTTACCCAGCTTATCATAGAAAAATAGACACAGGCAATAAGGTATGGATAGTGAATACCTTTTACCCTCAAAGCCAAATGCCGGGCGAGAACGGCCGTGATGATAACCCATCCCCAGCTAATCATAGATAACAGTAATCCGACAAGGACAACGAAGAAATAGACTTGACCTGGTGTTTTGAGGAAACCCGAAAGCTTGTCAATCCCTTTTTGAATAGTCGAAGACAAGGCGATACTATAACCGGTCACGATCAAAAGAACCATTTGCATACCAAATTCCAAAAGCAAGTAGAAACCATCATACCATGATGTGAGCACTTCCAGTGGTGTAGCTTTCATCCATGACATGGCAACAACTGCCGTTATCAATGTCAGGATCAAAGCGAATACAAAAGCATCCGGCATATTCTTCTTAAAAAGGTCTGTGAATTTTTGGCCCAGGCGCTCTAGCATAAACCGGAATTAACTTTGGCTATTGGAAGAAGTCCAATGGGACACCAGTGAACCTAAAATATAAAATGCGATGATAATGGGTATGGCCAGGAATGATAGTGTTAACAACAGAACAGCGCTGATCAATATAAATATGTAGCGAAAGGAATTTTCTTTAAAACTCCAATTGGAAAATTTAAGTGCAAACAGCTTGATCGGTGAATTCAATAAATAAGCAGAGAGCAAGGTCGAAATAATCAAGACCCAGGGGTTCAGGATTATTTGGTTGAGGGCATCATTACCCTGATACAATAAGATCAGTGGAAATGAGAGGATCAGCAAGGCATTCGCAGGCGTAGGCAGGCCGATAAATGAATCCACCTGATCTTCATCAATATTAAATTTGGCCAGTCGGTATGCAGAGGCCATTGGGATCAGAAATCCCAGAAAAGGTATCCAGGAAGTAAACATACCTTCTCCACTACCATTGATCATATCCGGATCGAGTGTCATATTCCAACCCCCGGTTTGTGACATGTTCAATAACTGGAACATTACGATCCCGGGTGCTAATCCGCAGGTTACCATATCGGCCAGGGAGTCCAGTTGGATCCCAAATTCGCTTTTTACATCGAGCCAGCGGGCGGCTAGTCCGTCAAAAAAATCAAAGAATATCCCAGCAAAAACGAAAATAGCCGCATATTCCAATTTATTCAATGCAGCGAAAACAGCGGCGATACTTCCGCAAAAAACATTACATAAGGTGAGAAAATTGGGAATATGTTGCTTCATGGAAGGTCGTTTAAGTAAAAATAGCAAAATTTTATAGCAGGGATGGAGTCAAAATATTTATTTAGATATTTGCAGACACCGTCAGCTACTAGCCTTAACACATCATGCAACGCAACTTAGGCCTCCTCATTCTTTTCCTTTGTTTAGGTATACAAGCCTATTCCCGACCCGTACAGCTATCCGCCAAGGCGGAGATAAGTGTGATCACCTGTGGACCCGGAGATGATCTTTATGCCACTTTCGGTCATAGTGCAATACGCGTTAAGGATCCAAATTTGGGAATTGATATTGTATATAACTACGGCACATTCGATTTTAATACGCCAAATTTCTACAGCAAGTTTGCTAAGGGCCAGCTTCTTTACTCCCTGAGCCGCGAGCGTTTCGAAAATTTCTTATACACTTATCAACTGGAGAGTCGATGGGTGAAGGAACAGATCCTCGATCTGGATACCCGGGAGAAGAATGCACTGTTTCAATTCCTGGAGAACAACTATAAACCGGAAAATCGAAAATATAAGTACGATTTCCTCTTTGATAATTGCTCCACCAAAATACCTTTTGTCATTACTTCAGTTTTTGATAATAAAATAGGGTTTACGGAAGACCACCTTGAAGAAACCTCAAGCTTCAGGGATCTAATTCAGGAGAATTTGAACAGAAATTCATGGTCAAGCTTAGGAATAGACCTGGCTTTAGGAGCCGATATAGATCGGAAGGCAACCGTACAAGAACATATGTTTTTACCGATATATGTATTAAAGCAATTCAATCATACTGAGATTGATAATAAACCACTGGTAAAACGAGAAAGGAAGGTCTTGGACCCATCCAATGGGGACAACAGGAGGTACTTCACAACATCTCCTTTATTTTGGTTACTCCTGTTATTTTTCTTCGTTGCGACCATTACGTATATAGACTACAGGAATCTAACCCGAAGCAGATGGTTAGATGTATTTCTTTTTCTGATAACCGGCGTGATCGGTATTTTTATCATTTTCCTTTGGTTCTTTACCGATCATACGGCAACAGCGAATAATGGGAATCTATTATGGGCAGTACCCAGCCACATCGGTCTGGTCTATATGCTGGGTCGTAAAAAAACCCTCCCTGATTGGTTCCATAAATACACGCTATTTTCTTTAGTATTTATGGGCTTGCTATTTATATTATGGCTGACGGGGATCCAGGTATTCTCTCCTGTACTACTCCCTTTACTCCTGGCACTTCTTCTTCGTATGGCCTATTTATGGAGGTTTACAAAGGCTTGATAATTTCGTTGAAAAGCCCCTGAATTTCTAAAATAATTATAGAGGATTTGAGGCTATTAAGTTGTACTTTTAATGGAGTATTAGGGAAGTCATGGACAATACAATATATGTCGTACTAGCCGTATTAGTCATAGTCTATTTATGGATCTCCATTTACAATAAACGTTCTGCCAAAAAACGGAGGAGAAGAAAGTTTATGGAGCACTACAGAAGAAAAGATAAGACGCGCAATGAATCTGAGTAGCGGCAATCATCTATAATTCGTCATACCGCATGAAAATTTATACTAAAACAGGTGATGAAGGCACTACCGGCCTTCTTGGAGGTACAAGGGTAGAAAAACATCATATCCGTATCAATGCATATGGGACTATTGATGAATTGAACAGTTGGATCGGTTTGTTGCGCGACCAGAAAATATCAAAGGTGTATAAAGGCGAATTGATCGCTATTCAAAATAATCTCTTCACCCTGGGTTCCAGGCTGGCTACCGATCCGGAAAAGAAAACACTTAAAAGCGGGGCCGAGCGTGTTCCTATCAAATCACTAAGCGAAGACGATGTAGTCGCACTGGAAATGGCCATAGACAGTATGAACAACGTTTTACCCCCGATGACCCACTTTATTCTTCCAGGCGGACACGATACTGTGTCATACTGTCATATATGCCGTACCATTTGCCGTCGAGCAGAGCGCAGGATGACCGAATTGCATGCGCAACAGCCTATTAATCAGCTATTTTTGGCTTATATCAACAGGCTTTCCGACTATTTCTTTGTCCTGGCACGAAAGTTGTCTGCAGACTTACATGTAGACGAAGTGAAATGGATTCCAGAAAAAAAGAGCACATAATTTCCTTAATTCTTCGTTATTTATTAAATATAGTGGGTGTATTCAACAATTTTCGTTGAATTACACCTAAAAAACTTGGACATTAAATGATAAAATATACTTTTGCAAAAATTTCAAAATCTTAGCTGAATAATGTATTGGACCTTAGAACTTGCATCGTATTTAAGTGATGCCCCGTGGCCAGCTACTAAAGATGAACTGATCGATTACTCGATTCGTACAGGTGCACCCCTCGAAGTTGTGGAGAATTTACAATCCATGGAAGAAGAAGGTGGTGAGATATATGAATCGATAGAAGAGATCTGGCCGGACTACCCCACAGAAGAAGATTACCTCTGGAACGAGGATGAATATTAAATTAAATCCCCTTTAAATAGCATAAAAAGTCTCATTCGAGGCTTTTTTTTTATGTAATTTTGACAGCCGATCGGCAATTTTGCCTGACATTTTAATTTGGAACACCTTTTGCACACCCTGGAGCTATGAGCGCCGATGAGTAAATCGGTTCTCTGCTAATGAGAAGATTCACGTATGAGCATACTCAATTCTGTAATAAAAACCTTTGTTGGAGATAAGGCAAAGAAGGATGTAAAGGCGCTTCAGCCTTTGGTAGAGGAAGTTAAGTCTTTTGAAGCTTCCATAGAAGCATTATCTCACGATGAACTGAGGCAGAAGACCTCGGATTTTAAATCCCGGATAGCCAAAGATCGTGAACCGATCATGGAAAAAATACAGGCCCTGCAGTCCGAAGTTGATACTTCTGACGATGTAGATAGGAAAGAATCCATCTATGGGGAGATTGATGCATTAAACGAAGAGGCCTATAAGGTTACGGAAAACACCTTAAATGATCTGCTTCCTGAAGCCTTTGCTGTAGTCAAAGAAACAGCTAAGAGATTTGTGGACAATTCCTCCATACAAGTTAAGGCCTCTGCCTTTGACAGGCAATTGTCTGGCACTAAAGAATATATTAGCCTGGAAGGCGATCATGCGGTCTGGAGCAATTCCTGGGATGCTGCAGGGAAAGAAGTAACCTGGGATATGGTACATTATGATGTGCAATTGATCGGGGGTATTTGCATGCACCAGGGAAAGATCGCCGAGATGCAGACCGGGGAAGGAAAGACATTGGTCGCTACCCTCCCACTCTACCTGAACGCACTTTCGGGTCATGGAGCACATTTAGTTACTGTAAATGACTACCTGGCAAAAAGGGATAGTGCCTGGATGGCGCCCATTTTTGAATTCCACGGCTTGTCTGTAGATTGTATCGACCTGCATAAACCGAATTCTGAAGGCCGAAGAGCTGCCTATAACTCCGATATCACTTACGGGACGAATAATGAGTTTGGCTTTGACTATCTGCGCGACAATATGGCCCATACACCGGCAGACCTCGTACAACGGCCCCATCATTACGCCATCGTGGATGAAGTAGATTCGGTATTGGTAGATGATGCACGGACGCCACTGATCATTTCCGGACCTGTACCGGAAGGAGACCGACATGAATTCAATGAGTTGCGACCCAAGATCTCTGCCATCGTCCAAAAACAAAGACAATACCTCATAGGGGTCCTGGCAGAAGCTAAAAAATTGATCAAGGAAGGCGATACCAAGGAAGGCGGGTTTTTATTATTACGTGTTCACAGAGGCTTGCCAAAAAATAAGGCTTTGATAAAATTCCTGAGTGAAGAAGGAATAAAGCAACTACTCCAAAAGACAGAGAACTTCTATATGCAGGATAACAACCGGGAAATGCCCAAGGTAGATGCCGAGTTGTTATTTGTCATTGAAGAAAAGAACAATCAGATCGAACTCACAGATAGGGGGATCGAACATATATCCGGCGATCAGGATCAAGAATTCTTTATCATGCCCGATATTGGAAGTGAGATCGCCAAAATAGAAGAAAAGGGATTAGAACTGGAAAAGGAAGCGGAATTAAAAGAAAGCCTGTTCAAGGACTTCTCTGTAAAAAGTGAACGCATCCATACCATGACCCAACTCCTGAAGGCTTATACCCTCTTCGAAAAAGATGTAGAGTATGTAGTCATAGAGAATAAGGTGATGATCGTGGATGAACAGACCGGGCGTATCATGGACGGGCGTCGCTATTCAGACGGATTGCACCAGGCGATTGAGGCAAAGGAGAATGTCAAGATCGAGGCCATGACACAGACCTTTGCAACCATAACCTTGCAAAATTACTTCCGGATGTATAACAAACTGGCCGGGATGACGGGTACTGCCGTGACCGAAGCGGGTGAATTATGGGAGATCTATGCCTTGGATGTAATGGAGATCCCAACCAACAGGCCGATCGCCAGGGATGATAAGAACGACCTGATCTACAAAACTAAACGCGAAAAATACAATGCCATCATCGACGAGGTTACATCCTTGTCAGAGGTAGGCAGGCCGGTATTGATCGGTACTACTTCGGTGGAAGTCTCTGAATTGCTTTCACGAATGCTCGGTATTCGCAAGATCCAGCACAATGTCCTGAATGCAAAACTTCATAAAAAGGAAGCAGACATTGTAGCGGAAGCCGGCTACAAGGGCGTAGTAACTATTGCCACGAACATGGCAGGTAGGGGTACGGATATTAAGTTGTCTCAGGAAGTGAAAGATGCAGGCGGACTCGCAATTGTGGGTACAGAACGCCATGATTCACGTAGGGTTGACAGGCAGCTGCGTGGTCGGTCCGGACGACAAGGAGACCCGGGAAGTTCACAATTTTACGTGTCCCTGGAAGATAACTTAATGCGACTGTTTGGATCGGAACGTGTGGCCAAAATGATGGACCGCATGGGACTTAAAGAAGGCGAAGTGATCCAGCATTCGATGATGACAAAGTCCATTGAGCGGGCACAGAAGAAAGTGGAGGAAAACAATTTCGGTATCCGTAAGCGCTTGCTGGAGTATGATGATGTCATGAATGCACAGCGGGAAGTTGTGTATAAAAGAAGAAGGCATGCCTTACAAGGGGAACGACTAAAAGTTGATGTCGCCAATATGATCTTTGACACCTGCGAACTTATTACCCAGACGAATAAGGATGCGAGCGACTACAAGAACTTTGAATTTGAACTGATAAAATATTTTTCAATAACCTCTCCGGTTTCACAGGAAGAATTCACCAAAGTCGGTTTCCAGGAGATCACTGACAAGATCTATGATGCTGCCTTTGCTCACTACCAGGACAAAATGGAGCGCAGCGCCGAAACGGCATTTCCTGTCATCAAGCGCGTCTATGAAGATAAATCCAACACTTACGAACGTATAGTAGTGCCTTTTACAGATGGTATCAAGACCTTAAATGTAGTTACGGACCTGGCGCAGGCCTATGAATCTAATGGGAAGCAATTGGTCACCGACTTCGAAAAAAATATTACCCTGGCCATCATAGACGATGCCTGGAAAACACATCTGCGTAAGATGGATGAGCTGAAACAATCTGTGCAATTAGCTGTTCATGAGCAGAAAGATCCCTTATTGATCTATAAATTTGAAGCCTTTGAATTGTTCAGGTCTATGATCGAAAAGGTCAATAAAGATGTGATCTCCTTCCTCTTTAAAGGGGAACTTCCGACTGCCTCTGATACGAATATCCAGGAAGCCCGGCAAGTAAGACGTCCGAAGGAAAAACTGCGTACTTCCAAGGCAGAGATCCCGAATAGCGATGAACTGGCCGCCCGTTCCAGAGCTGTTGGTCAAAACCAGCAAGGCAGGCCACAGGTAACTGAAACCATTACCCGGGAAACACCAAAAATTGGCCGGAACGAACGCGTGACTATAAAAAATGTCATGTCTGGCGAAAGCAAGGTGGTTAAATTCAAGCAGGCAGAACCTTTGATCCTGAAAGGAGAATGGGTACTTATTGATCAGGAGGCATAGGTAGATACGCTATAAAACAAAGGGCAAAGCCTTTAATTG
>Ga0265309_10001068_pt1 | contig 11800 bp, 12 predicted proteins | sample Helome_FD_192492 | JGI IMG/M metagenome (GOLD analysis project Ga0265309, IMG submission 192492) | Marine sediment microbial communities from subtidal zone of North Sea - Hel_20160524 (Illumina Assembly) | ecosystem: Environmental > Aquatic > Marine > Subtidal zone > Sediment ...
ATAAACAAATGGGGGTATATAAAAGGAAAATAGTTCAGTTGGTAGAACAGTGGTTTCCAAAACCAAAAGACAGGGGTTCAACTCCCTTTTTTCCTGTTAAATTTTTTATTAAAAATTTTGTATTTTTCAACTATAAAAACTGTTATTTTTTTTCTTAATTTAAAAAAATCACTAAATAAGAAAATTACTAACAGTAATATTATAATTATTTGACCTATACTTGTGTTTCTCATAATTTTATTCTAAATTACGTAAAAAATACCACTATTAAATTTACAAAAGGCCTATAGTTCAGAGGTAGAACGTACCGCTCATAACGGTTTTGTCGTAGGTTCGAATCCTGCTAGGCCTAAAACTTTAATAATAATAATATATCTACATGTATGAAATTTGAATTAAAAATATACAAAGTTTTAAAAATTAAATATTATTTGAAAAAAACCAAACTTTTTTTCTTTTACACTGCGACTAGTTTAAACTTAAAAAATTGGTTGGTTATTGAACAAACATTAAAAAAATCAAATTTGAATTATTACAGACTATCTAACACATTGTCGATAGTAACAATAAAAGCATCGATTTACACAAATTTTAAGCAACTTATTCATAGTCTTACCATGTTCGTAGCACCAAAACTGAAAACAACCTTAAAACTAAAAAAATTAATAAATTTAGAAAAAGTGTTAACATTGTTAAGTATTAAGTTAAATAATAAAATATACTCAATTTCACAATTAGAAAATTTGAACTCTATAAATTATAATTACACTGTTTTGCGATTATTTCAATTTTTTATTATTTATTTGACAAATGCTTTTAAATTAGCACAAATAAAAATTTCGAAATAATGTGATTTGAACACATGACTTCCTGTTCCCAAAACAGGCACGCTACCAGGCTGCGTTATATTTCGATAATTCTTAAGACAATGCTCATTTCGCATGACACACTAAAGTAATTAAAGTGTGTCATACAAAATGAGAATTGTCCTAAAAATATAATATGAAGGAAGTAGGATTCGAACCTACGAAGAGATAAACTCAACAGATTTACAATCTGCCACTTTAAACCACTCAGTCATTCCTCCTTTTTAAATTTATCCAAAATAATTATTTTAATTTTTTACTACGCTTTTTTCCACGTTTTATTTTTCGAGGGCGACAACCATTGTGTGGCGTTGAAGCAAAAACTCGAATAAAGGTTATAAAAAATTTTTCTTCTAACTTTGCTAAAACATAGTTATATGAAGAAAAATTTACATTTGTTATATGCAATGCTATCGGCTCATTATATAAAAACTTTGCCTCACTTTTTAAAGAATTAATCAAACTATTTAAAGCAAGTGGTTGTTTAATTTTTCGTTTACCTTTTAACTCTACAAACCCTGCAGATCTGAAAAATCTAAGCTTCCCTTTAATATCGGTTACATTAATAAAAGTATTTTTTTCTAACAAATTAATGCTAATAATGTATTTAATTAAATTTTTTGACTTAATAGAAAAAATATTATTACGAACTAAACTTAAGTTTTTTACTTTGTTTTTTTCATTTATTTGGTTTAAAAAAGATACTTTAGTATCTATTTTTTTTTTATACGCATTTAACTTTAAATATTTAATTAGATTATAATAAGTTTTTTTTTTATTTTTTTTTATAATATGTGATAAAAACATAAATTTTTTAAGATTTAAAAACTATTTTAACTACAATGAATTTAAAAAAAATAAACCCTATTACACCTTCATATAGAAATTTGATACAAATAAATAACACACATTTAAACAAATCTCCACTTATAAAATCTAAAATAATAGGAATAAAAAACACAGCCGGTAGAAACAATACTGGAAAAATAACTTCATATAAAAAAGGAGGAGGGCACAAACAAAAGTATAGGAAAATAAATTTTTTTCGAACACAAGAATCTGTTGGTATTGTAACAAGCATTGAGTACGACCCTAATAGAACTGCAAACATCGCGTCAATATACGATATTTCAACCAAAAACTATTTCTATATATTAGCACCAATAAATTTAAACGTTGGAAATATAATTAAAACTGGAATTAACGCAGAATCGAAAATTGGACACTCGCAACCTATTTCTAATATACCTGTTGGTTGCTGTATCCATAATGTTTCACCAAAAACGAAAAAAAAAGCTCAAATTAGTCGAGCAGCTGGAACTTTTTCTTATTTAATTGAAAAAACAGCGGAATATGGTCGTATAGAATTAAGCTCAGGTGAGCAAAGGCTGTTATCTGTTGATTGCTTCGCTACAATAGGAATTGTTTCAAATGAACTTAATTCTTTAACTAAGAAAGGTAAAGCGGGTCGTGCTAGGTGGTTAAATAGGCGACCCACAGTTCGAGGAGTTGCTATGAATCCTATAGATCACCCACACGGAGGTGGTGAAGGTAAAAAATCGGGTGCCTCACTTACTCCTTGGGGTAAACCTACTAAAAATAAATTTACCAGTAAATCCAAAAATAAGCTAATAATTACGAAAAAAAATGAGTAGATCAAAATGGAAAGGTCCTTTTATAAATACAAAAATTTTTAAAGACCTAAATAACAAAAAAACAAAGAGCACGATCAAAACCGTTTCTCGGCATTCTGAAATTATTCCAAGATTTATTGGGTTAGTTTTTGAAGTATACAATGGAAAAAGTTTTTCAAAAATAGAAATTACCGAAAACATGGTTGGCTTTAAACTTGGAGAATTTTCTCCAACGCGAAAAAAATTTAGCTTTAAAAAAAAGAAGAAAAAAAAATAAAATGGGACAAAAAATAAATTCTAATATTTTTAGACTAGGAATCAAAAAAAATGAATGGAAATCTAAATATTTTGAAAAAACAAAAGAAGAATTTTCATTATATGCTTATCAATCTTTAGAAATAAAAAAATTTTTACAAAAATTTTTAACCATAAACGGTTTAATTTTTCATAATTTTAAAATATTATATTCTGGTGATACTATTTACTTGTATATTTCGTATTACACACCATCTAAAACAATTTCTTTGATAAATAACATTAACGTACAACAGAAATGTAAATTAAAAAAACATAAATTCTCGAAAAAACTAGACTCAAAAAAAAAAATTACAAAACAACAGGTTTTATTAAAAAAGCAAAATTTTGATTTACAAAAAGTATTTTTTTCAATTTCTACATATAATAAGACAAGTAGGTTCAATAAAAAATTGAAAAAAAGAATAAGAGTTTTAAAAGATTATAAAAATAATTTAAAAATAAAAAATTATAAAAATGTCAAACATTTAAAAATTAATAACTTTTCAGAACAATTTTTGGAAAGTTTAAGTTTATATGTTAATAAAAAGTTTAATATTTTTGTGACTTTTCAAAATTTAAATAGCGGATTATCTTTAGATTTAACAAACTTTCAAACAAAATTTTTAAAAAAACAGTTGTTAGGGTTAAGACGAGAATCTCGCAACCCATTTTTTAAAGAAACAGTAAATATACTCACGATTGCTGTAATACGAGAGAATTCTGCACAACTATTAGCAGAATTTATTGCACATCAATTAAGCAGTATGAAAAGACACAGCTTTTTTCTTATATTTGTTAAACGCTTTTTAATTACTTTAATTTCAGAGAAAAAATTTTCAAATATTTCTGGAATTAAATTTGCTATAAAAGGAAGATTTAATGGAGTACCTAGAGCCCGCAAACGAATTTATGAGGCTGGTAATGTTCCCATTCAAACTATAAACTCAAACATAGACTATCACCAAGCTACCTCTTACACACCAAACGGTACGTTTGGTATAAAAGTTTGGATTTGTCAAAAATATAAATAAAAAATGTTTTTACAACCAAAAAAACTAAAATTCAAAAAAATCCGAAAAGGTAAACTTTCGAAAATTGAATATAAATCAAATACGTTAAAATTTGGCACTGTAGGTTTAAAAGCTGCGGAATCTGGTACAATTACCGCGCGGCAAATTGAAGCAGCCAGACAAGCAATAGTTCGAAAAATAAAGCGTAATGGAAAACTTTGGATAAGAATTTTTCCAAGCTTGCCTATTACAAAAAAACCCACTGAAGTTAGAATGGGTAAAGGGAAAGGTGCTGTTGCTTATTGGGCCGCAAGAGTTAAAAGTGGTACTGTTTTATTTGAAATGTGTGGAGTAGAGGATCGTAAATCTATTCCTGCTTTTAAAACGGGTGGAGCAAAATTACCTATTAAAACTATAATTTTTAGTTAAATAAAAATAAATTTAAACTGACAACAAATAAACTTTCTGATTTAGCCATTTTTAAATATAAACCGTTTGTAAAAAAAACACAGAATAAACGGGCTGCCTAGGCTTTAACGTCAATAGCATAAACACATATTTCATGTGTTTATGTTATTGCAGGCAGCAAAATGTATTGGAGCAGGAGCAGCTACAATTGGACTAGCAGGAGCCGGTATTGGTATTGGAACAGTGTTTGGAGCACTAGTATTAGGAATTTCAAGAAATCCTTCATTAAAAGACGAGCTTTTTAAAATGGCTATTCTTGGTTTCGCGTTAACAGAAGCTATTGCACTATTCGCTTTAATGATGGCTTTTTTAATTCTTTTTGCAATTTAATAATATTAAAAACAGGAGTAAACTATTTTCGTTATAGTTTGTTCCAAACAGGAATTGTAGCTTAATTTGGTTAAAGCGTCGGCCTGTCACGTCGAAGATTGCGGGTTCGAGTCCCGTCTTTTTCGAAATATAAAACAAAAACATCAATTAACAAAATTGAAATTTGTTAAAACTTTCCGGAAAGTTGCAGAACATTCAACCATAGTATAAGAATAATTACTACAATTATTGTTTAGTCCTAAATAGAAATCATCAAGCCACCGTTTCATGGGCGTATTATAGACCTTTGATACAGAGGGTTTATACTTTGTTTGTTTTAAATCAAATGAAGTATTATTTACTGTTAAATAAAAACACAAATTTGTCAAGTTCTCCGACGAATAGTACAGGAACGAAATAAAACTTTTAAAATTAAAAAGATTATCACAATCAAACTGTATTTTTTTGTTTAAATTATTTACACTACCAACACTTAGAAACGTATTAGAATAAGAAAAAAATTTTCGTATTATTTGCCAATCACTTTTAGTATCGTAAGTAGTTGATATAGATTTTAATGTTTTTTTTACTAAGCCTTCTGTATTAATGTAAGTATTGCTTGTTTCATAAAAAACATTAGTTGGTAAAAACAAGTAACTGTAAATATTATAATAATTATTTGTTTTTAAGTTTGTTAATCCACTGGGTATTGAATTTTGCTCTATTAAAACCAGGTTAGAATTATCTGCAACATAAAAGTAATTAAGTAGCTTTAATTCTAGTATTTTTTGAATAGATATTGATGGCATTGGTACATTTATCAAATAAATACCTCTTGAGTTTTTAAAATCTTTTATGCTAAACGTATCGAATTTGTTTAACACATTTAAACCAACATTATTGATAGTTGAATTTAAGACGTTTATTTTACTACTCCAATATTTTGTTATGTAATTCGTAGTCTGATGCTTTAAAATGCTCAATAACTCAAAAACAGCTTTACTATCATGTCGAGAATATAATTCAGAACTACAAATAGTTAGAGGCGGGTAGTATAAAGTATTTAATTCTTGACAATTTAAACTATTACCCTCTACAAGCGTTTTAAAACTTTTTAAAGTCGACCCTATATATGATACAGGATAGGTTAAATCCGTTAAAGAACCTAATGAAAATACTTTAAAATTTCCTTTTTTATACCTTTGTCTAAGCTTAATATTAAGATAAGAACCCTCAAATCTTGTATTTACACCAACAAGCATACAGTATTTGGTTAAAGACAATATATTTTGCATTAAAGTTAAATTTAATTGAAAATTAGCTTCTAAATCATTATTTATTTTATTATTGTTATCATTTTTTCGAATCTGGAAAAAATAATACTTTTTTGCTAACATGTTTAATAAACTAATAACTTCTAAACTTACATTACTATTAAAAATAACAATTAATTTGTACACTTTTGAAACATGTCTGTTTAAATGATCAAAAAAATAGATATAATATACAAGTTCTTTAAATACCAAATTCCATGAAAAATTTGTTTGCGGTTTATCTTTTTTTCCCGTAACATGTAAAATTTTAAATTCTCTTTCGGCAGAGAACATTCCATCAAATGAAAATCTTGCTTTATCTGTTATCCAATTATCTATTTTGTCGTAATTATTAAAACCAGGCATAACTCTAACAATATTATTATTTTTAATTAATACTTGTGTATCTAAACCAAAGCCATCAAAAAAATCAATAGAATTAACTATTTTTAATTCCCATTTTCTCCCAATAAACGGATGAGATTTAGAAGTCAATGCACCAACAGGGCATAAATCAATAACGTTTCCTGAAAGCTCCGATTGAAAAGCTTTATCTACGTATGTCCCAATTTCACTATTCATTCCACGACCAAAAACACCTAAATCTTCAACTCCTGCAATTTCAGTAGCAAAACGTACACATCTAGTACAATGAATACATCTAGTCATCACTGTTTTTACCACAGGTCCTATATTTTTATCGGTAACTATACGTTTTAATGTATAAAACCTCTTTTTTGTAAATCCAAAAAATAACGATTGATCCTGTAAATCACATTCACCTCCTTGATCACAAATTGGGCAATCTAATGGGTGGTTTAGTAATAAAAATTCTAATACGTTTTCTCTTGCTTTTTTAACTAAAGGACTATTTGTATACAATTGTGTATTTGGTGACAAACTTCCTTTGGCACTCATAGAACATGCAACAATAGGTTTCATAGATCCTTTTAATTCAACAAGACACATACGACAATTACCTGAGATCGAAAGTGTCTGATGGTAACAGTAATGGGGAATATCAATTCCCAAATTAAGTAAAAAATCAATTAAAGGTTGTTTAGAGTTTAAATGGTAATACTCATTTATATTATTTTCTTCGAAATCTTGATTATTGTGATCGACCGAAACAAATGTTTGATTATTTTTTGTTTCTATTTTGTACGATTTTTTGTCAATGTAAAAATAAACCATTGTCAATAATAAAAAATATATTATTAAATGGATTATAACAATATAAAAGTTTTATAAAATAAAAATTATCCTTTTTCTCATTATATCCTCTAAAATTTTTTAACTATTCTTTTTTGTTGTGGGAAAAATAATTTTAGATTTAATGTTAATATTTTTACTGATTTTCTTAAGTCAAATATGAGCTGCATTCTTTAAAAAAAATAACCTTTTTATTTGGCTACTTCTTAAATTGAAAATGATTATATTCCGTTGGGAAAAACAAATTTCTCTTCCCTAGTACTTTTCGGCTCTGTATACACTTGGCTCATATAGGCAAGTGACGTAAACTTTATTTGTTTTTGAAAAAGCGAATTTCTCTGTCCCCCATTATAGCTACAAAAATTTAAAAACTTGTTGCAAAATTTTTCTTTCTGTTTTTCTTTTCAACCCAATATTTTTTATATTTCGTTTTTCGTCCACTGTTCTTAATGATATGTATAATAAATTTAATAGTCACTAAATAATATTATTGGAGAAATAACAGAATTTTTTTTCAGAGTCTAGCTGTATTTTTAGATTTTCTTAGCCTGGATTTGTAAACTCTTAACTTTATTTATATATAAAGACAGTAAGTTAGTGTCTGTTTCGGTTCTCGAAAATCTATCTTATATCTCAAGCAAAAACGTTATACAGATTTTTGAAATTGTGTAAATAATGATAGAATTTAAATAGTGTTTCAATTTTGTCAGAGTTACTAAAAATAATAAAAACAGAAAGAAAAATTTTGCAACAAGTTTTTAAATTTTTGCAGCTATAATGGGGAGAGGGGAAAAATTCCTCTAAAAAAATAACTATATAAAAGTTATTGACTCAAAACCTACTTTCTTTGTAATATAAAAATACACAAGCTACGTAAAAAAATAATAAAATCTGCATAGAATATCAATCCCTACTAGAGAAAACAAAAAAGTATTGTGCTGGGAAGAAGATTTTGGAAGTAAAAACTTTGCAACAAGTTTTTAAATTTTTGCAGCTATAATGGGGGAAGGAAATAAACTACTTTTCTTAAAAATTAATAATATCTAGATTATTGACCTAAATCTTACAAAGTACCTTTGGATTTAATGTTTTTGATTTTTGTTAATTCAGTACTTATGGATTTATTTTTTGAATTTGTTATTATGTTTTCTGAGGCAGATCTTTTATTAACTTATTCAACTATTGTGCGAAGAGCTACTATAGCAGTTGTTATAGGTGGTGGTATAGTAAGTGCTAGTCTTTCAGTTTCACTTTTAGTAGAATTACCTGGCGTAAATGAATCTCAAATACGTTTTGGTCAAGGCTATGGTTATAAAATGCCACTTGATTGGACTAAAGGTACTATTTTAAATAGTTATTTTGATAAAGAGAAAAAGTTCAAGGTTTAGCAAAAGAATATGCTACAAATAAGATCTTAGGTAGGAATAGTTATAGCGCTATGTTGAAAAATGAGCCTGAGATTTGAAATAATTGGCCGAAATAAAAATAATTACGCTTGTTTATTTCTGCAAGCGGCGTTATATTTTCAGAATCTTCAGTCTATAGTTCTAAAACACATTCTGACTGGTTAGAGGTTATACAAGAAAGAATTAATAAATTATAATCTTGTTTTTAACATAAAAATTTTAACAATCTTATTACAAAAAAATGTTTTGTAATTTAAGTCCTTATCGTCTAATGGTTAGGACATCACCCTTTCACGGTGATAATACGGGTTCGAATCCCGTTAAGGACAAAAAATTTATGGAAAAAAAAATATAAATATTCTAGAAATAATTTATATTATGTATTGCAAGACAGTGACGGGTTTTATTGTTGATCCTCTCTGTGTAATGGTTGTCATTTACGTGATAGATAATCTTTTGGATTCACTTTTTCTATCAGGATTTGTTTATTTTTGTGTTTATATTATAAGTCGAATCCCTATAATGATTTATTATCACGATGTTGAGCGTTATCAACAAAGGGTGAGTGTAGAGAATAATCCTAAAAACTCAACGAACCCTAAGACGCATACTTCGTTAGATGACTTTTTCGCTCTTTATCAGCATGTTTTTAATGCTGGGATGAGCACTCTCACGTTTACGGCTACTTTACTAGGCTTACGTTTAGCATTTGAGGCTCTTCAGCTTCAACGGGAAGCCATTGCGCTTCAAGAAGAGCTTTTTAGAGCTACTCAGGAAGCTGTTAAATCAACTAAAGCATTAAATGAAGCTAATAGGCTGTTAGCTGATGCTTTAAATCAATCTAAAATTTCACAAAATTATTCTGATAAACTTTACCGAATAGTGAATTTTATAAATGATTTAGCTCAGATTGGTCGAACTGTCTTAGAATTTAAAAGATTTTTTACTAAGGATAATAAAGATGGGCGTCCTAGTGGAACGAGAGATATATTTGATTTTAGATTTGAGACTCCGCCTGGTGCTGCTGCTTTTAAAGAACGTAACCGTAGTCGTAGTCGTAGTTATGGTTAAAAATTTAAAAATATTAGCAAAGATTTTTCCTGTTAAAAAAATACAAATATATAATAACGAAACATCAATAGTGTTTCATACAAATGACTTTCTTGACGGTTTACTGTTTTTAAAAAACAACATTTTATGTCAATTTAAAATTTTATCGTGTATTTCGGGAGTAGACTATCCGGCTAACAAATATAGATTTAAAATAGTCTATGACTTGGTAAGTATTTAGTACAATTCTAGACTTAGAGTTAAAATATTTAATCATGAGTTAGTTCCTGTAAATTCTTGTGAACATTTGTTTCCTGCAGCGGGTTGGTTTGAGTGTGAAGTTTGGGATATGTTTGGAGTTTTTTTTCAAAACCATTCAAACTTAAGAAGAATTTTAACTGATTATGGTTTTGAGGGATACCCATTGCGAAAAGATTTTCCATTAAGTGGATATGTTGAAATGAGTTATAATGAAGTTCAAAAAAGAGTAAAAGAAGAGTCGATAGAATTAAGCCAAGAATATAGAGATTTTGACACGTACTCTCTTTGGGAAAAAAAGTAAATAATGGATTGTATGTTATAATGATGTAATGGTTACAAGGGTCTCACAACCTAAGTATGTAAATTATAATCTGTAGTTTAAACAGGTAAAATATTCTATTTTAGAATGATACAGGTTCAAATCCTGTCAGATTAATTGGTCGGTTTTGGAGTTCCTTGCTCTTAAATAAAACTCCCTTTCAATAAAACATTTAATGGAAAAAAAAAATTTAAACAACCTGGAAAAGGTTTATATTATGTACTGCAAAAGAGTGAGGGGTTTTATTGTTGATCCTTTCTGTGTAATGTTTGTCATTTACGTGGTAGATAATCCTTTAGATTCCCCTTTTCTATCAGGATTTGTTTATTTTTGTGTTTATATGATAAGTCGGATTCCTATGATGATTTATTATCACGATGTTTAGTTTATTCAGACGAACAATAGCAAAACAAACAGATAGGATTAAGAAAGAATTTCAAGAGGTTATTCGTCCAGTAGTAGATCGTGCTGTAGAAGATGCTTATACGCGTCAACTTGCGCGTCAACAAAGGGGGGGCTGGTGTGAATAATCCTACAAACTCATCTAATTCTAATTGGTATACTTCGTTAAATGACTTTATCGCTCGTCATGAGCATCTTTTTAACGCTGGGATGAGCACTCTTACGTTTGTGACTACTTTAGTAGGTGTAAATATTGGAGCTGAGCAACTTCGGCTTCAACGGGAAGACCGAATCAATCAAGAAATGCAGGATAGAGTTAGGCAAGAAATGCATGATAGATTGATTCAAGAGTATATTAGAGCTAGGGAAGAGAATAGTAGATCTATGCAAGAGAATACTAGAGTTTCTCAAGACTTACTTGATGCTCTGAATCGATATAGGATTTCACAAGAATCTTCCGATAATTCTTACGGAATAGTTCGTACTATACGTAGTATAGTTGAGGTTGGTCGAAATATATTAGATTTTAGAAGATGGTTTCGTGATAGAAATGAGCGTCCTAGTGAACAAAGAAATTCTAGCGAAACAGTAGTTAATACACCTTCTTCTAATTCAGCTCCCCGAGAGCGTGGTCGTAGTCGTAACGAAACTGTATTTACTACACCTTCTTCTGATCCAACTCCTCGAGAGTCTAAGAAGAAGTAAAGATTAATAAGTATTCTAATTTAGTTTTGCAGTGTAGCTATTTGTTCCTGGTATTTTTTAAAAATATTCAATTAATTAATAAAAATTTATGATAGGTTCTAATAAAGTATTAGTTAAAAATTTAAAAATATTAGCAAAGATTTTTCCTGTTAAAAAAATACAAATATATAATAACGAAACATCAATAGTGTTTCATACAAATGACTTTCTTGACGGTTTACTGTTTTTAAAAAACAATATTTTATGTCAATTTAAAATTTTATCGTGTATTTCGGGAGTAGACTATCCGGCTAACAAATATAGATTTAAGATAGTCTATGATTTGTTAAGTATTAAGTACAATTCTAGACTTAGAGTTAAAATATTTAATCATGAGTTAGTTCCTGTAAATTCTTGTGAACATTTGTTTCCTGCGGCGGGCTGGTTTGAGTGTGAAGTTTGGGATATGTTTGGGGTTTTTTTTCAAAACCATTCAAACTTAAGAAGAATTTTAACTGATTATGGTTTTGAGGGATACCCATTGCGAAAAGATTTTCCATTAAGTGGAT
>Ga0265309_10001069_pt1 | contig 11795 bp, 9 predicted proteins | sample Helome_FD_192492 | JGI IMG/M metagenome (GOLD analysis project Ga0265309, IMG submission 192492) | Marine sediment microbial communities from subtidal zone of North Sea - Hel_20160524 (Illumina Assembly) | ecosystem: Environmental > Aquatic > Marine > Subtidal zone > Sediment ...
CGTGAACGGATGATGCAGAGCGGTCCAGCGCTTCGTTTTCGGGTCTTTCTCGAACATCGGAAAGTCGACTACCCACAATGGCGCCCAACCGTCGGCAACCAACCCACGGTCTTCGCCCACTTTCACCCGCAATGCGCCGAGCGCGTCATTGACGACGCGCGCCTTGTCCGCGCCAAAGAAGATCAGGTCGCCGGTCGCCGCCTTCGTGCGTTCGAGAATGCCCGTGACAACATCATCGGGCAGGAACTTGAGGATCGGCGACTGCAGGCCCTCGGGGCCCGCGTCGATATCATTGACCTTGATGTAGGCGAGCCCGCGCGCACCGAAACGGCTGACGTATTTCGTGTAATCGTCAATGACCTTGCGACTCATGTCGCTACCGCCTGGCACACAGAGTGCGGCGACGCGGCCCTCCGGATCGTTGGCAGGACCGGCAAATACCTTGAAGTCGACCGCAGCCATGAGATCGCCCACTTCGACGAGTTCGAGGTCAATGCGAAGATCCGGCTTGTCCGAACCGAATCGCTGCATCGCATCGAAGTAACTCATTCGCGGAAACGGATTCGGCAGATCGACGTCGAGCGTTTCCCTGAACACGTGGCGCACGAGGTCTTCCATCGTGTTGGTCACAGCAGCCTCGTCGACAAAGCTCATCTCTACATCGAGCTGCGTGAACTCCGGCTGACGATCGGCGCGCAGGTCCTCGTCGCGAAAACAACGTACGATCTGGTAGTAGCGATCGAGCCCCGACATCATCAACAGCTGTTTGAAGATCTGCGGCGATTGCGGCAGCGCGAAAAACTTGCCCGGATTCGTGCGGCTCGGAACGATGTAGTCGCGCGCGCCCTCTGGCGTCGCACGCGTCAGCATGGGTGTTTCGACATCGACGAATCCGTGCCCGTCGAGGTAGTTGCGCATGGCAACGGTGACCTTGTGACGCAACATCAGGTTGCCAAGCATGTTCTCGCGTCTGAGGTCGAGGTAACGATACGTCAGTCGAATGTCTTCGTTGGCCAGCTCGTCATGATGGAATGGCGGCGTCTCGGACTTGTTCAGAATCTCGAGCTCGTGTGCCAGCACCTCGACCTGCCCGGTCCGCATTTTCGGGTTAATCGTCCCTTCGGGCCGCGGCCGGACCAGCCCCTTGACCTTGAGTACGTACTCGGATCGTATGCGTTCGGCGTCGGCAAATATCCCGGCACGGTCAGGATCGAATACGACCTGCAATATGCCTTCGCGATCACGCAAATCGATGAAGATCACACCGCCATGATCACGCCGCCGGTGAACCCAGCCGCAAACCTCGATTTCCTGACCGACCAGCGGTTCGCCGATCTCTCCGCAATAGTGACTACGCATCGTGAATTCCGGGAAAAACCCTTGAAAAAGGAGGCGGAATGGTACGGCGTGCTGTCCGGCTTATCAAGCAGAGTCGTCGGGCAGTTCCAACTTCAACTCGCCCGTCTTGTCTTTGCTCCAGGTCGGAATAACCACGCCCAGGGAAATGATCATCTTGAGCGCCTCGTCCACCTCCATATCCAGCACCGTGATGTCTTTTTTCGGCACGATGATGATGAACCCGGAGGTCGGGTTCGGCGTCGTCGGCACGAAGCAGCAGACAACCTCGTCCCCCGTCCGTCCCTGAACCTCGCCCAGTTCCGTCGACGTCTGAAAGGCCAGGCTGTAAAGGCCTTTGCGAGGGTACTGGATGAGCAGAACATTCTTGAACGACTGGCTCGAATCCGAGAACACCATTTCGGCGAAGTTTTTCGCGGCGGAGTAGATCGATCGCACCACGGGTATGCGGTGCATCAGGGACTCCCAGCCACGAACGAAAGCGCGGCCGACGAAGTTGGCGGCAAGCACGCCGGTCAGCAGCAATACGATGAGCGCCAGGATGACGCCAAGTCCCGGGATATGAACCGGCTCCGACGTTTGCAGCAAGTCCTGCAGCAAAATCCCGGGCTGATAGGCTTTCGGTATCCATTGCAGCGTCCGGTCCATGATGCCGACTGCAATTTTGAGCAGCCAGTAGGTCACCGCGAGCGGCGCCCAGACAAGAATGCCGGCCACCAGGTATCGGCGAAGGCGCTTCAAGAACGAGGCCTCAAGTCGTGCTCGCCTGGCTGTCCGGTTTCTTCTTCGCGGATGAATCGCTGGCCGAACCGGATGCCGCTTTCGTGTCACTCTTTTTGGCGTCGGTGTCCTTGGCCTTGCCACCGGTCTCCGAGTCGCCGTGCAGATTGCGCTTGTTGCCTGTCTTGAAGTCGGTCTCGTACCAACCCTGGCCTTTCAACCGGAACTTCGGCGCAGAAAGCAGCTTGCGCAGCGACGGCTCGCCACACTTCGGGCAGTGCACCAAAGCGGCTTCACTGATTTTTTGCAGCTCGTCGAACGAGTGTTCGCAGTGAGTGCACGCGTATTCATAGATCGGCATTTATGTGAGCTCCTCGTTGATCCGTGCCTGCCGAAAATTGGGCATTATAGTCGGGGCAAGCCGCGGCATCACGCCGCGTTCTGAAAATTCAGCCTGTCGTCGCTGACGCCGACTTCGATGACATCGCCCGGCTTGAACTTGCCCTGCAGAATCTCCTGGGCCAGCGGATTTTCTACCTGCTGCTGAATTGCGCGCTTCAGCGGCCGCGCGCCGTACACGGGATCAAAACCGGCATCAGCCAGCTTGTCCCGCGCATCCTCAGAAAGCTGAATGCGAATGTCGCGCTCAGCCAGGCGGGCGTACAGGTAGCCCAACTGAATGTCGACGATCTTGCGTATGTGCTCGCGGCCCAGCGGATGGAACACCACAACATCGTCGATGCGATTGATGAACTCCGGTCGGAAATGGCTACCGACCACCTCCATGATTGCCGCCTTCATCGCATCGTAATTTTCCTCGCCCGCCATTTCCTGAATCAGTTGTGAGCCGAGATTCGAGGTCATGACAATGACCGAATTGCGGAAATCGACGGTGCGCCCCTGACCATCGGTCAGACGGCCATCATCGAGCACCTGCAGCAACACGTTGAACACGTCCGGATGGGCCTTTTCCACTTCGTCGAGCAGTATCACCGAATAAGGCCGGCGACGAACGGCTTCAGTCAGATAGCCGCCCTCTTCGTAGCCGACATAGCCCGGCGGCGCGCCGATGAGGCGGGCGACCGAGTGCTTCTCCATGAACTCGGACATATCGAGACGAACCATGGCTTCGTCCGTATCGAACAGGAAATCGGCAAGCGCCTTGGTCAACTCGGTCTTGCCGACACCCGTGGGCCCCAGGAACAGGAATGAACCGATCGGCCGACGTGGATCCGACAGTCCGGCGCGTGAACGCCGAATCGCGTTCGCCACAACCGTGACGGCCTCCTCCTGGCCAACGACACGTTGCTGAATGACCGACTCCATCTGCAACAGCTTCTCTTTTTCGCCCTCGAGCATTTTGCTAACCGGGATACCCGTCCACTTGGAGACGATTTCGGCAACTTCCTCGTCGGTGACATTGTTTCGCAACAGCGTTGTTTCAGCATTCTCCGCCTGCATGGCTTGCTCGAGCCGTTTTTCGAGCTCCGGAATCCTGCCGTACTGCAGCTCCGACATGCGTGCAAGATCGTTTGCTCGATGCGCGGTGTCGAATTCGAGCCGCGCGCGTTCGAGTTCCTCTTTGATCTGCGCGGCGCCCTGCATCATGGCTTTTTCGGCCTTCCACACCTCTTCGAGGTCGGCGAATTCGCGCTCCAGCTCATCAAGCCGTTCTTCGAGGTCCTCGAGTCGTTTGACTGACGCGTCGTCCGACTCTTTCTTCAGAGCCTCGCGTTCGATCTTGAACTGGATAATGCGACGTTCGAGCTTGTCCATCGCCTCGGGCTTTGAGTCAATCTCGATGCGTATGCGCGACGCGGCCTCGTCGATCAGGTCAATGGCCTTGTCCGGCAGTTGCCGGTCACTGATATAACGATGCGACAAGGTCGCAGCCGCGACAATCGCCGGGTCCGTGATCTCGACACCATGATGTACCTCGTAGCGCTCTTTAAGTCCGCGCAGGATCGCGATCGTGTCTTCGACCGTCGGCTCTTCGATCAACACTTTCTGGAAACGTCGTTCCAGCGCTGCATCCTTTTCCAGGTATTTCCTGTACTCGTCGAGGGTCGTGGCGCCGACACAATGCAGTTCACCGCGTGCCAGCGCGGGCTTGAGCATGTTGCCGGCGTCCATTGAACCTTCGGCTTTGCCCGCACCCACCACCGTGTGCAGTTCATCGATAAAGAGAATGATCTGGCCTTCCTGTTTGGCCAGGTCGCTGAGCACCGCCTTCAGGCGCTCTTCGAACTCGCCGCGGAACTTGGCGCCCGCGATCAATGCGCCCATGTCGAGCGACAGGATACGTTTGTCGCGCAGTCCCTCCGGCACTTCGTTGTTGACAATGCGCTGCGCCAGTCCTTCGAGAATGGCGGTCTTGCCGACGCCGGGCTCACCGATGAGGACGGGATTGTTCTTGGTCCGGCGCTGTAAAATCTGGATGGTGCGCCGAATTTCGTCATCGCGACCGATGATCGGGTCGAGCTTGCCCTGCTCAGCACGCTCCGTGAGGTCGATCGTGTATTTTTCGAGTGCCTGGCGCGTGTCTTCCGCATTCGGGTCGTTAACCTGCTGACCACCCCTGAGATCATCAATTGACTTCTCGATCGCGCCGCGCACCGCGCCAGCCTGTTCCATCATGCTTTTCAGTGGTGATTTGTCATCCATTGCGGCGAGTACGAATAACTCGCTCGAGATGTACTGATCCTCGCGCTGTTGGGCGAGCTTGTCGGTCAGATTGAACAGCTTCGTGAGGTCAGACCCCATGTGAAGATCGCCGCCGGCACCTTCGACCTTGGGCACTCGGTCGATTGCGTCACCCAGCTGAGAACGCAACAAGTTCACGTTGGCACCCGCCTTGGTCAGCAATCCCCGCACGCTGCCGCCCTGCTGGTCGAGCAGCGCAACCATGACATGGGCGGGCTCAATAAACTGATGATCCTGGCCCACGGCGAGTGACTGGGCGTCGGCCAGAGCCATCTGGAATTTGCTTGTCAATTTGTCCAAACGCATTGCGAACCTCTCGGCCGGCCGTCCGGCGAATTCATCTGTGCCCCTTAACTTGCGTCTGGGCTTCGTATTTCAAGGGTGCCCGGCGCCACAAAACTCACCATACGCCCACAATCCGGGTTACGGCGATAAGAATAAAACCTTTTCCTGTCAGCGAATGTGCAGAATCCGCCGCCATAGGCCCTGGTGACGCCGGCCGCCGCCAGCCGCCGCCGCGCCAGTTCATAGAGGTCCGCCTGCCAACGGCCGCGCGCATTGGCCACGAAACAGGCTTCGTCCCCGCGATCCCGTGCAACAAACGCGGCCCTCACCTCGTCGCCAACCTCGAACGCCGTCTGGGAAATGGCCGGGCCCAGCCAGACGAGAAGATCACGGGGAGCATGAGCCATTGCCGCGATTGTCGCTTCAATAATGCCCGCGACAAGCCCGCGCCACCCGGCGTGGGCCGCGGCAACCTCGGCACCGTCGTCGGAGCAAATCAGCAGGGGAAGGCAATCGGCAGTCTTCACCGCGCAGACATCGCCAGCCTGGCGGCCGACGCAGGCATCTGCATCGGGTGGCGTGTCGTAACGACCCGCTGCAACGACATCCGCGCCATGGACCTGGTTCAGCCAGCACGGCTCCCCTGGCAAATTCACGGACGCGAGACGACCGGTACGCAAGATGGTACCGGCAAGGACCCCGTCCGGGGCCGGCCAGTCCGGGGCAATCCAGTCAGCGCTCATCGTTGCTTCGCGTCTGCGCGCATGACCGCGAGTAATGCGTCGAAATCCGCCGGGGCCGGCACCTCAAACTCGCGCTCTTCGCCGCTCACCGGATGCACGAATGCAAGTCGTGTCGCGTGCAGCGCCTGCCGCCTGAAGTGGCGCAGCGCTTCGATGAGGTCCTCCGAAGCACCAGCGGGCAGTGCCAGCCTGCCGCCATAGACCGGGTCGCCGACCAGCGCGTGCCGGCGGTGCGCGAAATGTACGCGAATCTGGTGGGTGCGCCCGGTCTCCAGCTTGACGCTGACATAGGTGTGCGCCCGGAATCGTTCGATAACCGTGTAGTGGGTGACGGCCGGTTTGCCAGTTTGCTGGATACTCATCCGCTTGCGATCCACGGGATGCCTCGCAATTGGCTCGTTGATCGTCCCACCTCCGGTCAATACGCCATTGCAGACGGCCAGGTAGTGCCTCGATATTCGTCGTTCGGCTAACAAGCGAACCAAAGCTGTATGTGATCGCACGGTCTTCGCGACCAGCAACAAGCCACTGGTTTCCTTGTCGATTCTGTGAATAATACCGGCTCTCGGCACTTGCTCCAGAGTCGGCGCATGGTGCAGCAGGCCGTTCATCAGCGTTCCCGCCGGGTTTCCCGCGCCAGGATGAACGACCAGGCCGGCGGGCTTGTTGACGACCAGGAGATCCTCATCCTCGAATACGATGGCCAGCGAAATTGGCTCCGGCGCCGCGCGCACGCTGGTCTCGACCTGCGGCACGAGCGACACGATTTCGCCGCCCGCGACGGCATCGCGCGGCCGCCTGGGCCCGCCGTCCAGCGTAATCGCGCCTATCAAGAGCCACTCCTTCAACCGGCTGCGCGAATACTCGGGAAACATCCGCGCCAACGCCTGGTCCAAGCGGAGACCGGCGAGTTCCGCAGGGATGGACCGTGTCTGACATTCTTCGCTCATGGATTGGCTTTTGTTTGCGGTATACTCGCCGGCTCGATCATCCCGGGCGACATGTTATTTCGCAGGAACCGCGCACAGTATGCAACCTAATTCAGAATTCATGAAGCGAGCCCGCCTGCTCCTGATCATCCTTTTCGGCTCCCTGCTCGTGGCGTGTGCGGGCAACGATGAGCAGCGCACCGAGATCCAGAATATTACCGAGGCGTATGAGAAGGCGCAGCAGTACGTCGCGCGCGGCAATTATCGCCGCGGCACCCAGATTTTCGAAGCGATCCAGGCCCGCTATCCGTTCTCGGACCTGTCGCGACAAATTCAGCTCGAGCTGATGTATGCCTATTACAAGGGCGGGCAGAACGAACAGGCTGTCGATGCCGCTGAGACTTTTGTCCGAGAGAACCCGATCCATCCGCGCGTCGACTACGCGCTCTACATCCAGGGCCTGTCCTACTTTGAGGATGACCCCGGCATGCTGGAGCGCTGGTTCAGGAAGGACACGAGCAAACGTCCGCCGATAGAAATAGAACGCGCCTACTCGTCGCTGCGCCGGCTCGTCGAACGCTTCCCATCGAGTGAGTACGCGCCGGATGCCGAGCAACGCATGCTCTATATCAAGAATCGACTGGCCGATTACGAAAACCACGTCGCGGACTACTATTTGCGACGCGGCGCGTATGTCGCTGCGCTGAAACGCGCCAGGGCAGCACTCGAACAATTCAATGGTGCCAGGGGCAATGCCCGGTCACTCGAGATCATGGCGGCCGCCTACGACAACCTCGGTATGGAGGACCTGGCGGCGGATACGCGAAAAGTCCTGGCGGAGAACTTCCCCAACGAGAGCTGAGCACTCATGTCGCCGTCCGTCTCAGGTCGCTAACTTGTAGCCTGACGTAATCGGGTATCGCCAGTCGCGTCCGAATGCCCTGCCACTGATGCGCACACCTGGCGGCGCCTGGCGCCGCTTGTACTCATTTCGTTTCACCATCTCCAGTACGAGTAGCACGGTGTCGCGGTCGAAGCCACGCTCCGTGATCTCGGCGACCGACAGGTCCTCCTCGATAAACGCCTCGAGTATGGGATCAAGGACATCGTAGTCGGGCAGCGAGTCGCTGTCTTTCTGATCCGGACGCAGTTCCGCCGATGGTGGTCGGGTAATGACGCGCTTCGGAATCGCCTTCCCGAGCGAGTTGCGATAACGGGCCAGGCGATAGACGAGCGTCTTGCTGCAATCCTTGATCGGCGCAAAGCCGCCCGCCATGTCTCCGTACAGCGTGGCGTAGCCAACAGCCATTTCGCTCTTGTTACCCGTCGTCAGGAGCATGCGTCCAGTCTTGTTCGAAATTGCCATGAGCAACAAACCGCGGCACCGCGCCTGGATGTTCTCTTCGGTGACATCCGGTTCGCGATCACCGAAGATGGGCTGCAACTGGCCGACCGTCGCGTCGTAGATAGGTTCGATCGGGATGACGTCATACCTGACTCCCATCGTGGCGGCCTGCTTTGCCGCGTCTTCCTGGCTCATCGTCGAGGTGTAGCGAAACGGCATCATGACCGCGCCAACGCGATCGGCGCCGATTGCATCGCAAGCGATCGACAGCACCAGTGCCGAGTCGATGCCGCCGGACAGGCCGATGACGACGCCCGTAAAGCCGTGCTTCGTCACGTAGTCCCGCGTTCCGGTAACCAACGCGCGATAGACGCTCTCCTCGGTCGACAGCGCTTCGGCGCAGTCGTTTGCTTCAGGGACGACACCCCGGTTGCCGCCTCGCAAAACGACCGAGTGCAGTCCCTCCTCGAAAGGCGCGGCCCGAAATCGCACTTCACCGTCGGCGTCCATGACGAACGAGCCACCGTCGAAGACGAGTTCGTCCTGCCCCCCCACCATGTTCAGATAGACGATTGGCACACCGACCTCGGCAACCCGCGACCGAACGGTTTGTTCGCGTTTCACCTGGGTCCCGAGTTCGTAAGGCGAACCGTTAATCGCAATCACGCATTCGGCGCCGGCGCTCCGACTTGCGGCTATCGGGTCAGGCCGCCAGACATCCTCGCAGATCGTCAGGCCGATGCGGATACCATTGATCTTGAAGACCGCTGCATTCTTGCCCGCCGTAAAATAGCGCTCCTCATCGAAGACGCTGTAGTTGGGCAGAATCTGCTTGCGATAGTGACTGACCGCGTACCCGTCCTGGAACACGGCGCAACTGTTGTAGATGTGTTCGTCTTCGTATTCTGGAAAACCGATCAACATTGCGATCCCGAACACCTTGTCGCGGATTTCGGCCACCGCGTTCTCGACGCTGTGACGCAGACCCGCATGAAACAACAAGTCTTCGGGCGGGTACCCGCATATGCTCAGCTCGGGAAAAACAACCAGGTCCGCGCGTTCCTCGTCGCGGGCTCGAACGGCAAATTCGATGATCCTGGCTGTGTTGCCGGCGACATCGCCGACCGCAAGATCAAGCTGTGCCAGGGCAACTTTGACCGAGTCGCTCATCTAGCCGGTAAGGACTTCCTGCATCCTCGATCCGAGTTCGGCCGGCGAGCGAACCGTCGTAACGCCAGCCGCTTCGAGTGCTTTGAACTTGTCCTCAGCCGTGCCTTTGCCACCGGCAATAATCGCGCCGGCATGGCCCATTCGCTTGCCCGGCGGCGCTGTTACGCCCGCGATATACGCCACGACCGGCTTGCTGACTTTGTCCTGGATAAATTCCGCGGCCGCCTCTTCGTCCGTGCCGCCGATTTCGCCAACCATGATGATCCCGTCGGTGTCAGGATCTGCCTCGAAGAGCTCGAGACAATCGATAAAGTCCATACCGCGCACTGGATCGCCACCGATACCAATGCAGGTCGTCTGCCCGAGACCGTTGGTTGTCGTCTGGTAGACGGCCTCATAAGTCAGTGTCCCTGAACGCGACACCACACCAATGCGCCCCGGCTTATGGATGAAGCCGGGCATAATGCCGATCTTGCATTCACCCGGCGTGATAATGCCCGGACAATTGGGACCGATCAGCCGGCAGCTGTGATCACGCAGTGCCGACTTGACCTTGACCATGTCATTGACCGGGATACCCTCGGTAATACAAACAACCAGGTCGACGCCTGCGTCTGCTGCCTCGAGTATGGCATCCGCCGCAAACGGTGGCGGCACGTAAATCATGCTCACGTTAGCCCCGGTCTCATCGACCGCATTGCGCACCGTATTGAACACCGGTACGCCGAGATGCTCCTGCCCGGCACGGCCCGGCGTCACACCGGCAACAACACGGGTACCGTAGTCGATGCACTGTTCGGTGTGAAAGGATCCCTGGTTGCCCGTAATGCCCTGGCAGAGGACCTTGCTGTCTTTATTGACCAGAATGCTCATATCTAGTACTCGTCAGGCTGCCGCGGCAACCACTTTCTTTGCAGCATCGGTCAGATCCTCCGCTGCGATAATATCGAGCCCGCTATTGGCGAGTAACTCGCGTCCCTTGTCGACGTTGGTGCCTTCGAGCCGCACGACCACGGGCACGCTGACGCCAACTTCCTTGACGGCACTGATGATGCCTTCTGCAATCAGGTCACAGCGAACGATGCCACCGAAGATGTTCACGAGGATCGCCTCGACACTGTCATTCGACAGGATCAGCTTGAACGCTGAAGCCACGCGCTCGGCCGTCGCGCCACCGCCGACATCCAGGAAATTCGCCGGATCACCGCCGTGCAGCTTAATCAGGTCCATTGTGGCCATTGCGAGACCAGCACCATTCACCATGCAGGCAATGTTGCCGTCGAGAGACACGTAGTTGAGGTCGTGCTCGGCGGCCTTGCGTTCCGCCTCGTCTTCCTGTGACTTGTCGCGAAGCTCTGCGAGTTTCGGTTGGCGGAACAGCGCACTGCCGTCGATGTTGATCTTACCGTCGAGAGCAATCACGTCGCCGGCCTTGTTCGTAATCAGCGGGTTGACCTCGATGAGACTCGCATCGGAGTCCAGGTACAGCTGATACATCTTCTTGACCAGGTTGCCGAACTGTCGTATCTGCTTTTTGTCGAGCTCCAGGCCGAACGCCAGTTGACGTGCCTGATAGTCTTGTAGTCCGGCATCCGGGGCAACGGAAATCGAGAAGATTTTCTCGGGCGTCTCCTCAGCCACCTTCTCGATGTCCATGCCACCGGCCGCTGACGCGATAAACGATATCCGGCTGACCTCTCGGTCCACGAGCATGCTGAGATACAGCTCGCGATCGATGTCCGAGCCTTCCTCTATGTACACGGTATTGACAGGTAGCCCTTCGGGACCCGACTGGTGTGTCACCAACTGCATGCCGAGCATCGCGTCCGCATATTCGCGCACTTCGTCCAGGGTCTTCGCCAGTTTGACACCGCCGGCCTTACCGCGACCGCCCGCGTGAACCTGCGCCTTGACGACCCAGAGGTCGCCGCCCAGCTCCTGTGCCGCTTTGACCGCGGCATTCGGCGATTCAGCCGGGATTCCGCGCGGTACGGCAATGCCATAGTCTGCAAACAGACGTTTCGATTGGTATTCATGGAGATTCATGGCTTGGTTTCTCTCTGATTCTTCAGTTTTCTTGCGATCGAGAGGAAGTACGTCGCAAAAGCGGCGGAAAAGTCGGCGTATTTTGGAGGTTTGCGGGACCCTTGTCCATATTCGGTCTACAATCGGCGCAACTTGACGTTCAGCGACGGCAAATCTTCGATGAATGAGGCACAGACCGAGACCTTTCCGAGGCGGCCCCCTCGCGCTTTCGAGGATGCGCACACCCAACGAGCCATCGAAGAGCCGGAACTGACCCGGCGTGTCCTCGTGACACTCAATGCTTTTCGTTTACTCGTTGCGCTTGCTTTGCTCGGCCTGTTCTTCGCCGGCGGTGAGCCACGCGTTTTCGGTCACAGCCACCCCACACTGTTCGCTGCGACCGCCGCCGGCTACCTCGTCTTCGCGGCCCTGTCGACCCTGATGCTGCGCCAGCGCTGGGTATCGATCGGCATTGCCGGCCCCTGGCAATTGCTCGTCGATATTGTCGCCGTCGTTATC
>Ga0265309_10001073_pt1 | contig 11782 bp, 7 predicted proteins | sample Helome_FD_192492 | JGI IMG/M metagenome (GOLD analysis project Ga0265309, IMG submission 192492) | Marine sediment microbial communities from subtidal zone of North Sea - Hel_20160524 (Illumina Assembly) | ecosystem: Environmental > Aquatic > Marine > Subtidal zone > Sediment ...
CCACCATTGCCGCCGAGACTGCCGCGGCCGAGCCGCTCGATGAACCCCCCGGGGTATGTGCGGGATTGTGCGGGTTGCGGGTTTTACCGGGCGAAAATACCGCCATCTCGGTGGACACGGTTTTGCCGAGAATGATCGCGCCGGCTTCCTTCAGCAACGACACCAGGCTAGCGTCCTGCGCTGGTCTGCGTCCCTGGTGCAGCACCGTGCCGCGCTCGGTCGGGTAGTCCGAGGTGTCGATAATATCCTTGATGCCAACCGGCAAGCCGTGCAGGGGCCCGATCTCGAAGCCGCGGCGCCTGAATTCGTCCGCCGCGCGCGCCTGCGCCATCGCCTGGTCCCGTTCGAGGTGCGCCCAGGCGCCGATCGATTCCTCGACTTCGTCGATACGCGCGAAACAGGCCGCGACCAACTCCTGTGAGCTTAGCAGGCCCCGTTCGATTGCCGCGCGAGCATCGCAGGCGCCGAGCAGGTTTGCTGTAGCCGGGTTGAATTTATCCATGCTTCAAAGTTGCCTTGTGCGCAGTCTACCCGGGTCCAAACAGGTAGACCGGCAGCCATAATGCGATCCCGGGGAAGTTATACAGCAGTATCATCGAGAAAATGATGATCACCAGGTAAGGCATGATGCCGCGGAAAATATCCATCAGCTGGATATGTGGCGGCGCTACGCCTTTCAGGTAATAGGCAGCCATCGCCATCGGCGGTGTCAAAAATGACGTCTGCAAATTCAGCGCCACCAGGATACCGAAGAACAGCGGGTCGACATTGAAAGTTTCCAGCATCGGCAGGAAGATCGGCACGAAAATGATGATAATTTCGGTCCATTCCAGCGGCCATCCCAACAGAAAGATTATCGACTGCGCGAGTATCAGGAATCCAACTGATCCCAGGTCCAGTGACAGAACCCATTGGTTGATCAGCTCGTGACCGCCGAGGTAAGAGAACACCGAGGCAAAGGTCCAGGAGCCGACGAACAGCCAGCACACCATCGCCGAGGTCTTGGCAGTCAGGTAAACCGCCTGTTTTAAACGCTCCCAGTTGAGCGAGCGATAGCAAAGCGCCAGGAAGAGTCCGCCGAAGGCGCCGACACCCGCGGCTTCGGCCGGCGTCGCCAGGCCCATTAAAATGGCACCGAGTACACTCATGATCAATAGCGCCAGTGGAATAAACGAGGTTGTCAGTTCCCAGGCAATCCTGCCGAATGACGGCACATCTTCCTCTGCGGGTTTTGGCGCCAGACTCGGATTTAAGGTGGCTCGGCCGACCACGTAAACCATGTAGAGTCCGGCCAGCAGCAGTCCCGGGAACATGGCCGCGGCATAGAGGCGCAGCGGCGATATCTCCGCGATCGCCGAGTAGACGATGAGCATGATCGACGGCGGTATCAGGATGCCGAGACAGCCACCGGCACAGATAACGCCGGCGGCGAAACTCTCGTCGTAATTTGCCTTCAACATGGCCGGGAATGCGAGCATGCCCATCAACGTAACCACCGCACCGATGATACCCGATGCGGTGGCAAATATGGCGCAGGTAAACAGCGCCGCCACCGCCATCGAACCCGGCAGGTGACGTGCGGCCAGCTGGATACTGAAAAACAGACGATTGACTATGTTGGCCCGTTCGACCACATAGCCCATGAATAAGAAGAGTGGGACGGCCACCAGTACGTCGTTGGACATCACCGAAAAGGTATTCTGCACGAACAGGTCGAAGATTCGATTATCGAATATGGTCTGCATACGCTCGGCGTCGTAGTAGGCGTAGTAACCAAAACCAAGGCCCATCGCGATCAGGGTAAAGGCAATCGGAAAGCCCAGCATCACCATGAAGATGAACAGACCAAGCATGAAGACAGCGATGACTGGATCAGACATGACCTTCCTCCTGCAGTTTGCGTAAATCTTCCTGTTCGTTCATCAGCATGGTTTCGGTTTCCTGAACATCGTGCAGGCGGGGAGGCCAGGCCCCGGTTTTGATACAGATAACGCAGCGCACGGTCTCCGCGATACCCTGCAGTAAAACCAATGTGCCGGAAATCGGTATCAGGGTTTTAAAGAAATAGATTTGAATCCGCGACGGACTGCTCCAGCTCACTTCCTTGTAAAACCAGGAATCCGCGGCAAAACCGTATCCGTAGTAGATCAGGGCCAGGGCTCCGGGCATCAGGAACAGGATGTAAAGCACCAGGTCGATCTTGGCCTGGGTCTTGATCTTTAGCAGCCGATAGATGACATCACCACGCACATGCGCATCCTGCGACAGGGCGTAGGCCCCGGACATCATGAACAGCGCGCCGTACATTTGCACACTCATGTCGAAGGCCCAGACCGTCGGGGAATTAAGCACGTAACGCATGAACACTTCGTAACAGGTAGAGAAGGTCAGGATCACGATACACCAGGCGAAGGCCTTGCCGGTCCAGGCGCTCAGGCTATCGATAAAGTGAAGAATGCGAGTCATCATGGCATGTCACCGGGGTGTCAGTCAGGAGTTCGATACACAAAAAGCGAGGGCGGTATTAAATAATACCGCCCTTGCTGACTAGCTTTTTCGGCCGTTACAGCTTGCCAAAGTAATGCTCGTAGGCACCCTGGTAGTTTGGCGAATTATTCAATGCATAAGCGCCGTGCCGCTTCGCCCAGGCCATTTGCGAATCAATAACCTTCTTGAAGAAAGGATCGACCTTATTGAATTTCTTGACGATCTTGTCCCATGCCTTGAGCTGATCACTCATGACATCGTCAGGGGTACGGTAAACGTTAACGCCGAATTCTTCTTTCAGCCTGACGAGATCCGCGGAGTAACGCTCCATGGCTTTCCAGGCCATGTCGGCGGAGGCCGCTTCAGAAGCATATTCGAGGATTGCCTGGTGCTCTTTCGCCAGCTTGTCGAAGCGACGTTTGTTGAAAATAATTTCGAAGCATTCCTGGGATTGGTGAAAACTGCCCAGGTGGTAATGCTTGGATACGTCCTGCATGCCGAAATCCTTATCTGAAGTCGGGTTGTTGAATTCGGCCGCGTCGATCAGGCCGCTTTTCATCGCCGGCTGGATTTCACCACCAGGCAATTGCACGACCGACATACCCATTTCCTGCAATACGTCTGCAGCGAGTCCCACGGTACGATACTTGAGGCCTTTCAGTTGGCTGCTCTTGGTGATGTGTTCCTTGAACCAGCCCAGCGGTTGCGCCGGCATCGGACCTGAGAAGAAACCGACCAGGTCGAGTCTCAGCTTGTCATACATCAGTTCGTAGTAAAGCTCTTTACCCCCACCGTACTGAATCCAGCCCATCAGCTCGTTGGCTGACCAGCCGAAACAGGGGCCGGTGCCAAACAGTGAGGCCACCGGGCTTTTCGAATACCAGTAGGCGGTAACGAGATGTGCGCCGTCGAGTACGCCCTTATGTACCGCGGTCTGCATTTCGGCGGTTTTGACGACCGCGCCCACGCCGAGTAAATCGATCTTGAGTGATCCACCGGACATTTCGTTGACGCGGCGGACATAGTCCTCGGCGAATTCAAGAAAGATACCACCGCCCCAGGCGGCCTGTACTTTCAATACGACGGGATCGGCGGCAACCGAAATATTGGGGAATGCTGCTGCTGCCGCTCCGCCTGCAATCGTGGCGGCGCCGGTAGTCAGAAATTTTCGACGTGAAGTGGTTGTTTCGCTCATAACGGGGTTCCTCATTTTTTGGTAATAGTTTTGGCAGGCGATATTGTTATCGAGTCAATTACGCATGAAATGTTGTTCCAGCAGAACAAGATTTCGAAATCGCCTGCACCTGTTGTTGTTGCTATGCGAATGACTGGAGGGGAGATTAAAACATATTAATCTGAATATTGTATACCAGATTGTTTGCTGCCCGATCTAACGCCCTACTCGACTGCCGTCGCAAGACTTAATGTGCAGGCCGAGTATATTGTGACCAACGCTCGAGTTACAGCGTTTTTTGCCCGGGGTTAATTGGTTCCCTCTGGCTAACCCTAGGCCACACGGTCACCGGGTTCTTCGCCGTTAAAAATTGCCACCAGGTTGTCGATCGCCCTGAAGCCCATGGCGTCACGGGTCTCCCGGGTGGCGCTGCCGATATGCGGCAACAGGAACACGTTGTCCAGCTGCCGGTAACCGGTGTGTATGGCCTCGGGTTCACCGTTGAATACGTCGAGACCGGCGGCCGCGATGTCGCCTGCCTGCAGCGCGGCCACGAGGGCGTCGTCATCGATGACGCCACCGCGCGAAGTATTCACCAGGATAGCGTCGCGATGCATCAGGGCGATAGTTTCGCGGTTCAGCAATCCCCGCGTCGCTTCCGCTGCCGGGCAGTGAATCGACAGCACGTCGATGTTCGCCAGCAGCGCTTCCACACTGTCGTGGTAGATCGCGTCCCCGGCCTGTTGCGGGTCCAGCGGTGTGCGATTGTGGTAATGTACCGTCATCTCAAAGCCGCGCGCGCGGCGGGCCACCACCTGGCCGACTCGACCCAGGCCGAGGATGCCCAGGCGCTTGCCGGTGATCTGTCGGCCAACCATGAAGGCCGGACTCCAGTCCTGCCACTGTTGACTTCGCACCAGGCGTTCACCTTCGCTGGCACGACGCGCTGCGCCGAGCATGAGCAGTATTGCAATTTCGGCAGTGGCGTCGGAGAGCACATCGGGGGTGTTGGTTACGATGACCTGTTTTTGTCTGGCCGCCTCGAGGTCGACATGGTCGACACCAACGGAAAAATTGGCGATGGCCTTTACGCGGGCAGGTAATTGCGCAATGGTTGCCGCCGGGAACTTTTCAGTATGGCAAGGCAGAATTGCATCTGCCCCGGCCGCGAGCGCCAGTAATTCATCGTTGCTATAGAGCTTGTCATCGGGGTTGAGAATAGTGGCAAAATTTTTTGCCAGTTTTTGCTCGACCGCAGCGGGTAGTTTGCGCGTTACCAGCACAACCGGTTTATTACTCATGTTGTTTTCCTTGCAGGGTTACTTTGACTGCGGATTATTCATCTCGCGGTATAACGACAGTGACATTCTACCGGTTACCAGCACAGCGGCAACCAGCAGTGCCCACAGCAACCACTTCTGCCAGGGTAGCTCGGCTTGCGGGGCGAGTCTGGAGATGCCACCGGATTCCTCGACCGTGAGCAGGGATACCTGTGTGCCGCGTTGCCGGGCCTGTTGCAGACTACCCTCGAGTAAGCCGGTCAAATCGGTGGCCGACAACTTGCTTTCATAGTTGCCCCAGGCCAGTGTATAGGGCCCATTGTCATCGCCCAGGAAGATGACTTCATATTGTGGATAATTCAGTTCGACCCGGGGTGGTGTCGTTGAGTCCGGGTTTAAACTGAACCAGATCTTGTTGAAATTTCGGCGCGGTAACTTGATCGGCTTACTGGGCTTGACTTCATCATCATTGATATTGTGCTGGCTGAAGCCGGAGTGTATGCGTTGTCGGGTATCGAATTCCGCTATGCCGGCATAGAGGTCACCGTTGACAACGCTATGCGACGCGGACGGGATAATACGCATCGACTCGGCGCTAACCGCCGACGGGAATTCAAAAAAGAAAAATTCCCCTTGCTCCTGTTGGCTCAATGATGGCTCTATTTGATAGTTTAACCTGGGTGCCTGCCCGGTTTTCCGGTAGTGACCGCGGACTTGTTGCAACTCGAATCGGGCGACCGTGTTGACGGGTGACAGGCGCATGTATTTTTGATTGCGCGGAATGCCGCTGATGCTGCGCCAGGCGTTATCGTCCGATACCTGGTTGGTCAGGGTTTTGCGTTTTTTCAGTACGCGCAGGTTATCGAGCTCATTGCCGACTTCAATCTTGAGTTCGAGTAATTGTTCCGCGGGTTCGTGCATCCACTGCAGCTCGATACGATCAAACCCGGGGGTATCCTCATCTGGCGCCAGTTCTATCAGGTAATCCTTGCGTACCGACTGTACCGGGATTGTTTGCGTAGTCTGGAGTTCCGATATCAATCCCTGTTGCTGGCTTTGTTCGCGCGTGGTAACAACTTTAGAATGTTGTCGCCGGAACCTACTGAATTCATGAAATGGCAATACCAGTTTGTGTTCGCTCACCGCTTCCGGCGTGCGCATTATCGAATGGGGCAGCTGCTTGCCATGCACGTTGAAGACGGCCAGATCGCTCAGCCTGGCATCCGTCAAAGCCAGCATGACATCGAGCGGTAACTCGATGCGCTGTAATGGTTGATCGGATTCGCTGAGCAGTGCCTGGTAGGCGTAATCCTGCTGGCTGGTGGCTGCCTGCAGTGGCCAGCTCAGTAACAGCAGGATGCCCGAGTAGAGTAATCTAGGCATGGGCCTGTGCTTCCGCATCTGCTTGCGGCTGTTTTGGCGGGATCGGGGAAAAGTATCCGGTTGCCACCAGCAGGCTGCCGACCACAAGAAATGACACAATACGTTCCACCGTACCGCTGGCGCCGAGATCAACGAAAAACATTTTACCGAGGACGAATCCGACCAGCGCCGCACCGGTGATCCATAGCGGTCTCGAAAAACGGCGTGACGCAAACAGCATTGCGCCCATGCCGATCACGGTCCACAGGATCGAAATTGCCGATTGCACCCGCGTATCCGCCGACATCGCCGACAGGTCAAAGCGAATGTCGAGAAAGTGATGCATGCTGCGTATCAGCACCGCGGTAAGCCAGATAAAGACCAGCCCGCCGAGGATGATCAGAATATGCTTACGTTGTACTGCCATTGCCGGTTGTAACAGTTTCAGGCTGGCGAGAACGAGCAGGAAGAATGCAATCTGGGTGAGATCAACTGGATTGAGGAACGGAATGTAGAGTAATGGCGCCGCGTTGCCGCTATTGGTCAGATTGATAATAAGCGACCAGAAAGCCAGGAAAACCGACAGCGTCGCGATGATGCTGAATTGCAAAGCTTCACCCAGACGTCGTATCGCCGGGAACAGTGCAGCCTGGGAGGCGCGTAATGCGATGAGCGGGAATACGGCAAACATTGCATAGTAACCTTCGGCGGCAACATCGAGTTTATGGTCGAATATCCACAGCAGTTCGATCGACAGTATCAGCGTTACAAAAAAGACGAAACCGGTATGCGCCGCGATGTTAACCCTTTCCGGCCAGGCCACGGTTTCGAGTTTTTCGATCAGCCAGTAATTGAGCGCGAGTACCGCGACCCAGAAATAAAGGTTGGGTGACACCAGGATATGGTTGTGATCGAACAGCGAATACAACGCAATCAATACCAGTACGGGTAGCAGTAGTGCCGCGTTAATGGCCGCCGGCATCCAGTGCCACGCACGCAGGCGATCCAGGTAAACCAGTACCGTCGCGGTTGTGCCGAATAGCACCAGCCAGGCGACAACCTCGTTTTTTATATATTCGTCGATCTGCACCAATGCGCTGACCAGCCACCAACCCATCGCCCAGATATAAAACGGTATATGCAACTGACGTAGCTTGAAGTCGTCGGCCTGCTGGTAAAGCATGCGCGCGGAAACAAATGCGCCCAGCGAGATAAAAACGCCACCGAGAAAGGCGGGATTAAACCAGATTGTGTTGCCGGTATCCTCGATGTTACGCAGAAAAAACAGAATCCCGGAACCCAGCTGCAACAGGATCGCAAAACATTGTGCGTAGAAACGATTTTGACGAATCGATACCCACAGGATACCCGCGGCTTCCAGTGCCCAGGCCGCGCTGCTCCAGTGGCCATCCAGCGCATAGGGAATCGCCAGGGTGGCGAAGACGACACCGATTGCGAGCATCGCTTCGGCCAGCAGGCGAAAATCTTCGCCCACGTGTTTCCAGGCGTAGCGCGCCAGCAGAATATAGTAAAAGCCCATGCCGGCCGAAGCACCGGCGATGCCGTAGTCGAGATGGCGTAACATCACCATCAGCAGGCCGGATACGATTACCGGGGTGCCGAATACCATGCTGCCGTCGACGAGTCCGGTTAAATGCTGTGGTTGGCGTAGTGCGTAGAGCACGCCAATCAGACTGTACATCAGGAAGAACAACAGCAGGAACCCGCCAGCCGGCATTAAATCTACGGGGCGATAATCGAAGGCCACCCATAGTACAAACACGCCGAAGGTGAATATGAATCCTAACAGATTGAGCGCACGCCAGGCACGAAACCAGGCGACTGCGAATACGGCTGCATTCAGCAAGCTGTAGTAACTGAACAGGCCGATGTAATTGCCACTGCCGGTCGACGCGAGGAATGGCGCCAGGAAACCGCCTAGTACGGCATAGATGGCCAACGCCCTCGAGTCCTGCATAATGGCCAGCGCGACCGTAAAGGCGGCAAAGAAAACCAGGAGCGTAAATGTCAGCGTCGGTGGCAGCAGGTCGGCCAGTCGAAAGGCGGCGAATATGGTGATGTAGATCACGCCGATGCCACCGCCTTGCAAGAGTAGCCCGTACAATTGCTTGCGCAAACGCAGGCGCCAGCCGAACACGAGCATTACCAGTCCGCCCAGAGCAGCCCCCATGAAACGGAATTCGATGGGTATACGCGAGTTTTCGGCCGCGTATTTAAGCAGGAAGGCGACGCCGAAGAACAGGATCAGGATACCGATGCGGACGAAGATATTGCCATCGGTGAAATAGGAAACCACCATGTTACCGATACGCCGTATCAGATCTTCAAAACGATCGACCGGATTTTTCGCACGGGGTCCTGGATTAGGGGTAACGCTCGCGGCGATGGGCGGCATATTTGATGCAGCCGGGACTGGTGTCGGTGATACTGATGTCGCGGGGTCCGCTACTCCGGTCGCCTCTTCTTGCGGCGATGGTTGTGGCGTTATTTCGGGTTCGAGCGGCGTTGCGGTCATGACTGCTTCGCTGTCGGCCGGACCGGGTTCTGCTGCCTGCGTTTTAAACCCCGCCAACTGTTCGCGTAGATGATCTATTTGTTGCTGCAACTGGTTGAACTTGCGACGAGAGCTCCACTGCAGTGAAACCAATGCTACCAGCAGGCCGATCAGCAAACTTTCCTCGGTGCCAAAAATTGACGCAGTCAGGAAAATCGCGATGATGGTGGCGATGAGGGGAATGAGAGACATATCAGGCTTTAATATAGCAGCCCTGCGTGACAATACTGCGAATGCCCTGCGAAGTGAGTGGTAAATAGTATGCGCGATATTCCGATCATCGAAGAACCTGCTGGATGACTGATTCAATTGGTCAAGGAGCATAGTGGTTAAGATTCGTATAGCAATGCTTTTTGGAGATAGTCTTGAATATTGATACTAAAGAGACCGTATACTGAGACTTATGACGCAAATTAATCACGCGTCATGGCGGAATCATCCGTACTGGTGGGATGCCGGCCCCGACAATCAGCCACTCAATCTCGATCTGCTGGCGAAATCAGCTGAGGCGATCCCGTCACAGGCCGATTGTGTCGTCGTCGGTGCCGGTTACAGCGGCCTGTCGACCGCACTTACGCTGGCGCGCGCCGGCAGGTCGGTAATAGTGCTGGATAGCTCGCAGCCCGGTTATGGTTGTTCCGGACGCAACGGTGGTTTGATCGGCCCTTCCTTTCATAAGCTGGGATTGTCCGGTCTCAGGGCGAGACTCGGGGCAGCCGGGGCCGCCGCGATTATGCGCGAATCGATGGATATTCTTGTTTGGCTGAAGCAGTTTATCAACCGCGAGGGGATCGAATGCGGGTTAGCCGAGGTGGGGCGTTTCAGGGGAGCCGTAACCGCGCAGCACTATGACGAACTTGCGCTGCAGGCGGAAGGTTTGTGCAAGCTGGTCGATCTGGAGTACGAAATGGTGCCGCAATCCGCCCAACTCAACCATATTGGCAGCGATTATTACCGGGGCGGAATTGTCTACCACCAGGATGGTCACCTGCATCCGGGGCGGTATCTCAAAGGTCTGGCCAGGCTCGCCCTTGAGGCCGGGGCGCAGGTCTTTGCTCCGGCCAGGGCAGAACAGCTTGCAGCGACCAGCGATGGCTTTCGAGTCAAGCTGGGAGCGACTTCGATCGATTGTGGCGAAGTCATGATCGCTACCAATGGTTACACCGATCCGGCTTTTCCTTATCTGCGCCGCAGGGTGATTCCGATCCGCTCGGCGCTCATCGCCACCGAGCCGCTGACGGCGGATTTAATGCGCGAGCTCAGTCCACAGCGGCAGGGCTTTGGCGATACCAGCCGTTTGATGCCTTATTATCGTCCAGCGCCCGATGGTAGCCGTATGATTTTCGGTGGTCGCGCGTTAAATCTCGCGGATCGACCGCAAAATTATGCCAAGGATCTGCATCGACTGATGGCACGGATATTTCCGCAGTTGGGTAACACCGCTATCAGCCATACGTGGTCCGGGACTGTCGCCTACACTTTCGACCATGCCCCGCATATCGGACGCGTAACCGAGGGGCCGATGACAGGCGTCTACTATGCCATGGGTTACTGTGGTTCGGGCGTGGGTCGTGCAACCTGGTTCGGCCGCAAGGCTGCCTTAAAGATGCTGGGTGACCCGGAAGGGTCGACGCCGCTGGATGATCTCGCATTTACGACTCGCCCGCTGTACTCGGGGCGTCCCTGGTTTTTGCCGGCAATCCTCAGGTGGCACAGCCTGCTCGATCGTTTTGGCCACTGAGCCACGGGCAAACCAGGCCAGGACACGGGTTGCACCGTATCGATGCATGCGTTAGGTTTTTAGCTGTTCGCGAAGAGGGTGACGATAATGAGTGACAACCTGAACTACAAGGGTTATTCACAGGCGCAGCATGGCGAGAGCGACGAGATCCTGGTGCGGACGTCGAAGGGCACAGCCTGTGGCGAATACCTGCGGCGCTACTGGCAGCCCGTCGCCTTGAGCAGCGAAGTGGAAGATGTACCCGGACTCATCAAGGTCCTCGGCGAGGAGCTGGTTTTGTTTCGCGATAAAGCCGGGCGTTACGGGCTGGTGCACAAGCAATGTCCACATCGCCGTGCGTCGATGGAATTCGGCGTTTGTGAAACGCATGGAATCCGTTGCTGCTACCACGGCTGGTTGTTCGATATCGATGGCAGCATTCTCGAGGTGCCGGGTCAGCCGGACAAGATTGCCGACCTTGTAAAGACAAAAACCACGCTCGGTGCCTACCCGGTGAAGGAATTCCGCGGACTGATTTTTGCCTACCTCGGGCCGATCGAAGATATGCCAGAGTTTCCGGTTTACGATACGCTTGAAATCGAAGCTCAGACGCTGGTGCCTTATCGTGCCGATTACAATTGTAACTGGCTGCAGGTACTGGATGCGATTCTCGATCCGATCCATACCAGTTTTCTGCATTCGCGCATGAGCCGCGCGCAGTTTTCCGAAGGCATGGGTGAGATTGGCGAGTTACTGTTCTACGAGCGTGAAATGAGTTTCCTGGGTTTGAACCTGCGTCGTGTCGGCGACAACATCTGGGTGCGGGTCAACGAACTGGTGTTGCCCAATTACACTCAGGCCGGCGCCGCGTTTTCCGCCGACGGTACGAGGCCAATCTATTATGGCCGCACCGCCTTCTCCCGCTGGGTGGTGCCTGTCGATGACGAAACTACAACCGCGTTTGCCTGGGCGATCTTCGGCGAGCGTGCCGACCCGCACGAATATAATACGCCCGAAGGCCCCGAGTTGATCGAGCAGGGTGAGCGCATGGACCGCAGTTATAGCGAACGCCAGCGTTTTCCCGGTGATGCCGAGGCGGTTGAAGGGGTGGGGCGCATCGCCGATCAGAAAATGGAACACCTGGTACCGAGCGACAAGGCGATCATTCTATACCGCAGGAAATT
>Ga0265309_10001074_pt1 | contig 11780 bp, 7 predicted proteins | sample Helome_FD_192492 | JGI IMG/M metagenome (GOLD analysis project Ga0265309, IMG submission 192492) | Marine sediment microbial communities from subtidal zone of North Sea - Hel_20160524 (Illumina Assembly) | ecosystem: Environmental > Aquatic > Marine > Subtidal zone > Sediment ...
CCGGTGGAACCATACGAACCACGATCAGCAGACCGTTTACTGGTCATTCCAGACCTCCAGGAAGCTCCGAATCGCAATAATGGCGACTCGAACGACTCAATGCTGTTCATTCTCCTACCCTACACAGTTGATCAACATTGCCAAATGTACGGACCCACAGTTTTTGAGTATTGTCTTCCTGCTGCGCGGCCTGGTCTTAGCCGGTCAATTCGGGTGATATGGAACGAAAAGGCTTACTTCTGTAGGCTGTCTCACCAAAATCAGACACCCAGAGATACTCATGAAGCACCAGATTCTGCTGCTATTTGTTGCGGCAATGCTGCTCGGCTGCACGAGCGATATAGAAGACCGTTACAACGTGGACATCCGTTGGACGAATTACGGTATTCCGCACGTCAAGGCGGACGATTGGGGTAGCCTGGGGTACGGGTTCGCGTATGCGACGGCCAAAGACGGTATCTGCGTGTTCGCACGCGAAGTCGCCAGGGCGAATGGAACGCTGTCGATCGATTTTGGTAAGTCCGACGAGAATCTCGCCAGCGACACATTCCATCGCGCGATTGTCACCCCGGACAGGGTGCAAAAGAATGCTGCGGCCATGTCCGAGAACATGCGCGAGTATAGTTCCGGTTTTGTCGCCGGCTACAACCGGTTTATAGAGGACAATCGCGAGAATATTCCTGCCGCCTGTGCCGGCAAGGAATGGGTGCGGCCGATCACTGAACTCGAACTTGGCCGAATGTTCATCGCCTTCGGTATCCGCTATGGCACCGGCAACTTCACGGCCGGAATCGCGGCCGCGGCGCCACCCGGTGAATCAGTCGCTGACGTCCAACTTGACTACGAAGTGAATCCCGGGATTGGCAGTAACGCGATCGCACTGGGCAGCGATCTCACACAGTCGGGCAAGGGCATACTGTTCGGAAACCCGCACTACCCGTGGCAGGGTCCCGCGCGCTTTCACATGATTCACGTGACGATCCCGGGCGAGGTCGACACGATGGGCGCGAGCTTGTTGTCAGGGAGCTTTATTGCAATCGGATTCAACAGGGACATCGCGTGGACGCACACCGTATCGACGGCGCTCCGTCTGACGCTTTTTGAGCTCGATCTCAACCCGGAAAACTCGATGCAGTACCGCTACGGCGACGCATACCGCGACATCGAAACAATCGAGGTTTCGGTGCCGCTTGCGGAAGGCGACAGCATGCGGACCATTTACATGACCCTTCATGGACCTGTTCTCGTCAGTGATGAGCTGCCGTGGACCCAGACGCGTGCTTTCGCAGTTCGCGATGCAATCCTGAACAACGACGCGACATTTGCGACGTATGAGGCACTGCAAACCGCTGCGTCAGTAGCCGACGTCGAAGCGGCAATCAGCAAACAGGGCGTTTATTTCGTCAATACGATCGCTGCCGATCGTCACGGCAGTGCGTTTTATGCGGACATATCGGCGACGCCGCATCTCGACATGGACATCCTTACGAGTTGCCGACGCGACGTGACAGGCTTGCCGCCACGGGTGGTCGTACTGGATGGCTCGAGTCCCGAATGTGACTGGCGTGTTGATCCGCGAAGTACGGTACCGGGAAATTTGCCGGCGGATGACATGCCACGTGCAACGAGTACGCGCTACTTTACGAATTCGAACGACAGTTACTGGCTGTCAAACCCCGACGAGCCACTCGAGGGCTACTTGCCGACGATCGGCGCGGAAAGGACGGCACGCAGTTTGCGTACACGCGCCGGCCTCGTATACCTCAATGAATATCTGGAACAAGGCAGCAAGCTCGAAGCCGACGATATTCAGTCACTCCTGCTAAGCCATCGACACTTCGGCGCGGAGCTGCTGCTGGACGACGTGCTCACAATTTGCGGGAACGATGACGAAATTGCGATGAGCTGCGAGGTACTTCGCGATTGGGACCGCACGGCGAACGTTGACAGCCATGGAATGCAAGTCTGGACAGAATTTTGGGAGGCCGCACGCCGTATCGATGGTGTCTACGATGTTTCATTCGACCCGGATGATCCAATTAACACACCTCGCGGCATTGCAACCGACAATCAGGCCGTCCGGGGCGCCATCCGCGAAGCACTGGCGGCAGCGCAGCAACGCCTGCTGGATGCCGGCATCGCGCTGGACGAGCCTTGGGGTGATGTGCAATTCGCGGAGCGTAATGGCAACCGAATTCCGGTACCCGGTGGGCCCGGCCGTCACGGTATGTTCAGCTACATCAACACGGAATTCACCCAAGGCAAGGGCTATACGCCCATCGTTCAAGGCAACAGCTATATCCAGGTCGTAACCTGGGGCGATGACGGTACACCTGACGCGCGCGGTATCCTGACTTACTCACAATCGCCGGAATCAGACTCGCCGCACTACTACGATCAGACGGAGCTCTATGCGCGAGGCGAGTGGCTGCAACTGCCGTTCACAGAAGATGAAATCCTCGCCGATCCGAATCTGAAGACATTGACCCTGCGAGGCAACTAGAGCCTAGTGCGGAAAGGGGACAGTGACCCTAACTCCATGGAGTTAGGGTCACTGTCCCCTTTCTTGTGCGAAAACAGCCCGCTGTGTTCGCGGAAGCAGCCTGATATGCGCAATTTCCCATATACCCACATGGTCCAATTCAGGTGTACGGTGAAAGCACTGCCGGACGGTTTTGCAACATGGCCCATACAACACTTAGAACAAGTTACTCCGCTCTGACCGACAGGCTGAACCGTTTTCCACAGGGCGCACCTCCTTCCGATCTCCTATTCGAGATTTTGTCGATGCTGTTCAGTGAAGAAGAAGCTGGCCTGGTTTCACTGATGCCTATCAAACCATTTACCGCAAAAAAAGCCAGCCGTATCTGGAAGAAGAACCTCGCCGAAACGCATAACATACTGGATGAGTTGGCCGACAGGGCCATTCTGGTTGATTTCGAGCAGAACGGCGAAACAGTTTATGCGCTACCGCCACCGATGGCCGGTTTCTTTGAGTTCTCGCTAATGCGTGTCCGCGATGATATCGATCAAAAAGTACTAAGCGAGCTCTTTCATGAGTATATGAATGTCGAGGAGGATTTTATCAGGGAGCTCTTTACTCGCGGTGAAACGCAGCTGGGGCGAACCTTCGTACATGAACCTGCTTTGTCCGATGAAAATGCTCTGCATGTGCTGGATTATGAGCGGGCCAGCGAAGTGATCGAAACAGCAAGCCACATTGGTGTGGGACGCTGCTACTGCCGGCACAAAATGGAACATATGGGTAAGGCTTGTTCTGCGCCACAGGATATTTGCATGACCTTCAACACCACCGCGTCCTCGCTTACAAGACACGGTGTTGCGCGAGAGATCGACAAAAAGGAATGTCACGACCTATTGCAGGAGGCCTATGACAATAACCTGGTGCAGTTCGGAGAGAATGTACGCGAGAGTGTCAATTTTATTTGTAATTGCTGTGGCTGCTGTTGTGAGGCAATGATCGCCGCACGCCGTTTCGCAATTCTCAACCCTGTGCACACGACGAACTATATCCCGGTCATTGACGAAGAAACCTGCAATGGCTGCGGCAAATGCGTCAATGTCTGCCCGGTCGAGGCGATGACCCTGGTTTCAGCCCATGATCCGGAAAAGCCCAGGATGAAAATGGCCCGATTGAACGGTGAGCTCTGTCTGGGTTGCGGCGTGTGTATACGCAGCTGTAACAAACACAATAGTTTGTCTTTGGAGTCGCGTCCGAAGCGAGTTCTTACGCCATTGGACGGAACACACCGGGCAGTGGTCATGGCCATTGAACGCGGCAAGTTACAAAACCTGATTTTCGATAACCAGGTGTTATGGAGCCACCGCGCCATGGCTGGGGTATTGGGTGTGATCTTGAAGCTGCCTCCGATTAAGCAGATGTTGGCAAGTGAACAGCTCAAATCCCGCTACCTGGAAAAGCTAATAAGACATACAAAGCACTAGACAGCGCCCACGCTAACCACACTCGGAGAGAATACAAAATGGGCTCCATAAAAGGGGCCCGTTTCAATTTCTGGCGGTGGAGCGATTTCTGGGCGGAGGATGCTCTACCTGCCGACGAGCCCCAATGAGGAAAGTGCTGTAAATTGCGTCTTAGACCCCGGAAGCAACGCATTTGCCTGAGGATTATCTATGTCCAGTGACTTTGACGCGATCATCATCGGCGCCGGAATCATCGGTGCGAGTATCGCATTCGAACTATCGAAGAAAGGCTACAAGACGCTCAATATCGACAAGCTGAACGCCGCAGGCGCGGGTTCGACGGCCAATACCTGCGCCATCATTCGCACCCATTACTCGACAGAAGAAGGGACCGCGATGGCCTACGAGAGCTATTTGCACTGGAAAGACTGGGCGAATTATCTCGATGCCGAGGACGAACGGGGCTACGCGATCTTCCACGACAATGGCTTCCTGATCCTGGTCGGCGAGAACAGGGATACGTCGGCAATCCTCGAACACCACCGGACCCTTGGCATTCCCTTTGAGGAATGGGACATCGAGACCCTGAAGGAGAGACTCCCCTTCTTCGATGTCGATTCCTATTACCCACCCCGGCGGCCGGGCGACGACGGCTTCGGCGAGCCCAACGGCAAGCAGCTCACGGGTGCGATCTTCATCCCGAGCGGAGGCTACATCAACGACCCGCAGTTGTCGGTGCACAATGTGCAGCGCGCTGCCGAAGCCAAGGGGGCGATGTTCAAGTTCAAAGCCGAAGTGACCGAGATGCGCCAGGCGGACGGGCGCGTAACCGGCATTACGCTTGCTGACGGCGAGGAAATTGATGCACCCGTAATCATCAACGCGGCGGGTCCGTATTCATTCTTCATTAACCGCATTGCCGGAATCGAACACTCGATGAATATCAAGACGCGGGCCCTGCGGCACGAGGTCCACTTCGTCCCGCAACCCGATGGCTTCGAAGTCGAGAAACACAGCATGATAATCTCGGACGATGATATCGCCGGGTACAGCCGACCCGAGACCGGCGACCTGCTCCTCGTCGGCAGCCAGGACCCAGAATGTGATCCCAAGGAATGGGTCGAGGACCCCGACAATTACAACACCCAGATAACGGACGATCAGTGGTGTGCTCAGGTGTTCCGCTACGCTCTGCGCGTACCGAGCCTTCCGATTCCCGGGCAGGCCAAAGGTATCGTAGACCTGTACGACGTCACCGATGACTGGATCCCGATCTACGACAAGACGGACCTCGGCGGTTTTTACCTCGCGATCGGTACGAGTGGCAACCAATATAAGAACGGACCGATGGTCGGCATCCTGATGGCCGAACTGATCGAGGCCTGCGAAAAGGGCCACGATCACGACGCCGATCCCGTTCGGGTCACGTGCCCGATCACGGGCAGCGTGCTCAATGCCGGCTTCTATTCACGCAACCGTGAGATCAACGAGGACAGCAGCTTCTCCGTACTCGGATAGACGACAAGAAAACCGAACTCTGACTGGGATTCACTCTCCGCCTTCGGCGTCGCGTGCTAACATGCGCCTGCGGCGCTGTGTGAGTCGAACAGGGTTCTCATCCGCAACCGCACTCGGCGAGAAAACAAAATGGCCCCGCAAGGGGCCATTTCATTTTCTGGCGGTGCGGCGAGTCTACCGCGGATGATGCTCCCGCTTAAGCGCAGAGGGTTCGGTCGACCTAGCATTTTGCTCTGGATTCCCTCAAAGTCAGGACTCATCCCAAAGGTGCCACTGTGTAGCCTGATGCACATTCGGAGTTATTCATAATGACAAGAAGAACACTCGCCATACTCACTCTCGGCGCAATACTGTCAATGACCTCTTCTTCAGGATTTGCCACCCCTCGTACCGAAGCCATCTCCAAAGCAGCACAGTCATTCCTCGATTCGCTGGACGAGGAGCAGGCAAGTATAGCCACCATGCCGATGGACACGGATGAAAGAGCGACGTGGTCAAACCTGCCCATCATTATGGTGCGACCGGCAGGCGTACTCATCAAGGACATGACCGATGAGCAAAAACGTGCGGCACATGCGTTGATGCGGGCGACAATGTCGAGTCAGGGCTACGCCAAGTTTGCCGGCATCATGGTGCTTGAAGATCTGCTACATCAAATAGAAGCGCAAAATGAATCCCGCAGCGGCCCGCTTGCCGACGCATTTCTTGCCACGCGGGACTATCGTAATTACGCGTTGAGTATCTTCGGGAACCCCAACGATGTGAACTGGGGGTGGAAAATTGCCGGCCACCACGCCGCTGCGAACTTTACAATTTCAAATGGTCGCGTTGCCTTCACCCCGACGTTTCTGGGCAGCAGCCCGATGGAAGTCAAGAGCGGGCGATACGCTGGCCTGATGGTGCTCGCACACGAGGGTCAGCACGGCATCGACTTGATGACTTCATTGGATAGCGCTCAACAGAAGAAAGCGACCATAGCCGACGAAGCGGCAGATAATGTATTTGAAGGACCCGGGCGACGCAAGAGCCTCGATGGATTCGAAGGGTTATCCAGTAAGGAGCTAACCAAAGAACAGACGCACCTTCTCCACCGACTCGTCGGCGAGTATCTGCACAACGCCGACCATGATGCGGCCCATGCGCAGATGGCTGCCATCGAGGAAGCGGGCTGGGACAAATTATGGTTCTCCTGGCGCGGTCCCGTCGACCCGAAGGGCGTGTTCTACTACCGGGTACACGGCCCACGAATCCTGATCGAATACAATCGACAGGACGCTAACCACGATCACATGATCGTCCGTGACCCGACCAACGATTACGGTGAAGATTGGCTTGGGAAACACTACACGGAGAATCACCCGAGCATGGCTGAAGCAATGAAGAACGCTCGGCGGAATGCCACAGCTGAGTCTGCGAAGGATAAAAAGTAGTTCTACTCTGTCAGTCGAACTGGGTGGGATGGGCGCTTCGCGCCCTCACTTGCGGCTTCGCCGCTGCTTGAGTCGAACAGGGATCTCTTCCTCAACCGCACTCGGCGAGAAATCAAAAATGGGGTCACAAGGACCCCATTTTTAATTTCTGGCGGAGAGGGTGGGATTCGAACCCACGGTACGCGTAAAGCGCACACCTGATTTCGAGTCAGGCCCGTTCGACCACTCCGGCACCTCTCCACTCGCTAGTATTCTGAAGCTCGGCGCCTCACGGCGCCAGCACACCTGATTTGACTCGTCGCTATGCTCCTCGCCCTACGGGCGCCTTCGGCGTCGTGAACCGCTGCGCCGTTCGCTCGAGTCAGGCCCGTTCGACCACTCCGGCACCTCTCCACTCGGGGCGGTGATAGTGGTTAGCATTGAAGGCTTTGTCAAGTACGCATTTTGAACCTGCAAATGCAATAATATTCTCCTGGTTGCGACACGGAGTACCGCGCTTGCGCCTCTTGTACATCATCACGCTATCGGCGTTGTTGGGGACCTGCTCGTCCCCGCCGCCCGTCCTCGAGCAGGTGCTCGAAGTCGGCGAACTCCGCGTCGTGACGCGCGACAGTCCAACGTCGTACACCGTCGGTCCCAATGGACCCACGGGACCGGAATATGACCTGGCGCAAGCGTTTGCTAACGACCTCGGCGTTGAGCTGGTCATGAAGCCGGTCGACAGCGTTTCCGAAATCATGCCCATGCTCCTGTCGGGCAAGGCGCATATGGCAGCGGCCGGGCTGTCGATTACGGACACGCGCCGCGAATACCTTCACTTCGGCTATCCTTACGAGAAGGTCGATGTCCACCTCATCTACAAACTCGGCACGGGCAAGCCGCGCTCGATTGAGGAAATTCTGGATCGGTCCATCGAGATCGTCGCATCGAGCAGCCACGTCGAAATACTGAACTCGCTTCAGGAAGCCTACCCGGGGCTCTCGTGGACCGAGAACGCCGACGCGGAGTTCGCGGACCTACTGACAAAAGTCGCCATGGATGAGGTGGATCTGACCGTCGCCGACAGTCCGGACTTCAATATCCAGCGTCATTTCTACCCAAAATTGCGAGTCGCGCTGGATCTCGAGATAGGCGACCCAATCGCCTGGGCGTTTCGCAAGGGTAAGGCCGATTCCCTGCTGGCTCGAGCCGACGACTTCCTGATCGGGTCGGGCCGTTCGGGCCTGCTTGCGCGGGTCCATGATCGCTATTACGGTCACACCAAGAAATTCGACTACGTCGGCACGCGCAATTTCATTCGGCACTACGAGAAGCGCCTGCCCCGCTACCGCGCGATGTTCGAACAGGCTGGCAAGGACTGGGGTGTAGACTGGCGACTGCTCGCCGCGATCGGCTACCAGGAATCTCACTGGCGTGCTCAGGCGGTGTCGCCGACCGGCGTACGCGGCATCATGATGCTGACCCAGGCGACAGCGGATTACCTCGGACTCGACGATCGGCTCGATCCGAAGAACAGCATATTCGGCGGCGCGCGTTACTACGCCCGACAGACTGAGCGCGTCGCGGATACCGTCGGTGAACCGGACCGCACCTGGATGGCACTCGCTGCCTACAACGTCGGCTTCAATCACATCAAGGACGCGCGCATGATCGTCGAATGGCAGGGCGGCGATCCCGATACCTGGATCGATCTGAGCAAAGCATTACCCTTGCTGGCGCAGCGCAAGTGGTATACGAAATTGCCATACGGGTACGCGCGTGGCTGGGAACCCGTGCTGTACGTCAACAACATTCGCGCCTACTACAACATCCTGAAGTGGCTGACGGCGAACGAAGATCCACCCGAGAATGAAATACTCGACGAGAACGTGCCGCCACCGGACCTGCCGCAAACGGGCGAGCCCGAGGAAACCGCCTGAGTCACCCGCGAGTCGCGATACCTTCTACCGGCGTGACTTGAAGAACGCCTGCAGCACCGCGCTACACTCGTCCGCGAGAAGGCCGCCGTTAATCTCGAATCGATGATTAAGCGCCGTCGAGTCGGAAAGGTCGGTGGCACTGCCCAGCGCGCCAGCCTTGTCATCGTAGGCACCAAAAACAACCCGGCCGATTCGTGCCTGCACGATTGCGCCAACGCACATCACGCACGGTTCCAGCGTGACGTACAAGGTCGCCGCCGGCAACCGGTGGTTCCCCATGCGTTCGGCCGCAAGGCGCATCGCGACGATCTCCGCGTGGCCGCTCGGATCCGATTTTGCCACTGTACAGTTGTGCCCTTGCGCGACAACATCACTGTCGATAACGACGACAGCGCCCACGGGAACCTCGCCGGCCCCCGCCGCAACGGCCGCCTCGGCGAGCGCCGTTCGCATCCACTCGATATCCTGATCCGACCAGTCCACGTCAGTTCGCCAGCCCGTCAATCAGCGGCTGCAGATGTCGCTCGTACCTTCTCCAGGCTTCTGAGCTGCCCTGGTACATCTGCTTTCTCACCTGCGCCGCGCTGATCGTCTTCACGGCTCGCCGCGTCTTGTGGAAATCCAGACAGAGTGGCTGCCATTCGAGATCACAGTACGCCAGCAGGTCGCGGGTCACCTGTTCCTGGTTCTCGGTCAGGTCTTCGTAACTCAAGTCATAGATCCTGTCGCCGTAGCCTTCGCGCCAGAAGGCCATGAGATCTTCATAGAGCGCATGGTACTCGACCAGGTCCCGCAGATCGTAGGCATATGCATTGCCCTCGTCGGGGAAATAATGCTTGAAGATCGACCAGCAGGTCGCCCGCGGATCACGCTTGACGTGGATAATCTTCGCCTCTGGCAATGCGGCCAGGATGATACCGATCCAGCGGAAGTTCAGCGGCATCTTGTCCGTAATCAGCTTCTCGGGAACGTCCAGGTCAGAAAGAGCGTCGACGTACTGCTCGCGTACCGCGCGCACATCCGGAGACGTCAACATCGGCACGATGAGCTGATTCATGATTTCCAGCTCGCCGGCACCGTGAACATCGCTATGGCTCGCCAGTATCTGCTCGACGAGCGATGTTCCCGATCGCATCATCCCGACGATGAACAAGGGAGTTACGGGCGCTGGTGTGACAGAAGCACTGTCGATTGTGTCGACGCTCATCGCCTTGATACGGTCGAACAGCCGCCGATCTTCCTTGATGCCGTAATGCAGCACTTGCTTTCTAAGGCGGTTGCCCTGCTCCAGGAACTCGAAGCTCCTGTCGTACTCCCCCAGGTCCTCCTGCGCTTTCGCGAGCGCAAAACAGATTTCGCTGCGGGACGACTCCTGCAGCCGGGAACCGCTGAGCAAGCTTTCCATGACTTCGATCTGCGGATCATCTATTGCGAATGACTTGAGGGCGCTCAGGCTCCGGTGTGCTTCTGCAAAGTCGGGCCTGATGCGGATCGCCCGCTCGTAACTCGCGATGGCGTCATCCAGGTCGCCGAGGTCCTTTAGCGCATTGGCGCGATTGTGCCAGGCGTCGGCAAGCTCGGGCTTCAGCTCAATAGCCTTGTCATAGCTCGCCACGCTCTCCTCGAGGCGTCGAAGGCCTTTCAGTGCGTTGCCGCGATTGCTGTGGGCTTCCGCGAAACCCGGCATCAGCCGGATGGCTTCATCGAAAACGCCAACGGCCTCCTCGAACTTGCCCTGGGCCTGCAGCGCCGAGCCCAGTACGTTGGTGACAAGTACAGATTCAGGGAAGTCCTGGAGCATCCTTCGACAGCCCTGTTCCGCTTCTTCGATTCGCCCGGAATCGTATAGGCGGATCAGTTCATTCATCTGCTCCTGCGATGGGTTCGCACGAGCCGCCGGATGCCGTGTCGTGACTTTCTGCAGCTTGCGTAGCCCTTTCTTCGCGACCGGGTGGTTGGGGTTCTGCTGCAGGACAGCGGCGAAGAGTCCCGCAGCGACATCGTTCTTGCCCTGTTTCGCGGCCTTCTTGGCGCGAGAGAGTGCTTCTTCGATGGTTAACGGACGTGACACCGGTCTCTTTTATTCCCACTCAATCGTGGCGGGGGGCTTGCCCGATATGTCGTAGGTAACCCGGGAGATGCCGTCGACCTCGTTGATGATGCGCAGGCTCACATGCTCGAGAAATTCATACGGCAGGCGTGCCCAGCGAGCGGTCATGAAATCGATCGTCTCGACGGCGCGTAGCGCGATGACGTAATCGTAGCGGCGCCCGTCCCCCATGACGCCGACGGAGCGCACGGGCAGGAATACGGCGAAGGCCTGGCTGGTTTCATCGTAAAGATGCTGCTTGTGCAGTTCCGTGATGAAGATGTCGTCGGCGAGCTGCAACAGTTCGGCATATTCAGGCTTCACTTCGCCGAGTATGCGCACGCCGAGCCCGGGGCCCGGGAACGGATGGCGATAGACCATCTCGCGCGGCAGCCCGAGTTCCAGCCCTATCTTCCGAACTTCATCCTTGAACAGTTCGCGCAGCGGCTCGACGAGCGACATCCGCATTTTCTCGGGGAGCCCGCCAACGTTGTGGTGCGACTTGATGACATGCGCTTTGCCCGTCTTGGCCCCGGCCGATTCGATGACATCGGGATAGATGGTGCCTTGCGCCAGCCATTCGATGCCCTCGAGTTTGTGCGCCTCCTCGTCGAACACTTCAATAAATTGCGCACCGATGATCTTGCGTTTCTCCTCCGGGTCGGCGACACCTTGCAACGCGGCAAAGAAGCGGTCGGCTGCATTTACGCGAATGACGTTGATGTGCATGTGCTCCGCGAACAGGTCCATGACCTGGTCACCTTCGTTATGGCGCAGCAGACCATGGTCGACAAACACACAAACGAGCTGGTCGCCGATCGCCTCGTGCAGCAAAGCGGCAACCACCGATGAGTCTACGCCCCCTGACAGCCCCAGGAG
>Ga0265309_10001075_pt1 | contig 11775 bp, 13 predicted proteins | sample Helome_FD_192492 | JGI IMG/M metagenome (GOLD analysis project Ga0265309, IMG submission 192492) | Marine sediment microbial communities from subtidal zone of North Sea - Hel_20160524 (Illumina Assembly) | ecosystem: Environmental > Aquatic > Marine > Subtidal zone > Sediment ...
GTGCGCCCGGCCGAACTTGTAGCGGGCGAGAATCTGGTCCGGCTCCGCCGTGAAATCCCGGTAGGCGAAGAACAGAAGCTCCATACCTTGGCGGAGTTCCTCTTCACGAAGGAAGAGTGGATTGGCACCGCTTTTTAAGTCAGCCATGTTGACATATATGCGCAAGAATGTTACATCTTGCAACCCGTATTTGACCGATTTTTCCGGCTTTGCGGGTTGGGCGAAGGCGACCGAAGCTGGATGAGAACGGTCCGGGGGACCCTAGCCCGAATAACTTGAAACAAGCCAAGTAGCTTCGAGGGTGGGGTAAGATCATGTCCATGCTTCCGTTCGATGACCGCGACGGTCAGATCTGGTTCGACGGCCGGCTTTTGCCTTGGCGCGAGGCCAAGGTCCATGTGCTGACGCACGCGCTACACTATGCCAGTTCGGTGTTCGAGGGCGAGCGGGTTTATGGCCGGCGCACCTTCAAGATGACCGAGCATCACGAGCGGTTGCATAAATCGGCCCATTTCCTGGGCTTCGAGATCCCCTATAGCGTCGCCGAGATCGACGCGGCCTGCGAGCAGGTCGTAGCGGCCAACGGCATCATCGACGGCTATGTCCGCCCGGTGGCTTGGCGCGGCAGCGAGATGATGGGCGTATCGGCCCAGAAAAACACCATTCACCTGGCCCTCGCGGCCTGGGAATGGCCGGCCTATTTCTCGCCGGAAGCGCGCCTCAAGGGCATCCGCATGAGCCTGTCGGAATGGCGCCGCCCGGCGCCCGATACCGCGCCGACCAAGTCCAAGGCGGCCGGCCTCTATATGATCTGCACGCTGTCCAAGCACGCGGCCGAGGCCAAGGGCTACAACGATGCCTTGATGCTCGACCACCGCGGCCAGATCGCCGAGGCGACCGGCGCCAATATATTCCTGGTCCAGGACGGTGTCCTCCATACCCCGACGCCGGACTGCTTCCTGGACGGCATCACCCGGCAGACGGTGATCGCCCTGGCCAAGGAACGCGGCTATACGGTGGTCGAGCGGGCCATCATGCCCGAGGAACTGGCCAGGACCCAAGAGGTCTTCCTGACCGGCACGGCGGTCGAGGTGACGCCGGTCAGCGAGATCGACCAGTATCGTTTTACGCCGGGCGAAATCACCCGTGACCTGCTGACCGCCTACGACACGGCGGTTCGGCTCGAGAGCGCCACCGCCAGCGCCGCCTAGCCGTTGGCCCGGTTCCTTTCAAGGGACCGGGCGCCATAGGAGAGCGAGGCCATGAGCCGGGCATTCGTCAAGGAGCCGGACGGCGACGACAGCGTCGGCGAACTGCCGGATTTGCCCGTTTCCCGGCACGCAAACTACGTGACTCCCATGGGACTGCGGCACTTGCGGGATCGTCTGACGGGCCTGCAGGATGCACGGCGAAAGTTGGCCGGCGACGCGGATGCCATGACGGCCAAGTCACAGCTCGCCAGAATCGCCCGCGAAGCCCGCTATCTGGAGGCCCGGCTGGAGTCGGCGATCCCGATCGATCCGGCGGATCAGCCGCCCGGCCGGGTCGCCTTCGGCCTGCTGGTCAGCCTGGCCGAGGCGGATGACACCCGGCGGACCTATCAGATCGTCGGCGAGGACGAGGCCGATCCGAAGGCCGGCAGGATAAGCTGGGTCTCGCCGCTGGCCCGCGCCCTGCAGGACGCCGAGGTCGGCGACCTGGTGACCTGGCAACGGCCGAGCGGCGATATGGAGCTGGAAGTCCTGGCGATCGAATTGCCGAAGGGCTGACGGCGGGCAAAGCTACTCCGCCACGTCGTCCTTCTCGGCCCAGCGGGAGGCGGCGGCTTCGTCGCTGTCCCGTGACGCGACCCAGTTGGCACCGGCCGTACCTTCCTCCAGCTTCCAGAAGGGCGCCTTGGTCTTCAGCCAGTCGATCAGGAAGTTGCAGGCCTCCAGCGCGGCCTGCCGGTGGGCGCTGGCGCAGGCGACCAGGACGATCTGGTCGCCCGGCTCAAGTCGGCCGTAGCGGTGGATCACCAGACTGGCTTCCAGCGGCCAACGAGCCCGGGCCTCCGCTTCGATCTCCGTCAGCAACTTTTCGGTCATGCCCGGGTAATGCTCCAGGGTCATGGCCGCGACCGCATCGCCGCCGGCCATGTCGCGCACCAGGCCGACGAAAACCGCGAGGCCGCCGACCTTGTGGTTGCCGACGGTCAGCGCCGTTAGCTCCCGGCCCAGGTCGAAGTCGTCCCGCTGGACGCGGATCATCGCAGGCTAGCCCCCGGTTACCGGCGGGAAGAGCGCAACCTCATCGCCGGCCTTAACCGGATGGTCCGGGTCGGCATAGGTCTGGTTGACCGCGACCTTGATGACCTGGAGATCGGCCAGGGCTTCGGCGTAGCCGGGTCCCCGGTCCTTGAGCCAGGTCAGGAGCTCGCCGACGTTGGTCACCTCGACCGGTGGCGATACTTCTTCCTCGGCGATGCCGGTCTTGGTCTTGAGCCAGGCAAAGTAGAGTAGCTTCATGTTGAAACCTCGCTGAACGGCAGGAAATCGACCAGGGCGCCGGCCTCCAGCCGGGTCATCCCCTCGGGCAGTTCGACCAGGCCGTCGGACTCGACCAGGGAAGAGAGTATGCCGGCGCCCTCACGCGGAAACTTCACCGCCCGCCAGCCGCCCTCACCGTTGCTTTCCAAACGGGCGCGGACCCATTCGCGCCGGTCCTTCTTCTTCTTATAGTCGAAAGCGGCGGCTACCCGAAAGTGGCGCGGCGTCAGGTCGCTGGCGCCGATCATGCGCAGGATCATCGGCCGGACCAGGTTGAGGAAGGTGACGACCACCGCGACCGGGTTGCCGGGCAGGCCGACGAAGGGCACCCGGCCAACCTGGCCCAGGGCGATCGGCCGGCCCGGCTTGATCGCCAGGCGCCAAGCGTGCAGGTGGCCGAGCGCCTCGACCGCCTGTTTCACGTGATCCTCCTCGCCGACCGAGACTCCGCCGGAGGTGACGATCAGGTCGTGCCCCTGGACGCCCTCGGCCAGGGCCCGTTCGATAGCCGCGCGGCTGTCGGCCAGTATTCCCAGGTCACTGACCTGGCACCCCAGGCCGCGCAGCAGCGCGTTCACGGTGAAGCGGTTGGAGTCATAGATGCTCCCCGGGGCCAGCGCCGCGCCCGGTTCGCATAGTTCATCGCCGGTCGAAAAGAGCGCAACCTTGAGCGGCGCCGAGACACTGAGAGCCTGGCGCCCGACCGCGGCGGCCTGGCCCAGGTCCTGCGGGCGCAGGCGCATGCCGGCGGCCAGCACCAGGTCGCCGGCCCGGATGTCCTCGGCGCGCGCGCGCCGGTTGGCGCCCGGCTTGATGCCGGGGGCGATCACCACCGCGTCGTCCTCCAGGCGGCAATCCTCCTGCATCATGACGGTGTCGGGTCCCTCGGGCATGGCCGCGCCGGTGAAGATACGGACCGCCTCGCCGCGCCTGGCCGGCCGGTCGAGCGGATGGCCGGCCGCCGCCCGGCCGGTAACCGGCAGACGGGTTTCGCCCTTGGGGTCCAGGTCGTCGAAAAACACCGCATAGCCGTCGACCGCCGAGTTGTCGTGGGGCGGCACGTCGGCGCCCGCGGTCACGCTTTCCGTCAGGACACGCCCCAGGCCGTCGTGCAGCGACACCTGCTCGGACTCCGTCACCCGGCCGACCTTCTCGGCCAGCAGCGCCAGCGCCTCCGCCGTGGTCATGAGGCGCCCGCCGTGGGCGAAGCAGTCGTCGGTCAGTTGGGCCATGGCTCAGGCGGCCCCTTGGGCGGCGGCCGTCAGGCCGCAGTGCGCGATGATGAAGGCGGCTATGGCGTCAATGTCATCGAGCTCGATTTGCGGCAGCGCCAGACCCGCCACGGGCGCGTCGCGGGCGATCGCCACGACCTTCGGATCGTCGCGGCACAGCAGGGGTTTGCGGAGCGCCGTGCGATGAACCTCGAGCTTCTCGTGGGTCTGGCCCTTGAAGCCTTCGATCAGCAGCAGATCGACCGGGGTCATGTGCTTCATGAGTTCCTCGACCGGCGGTTCGGGCTCGCCGCGCAGCTCGCGCATCAGCGCCCAGCGATGGGTCGAGGTGATCATGACCTCTGTCGCCCCGGCGGTGCGGTGCTCGTAGGAGTCCTTGCCCGGTTTGTCCACGTCGAAGCCGTGATGGGCGTGCTTCATGGTCGAGACGGCGACTCCGTTGGCAACCAGTGCCGGGACCAGCCTGGTCATCAACGTGGTCTTGCCGCTGCCGCTCCAACCGGCCAACCCGAATACCTTCATGGTGGGTCTTCCTTGAGCCCTCAGACGCCGGGCGGTCGCCTCCGCGACCTTGGCTTCGCTCGTATTAACTCGCGGGGCCTCAATGGCCCAGGAATAAGATACCAGAAGGCGCCGTCGCACACACCCTCACCCTGAGCCTGTCGAAGGGTGAGTTTGGCGGGATCTGCGCGACCCATCGACCAGGCGGCAGGTGACCAGGACAGGCTGTGCCGATCCCGCCGCCCTCATACTTCGACAGGCTCAGCATGAGGCAGCCGGGCAGACAGGCCGGCGCGAAGCGCCCGGCTTCCTTTTTTGCCCATGGCAAAAAACATGGCCGTTGAGGCCCCGCGAGCCACGCGAGCGAAGCCAAGGGAGCGGAGGCGACCGCCCGGCGTCTGAGGGCTAAACAAACAGACTCAACCCAAACCTACTCCGCCAGCATATGCTTGAGGCCGCGTTGGAGATAGTCATAGCCGGTGATGAAGGTCAGCAGGGCGGCGGCCCAGATGCCGACCTCGCCGATCAGGCGGGTCGGAAGGATCTCCGGCCCGGCGTTGCCGACGATCAGAAAGCCCAGGGCCAGCATCTGGATCACGGTCTTCCACTTGGCCAGCTTGCTGACCGGCAAGGGCACGCGGATCTCGGCCAAATATTCGCGCAGGCCGGAAACCATGATCTCGCGGCACAGGATGACCAGGCCCGGCAGCAGCACCAGACCGGAGATCCGTTCGTCGCCGGATAGCATCAGGATGACCGCCGCGACCAGCAGCTTGTCGGCGATCGGGTCGAGGAAGCGGCCGAGCGGCGAGACCTCGTTGAAGTGACGGGCCAGATAGCCGTCGAAATAGTCGGTTATGCAGGCGACGCTGTAGAGCCCAAGCGCGATCCAGCGCGCCATCGTATGGTCGAAGTATAGCACCCCCACGAGCACGGGGATGATGAAGATCCGCAGCAGCGTCAGCAGGTTGGGCAGGCTGGTCAGCATTCCCCAGGTCTTCCGGCGGGTCCCGTCGTGCTAAGGGCAAGGGTCCGGGCGGACCCGGCGCCCCTTGTAGCACAAGCATGACAGAGGGCTAGCCATATTTGGTTAACGCCGACCGTGCTTAAGCGGTGGTGTCCCCTAAGTAGCGGCGCGCACGCAGTAGCAGTGGCGCAGGGACGGAGTCGAGTCCGGGATCAACGCATCCCCCGTTCACCCCGTCGAATTTGACCGCTTGGCGTCGCGGGGCGTGGTGCTAGAGTTGGTTCGGCCGTTCGTGGAGCCGTCAAGGAGTTCAAACGATCCGAAGCCCTCTAGACCTGGACAAAACGCCATGCTGATGGCCAAGAGTTCCGCAATGGCGACGCGCCCGGCGACGGCGGACCTTCTCGATGCCTTGCGGCGCTGCGTGGCGCCGGTCGAGGAGGCCGCGTCCCTGCCGCCGGCCTGCTATCGCGACGAGGCGATCCTGAAAGCGGAGATCGAGACGATCTTCCGGCGCAAGTGGATCGCCATCGGTCGGGCCGACCGCTTCAAGGCGCCGGGCGACTACGAGACCCTGGATAACGGCGGCGTCCCGCTCATCGTGCTGCGCGACAAGGCGGGCGCCCTTCGGGCTTTCGCGAATTCCTGCCGTCATCGCGGCGCGCGCCTGCTCGAGGGCGAGGGCAACTGCCGCGCCATCAGGTGCCCCTTCCACAGCTGGACCTACAAGCTCGACGGCCGTCTGGCCGGCGCGCCCCAGATGGAAACGGCGCGGGACTTCGATAAGGCAGACTACGGCCTGATCCAATTCCGCACGGCCGAAGACTCCGGCTTCGCCTACCTTTGCCTGGACGACGAGGCCCCGGCGCTCGACCGGCAGCTGGGCGACTTCGCCCAGCGCCACGCGCCCTGGTCGCTCGACCGTCTGGTATCCGCCCGGCGGCGGGTTTTCGAGGTCGCCTGTAACTGGAAGGCTTTTCTGGAGGTCTTCAACGAGTACTACCACCTGCCCACTGTCCATCCCAATTCGATCAACGGCCTCTATGGCCGGCCCGATCCGGCGGATGTCACCGGCGGCGACTATGCCAGCCAGTTCGGCACCACGGCCGGCACCGGCGGGCTGCTCGAAGGCGAACAGGCTCACGCGCTGCCGGATATGCCGGGCTTGAGCGCCGAGGCCGCGGCCGGCGCGCGCTACACCTGGGTCTACCCGAACCTGACCTTCGCCGCGAACCGGGACGCGGTCTGGATCTACGAGGCCACGCCTCTGGGGCCCGAGCGCTGCCGGGTGGTGCAAACCATCTGCTTTCCGCCGGAAACCATCGCGCTGCCGGATTTCGAGCAGCGCGCCCGGCACTATTACCACCGGCTTGACGCCGCCGTGGCCGAGGACATCCCGGCGCTCGAGAACCAGCGCCGCGGCCTGGCCTCGCCCTTCGCCCGGCAGGGCCGCTTCGCCCCGCTCATGGAGCCGAGCGTGGCGTCCTTCGCCAAGTGGTACGCGGAGCAGCTTTTGGGCGGAGAGGTCGGGCCTTATACCAAATCTCGATGACAAAGACCTATTTCATGGCGGCGGATTTGCCCTGCGGGTAGGAGTGTTGCGCGGCGCGATGCCGAAGCATCGGGCAAGCAGCGCGACGCCTCCGCAGGGCAAATCCGCCCCACCGGAGGCCGCAGACTCCCGCTCGCTCGCCGCGTCGCGGGCCGCTTGTGGTGATCGGCACCACGGCGCGGCCCGCTCCTAACGAGCGAGTGGGAGTCTGCGGTGAAATAGGTCTTTGTCATCGAGACTTGGTATTAGTCCGTCTCCCGCAGCTCCTCGTAGGAGACCATGACGTGCTCCCGGAAGGCCGGCCTTGCGGCCAGGGCCTCGTAGTATCGCAGCAGATGGGGGTGGTCGCTGCGTTCGATGTCGATATCGAAGTAGCGGAACAGGCAGTGCCCGAACTGTATATCGGCCAGGGTCAATTGCTCGCCCACGAGAAAGGGCAGGTTCGAGAGCCGCGCCTCGGCGATGTCGAGGAACCTGTCCAGGGTCCGCAGCGCCTCGCCAATGGCCGCGGGATCCCGTTTCGACGGCGGCGTTCGGACCACGCGCCAGAACACCGGTCCGGTAAAGTTCAAGGCGATGTTGATCTTCGACCATTCCGCCCATCTATCCACATCGGCCCGGGCCAGCGGGTCCGCCGGCCAGAACTCGTCGGGGGCGTAGGCATTGGCGAGATAGCGCAGGATGGCGCCCGATTCCCAGAGGGGCGGATTGTCGCCGTCCCGCAGGCTGGGCACCGTGCCGTTCGGATTCATCGAATGATAGTCGGGCGTATCGACGACCCCGTAGCTCAAGCCGGCGTCGATGCGCTGGTGGGCCAGGCCCAGTTCGCCGATGCACCACATCACGGCCTGGACGTTGGACGAGGACCTGCGCCCCCAGACCTTAAGCATGGTCGTTCCTCCCTCGGAAGCCGGCAATCCGCTCCGATCGTGTTCGGGGGCATGTCGCTGCGGATGTGCCGCACGAGCGCCCGCTCAGCCGGCCGTCAGCGGACGACGAAAATGACACGGATAACCTCTGGTTGACATAGATCATTGAGATTCTATCGAATTGAGTGATCATGCGAGTTCCGTCTGGGAAATCCGGATCGACAGGATAAAGGCAATCGAACCCCAAGGTGGGAGACGAACCGATGGAAATTCATAGCAAAAGCTGGTCGAGTTCGGCCGCGCGATTTCTAGCTCTGTTTCTGGGTTGTGCCATTTTGCCTTGCATCGTCACCAACGCTTTCGGGTTTGATCCGATCGTTGTCGAGGGTGAGGCGCCAAGCATCCGCCTTGAAGTGATAGGCACCTACAGGACCGGAATCTTCGATGCCAGTGCCGCCGAAATCGCTGCGCACGACCCGGAGACACAGCGGCTCTTCGTGGTCAACGTTGCAAACCAGGCGATCGACGTCCTCGATATCCAGGAACCCAGCGATCCGGCCCAGCTCTTCGCCATCGACGTTTCCGGTTTTGGCTTCCCGACCAGCGTCGCCGTCCAGGAGCAATTGGTGGCGGTGGCCATAGGAAACGCGACGAACACCGATCCGGGCACGGTGGCGTTCTTTGACGTCGACGGCAACCACCTCAACGACGTCACCGTGGGCGCCGCCCCGGACATGGTCATCTTCACGCCCGGGGGAGGCAAAGTGCTGTCGGCCAATGGGGCGGAACCCAACGACGACTTGACCGCCGACCCGGAAGGTTCGATCAGCATCATCGATATCTCTCGCGGCGTGCACCGGGCAACCGTGACCAATGTCGGTTTCACGAAGTTCAATGATCAGAAGGACGAACTGCTCCGGTCCGGCGTAAGAATCATCGTTCCAGATGCCACGGTCGCCGAGGACCTCGAACCCGAATACATCGCCGTCTCGCACGACTCACGGACGGCCTGGGTCACTCTGGAGCCGAACAATGCTCTGGCAATCGTGGACATTAAACGAGGTGAGGTCACGGACCTGGTGCCACTGGGCTTCAAGGACCACAGCCTTCCGGGCAACGAACTGGACGCAAGCGACCGGGATGGCCCGAACAACGATGGCGCGATCAACATAAGAAACTGGCCGGTCCTCGGCATGTATCAGCCCGATGCCATCGCGGCTTTCAGGGCACATCGCCAAACTTTCCTGGTCACGGCCAACGAGGGTAAGGACATCAACCTCGACGCCTTCGAGGAAGAGGTAAAGGTCGAGGACGCGGTCCTGGATCCCGATACTTTTCCCGATGCAGCCGAGTTAAAGAAACAAAAGAACCTCGGGCGGCTCAGAGTCAGCCCGGTCAATGCGGATCCCGATGAGGATGGTGATTTCGATAAGCTCTTCGCTTTCGGCGGCCGCTCCTTCTCCATCTGGTCGGCCGAGGGGGCGCTGGTCTTTGACAGTGGGGCCGACTTCGAAAAGATCACGGCGCTCGCCGTGCCGGAGTTCTTTAACCCCCCGGATGCCGAGAATGTGTTTGATGATCGGAGCGACAGGAGAGGCCCCGAGCCGGAAGGTGTGACAACGGGCAGAGTCTCCGGCCACATCTATGCCTTCACGGTTCTCGAGCGCAATGGCGGCGTGATGGTCTACGACGTCTCGGACCCCTACGCGCCTCGTTTCGAGCAGTACATCAACAACCGCAACTTCGACGTCGATCCCGCAGAGGTGTGCCAGGTGGGCGTGCCGGAGACTCTGGAATGCGCGGCGGTCGGCGATTTGAAGCCAGAGGGTGTTCTGTTCATATCCTTACAGGATAGCCCGATCGATACCCCCTTGTTGGTCCTCGCCCACGAAGCGAGCGGCAGCACGACGCTTTACCGCATCCTCCGGACCGCGACGCAGGACGATGAAGACGATGACGACGACGACGAGCATGACGACGACGACGACGACGATGACGAGCATGACGACTAGGCCGGGATTTCCAGGATGACGCCATCCTTTCGTAGCATCGGAGCGAAACGCCCGCCATGCATCGGTCAGGGATGCCCCGGACGCCGGCTAATGTGTGTCCTCGTCGGCATTGCCTGATTTGAGATAGCTGAAACTGAACAAAGCGATCAACAGGATGCCCAGAATAGTCGTTGGTATAATACGCTGTAAGGGAAAGATGCCGGACGCGACCGCATAGACACCCGAGGCCATCAACCCGCCCACGACCGCAATGGTAGGCAGGAGAACGCCCTTCCGCTCCACGGGCTTGCGATCCGCCCAAACCAGGAGACCCGCCCAACAGAACATCACGGCGGCGGCCAGCCCCATGGGATATCTGAACTCGGTTTCGCCCATTCGAGCGGGTATCAGCGTCAGAACCCCGATCACCACATCGGCGACGGCACCGGCCCAGTAGCTTGCTCTCAGCCATGTCACCTGGTTCATCTCGTGACGCCTTCGTGGTGATGCCCACACCGCCATTGCCGCAGACTACCGCAAATCGGCCGTGGCGGCCTTGATGTTGGGCAAGAAGCTGGACGCCGCCTCGGGCGAGGACGTTCCGTCGCTCGAGAATTTGCGGCGCCGCCCAGTTCGAAAGAACCTCAACCCGCGCCGTGGAAGTGGTCGTAGATCTTCCCCGCCACGGCCTTGCTGATGCCCTCGACCGCCTGGGCCGAGCCGAAGTGGTGCAGCAGGGCCTTCTTGCGCTTGGCGCCGATGCCGGCGATCTCGTCCAGGGTCGAGCGCAGGCGTGACTTGCCGCGCCCGGCGCGGCGGTTGGCGATGACGAAGCGGTGGGCCTCGTCGCGCAGGCGCTGGAGGAAATAGAGTAAAGGATCGCGCGGCGGCAGGAGCAGGGGCGGACGGTTCGCCATGAAGATGCCCTCGCGCCCGGCGTTGCGGTCCGGGCCCTTGGCGATGGCGGCGGGCGCGATGTCCTCCAGGCCGAGTTCGGCCAGCACCTCGCCGGCAATCAAAGGCGTCAGCTCGCGGAGTCCCTGGCTTCCTCGAAGATGTTCGTCAGGACCTCGTCGACCATTTTCGCCGTCGGCCGGCGCGAGGCGGCCGGGTGGCGGGACTCGCCAAGGGCCAAGCGGGATCCGGTCCTGGGATCGTAGAAGGCAACGGTCAGCTCGGACATGTACATGGCGAGGTCCCAGCTCCATTTGTCCCGATACATAACGACGACTGCGGCGCCGCCGGGCGCGGCCGTCTTCGGACCCGTGATCGCCTGGTATCCCCTGGCGATGAGCCTGTTCTTGATCAGATCATTGACGCCGTGCTTGTCGGGCGCGGATTCGACCACGTAGTACGTCGTGAACTTGCCGATGTCCGGCCCGGGCCTGACCTCCGCGGTCTGCCTATTGCCCGTGCAGCCGGCGACCAGCGCGACGACAAGAAGGCCGAACAGCCATCTGGGCCAAGCGGCGGCGGGAGCCCTGGCCGAAAGGCCGGGCGACTGGAATTCCGGGGTTTCTGATCGAGGGGTCATGGCAAAGGTCCCGATTTGTGACAAATGCTCGAAGCTCGGATCTCGATTCATGGCCGTGACCATCGACGGCATCGCGCGCCGGCGTGTCGTGGCTTCGCCCTTGCGCCGGGTGCCGGCCAATCGCCGTCCTATGAATCCAGACCGGACTTCTTCACCCTAATGTCAGATTGTTGAGTTCTTCTAAAGATGATCGAGATCTATACCAGAGAATCTTGGTAATTATCTATGGTACCAGCCCCGATTATTGCGGCGCACCAGTCAAGGGGCTCAGACTCGTTTGATTTCGGCTGATGCGCCGGACGGGAAATTCAATCGATTTTGCTCCTTTGATTGCGTCATGGGTTAGCATAAATCTGCGCCCCCATCGAGCCAGGTGTCCGGCACGACTGTCGCCGGCCGGGCGCCGCCCGGCTCGAAAGAACCTCATCCCGCCCCATGAAAATGGTCGTAGATCTTCCGCGCCACCGCCCTGCTGATGCCCTCGACCGCTTCCAGGTCGGCCAGGCCGGCGCGGCCGACCGCCTGGGCCGAGCCGAAGTGGTGCAGCAGGGCCTTCTTGCGCTTGGCGCCGATGCCGGCGATCTCGTCAAGTGTGGAGCGC
>Ga0265309_10001076_pt1 | contig 11774 bp, 6 predicted proteins | sample Helome_FD_192492 | JGI IMG/M metagenome (GOLD analysis project Ga0265309, IMG submission 192492) | Marine sediment microbial communities from subtidal zone of North Sea - Hel_20160524 (Illumina Assembly) | ecosystem: Environmental > Aquatic > Marine > Subtidal zone > Sediment ...
AAGCAGGTGCAAGAAGGGCCTTAATGCTTCCTGTTGGTGGAGCCTTTCATTCTCCCTTGATGGAACCTGCGGGGGCTGAACTTGCTGAAGCTATTGAAGGTGTTACCTTTGATTCACCAATATGCCCTGTCTATCAAAATGTACCCACGACGGCCATTCTTGATCCCGAAGCCATCAAAGCTAACATGATCGCTCAATTGACCGCGCCGGTAAAATGGACACAAAGCGTGGAAAATATGCTAAAAGATGGGGCTCGAACGTTTATAGAAGTAGGCCCTGGGAAAGTCCTGCAAGGCTTGGTAAGAAAAATAGATAGTTCTGCCGAATTTGACGTGGCATTAACCTAATAATCAGAGTTTTATGCAGGTAAAACGCATTTTATCTTAATTATTGAGTTTTACACCTTTTTATTAGCTTATGGAACTGTTTTTTATTATCATTGATGTCCTGAAACCATCGGCTACCAACCTAGAATACACATGAAAAAATTCAACATAAAATGAATTTCATGTAGCCTATGACCTTTATGCACCAAACATACTTAGCTGTAAAAAACTACCAGGCCATCAGAAAAGCTTTATTCATATTGCTCCTGCTTGCGGTATCTTTCGAAGCGTCGGCACAGGTAACTGTACAATTTACTTCTGTTAATTATGGTGATACTGAAAGTAGTGGGGGAAATTCTCCTGCGATACGGGTATCTGGCGGAAGTGTCGGATTTTTTGAGAGTATTCAAATAACTGATCCGGGAACGGGCAGCGCAACACAAGGTCCCGATTACAATTTTTCACCTAATCCGACTACTTGGTTTATTCCATTCGGCGACTATGCAATACCTCAGACCTTTCTATTATCCACAATTACCACTTTTTCAATCAATGATGATACAACAGTTGAGTCGGATGAAACAATAAATCTTGACTTAAGCACTGTTAGCCCGGTAGTAACTATAGGTGGAATCAATACTACTACTTATACAATTCAAAATGATGATAGTGCAACACTGACCATTTCCAATCAGACGGTTGCTGAGGATGTGGGTGTAGGGCAGATGGTCTTTACAGTCACTTTGGATAATGCGGTTGACGGAGGCACTGACGTGGATTATACATTCGCTAACGGCAGTGCAACTAACGGCGACGATTATACAGGCACGCCGGACACCTTGAGTTTTAACGGGACAATGGGTGAGACAGAAACCATCATAGTACCGATCAATAATGATGCTATAGTTGAAGTAGACGAAACCTTTACTGTTGTATTAGGAGCACCGACAATTAGTGGCGTTAGTGTTATAGGATCACCTGCTACAGGAACTATAACCAATGATGATACAGCATCACTAACCATTACTAATCAGACGGTATCTGAGGATGTTGGAGGCGGACAGATGATCTTTACAGTGACTTTGGACAATGCTGTTGAAGGAGGTACCGATGTGAATTATACATTTTCCAACGGCAGTGCAACTAACGGTAATGATTATTCAGGCGCACCGGACACTCTAAGTTTTAACGGGACAATAGGTGAGACAGAAACCATCATAGTACCGATTAATAATGATGCTATAGTTGAAGGTGATGAAACCTTTACTGTTGTATTAGGAGCACCCACAATTAGTGGAGTCAGTGTTATCGGATCGCCGGCAACCGGAACGATCACGAATGATGACACTGCTACCTTGACCATTACCAATCAGACGGTTTCGGAGGATGTTGCAGGCGGGCAGATGGTCTTTACGGTGACACTGGACAACGCAGTTGAAGGAGGCACCGATGTGAATTATACATTTAACGACGGCAGTGCAACAAACGGCGATGATTATACGGGCACGCCTGGCACATTGAGTTTTAATGGGACGATAGGTGAGACTGAAACCATAATAGTACCTATCATTAATGACGATTTGGTTGAAGCAGATGAGACCTTTACTGTTTCATTAGGAGCGCCGACAAATAGTGCGGTTAGTGTAGTCGGTTCACCTGCCACGGGAACGATCACAAATGATGACAGTGCCACCCTGACCATTACAGACGAATCAGAACTTGAAAATATTGCCGGTAACACAATGACCTTTACGGTGACTTTAGACAACGATATTCCCGGTGGCACCCAGGTCCTATTTTCATTCACAGACGGTACAGCGACATTTGGAGATGATTATACAGGGTCGGCTAGCACACCACTTGTATTTGTGGGGAATGCAGGGGAAACAGCGACGATCCCGATCACGCTTATTGATGATACTGCTATCGAGATCGATGAGACCTTTTTTGTGCAATTGGGCACGCCAACGAATGGGGTTTTACTGGCTGGTGGTGGCACAGGAACAGGAACTATTCTAAATGATGATGAATGCGGAGGCGGAACCTCGGCCCCTGAATTGAATACAGATATTCCAACGACTTTTTGTGATGTAATAGCGGAAAGCCTCAATAATTTTGTCACAACTGCGCCACCCGAGGGGACAACACTTATTTGGAGTATCAATCCAGACCCTGAGGAAACTAGTGGGCATTTAACACCGGCACAGGTTAACAATCCTACCCCGGGAACCTATTATGGCTTTTTTTATGATTCGTTGAACGATTGTGCAAGCCCTACCCTGGAGATCACATTATCAATAAATAGCACACCTCAGATAACAAGTACTACCTCAGACACACGATGCGGAGAAGGGGAGGTAACCTTAACAGTAGATGGGTTTATACCGGACTCAGCAACATCTCCTAATTTTGCCTGGTATGCTTCCCAAACCAGTTCAGACGTCTTGTCGAGCCTGGCAACATTCACTCCTACTATTTCAGCTACTACTACTTTTTGGGTAGAAGCCACTGCCAATGGGTGTACTTCCGAAAGAGAAGGTGTTACAGCGACAGTTATACCACCTGTCTCAGCAGGTACACCTATGGACGGTTCATCCTGTAGTGTACAGGCCAATGGACCTACTACAATAGACCTTGACGATCAGTTGACCGGTGCTGATGCAGGTGAGTGGACGATCACAACAGATCCTTCCGGAAGTTTAACAATAAACCCGAATAATAATGTAGTAAACTTTGTAGGCCGGCCTGATGGAGTATATGTATTTACTTATACGACTACTGGTGCTGTTGCTCCTTGCGTTAACGAATCAGTTGAAGTATCAATATTTATTAATGATTGCGATGTAGATACCGATGGGGACGGCCTTTTTGATGGAGAAGAAGCAACACTGGGTACAAATCCACTTGAACAGGATTCTGATGGAGACGGAATTGATGATTTTACAGAAGTTGGCCCGGATATTAACAATCCGCTGGATGAAGATAGTGACGGAATCATAGATGCACTAGATTCTAATGTCTTGGATTCTGATAATGACGGTGTTAACGACCAACAAGATCCCGGAAATTTGAATCCATGTATACCTGATAATTTGAATGCCTTATGTGATTCAGATGGCGACGGCATTACAGACGGGGATGAAATCGCCAATGGTACTGATCCCTTTGATCCCTGTGATCCTAATTTAACGCCGGATTGTAACCCGGATCCTATAGATCTTCAAATAGAAAAAATCTCTGATGTACAGGAAGCAGCGATCGGGCAACTTTTGGTTTTTACGATCACAGCCACAAATCTATCGGATAACAGGATCCTGGAAACTTTGATCTTGGATATTTTACCCGATGGATTCTTATATGATTCTCATGTGGCAGATCTGGGCACGTATGATCCGGATACTGGAGAATGGGTCATAGACGAAATGCAGGAGTTTGAAGAGGCAACTTTGGATATTTTAGTCGAAGTTGTGGAAGGAACAGACTATACGAATACGGCAAGCCTGAGCAAGTCTTTTCCGGCAGATGGGAATGCGTCCAACAACTCATCAAGTGTGACTATCTCTTTGGATATACCGGAAGGGGTGGATCTTACTATCGAAAAGACAGCGGTTAGTTCCAGGCCCTTAGTAGGTGATGAAGTGACATTTACGATCAAAGTGACGAATGAATCCCTGGATGACACTGTGATTGATATCCGGGTTGAGGATATAGTTACCCTTGGATCGGATGATGGTTTCGTCTATCTAAGTCACCAGGCTTTAAAAGGAGATTATTCTCAAGAAACCGGACTATGGGATATTCCTGCCCTGGCTAAGAATGAAGAAGCTATTTTGGAGATCGTCGTACAAGTTCCGAATCCGGGAACCTATTCCAATATGGCACGTATCTTATCCTCGTCTCCAACTGATGGAGATCCTTCAAACAATGTATCTATTGCCGAAGTTCAGGTTAATGAGAGAACAACGGAGGATTGCGGTTTCTTTTTTAATCAATTCTCGCCGAATGGAGACGGTACGAATGACCGCTTGAGGATCAACTGCCTGGAACTTTACCCAAATAACTCAATTGAGATATTTAATCGCTATGGAAGTCTTGTTTTTGAGGCACAAAATATGATACCAGAAAGTACCTGGGATGGCACGCGAAATAGTAAAGAGGTTCCGGACGGAACATATTTCTATATCCTCAACCTGGGTGATGGATCTGAAATACAAAAAGGCTGGATACAGATTATCAGATGAGAATAAGACCATTTAACATATGGGATTGCCGGCTTAAATACCTGGTCTTTACAAGTGCTTTTCTGGCATTTATGATAAGTAGTGACCTTTATGGCCAAAGGGAACCGCAGTATACACAATACATGTATAATATTGGCAGTTTCAACCCTGCCTATATTGGTTCTGTGTCCAGAACGGATATCTCTTTATTGTATAGAAGTCAATGGATAGATATCCCCGGGGCACCAAGAACACTTCGGTTAGGCTTGAATGCCCCCCTGAAAAACAAAAAGCACGGTCTGGGTTTAAACATAGTAAGTGACGAAATAGGCCCTTCAACTCAGACATATGTAGATCTCGGGTATTCTTACCAGGTGAATTTATCGGATGACACCAAGTTAGCCTTTGGAATAGATGCCGGAGGATCTTTCCTCAATGTGGATTTTAGCAAAGGGACATTTGAAAATCCGGGTGAACCTATCCTCGAAACAGAGATCGTTAAAAATTTCTATGCTACCATTGGCGCAGGATTATTTATGTATGGAGACAGTTGGTATTTAGGTACTTCAGTTCCTAATTTCCTAACGGATGACCTTTACAATGCTGAGGTGGCAACCATAGTTGAGGACAAATTACAATTCAATTTCATCGGTGGCGTGGTCTTTGATCTTAACGAGAATTTAAAGTTTAAACCTGCATTTTTGGTTAATTTTATTTCCGGTGCTCCGGCTACTGTCAATGCATCTGCTAATTTTATGTTTAGTAATGCGTTTACTGCGGGGGTATCTTATAGGGCTAATAACGCAATTAGTGGATTGGCTGGATTTCATATCTCGAATACGGTGTTCATAGGTTATTCCTATGACTATGCGACCACTACGCTGGCTGATTATAGCAGCGGTTCACATGAGGTGATCCTTAAGTTTTATTTGGGTAGTCCTGATCCAGATTCAGGTTCATCCAGATCCAAGTCAAAAAAAGGGAAAGCAAAACAAATAGATACGCCTAGATTTTTTTAATTGGAGGCAATGAGAATATATAGGATTATTATAGGATTACTTTTATTCAGCAGCACATGCGTATGGGCTCAACAGCCCCTATCCAAAGCTGACAAGTTATTCTATGAATATTCATTTGAAGAGGCAATTGCCGAATATACCAAGGAAACGGCAAAAGGACCTCTTAACTTAACACAGATAAGAAATTTGGCTGAGTCTTATGAAAAGACGGGTAATCAGGATGAAGCCCTATTATTATACAAAGACTTATTCCAACGCGACTCATCCTTTCCTCCATTCTATGTAAATAAAATGCTGAATTTAGATGTCCTAAGGTCGAATTCTGAACAACAGGCAAAAGATTTTTTAGCTGCCCATCCGGAAACCTTCACAGAAGAAGTCAGAGAGAATGCCCACTTCAATTATGATATTCGAGATGATGATGAAGATCCGGACACTCAATTCAGAATATTTGAAATTCCTGCAAACTCGGCCCAACTGGATTTTGCACCAACATTTTTTGGGGATAATGTACTCTTCACAAGTAGTAGGAGCCAGGATTCCAAAGACACCTATTTTCCCACAGGAGAGTCGTACCTGGATATTTTTTTGGCTAAAGTACAGGCAGACGGATCCATCACCAATGCAGCACCCTATAATGTGATAGAAGAATCAAGATTCCATCAGGCAACTCCATTTTACTCATCAAGCCTGAACATGCTGTTCTATATTCGTTCAAATGAAAAAAATGGACGTTTAGCTTTTGATGACAATGGAAAAAACGCATTGGCATTAGGGGTTTCAGATTTTCAGGACAGGTTTACTTTCCTGATGCGTGATCTGAGTACATCATTCTATTACCCATTTTTTGATGAGCCTACGCAAAAGTTATTTTTCGCGGCAGAATTTGATGATAGCTATGGCGGAACAGACCTTTATTTTGTGTATACGAATAATGGACAAATTATGTCGGCTCCTGTCAATTTGGGCCCGAAGATCAATTCCCCGGCCAATGAAATATCCCCTTTTATATTTGAAAACAGCTTGTATTATTCATCCGACGTATTTTACGGATATGGAGGAATGGATATTTACAAGTCAGATATGGGTGACGATGACTTTTACAGCACCCCAATAAATCTGGGTCCAAGTATAAATTCTCCCAAGGATGAGTTTGCGTTTATTATTCGACATGAAGAAGAGGGTTTGATCGGGTATTTTTCTTCAAACAGGGAAGGTGGACTCGGCAAAGATGACCTTTATGGATTTCGGGTAAAGAAGAAACCGGGTCCCAAATCACTGATCTTAAAAGGGCAGGTAGTCAAGGCTAATACAGAATTTGGAATTTCCGATGTTACCCTAACCGTTAAAGATGAAACCGGGAAGGTTATTAAGGAGATCGTAACAAATGCTCAGGGTGATTATCAAATAGAAATCCCTTGGCAGGAAGGTATTTCTGTAAGTTGTACAAAACCTAAGTATTCTTTTTTTAACCGACGTTTTAGCGAAGAGGGACTTAAGGCTATAAAGGATAATAATGTCAATATTGAATTGATCTACCTCGATGATATTGTAGTGGAACGTGAGGACCAAACCGTCTTGCGTATTAAAAAGTTCTGGTTTGATAAAGGTCAGAGTATAATTATCCCGGAAATTGAAACTGAATTAAATAAGGTTGTTGAAGCCATTTCTCAATTCCCGAATCTGCAACTCCAAATTGAAGCTCACACAGATAGCAGGGGTAGTAACGCCGCTAATTTTAAGCTTTCTCAAAGTCGTGCAGATGCCATCAAAGGGTATTTGTTATCTAAAGGCGTCCCTGGTAATAATATTCTTTACAGTGTGGGCTACGGTGAAGATCGTATTTTAAATAGCTGTACCAATGGAGTCTATTGTGTGGATGTCCTACATAAGAGGAATGAACGACACCTTATCGTAGTTCTCAACTATGACTTGATTTACTAGCTGAAAATCATCCAGCAATAGTAGATAGCAAATCCGCCAAGGAAAAGTATGCCAAGATATGTAAGCCATTGCAATCCTTTTCCGGGCCTGTATTGACTGGGAAGGTCATGGCTCATAACATTTTTAAGGTTCATATAGCCTACTACCGGCGCTAGTACAAAAGAAACAAAAGTCGCCAGAGCTACCAATTGACCCATATTCGCGCTAAATACAGTGACGACAAGGTAATTGACGAGTGCTAAAAACAAGATCCCGATCACATAATATTTCTTCCCACTATAATCTTGTTCTTCAGGGGTTAGATGTTTCAAGATGTCTAAGCTGACACGTGCAATGGCATCATGTGCTGTCATACATGTGCTGAACATGGTAGCAAATGCAGAAACGGCAATGAAGATATAGGCCCAACTCCCTATATGGGTCGTGAACAATTGAACGACCTGGTCAGCAAAAAGGGTAGAATTAGAACTGAGCTCTGTGTTTGTCCCGTACAATGTAAACCATCCTATGATCAAAAAGAATACGGCTAACAAGGCCGTCAGAATATATCCCGAATTAAATTCTTGAAGAGCTTCTTTCAGGCTGGGCCTGGCGCCGAGTAACTTATATTTTTCAAGGCTCCACAAACTTATCCAGCTAGAGGCTTCCACGGCTGTAGGCATCCAGCCAATTAGACTAATAAGAAATAGGATCCCAACCTCATTTAAAATAGCGGGGGGTTCAAAATTTACCACGGCATCTACCGAACCTTTTTGGATCACTAGTATGGTGGTGACCAATAAGGCCACAAATAATATAGTTATCACAAATTTCAGGGAGGTCTCCAAAAACTTATAGCGGCCAAGGATGAGAATGGCACTTATAAAGACAAATAAGCCCAAGGCCGTATACCCAACAGATAGATTAGGAATGTCAAACAAGTTGATGAACAATCCTGCTGTGACGACATACAAAGCTGCGAGGATGGTAAATGTGGTAATAATCGTGATCAGTGTATAGATCCACAAATAACCTTTACCACGAAACTTATAGCCTTCAATCAAAGATCTGTTGGTGACATTGGTATATCGTATTCCAAATTCGAAGAATGGATATTTAAAGATATTCGCCAGAATAATAGGAATTATCATGATCCAGCCGTATTGTGCCCCGGCCTTGGTTGATAATACAAGATGGGAAGTGCCAATGGCCATACTGGCAAATAGAAGGCCCGGGCCAAGATTTCTTAGTAAGGCTTTAATACTTGACATTATTCAATGATCACTTTTTTACCCAGAAACTTGGGTTGCGTCTTCATCAAGATATCAACAAATACTTTTACTCTGGCAAAATATTCCCGTAAATGCACTTTTAATCCGTGATTTCCCTGAACATCTTTAGCGTTAAATCCTATGGCATGCAAGCCGTGTTTTTGGGCCAGGTAAATGGCGCGCTCATTATGAAATTCCTGGGAGATCACCGTAGCATTTGTCAGTCCAAAAACTTCCTTAGCCCGTACCATGGAATCCAGGGTCCGGAAGCCGGCAAGATCAAGGAAAATTTTCTCTTCGGGAATACCTCCTGCCATAAGATCTTTTTTCATCCTGTCCGGCTCGTTATAGTATATGGTACCATTATCCCCACTGACCAGTACAAATTTGATCTTTCCCGAATTAAAGAGATCGATCGTCGCCTTGATCCGGTTGGTGTAGAATGGATTCAAACCGCCTTCCACTAGGTGGCGGGCAGTGCCAAGAACAATCCCTACGTTATTATCGGGTAGATTATTAATATCATGATAGGTTTTTCCCCGTGAATTCTGTTCGATGATCAGATCGCAAACGAACAAGACTAGGAAAGGTAGAATAGCAAGTGTGATAAGAATGTTGCGTATTCTTTTTTTCATTGGTTTGTTTAAAACGAAGGTAATGAATGTTGCCTAATGAATAGGGACGATACTACTAAAATGCCCTAATACCAAGGTGTTCAAGGCTTAAAATTGAAAGCAGCCCATGATAACTCAAGGGCTGCTTTTGTGCAGGCATTAAACCATAAGGGAACTATCCGTTATTTGATAAAGGTGTAACTGGCCCCAACCATGATCATGGATGTCGTCATGTCATAAGACACCTCGCTGCCAGGAATAGCTCCGTAAGGTGGAAAATTCCCGATAAACTGAGGGTTCAGTAATTGACCCGTTGTGGCATCACCACTATTCCCATAGTGGAATACACCATCGATAGTAAATTTATCGCTGGCCTCATAACTCAATCCGAATTGAAAGGCATTTTTTATAATAGCTGTCGCTGGTACACTAAAAAATGACAGTTCCTCATTGATAGGGTTGGAACTATATGTATAGCCAAGACGTAGTGGTAGTTTGGAAATACCTTTATATTGTAGTCCAGCTGAGATGATAGATATGCCCTCCCAGCCAAATCCGACCACCGATGCGGTAGGACTCCATCCGGCTGCTTCAAATCCTTCTGTATTTTCATAATCCACAAAGCGGTAATCTACGGCGAGGTCAATATCTCCTGTTGAATACCCGAGTCCTAAGGACCATATAGAGGGGTAATCTAATTGGAAGTTATTTGTAGACGTACTACTGTCTAAGTATGTATTGTCAAATTCAAATTCCGCAAAAGATTGTGTTGTTTTATAAGCCGCGCCCGCTTTAAAGCCACTTCCAGAATCAAAATAGACCCCAATTTGTCCGCCAAAACCCAGGGCGGTTGTTTCTTCCGTTGATGGATAACCGGCTGCCGTTGGATTGGCAGTAGGGTTAGGCATTAATTCCAGGGATGAGTAGTCAAAATTGGGCTGTAATCCGATAGAAAATTGATCTGATAACTCATAGGCCCAGCTAAAGCTGATCTGTAGCAAATTATATTCAGATTGCACACGTCCAAAACCGCCCATACTCTGAGGGGCTGTGATGGGGTTAGACATGTTTTCAGGGAATGTTACTCCAAACCCGCTGATGCCAAAGGCTGATACCCCAAAGGTATGCTTGCTGGTTTCGTTCCCCCAGACATAAGCTATAGAAGGAAGAGGCGATACACCTTTGTCATCTTCTGTAGTACCGCTAAAGAAATTACCAGTGGGCATCCCCATGGAATCAAATTCGGGAACGGTAGAGCTCAATTCCGGAGATGAGAAGAAAAATCCAATATCGGCTTTAAGGATATTGTTATCAAATGTTGAGAGTGCAGCCGGGTTCCAATGAATAGCACCGGAAATATCCAGTGGCTGACCTGTTGCAGCCCCTCCCATTGACATGTTTACAGAACCAACCCCCTGCATGATATGACCAGCCTGGCCAAACAAGGCAGTTGTACCTAGTAAAACGAATGCATAAAAGATTAATTTTTTCATGATGATATAGTTTAGTAAGAGAAAAAAGTAGGGACAAACCTACGACATATTTCTACAAATTTTTGTTCCAATTCGCTATTAATTCTGGGTAAAAGTATTCGCGGAAAACCTACTTTTGTATGACGAAAGTCATAGATAGAAATGGGTATTGTTCTGAAAGTTTAAAACGCTGAAAAACAATTATATACCTATGTAACAAGGGTTGCATAACTGCGAAAAATATGGCACATAAAAGTATTTTTGTAGTAAATCTGTACCCTGATTTTCACGGCAAGGGGTCAGAGTGTTCAAAGCAAGATTTTATTCGCCACCTGGGCTCTGAAAAAAGCTTAACTCGGACAATTTTCTGATAGTATTATTGAAGCAATTTTTCAAGTAATACTTGCTTGATTAGGGAAGGAATTGGGCAACTCAAATATTTCAAGATCAAAATAAGGCAAAGCTGCCAACAAATGATCAAATATATCAGCCATGATATATTCGTAATTCTGCCAGCGCTTATTGTTGCGAACATATTTTCTAAATAGGCCGATATTGAAATCTATCTATTCTAAATTTTTCCTAATATCCTTTAGTAAATAAATGGTTTTAGCAGGAATTGTTTATTTTACAGAGCCCCTCGTTCAGCGTGCTGTCTTTCCGCCTCTTCCTGCTCACGAGACATATCTTCCAAAGTTCTGCCTTTGGTTTCTTTAACAAACGATTTGACAAAGAAATAAGCCACTAAGCCAAAGATTGCATACACTCCATAGGATACACCGAGTCCTAAATATGTCAGCATAATGGGGAAAGTCATGGTTATTGTAAAGTTGGATCCCCACTGGGCTATTCCACAAACAGCCAGCGCAGCTCCTCTATATTGATTTGGAAACATTTCTCCCAGCATAACCCACATTACCGGACCCCAT
>Ga0265309_10001077_pt1 | contig 11771 bp, 6 predicted proteins | sample Helome_FD_192492 | JGI IMG/M metagenome (GOLD analysis project Ga0265309, IMG submission 192492) | Marine sediment microbial communities from subtidal zone of North Sea - Hel_20160524 (Illumina Assembly) | ecosystem: Environmental > Aquatic > Marine > Subtidal zone > Sediment ...
CAAGACCGAACAATCAACGTCGGCGATCGATACTTTTAAATTAATGACTGCCGTGCTGGTGCTGCTTGCCGGTGTGGTCGGATTTTATTATTTCGAAGAAGAGTCGCAATTACTCCGTGTACTGGGCATGTTGGCAGTCGCGGTAATCGCGTTTCTGATCGCGGCGACGAGCGACGTGGGGCGACGCAGTCTCGGATTCTTCAAGGATGCCCGGGTTGAGGTGCGCAAGGTTGTCTGGCCGACGCGCCAGGAAACACTACAAACCACGATAGCGGTATTATTCATGGTTGTTCTGGTCGCAATTATGTTGTGGCTGTTTGATATGTTCCTGGGATGGGGCGTGAGTAAGCTGTTAGCCTAATGCAGAGTGAACTGATGACCGAAGAAAAGAAAGTCGAAGCGCCGCTAGTGGTCGAAGCCACCGCTACGGAAAAAGAAGTTAAAGCGCCGCTAGCCGAGGATCAGCTTGAAGCCGCTGCGGTGGCAGGCGAAGCCGAAGCAGCAGGTGTCGAAGACGCGGCCGCGGCAGTCGCTGAGGAAGCTGAAGTCGAAACATCGGCAGCGCAGGACAAACCTGACGCTGACGTGGTGGAAGATGAGGCGGAGACTAAAGATGCCACGCAGAATACGAATCAACGCTGGTACGTTGTGCATGCTTACTCGGGGTTTGAACCCTATGTAAAGAAGGTACTCGAAAGTCGTATCGCGACGTCCGAACACAAGGACAAGTTCGGCAGCATCATGGTACCGACCGAGGAAGTTGTCGAAATGCGCGAAGGCAACCGACGCAAGAGTGAACGTAAATTCTTTCCTGGCTATGTGCTGGTGCAGATGGAAATGGATAGCGATACCTGGCACATGGTCAAGCAGGTACCGAAAGTTCTGGGATTCATCGGTGGCACCAGCGATAAACCTGCTCCGATTACCGAGGCAGAAGCGGATGCGATTTTGAACCGGGTCGAGGAAGGGGTGGATAGACCGCGTCCGAAAGTATTGTTTGAAGTTGGCGAGGTGGTGCGCGTCAACGATGGTCCATTTAATGACTTCAATGGTGTGGTTGAGGAAGTCAACTATGAAAAGAGCAAGATGCTCGTTTCAGTGCAGATTTTTGGTCGTTCTACACCGGTCGAATTAGCTTTCGGGCAGGTCGAGAAGGGCTAGATCAAGTAGTTAAGGACTTTCGCCTAGGCGAAAGTATTTTTGAAAATAGAAGTGGTTTTAAAGCGTCGCGAGCGCCGCAGAGTCAAGGCGGAAGTTTGCGAAAAAGCGCAGTTTACACGCCAGTAAATGAGCATTTTTCGCAAACTTCCGACGCAGGATCTGCAAGCGCAGCAGCTTTAACCTCACGATGGGGAGGGTGGACCTGGATCCATCCGTTCGCACCCGGGAGATAGTATTGTGGCTAAAAAGATAGAGAATTACATCAAGTTGCAGGTGCCCGCGGGCGCTGCCAATCCGAGTCCACCGGTCGGACCCGCACTCGGCCAGCACGGCCTCAATATCATGGAATTCTGCAAGGCGTTCAATGCGCAGACCCAGGATGTCGAGAACGGCATGCCCTTACCGGTTGTGATCGCGGTTTATTCCGACAAGAGTTTCACCTTTGAAATCAAGACTCCCCCGGCGGCAGTATTGCTGAAAAAAGCGGCGGGTGTAGCCAAGGGCAGCGGCACTCCGAATACCGCCAAGATAGGAACTGTTACACGAGCTCAGCTCGAAGAAATCGCAACCACTAAAATGCAGGATTTAAATGCCAACGACATGGATGCGGCGGTGCGCATCATCGCTGGTAGCGCCCGCAGTATGGGCCTTGAAGTGGAGGGTGTATAAGATGTCAAAGCGCATGACTGAAATACTCAGTAAGATCGACAGGACCCGACAGTACTCGATTGATGAAGGCTTGAGTCTGCTGAAAGAATGTAGTCGGGTGAAATTCGATGAATCGGTTGATGCCTCGATAAATCTCGGTGTCGACCCGCGGAAATCTGATCAAAATGTACGTGGTTCAAGTGTATTACCCAATGGTACCGGTAAGCAGGTACGCGTTGCGGTTTTTACCCAGGGCGATAACGCTGACAAGGCCAAAGACGCCGGCGCAGATGTAATCGGCATGCAGGAGCTGGCAGATACGATGAAGGGTGGTGACTTGAATTACGACGTCGTCATTGCGAGCCCGGACGCTATGGGAATTGTTGGCCAACTGGGTCAGATTCTGGGTCCGCGCGGTTTGATGCCAAACCCCAAGGTTGGCACGGTTTCGCCTGATGTCGCGACCGCGGTAAAAAATGCCAAGGCCGGCCAGGTGCGTTACCGGACCGACAAAGGCGGTATTATTCACTGCACTATCGGTAAAACCAGTTTCGATGTCGGGCAATTGCGTGAAAACCTCGAGTTTTTGCTGGCTGACCTGAAAAAGGCCAAACCGGCCTCGTCCAAGGGTGTTTACCTGAAGAAAATTTCGATTTCTACGACGATGGGAACCGGAATATCGGTTGATCAGGCATCGTTGGAGCTTAAATGACATCGGCCTAAGCCGATGTAATCCCGGAAGTCGCGCAGCGACGATCCGGGATGACCGCCAGGGATGGCGCGGTCCGACGTATCGGAAATGCGAAAGGGCTGCCGGGAGCAGCCCTAGCCTTGTAAAGACGTGAAGATTCTTTGTAGCGAGGCAGCAGGAATTTAAAGATCCCCCGTTTAGGCGGGGATGACGTTTTGAGTAGTCATTTCCGCTGTGCGGAAATGACAGATAGCAGGATCTTTGAGGCGGCCTGCCAATGGTGGGCCACTCGTCAAAGACCGTGGGTGGCTGTCCCTGGACAGCCTTAATTTCCTGCGTAGACGACCTTCTGAGACAGGGTTACCTGGTTAAGAAGTCGTGATGGAATCGGTAGCGATATCGGACATGGATAGAGGCCTGGGTGTAAGCCCAGTTATTTAACTTAATCAGGAGAAGTCATATGCCTTTAACTCTCCAGCAAAAGCAGAACGTGGTTAGTGAAGTAGCCGAGGTTGCGGCACAGGCGCATTCTGTAATTGCCGCCGAGTACCAGGGCTTGACTGTTGGCGAGATGACCGCGTTGCGCGTCAAGGCTCGTGAGTCGAATGTCCAATTGCGCGTAGTCAAGAACAGTCTTGCCAAACGTGCCTTTGAAGGTACGGACTACGGTTGCATGAGTGAAGCGCTACAGGGTCAGATGGTTTACGCATTTTCGATGGAAGAGCCGGGCGGTGCCGCCAGGGTTCTGAAGGATTATTCGAAAGACAACGAGAAACTGGTCGTTAAGCTGATCGCCTTTGGCGGTGAGCTGCTGGATCCTTCGGAGATCAAACGACTGGCCTCGCTGCCAACCTACGATCAAGCTATCAGTATGCTGATGGCCGTGATGAAAGCACCGGTAGAGAAACTGGCCCGCACCATGAACGAGGTGCCAGGCAAGTTAACCCGAACCGTCGCTGCGATTCGCGACCAAAAGTAATAACATTTAATTTCTGTATCAGGAGAAAACCTAATGGCAGTTTCAAAAGACGAAATTTTGGACACTTTATCTAACATGACGGTTATGGAAGTCGTCGATTTAATCGCCGCAATGGAAGAGAAGTTTGGCGTTTCTGCGGCCGCGGCCGTGGCGGCAGCACCGGCTGCTGCAGCGGGTGACGCAGGCGGCGAAGCCGCTGAGGAAAAGGACGAGTTCGACGTGGTTCTGACCGCTTTTGGCGACAAGAAAGTTGGCGTTATCAAGGCTGTTCGCGCTATTACCGGGCTTGGTCTGAAGGAAGCCAAGGATATGGTAGAAGGTGCACCGACTACGGTTAAGGAGGCAGCAGCCAAAGCCGAAGCCGAGGAACTGAAAAAGCAGCTTGAAGAAGCTGGCGCAACTGTAGAGCTGAAGTAGTTCGCGGTTGTTGGTCACTCACCTGCATTTCTCGCCGCCCTCCGAGTTGTGGTTGGCGAAAACTTGCCGTGATGCGGACGTTTAGACGTGCGCAGAATAGATAAGCGGCGAGCTATGCAGGCGAGGTGTACCAGTACTTAAAAGCTCGGGCTGATGGCTGGAAAGCCATCGGCCCGCGCGTGCTTCCCATTGCGGATGTGCAATGTGGAAGGCAGATGAAAACATTAGTGGTGACTATAGATGGCATACTCTTTTACTGAGAAAAAACGTATTCGCAGGGATTTTGGCAAGCGGCCAGCGGTGATCGATGAACCTTACCTGCTCGCAATCCAAACCGATTCATACAAGCGTTTTCTGAACCCCGACGGGAAGCAGGAAGGCACTGGATTGCAACGCGCATTTGAATCGATTTTTCCGATTGTGAGTTTCAGCGGTAATGTCGAACTCGAGTACGTCAGCTACCGCATTAGCGACCCCGTGTTTGACGTCAAGGAATGTCAAATTCGTGGTCTGACCTATGCCGCACCACTGCGCGTGCTGGTACGCCTGGTGATTTACGACAAGGAAGCCTCGGCCAAGAATCGCTCGGTCAAGGATATCAAGGAACAGGAAGTTTACATGGGCGAAATGCCTTTAATGACCGAAAACGGTACCTTCGTTATCAATGGTACCGAGCGCGTCATCGTGTCCCAGTTGCATCGCTCGCCGGGCGTTTTCTTCGATCATGATCGGGGTAAGTCGCATTCTTCCGGTAAGCTGCTGTATTCGGCCCGGGTAATCCCCTACCGTGGTTCCTGGCTCGATTTTGAATTCGATCCCAAGGACTCACTGTTTGTGCGTATCGATCGCCGGCGCAAGTTGCCCGCGAGTATTCTGCTGCGTGCCCTCGGGTTTAATAACGTGCAAATGCTGGATACATTTTTTGACCATAACGTATTCAAGATTTCCAAGACCGGCATCAACATGGCGCTCGAGGCCGACTGGCTCAAAGGTGAAACCGCGACCTTCGATATCAAGGTCAAGAGCAAGGTGCTGGTGCAACAGGGCCGTCGTATTACCGCGCTGCATATCAAGCAACTGAAAGCATCCAAGATCAAATTGCTGGCAGTGCCCGATGAATATGTGGTCGGCAAGATTCTGGCGGAGAACCTGGTCGATGCAGAAACCGGCGAAATTTTCGCCAACGCCAACGATGAAGTGAGCGAAGAAATGCTCGCCATGATTCGCGAAAAGGGACTCAAGCAAATCAACACGATTTTCACCAATGAAGTCGATCGTGGCCCTTATATTTCGAATTCGCTGGCGCTGGATCCGACCACTAACGATCTCGAAGCCAAGGTTGAAATCTACCGCATGATGCGCCCCGGTGAACCACCAACGCGTGAATCTGCCGAAAACCTGTTTCAAAATCTGTTCTTTAACGATGAACGCTACGATCTGTCCGAAGTTGGGCGGATGAAATTCAATCGCCGCCTGAGTCGTGAAAGCATCGATGGCGCCGGTATTTTGTCGACCGAGGATATCGTCGATGTAATGAAGGTCCTGATCGATATTCGTAATGGCAACGGTAACGTCGATGATATCGATCATCTCGGTAATCGCCGTATTCGCAGTGTCGGTGAAATGGCTGAAAACGCTTTTCGTACCGGTATTGTGCGGGTCGAGCGCGCGGTGCGTGATCGTCTCGGACTGGTTGAATCGGAAGGTCTGATGCCACAGGATATTATCAACGCGAAACCGGTTGCTGCCGCGGTCAAGGAATTCTTTGGTTCAAGCCAGTTGTCACAATTCATGGACCAGAATAATCCACTTTCCGAAGTAACCCATAAGCGTCGCGTATCGGCGTTAGGGCCGGGCGGATTGACGCGTGAGCGCGCCGGTTTTGAAGTGCGTGACGTGCATCCGACGCATTATGGTCGTGTATGCCCGATCGAAACGCCTGAAGGACCGAACATCGGTCTGATCAATTCGCTTTCGGTTTACGCCCGCACCAACCATTACGGTTTCCTTGAGACCCCGTATCGTAAAGTCGTCAACGGCAAGGTCACCAGCGATGTCGAGTACCTGTCGGCGATCGAAGAAAGCCAGTATCAGATTGCGCAGGCGAATGTCACGCTGGACAAGAAAGGCGCAATGACCGATGAACTGATTCCCTGTCGTCATCAAAACGAGTCGATCCTGTCGACTTCCGACAAGATTGACTACATGGATGTTTCGCCGAAGCAAATCGTATCGGTTGCGGCTTCGTTGATTCCGTTTCTCGAGCACGACGACGCTAACCGCGCCCTGATGGGTTCAAACATGCAACGCCAGGCCGTGCCCTGTCTGCGTGCCGAAAAGCCACTGGTAGGCACCGGTATGGAGCGCGCGGTCGCGGTCGATTCCGGTACCACGGTCAAGGCTCTGCGTGGTGGTGTAGTCGATTCGGTCGACGCCAGTCGTGCCGTGGTCAGAGTCAACGACTCTGAAACCAGCGCCGGTGAGCCGGGTGTCGATATTTACAATTTCACCAAATACACGCGTTCCAACCAGAACACCTGTATCAACCAGAAGCCGTTGGTCAAACCCGGTGATAAAATTGAGCAGGGCGACGTGCTTGCCGATGGTGCCTCGACTGATCTGGGTGAACTGGCATTGGGGCAGAATATGCAGGTCGCATTCATGCCCTGGAATGGCTACAACTTTGAAGATTCGATTCTACTGTCCGAGCGTGTGGTCAAGGAAGATCGTTTCACCACCGTGCATATCGAAGAACTGAGCTGTCTCGCGCGCGATACCAAGCTGGGTGCCGAAGAAATTACCGCCGATATTCCGAATGTCAGTGAAGGCCTGCTGTCGAAGCTGGATGAATCGGGTGTAGTTTACGTTGGCGCCGAAGTCAAACCGGGAGATATTCTGGTGGGCAAGGTTACACCTAAGGGTGAAACCCAGTTGACCCCGGAAGAGAAGCTGCTGCGTGCGATCTTCGGTGAAAAGGCATCGGATGTAAAAGATACTTCGCTACGGATGAAGTCCGGCGTTACCGGTACCGTTATTGATGTGCGTGTGTTTACCCGCGATGGTGTCGAAAAGGATGCCCGTGCGCTGGACAATGAGCGTATCGAAATCGACTCATTGAAGAAAGACCTCGACGATCAGTTCCGTATTATCGAGGAAAATATCTATCAACGTGTCGGTCGCCTGATCACCGGTAAGAAAGCCAGTGGCGGTCCCGGTGGATTGAAGAAAAATGTCGTGATTAGCGCTGATTACCTCGAATCTATCGGCCGTGATCAATGGGGCAAGATACGCGTTATCGATGACAAGCTTGCCAAGCAGCTGGAATCGTTGAACGAACAACTCGAGTCGCAGCGCGGCGAATTTGACCGGCTTTTCGAAGAAAAGAAAAGAAAGGTTACCGCTGGCGATGACCTGAAACCAGGCGTTTTGAAAATGGTTAAGGTCTACGTCGCGGTCAAGCGTCGCATGCAACCGGGTGACAAGATGGCCGGGCGCCATGGTAACAAGGGCGTGGTATCGATGATTGTGCCCGAAGAGGACATGCCTTATCGTGAAGACGGTACTCCGGTTGACGTGGTATTGAATCCGCTTGGCGTGCCTTCACGCATGAACGTGGGCCAGATTCTGGAAGCTCACCTCGGTTGGGCTGCCGCCGGACTGGGTTTGAAGATCGGTGAAATGGTCGACGCTCAGCGTAAGGTCGAAGAGTTAAAAACCTTCCTGCGCAAGATTTACAACAGCAGCTCCGAGAAGTTGAACCTGAAGGATCTCACCGACGACGATGTCTGGCAGCTGTGCCGGAATTTGCGTAAGGGCGTACCGATGGCTACCCCGGTGTTCGATGGTGCCGAGGAAGAGGAAATCAAGAATATGCTGGCGCTCGCGGAGTTGCCTGAAACCGGTCAGACCACACTCATCGATGGTCGAACCGGCGAAGCTTTTGATCGTCCGATCACGGTTGGTTACATGTATATGCTGAAACTCAACCACCTGGTTGACGACAAGATGCATGCGCGTTCCACCGGCCCCTATAGCCTGGTTACCCAGCAGCCGCTGGGCGGCAAGGCGCAGTTTGGCGGACAGCGTTTTGGCGAGATGGAAGTCTGGGCGCTGGAGTCTTATGGCGCCGCATACACCCTACAGGAAATGTTGACGGTGAAATCGGACGACGTGAACGGCCGTAACAAGATGTACAAGAATATCGTCGATGGCGATTTCAGTATGGAGGCAGGAATGCCCGAGTCGTTTAACGTACTACTCAAGGAAATTCGTTCCTTGAGCCTGAACATTGAACTTGAGCAGGAAAAACTATGAGAGACTTACTTAATCTATTAAAGAAGCAGGGTGCGGCCGAAGATTTTGACCACATCCGGGTAGGTTTGGCGTCGCCCGATATGGTGCGATCCTGGTCATACGGCGAAGTCAAGAAGCCGGAAACGATTAATTATCGTACTTTCAAGCCGGAACGTGACGGCCTGTTTTGCGCCAAGGTTTTCGGACCGGTCAAGGATTTCGAATGCCTTTGCGGTAAGTACAAACGCCTCAAGCACCGCGGTGTAGTATGCGAAAAATGCGGTGTCGAAGTAACCCAGACCAAGGTACGCCGTGAACGCATGGGTCATATCGAACTGGCTTGCCCGATCGCACATATCTGGTTTCTGAAATCGCTGCCATCGCGTATCGGTTTGTTACTCGACATGACCTTGCGCGATATCGAGCGCGTGCTGTACTTCGAAGGCTTTGTCGTTATCGATCCCGGTATGACGACGCTGGAAAAGGGTCAGCTATTAACCGACGAGTCTTACCTCGAGGCAATCGAGGAATTCGGTGATGATTTCAATGCCAAAATGGGTGCGGAAGCGGTTTATGAATTGCTGCGCGACGTCGATCTGAATCGTGAAGCGCAGGATTTGCGCGACGAAATCGAAACTACCAAGTCAGAAACCAAGTTCAAGCGTTTGTCCAAGCGACTGAAGCTGGTCGAGGCTTTCATCGATTCGGGTAATCGTCCTGAATGGATGGTGATGACGGTATTGCCGGTACTGCCCCCCGATCTGCGTCCGCTGGTGCCGCTCGATGGTGGCCGTTTTGCGACCTCGGATCTTAACGATCTTTACCGTCGCGTAATCAATCGTAACAACCGACTCAAGCGTCTGCTCGAATTGAATGCGCCGGATATCATCGTACGTAACGAAAAGCGTATGTTGCAGGAATCGGTGGATGCTCTGCTCGATAATGGTCGTCGTGGTCGCGCCATCACCGGCACCAACAAGCGCCCGCTGAAATCCCTGTCGGACATGATCAAGGGCAAGCAGGGACGTTTCCGCCAAAACCTGCTCGGCAAGCGCGTCGATTACTCGGGGCGTTCAGTCATCGTAGTCGGGCCGACCCTGAAACTGCATCAATGTGGATTGCCGAAAAAGATGGCGCTGGAGCTGTTCAAGCCGTTTATCTTCAGCAAGCTGCAAATGCGTGGCCTGGCAACCACCATCAAGGCAGCCAAGAAACTGGTTGAACGTGAAGTAGCGGAAGTATGGGATATTCTCGAAGAAGTTATTCGTGAACACCCGATCATGCTCAACCGTGCACCGACCTTGCACCGCCTGGGTATTCAGGCCTTCGAGCCGATTCTGATTGAAGGCAAGGCGATTCAGTTACACCCGCTGGTATGCACCGCTTTCAACGCGGATTTTGACGGTGACCAGATGGCGGTACACGTACCCCTGTCTATCGAGGCGCAACTCGAAGTGCGTGCGCTGATGATGTCGTCCAACAACATACTGTCCCCGGCGAACGGCAAGCCGATTATCGTGCCGACCCAGGATATCATCCTCGGGCTTTACTACATGACGCGCGAAAAGATCAACGTCCAGGGCGAAGGCATGATATTTGCCGATGCCAAGGAAGTGCTGCGTGCCTACCACAACAAGGTGATTGAATTGCAGGCACTCATCAAGTGCCGGGTTTCTGAGTACCACCATGACGAGGAAGGCAACCGGATCGAAACCAGGACCCTGGTCGATACCACTGTAGGGCGGGCCATTCTGAGCGAGCTGCTTCCCGTCGGGCTGCCATTTTCGCTGATCAATCAGACGCTTGATAAAAAGGCGGTCTCCAAGCTGATCGATTCCTGCTACCGCGAAGTGGGACTCAAGGATACCGTTATTCTCGCGGATCAATTGATGTACACCGGCTACCACTATGCCACCAAATCGGGTATCTCGATCGGTGTCAACGATATGATCATACCGGTTGCCAAGGTTGATCTGATCAAGTCTGCCGAAGCGGAAATCAAGGATATCGAGAAGCAATGGGCTACCGGCCTGGTCACCTCGGGTGAGCGTTACAACAAGGTGGTCGATATCTGGTCACACGCCAACGACAAGGTGGCGCGTGCGATGATGAAAGAGATTGGCGAGGAAACCGTCGTTGATGCCAAGGGCAATGAGACTACACAACCTTCTTTCAATTCGATTTTCGTAATGGCGGACTCTGGAGCGCGGGGTTCTGCAGCGCAGATTCGCCAGCTCGCCGGCATGCGTGGTCTGATGGCCAAGCCGGACGGATCCATTATCGAAAACGCGATTACCGCGAACTTCCGTGAAGGCCTGGACGTACTGCAGTACTTCATCTCCACCCACGGTGCGCGTAAGGGTCTCGCCGATACCGCACTTAAAACCGCGAACTCCGGTTATCTTACCCGTCGCCTGGTCGATGTTTCACAGGACCTGGTAGTCAACATGGATGACTGTGGTACTTTGGAAGGTATCGAATTGCGTCCGATTATCGAAGGTGGCGATATCGTCGTCGATCTCGGTGAGCGAGTGCTGGGACGCGTGTTGCAGCAGGATCTGGAAGATGAAAAAGGTAATGTCCTGATTGCTAACGGAACCCTGCTTGAAGAACGTGAAGTCGAAATGATCAACGAGATTGGTGTTGATTTGCTCAAGGTTCGTTCGGCGGTAACCTGCGAAGCCCGCCACGGTCTTTGCGTACAATGTTACGGGCGTGAACTGGCGCGTGGTCACAAGGTAGGCAAAGGTGAAGCGGTTGGTGTTATCGCGGCGCAATCTATCGGTGAACCCGGTACCCAGCTCACCATGCGTACCTTCCACATCGGTGGTGCGGCGAGCAGTTCGGCGTCGGTTAACAGTATCGAAGTCAAAAATAGCGGTACCGTGCGCTTTCATAATGTCAAGGTCGTGCAGAACTCGAGCAAGCGCCTGATCGCGGTATCGCGTTCCGGTGAAATCGGGGTAGTGGATCAAGTCACCGGCCGTGAAAAGGAACGCTACAAAATTCCTTATGGCGCCGAGTTCGCGATCAAGGACGGAGCTACAGTCGCTGCCGGAACAACGCTTGCTACCTGGGATCCGCATATGCATCCGGTGGTAACCGAAGTTGCCGGTAAGGTCAAGTTCACCGATTTTGTCGAAGCAATCACGGTGCAGCATCGTGTCGATGACATGACCGGTTTGACCACCATTGAAGTTATGGATGATTCGATTCGTTCGAATGCAGGTAAGGAATTGCGCCCGACGGTGGAACTGGTTGATACCAAGGGTCAGGTTCTGTGTTACGCGGGAACCAATATTCCGGTGCATTACATGCTGCCGGGTGGCGCCTTTGTCAACGTCGAAGACGGCGCCAAGATCAAGGTTGGCGATGTACTCGCGAAGATTCCGCAGGAATCATCGAAAAACCGTGATATCACCGGTGGTTTGCCACGGGTTGCCGACCTGTTTGAAGCGCGTAAGCCGAAAGAGCCGGCCATTTTAGGCGAAATGACCGGTACGGTTTCATTCGGTAAAGAGACCAAGGGCAAGAAACGCCTGGTCATTACCGATGCCGAAGGCGAATCGATCGAAACCCTGA
>Ga0265309_10001080_pt1 | contig 11746 bp, 10 predicted proteins | sample Helome_FD_192492 | JGI IMG/M metagenome (GOLD analysis project Ga0265309, IMG submission 192492) | Marine sediment microbial communities from subtidal zone of North Sea - Hel_20160524 (Illumina Assembly) | ecosystem: Environmental > Aquatic > Marine > Subtidal zone > Sediment ...
CTGCGTTCATCGTGTGTGCGAGATATCGGTTGCTGTGGCGGAGTGGCAGGCAGGGCACTTGCGCCCTGCCTGTCGACCCCGTTGTGCCGTTCGGTGCGGGATAACGCTTTAGTCCCGAACCACCGTGTCAGTTACAGCTGACTGCGCGGATCGGTGCATAGCCCTTGTTTTGCAGAATGCACTGGCCCTCGTCGCTCTTGATCCAGTCGAGATAGGTCTTGATGGCACCCTTTGGCTCGCCGTTAGTGTACATGAACAGTGGCCGGGCAATCGGGTAAGTGCGGTCGCTGGCGGTCGCCACGCTCGGCACGATGCAATCTTTAGCGGTTTCCTTGCCCACGCAGACCGTGGCGAGATGATCCGTGGCGTAGGCCAGGCCGCTGTAACCGATCGCGCAGGGGGTTTTTTCAACCAGGTCGACCACGTCCTTGGAGCCATGCATATCCAGTGTGCCCTGGCGGTACTTGCCCTTTTTGCCGAGGATGGCTTTCTTGAAATAGGCATAGGTGCCGGAGTTGTTCTGGCGGCTGACGACTACGATTGCATCCTTGCAGCCAGGCACCTTGATGCCCATGTCCGACCATTTTTTGACCTTGGGATTACGGCCATAAATATCCTTCAGCTGTTCGATGGACATCGATGTGGCCGGGTTGTTCTTGTGGATGAAGACCGCGAGTGCGTCGTAACCGACCACGTGCTCGATCGGATTCTGACCGTTTTTCTCGGCCAGTTTCTTTTCCTTCTCCTTCATGCTGCGGCTGGCGTTGGCGATGTCCACGGTGCCGTTGATCATGGCCGCAATGCCGGTGCCGGAGCCGCCGCCGGATACCGCAACGGCGATATCGGGATTGATTTTCGGATAGGTCTCGGCCCATGCCTGGGCGACATTGACCAGCGTGTCGGAACCCTTGTTCTGTATCGTGGTGCGTGCGGGAGCGTTGACGCTGGCGATCAGCGAGGACGCCAGCACAGAGGTGGTCAGAATTAACTTGATGTTCATATTCCTGCTACTCCTGGTCGTGTCAGATGTTTCGTTGCAGGGGGCAGCGATATTGTTCAGTGGCGCGCGTGCGCTATTGAAAGCCTCCCCGTCTGGCGACCAAGTATATTGCTCAATTGTTACCGTTTTATTACAACTGGAAAAAAATCAACAAAACGCTGGAATCTGAATACCGGGACCCGCAGACACAGTGAATCTACCGGCGCCCGGGGTGATCCCGGGAATCACTGCGGTGGACGCCGGGGCCTGTTTCAAGGGTTAGCGTGGCATGGCTTGCTTGCGAAAGGCCTTGTCTGTCGTCCTGTGGACCACAGCTGTTCGCGGCGGGTGTCCGGTCTGTATGGCGTTTATTTCCTGCCTTTTTTACCCTTCTTGCCCTTCTTGCCCTTCTTGCCCTTCTTGCCCTTCTTGCCCTTTTTGTTCTTTTTACCCTTTTTGTCCTTCTTGCCGCGCTTGTCTTTCTTGCCCTTTTTCTTCTTGCCGGCCTGTTTGGCTTGTTTGCCCTTCACGTCTTTTTCGCCGCTATCGGAATGGAGCAGTTCTGCCGCGGCGGCTATCACCTTGCCGGCGCGCGCCTCACTGAAGCCGGGCACGGTGGCCAGTTTTTCAACGGTGGTGCCCGCCAGTTTTCGCAGTGTCCGGTAACCGTGCTCGGCCAGTGACTCCTCAGCCGCAGGGCCGATACCCTGAATATCAATAATTGTCGCTTTCACGTGTGTGCCCCCTGATAATTATTACTTTTGTATCAATCCAATAAACCTCAATTCTGATGATCGTGACTTGATCTAAATCAGTTGCAGGCAGATTAGCCGGCAGGACGGCAGGTCAGCGTGCCTGAATCAGGGCGAGTAGGAAGCGAGCCGTTTCTTGATATCACGCCACAGGGACGTGTAGCTGCGGGCGGACAGGCTGGACGGCGCAAATTCGACCACCGGTGCCCGGTGCACGCCCATCAGTTCAACCTCGCTGTTATACGGGATGCGCGTGTCGAGAAAATCCTCCAGCATGCCGGATGGCTGGTCGACGATGGAACGGTGCAGCTGCTTGCGGCGGTCGACCATGGTAAAGAATGGCAGCAGCTTGATCATGTCGAGTTTATTTTTTTTGAAGAACTGCACGATCTGCTGATAGGTCCGCAGCGACAGGGTGGTCGGGATGGTCGGGATAAGCAGGGCGTCTGACGCCGTAAACACGTTTTCCGAAGTCAGGGAGATGCTGGGCGGGCAATCGAGGAACACATAGTAGTACTCGTTGCGGAACGGCCTGAGCAGCCTGTTCAGATGCCGTTCGGGCTTTTTCCCGTGATCAAAAATCAGATCCATGTTGCGGTACGAGAAATCTGCCGGCAGCAGGTCGAGCCATTCGTAGTCGGTGCCGCGGATATAGTCATCCAGGTCGCGTTTGCCCTGCAGTAATTTCTTCCCGCCGCCCTTGATGACGGGCTTGATGCGAAAGTAGTAGCTGGCTGCCCCCTGGGGATCGAGGTCCCAGATCAGGGTGGGGGCGCCTTCCTGTGCGGCCAGCCAGGCCAGGTTGACCGCGGTGGCGGTCTTGCCGACGCCACCCTTGATGTTGTATGTCGCGATGACCTTCATTTCAGGAGTCCTCTGACCGTGCCGGCGTGGCAAACAGGGCGCGGAAGCGGGCCTGGTTTTCAGGCAGCGAAAACGCGGCGAAGCGCTCGGAGAATTCCTGCCGTGCCTGCTGCTGGCGCCGTTCCAGTCCCTCGATCAGCATACCCATGGCCAGCAGGGTCCCGGCCGGGGCCATGTCTTCCTCGACCATCTGCTCGCTGAAGCGCTTGAGTGTATGCACCTGTACTTCATAATCCTGGAAATCGCCCAGGTTGTTCTGCAGTTTCTTGAGCACACCGATCAGTCGCTTGATCTTGCCGCTCGGGAACAGGCTCTGGAAGAATTCCATCAGGTAGCGCAGTTTCTTGGCGGTCTTGCGCAGTTCGTGCAGTGCCTCCGCAGGCGTGTCCGCCTCGATGGCGCGGCCTTCCTTCAGGATGCGCCGGTAAACGCGCCAGATGCGCTTGCAGGCAATCTCGTACACTGGCCGGCGCGCATTCGGCAGGGTCGAACGCTCCTTGACCGGTGTCTCGAGAAAGATGCGCCAGCTGCTGACCAGGCGTCGGTAACGGGCGGTATCCAGGGCCCTGACCAGCGCCTTGTGCTCGATCTGCCAGTGCCGGTGCAGGAAATCCCGCAGCGTTTCGATGTCGGTCTGCATCGAGGCCGGCAGGCTGTTGCGGTAGTCATCGAAATTCAGCAGATAGACATCCAGGTCGCGGGTATTGCCGGTTATCTGGCCCAGCCAGGCGAATTCCCGCTTGTAGCGATTGAGGACCGGCAACGGCAGCACGCCCTTGATCTGGCCGAGTGCGGAACGGGTGCGGCGCACCGCGACCCTGAAGTCGTGCAGGAACTCGGTGTCGGTGCCCGTGCGCGTACCCGCCTCGTTTGCCAGCATGACATCGAGCAGGCAATGCAGGATGATCCGGGTCGCCTGGTCGGCGCGCATGTTCGGGTCGAGGTGCAGGTTCAGTTTTGATGAATAGTCACCGGGCGTGATGCCGGCCATGGACAGGGCCGTCAGCATGGGGTCCTGCCGGTCGGGTTCCAGCTGCAGCGCTTCCAGCTGTTGGGTGATCTGGGTGGCCGGCTTGTGATAACCCCTGACCGGGAGCAGGGCAACCCGGCCTGCCAGGGGGCGCGCCCTGGCGCCCTTGCGGGGTTGCAGGCTGCCTTCCTCGATCTGCACACGCGCGACGGTTTTATCTTCCCTGTTCAGCAGGCGCAGGTTGCGTACCCGGACCCTGACTCTTGCCAGGGGCAGCAACTCGCGCATTTCCAGCACAGGCGCCAGTTCATCACGCAGGCGTCCCGGTGGCAGGTCATGGGTAAAGGCCGGGCAGCGGTCGAGCCGCTCGCGCGCCAGCGGCTTGCCGCTGTCCAGTGTCCGTAACAACAGGACATGCTGCCTGCCATCCGGGTGGCCTTCCAGTACGGTGTTATTGCCGTACAGGCGCCAGTCGAACGTGTCATAGTAGATGCGCTGTTCCTGCCGGGCAGGTTCAACACTAAGTGAAAGCTGTTTGCACAGCTCGGTCTCGACCGTGTTCGCATCGAGGTGTTCGGGAATTAGGTAGTCAATCCGCATTGTGACGGTGTCTGTTTTCTTGTTATCAGCGATCAGTCTTGATTCGGAGATTCCAGTGGATGGTGAAAACCTCTATAATTAACACATGGATGTTGTTATACCGGCTTGCGGGCTGTCAGGGAAGCAGACATGGAACGAAGTATATACAACAACACTGGTGAGGCATTGATACAGGTCAAAATGAACGGCAGGGACGGCGGGTTCTGCATTTATACGCAGGGCCTGCAACACCTATGAAGGCGCCTGGTGTATACCGCACGTCGGGGGCTGACGGCATCGCCATTCGGGGTGGCGTAATGCAGGGGCCGCTCGCATGACGGAGATTGCCGGACTGGTGGTGCTACTGTTCCTGTCGGGGGTGTTTTCCGGGTCGGAGACGGCGCTGATAGCCCTGTCCATGGCCCGGGTCGACGCCCTGGTCAAGGAGGGTCGCAACGGGGCGCATGCCCTGTATCGGCTCAAATCGGACCCGTCACGCATGCTCACCACCATCCTGATCGGCAATAACCTGGTCAATATCGCGGCCTCGGCAATGGCAACCGTCATGGCCACACGCTGGTTCGGCAGCGCCGGTCCGGGCATTGCCGTGGGCGTGCTCACGATGGTGATACTGATTTTCGGCGAGATTACACCCAAGAGCCTGGCGACGCGCTACTCGGAACGGATATCACTGTTCATCGCCATGCCGATGCTGGGATTCATGCGCCTGATGTTTCCGTTTGTGTGGCTGTTCGGACATCTCACCACCTGGGTATACAGTATGACGGGCGGGCGCGGGGATCCCACCGTGACCGAATCCGAGGTCATCAGCATGCTGAGTTATGCCGAGAAGGAGGGGAGTATCGAGCGCGCTGAACGCAAGATAATCGAGCGCGTGTTTGCCTTCAATGATCTCAAGGTCCGGGATGCCATGACCCCGCATGGCAGGATTTTCGCGCTGGATGGCAACCTGACGGTGGGCGAGGCGCTGGCCAGGGTTACCGCTGCGACGTTCTCGCGTATCCCGCTCTACGGCAAGCATCCCGATGACCTGAAAAAGGTCCTGTTCCTGCGTGATCTGCTGGAAGCCGTCGCTGCCGGAAATCTTGACACGCCCCTGAATGATATTGGCCATGAGATGATGTATGTGCCACAGCAGCAGACCATTGCCGAGTTGTTCCAGCAAATGCGCAAGACCAGCCGGCAACTTGCCAGCGTGGTGGACGAATACGGCACGGTCCGCGGCATCGTGACCATGGAAGATCTCATGGAGGAACTGGTGGGCGAGATCTATGACGAAACGGACCTCGCGCCGCAGGAAATCACCCGGATTTCCGAACATGAAATCAGCGTCGATGGCGATACGGAGCTGCGTGTGATCGAGGAGTTCTTCCACATGGATCTGCCGGGCAAGCCAACCGATACGGTCAGCTTCTGGGTGCTGTCGGAAATCGAATACATACCGAAGGAACAGGAAGTCTTCACCCTCGACGGTCTTGAAGTCACGATCGTGAAGGCGTCCAGCAAGACCATCGAGCGGATTGTTATCCGCAGGCCTGTCGCTGACGCTGACTAGGTCAGCGACAACAGGGCCGAGAGCAGCAATTCGTTATCATAATAAGGCGCACTCTGCTTGCTGACGAGGCGGGTATCGATGACCTCGATAGCCAGGTCCTGCAGGGCCGGGCCGGGCAGGGGTGGTGTGTAATTGCCGCGTTTGCTGTCGATGAGAACAAAATCAAGCAGCTTGCCTTGCTTGCCATTACCGGCCTTCAGGTAATCAAGCAGCGTCAGTACAGAATCTTCCACGGTCATACCGATCTGCTCCGGGTCACGACCGAGATTGGGGATGTAGATTTTCGGGCAATCTGCGCTGGCAATTGCCGGGCCAACACCCTGTGGCAGGAGATTTGCGACCAGGCTGGTATAGAAACTGCCGGGTGGATAGCAGATCAGTTCCGCCTGTTCTATCAACCTGCGATTCTTCTTGCGCATTTCAGCGGTAGCGGGGACGTACGTGTCCGGATCTGCCGACAAAAACAGCTCGCTGACGGGCGATACCAGGGGTGCAGTCTCCTTGCCGGTCAGGCGGTGTTGTCCGGTAATGCAGCTGCCATCAGCCAGCCGTGCCGCCAGATGCAGATTATTGTTGACCACGGCACGTACCGTGCCGAGTACATTGACCAGCTTCGAGAACAGGAAAATAATCGGGTCCAGGTGCTTGTGGTTGTTCAGGTAACCACCGGCAAGTATCAGGTTGCCGGTACTGGCACTGCGGAGATCGAAATCATCCGGCATGGCTTCACGAAAATAGCCGAGCTGGTTGCGGATCAGCCTGCGCATGGGATTGGGGATTGCCGCGACCAGCGCTTCCTTGCCCCTGATCATGCCTTCCAGTCGGGCAAGCAGATCGCGATCTTTTCCTGTTGACGGGAAGCGATAGACAAACAGCTTGTACACCTCCGGATTTCCGGTGATATTCTCGTCGGCCAGGGCGGTCAGGCGGCTGCGGAGGTCGCCGATCGATGGCATGTCGAATGCCTTGCGGAGCTTTGCCGAGCTGCCGCCGGAATCGAACGGCGTTACCAGGTGTATGGAGTTGTGCGTATAGCGCTTCAGCCTGCGGCTAAGGCCGGTCAGTGCGGTGCCGCCGCTGAAAAACAGCATGCGCGGGCCGAGTTCGGGTGATTTCAGGTACCGACCGATTTTTACCGGATCCGGCAGCCTTGCCGTGCGGGTGATGCGTACCGGCTTGTTTACAGCCACTTTTTGACTCCTGCCTTATCTTTAAATGTTGTTGTTGCGCCTGTTAGCGTGTATGGCCATTGATGTCCGGATGTGCAGCCTTCGTCGTATTCCTTTACACTAAACACTGTGTGTTTGCCAGTAAAATAAACAGGTTTCATGGATCCGCTGACACCGCCAATACGCAATGCAGCCCGTGCACTCATCGTGCGGGACAACAACATCCTGTTGTTGCGCAAAGAGGGTTATGCGGAGGGTGAGCGTTATGCCTTGCCGGGCGGCGGGCAGGACCTCGGCGAAACCCTGGAGCAGGCATTGATCCGTGAGTGCCAGGAAGAAATCGGCACCCGCGTACAGATCCGTGACCTCGTGCATGTGGCTGATACGTTCAAGCCACGTGATACCTCGCCTGCAAGCACCCGGCACCTGGTCGAGTTTCTGTTCGAGTGCAGCATTCCGGGCGACTATGCGCCGGGCAACGGTCATCACCCGGACAAACACCAGGTTGCGGTGGTCTGGGTCAAACTGGTTGAACTGGCCGGCATGCCGCTGTATCCCCGGTCACTGGCCGCCTTCCTCCCCGGGTTTCTTGACAGACCAGGCCCGACTTACCTGGGGAGCATTGACTGGTAATGCGGATCCCGAAGAATATTCGTGACAACCTGCGCTTCCTGATTGCCGAGGTCGGCTCGCAGGTTGCAACTCTGCGGGAGTGCTTCAAGGCGGCGTCGCTTGCGGATGCACAACGTATCCTCGAGCGCAGCGGCTATGCCTATAATCTGATGCTGCGTATACACGAGGCTTGCCAGAATCGTACTGCCAGGTCCGGGCGGCCGGTATCCGACATCAATACGGCACGCGCCATCGAGTCCATTGCAACCGAGCTGGAACGTATCAGCGGATTGTGCCGCGCCTGTGTGAAGCAACTGGAGCAGCTGGAGAGTCGCCGCTGGCCGGGGGCGGAAACCTACCGGTTCATGTTGAAAAAAACAGCCAGGGCAATCGACCGGATAGAGCCGGCAGTGAAGAGTAATGATACCCGGCTCGCCATGAAAATCGGCCAGATCAAACCCGAGCTGGACAAGGCGTATAACCGGCTGATGAAGAAATACACGGCCGGTCTGAAGAAAAGCAAACATACCGAGGACCTGGTGACGGGGCTGCTCATGGCGCATGATGTCGACCAGATGGGTGACGCATTGCTGGATATCAGTGAGGCCATCATTTCCGCCAACCTCGGGCAGCCTATGAATATCGAGCGCTACCACTCCCTGCGCGCATCGATCGGGCAGCTGGACCAGGTTGACGACCCGTCGGCACTGGTGGTCGAGCCACTGGCCGAAACACGCTCCGGCAGCGGGATATCCGGTATTGGCCTGCCGAACAGGCAGGCGGGCGACTATGTTGCGATCTACAAGGACGGCAAGAAGCACAAGCTGCGGGAAGAGCGCAAAGGGCTGAAGAGCTGGCAGGAAAAATTCCCGGGGCTTGCGCCCCGCGTTCTTTCCTACCGCAAGCGCGGCCAGTCAGCCTCGCTGTTGATCGAGCACCTGGCCGGGTTGACCTTCGAGCAGGTGCTGTTGCATGAATCACCCGCCTTGCTGAAAGAATCCCTGGCGCAGCTGAACGCAACCATGGCCAGGGTATGGCAGGAAACCCGCTCCGGGAAACCGGTTGCAGCCGGTTTCATGCGCCAGCTGTCCAGGCGCCTGGAGGAGGTGTACATGATCCATCCGGAGTTTCGCCAGCGTGACGGCGACATCTGCGGCCAGCCGGTGCCGTCATTTGGCGCATTGCTGAAAAAGGCACACGCCAGGGAGTCGCAAATCAGTCCGCCGTTCTCTGTTTATATACATGGCGATTTCAACGTCGATAATATTATCTATGATCCGGTCGGCAAGAAGATCAGTTTCATCGATCTGCACCGTTCGCGCTACATGGACTATGTGCAGGATGTCTCGGTCTTTATGGTGTCCAATTATCGCCTGCAGATATTCGATGCGCCGATGCGTCGGCGGATACTGGAGCTTACCCACGATTTCTACCGCTTTGCCTCGACGTTTGCACGCAAGTCCGGTGACCGCACGTTCGAACTGCGGCTGGCGCTGGGGCTGGCGCGCTCGTTTGCCACGTCGACCCGCTTTATCCTGGATAAATCACTGGCGAGCGCCATGTTTCTGCGCTCGCGTTACCTGATCGAGCAGGTGCTGGCTACGAAATCCGCCAACCAGAAGTCGTTCCGGGTGCCCGTCAGGGAGATCTTCATTGGCTGATTACCGCATAGGTGTGGTCGGTATACCCGGCAAATGGTCCACCGAGGTGCTGGCCGATGCCGTCGAGGCGGCAACCGGTTACCGGCTGGTCATCGATATGGACAGTGTTAGTCTCGACCTGGAGCGGCGGCGGCTGCTGTTCGGCGATGCGGACCTGTGCCGGCTGGATGCGCTGATCGTCAAGAAGATCAGCGCCCGCTACAGTCCCAACACCCTGGACCGGCTGGAGTTGCTGCGGGTGGCCGAAGAGGCGGGGGTGAGGGTGTTCAGCCGTGCGGAGAACATGTTGCGCCTGATTGACCGCCTCAGCTGTACCGTGACACTGCGCAACGCCGGCATACCCATGCCGGCCACCCGGGTTACGGAAAATATCCCGGCGGCGGTCAGTGCCGTACAGGCGTTCGGCAGTGCCGTATTCAAGCCGCTGTATTCCACCAAGGCGCGCGGCATGTGCGTGATCGATGCCGGCGACGATGTGGCACAGATCGAACACGCGGTACGTTCCTTTCATGCGGACAACCCGATGATGTACATACAGCAGAAGATCGACCTGCCGGGACGCGATCTGGGCATGGTGTTTTTGGGCGGCGAATATCTCGGCAGCTATGCCCGGGTATCGAGCGACGATGCCTGGAACACGACGATCCACAGTGGCGGTCGCTATGCATCACATGAGCCGGACGACAGTGTGATCGATCTTGCACGGCGTGCCCAGGCACCGTTCGGCATGGATTTCACCACGGTGGATGTGGCCGAAACCCGTGACGGCCCGATCGTCTTCGAGGTGTCCGCGTTCGGCGGTTTTCGTGGCGCGAAAGAGGGAATCGGTATCGATGCCGCGCAGTTATATACACAGTACGTGCTGAATGAACTGACGGCTTGAGGCCGTGACGGAACAGCTATGAATGACTCACTGGAATCTGTTGCAAACAATCTGCAGGGCGGGGAAGAACTGTGCGCCGATGAACTCTGCCTGGCGCCGGGTGGTTGCACGCTGCGGCTGCGTTCCAATTCGGCCGAACTGATTGCCCTGCTTGCCGATTATTTTTCCCATGTCGCCGTTGCTGCGACGCTGCCGGAGATCGACATCATTGCCATCGAACGTGATGCGCCTGAAACAGGGCTGGCGTTTGTCGACTGGAAGCGCGAACCGGGCAAGACCGGACGCAAGGACAGTTATGCGGATCTGCCCGGCGGTCGTGCCGTACGCAAGGTCCGCACCGGTATGGTGTTCCTGCAAAGCGAGCGTCACCGGATTGCCGCCGGTCCCTGTATCCAGTATGCAAACCAGGTCATCAACTACATCAATTCCCAGTACATGAACTGGCTGCAGCACCGCGGATGGCTGATATGTCACGCGGCCGGACTGGTTTACCAGGGCCGGGGTCTGGGTATCGCCGGCTTCTCCGGAGGGGGCAAATCAACCCTTATGCTGCAACTGCTCGCCGACGATGCGGTGTCCTACCTGACCAATGACCGCCTGTTTATTCGCGCCGGCCCGGACGGTGTCGAGGCGCGCGGCATTCCAAAGTTGCCACGCGTCAATCCCGGGACCATCGTGCATAATCCGAGACTGCACGGCCTGATCCCTGCCCGGCAGCGGGAGGCCCTGCTGAACATGCCGGCGCAGCAACTGTGGGAGCTGGAAGACAAGTATGACGTCTACGTCGATCGTGTTTACGGTGACGGGCGCATCGTCCAGGAGGCGGCACTGACAGCTATTCTGATACTCAACTGGCAGCGCGATGCCGACGCCGAACTGACGGTCAAGGCAGTCGATCCGGCGCAGCGGCCTGATTTACTGGCCGCGCTGATGAAATCACCGGGGCCGTTTTACCAGTATCCGGACGGGCGCTTTCAGAGGGATACGGATGACTTTGACGAGCGCGCTTATGTGGATACATTGCGGCAGGTTGTCGTCTACGAGGCATGCGGGCGTATTGACTTTACTGGCATGGCCCGCCGTTGTATAGAAGAGATACTGACAGGATAATACAATCGCGGGTGATTACCATGACACATGAACTGCTGATTCTACGTCACGGCAAATCCGACTGGGATGCCGGAACCGATGATTACCACCGTCCACTCAAGGACCGGGGCAAGCGTGGCGCGCAACGCATGGGTGTCTGGTTGCTGCAGCAGCAATTGCTGCCCGACCTGATTGTCAGTTCGCCGGCCGAACGTGCGCTGGTCACTGCCCAGAAGCTGTGCAAGGCTGCGGGGATGGGGGATGCGGGCATACAGCGTGACGAGCGTGTCTACGGGGCAACAGCCGGGGACCTGCTCGAGGTGCTGGCCTGCACCCCGGAGAGCGTCCAGCGCCTGATGCTGGTCGGGCATAATCCGGGCCTCGAGGACCTGATCATCCTGCTGGCAGGTGCAGCCGTTGCAATGCCTGATGACGGCAAACTGCTGCCGACGGCAACGCTGGCCCGACTGTCAGTGATGAATGCCTGGAAGGATCTGGCGCCGGGTTGTGCCTTGCTTGAATCCATTACCCGGCCGGCTAATCTGCCGAAGAAATTCCCCTTCCCGGGGCCAGGCGGCAATGAGCAGCGCGACCGGCCGGCCTATTACTACA
>Ga0265309_10001082_pt1 | contig 11737 bp, 7 predicted proteins | sample Helome_FD_192492 | JGI IMG/M metagenome (GOLD analysis project Ga0265309, IMG submission 192492) | Marine sediment microbial communities from subtidal zone of North Sea - Hel_20160524 (Illumina Assembly) | ecosystem: Environmental > Aquatic > Marine > Subtidal zone > Sediment ...
CCTGGAAACGCGGTGTGTATGCGCCGGACCTTGCCGCGGCGGTCGACGAAAATCGTCGTGGGAAACGCAATTACGTCAGTCAGCATGGGCAATTTTTCAGCGCGGGCCTCGGGACTCGAGTCGCCAACGTACAGTATCGGGTGTTCGATCGCGTAACGGTCGCGATACGCGAGCAGCTGCGGTTTCGCGGCTGCAAAATCTTCCTCGTACTCAAACATCAGGTACAAGGCTTCCAGTCCCTGTTCTCGGCGTGATTCCAGGAACGGCACCAGGAACCGGGCTTCGTCATGGCAGGTGGGGCACCAGGAGCCGCCGAGTATCACCAGGACGACCTTGCCGTCGAAGCGCCCGCCGGGCAGCGTTACAGGTTCGCCGTCGAGGTCAGTGAACGTAAAGCTGACTTCGTCGTAGCCGTCCTTCAGGTAGGTCAGCGTGGTGGGGTCTTCAAGCTGAAAATCGGGGTTACGCCGCGCCGACCATTCCGCCTGCTTGTAGGTCACGGAATCGAAACTGCCACGCAGCGCCCCATCGGCATCGAGTTCGGCGAGCCACAGCTGCGTGCCGTTGCCGTCGAAGGTGGACAGGTACAGCGAATGACCCCGCGCTTCGCCATACAGGTAACGGTAGTCGCCCACCTGGGTCCACACGGTGCCGCCGACATAGGGACCGTCCTGGGTGAATAGCGCAATCGCCGGCTGGCGAAAGTCAAAATCCGGTACGTAAATCTCGACCTGCCAGCGGCCGCTGAAATCCGCGTACTCGGCAGCCGGTTCGGGGAAGAAGCGCCAGGTGTCGCCGCGGGTGGCCTGGAACGGCAACCGGGTGACGTTGCTACGGCGCTTCAGCCGAATTTCCCCGGTCATCTGCTCGCCGTCGATCTGGGCGCTTAGCCCGGCGGCGTAGGACGGAAAGTTTAGCTCCAGGTTGCCACTGTCATCCGTCAGCACCTGTTCTACGGACATTCGTTCGGGGCCGTTCAGGTAAAAGGCCTGCAGGCCGTCGGGACCGGCAACGAGTTCAAAATTAAACGGCAGGGTACGCCCGAAGTGTTCCACTTCTGCGCGCCACGGGCCCGTGGCGACGGCTGCGCGTGGCGAAGCAGTTGCTGGGAGTTCAGCCGGCGGTTCGCAACCGGCGATCAGCACCGGCAGCAAAATCCAGATCCACTTTCCCATGCCCCGATTCTACACGCGCGTCCAGTTGCGCGTTGTACTCGGCCAGCCAGCCTGGGAACTGCTCTGCCGGCATGGGTCGGGCGATCAGGAAACCCTGGGCGCGTTCGCAGCCGTGGGCAGCCAGCCAGCGCATCGTGGCGCGATTCTCGACACCCTCCGCCAGCACGTCCAGGCCGAGATTGTGAGCGAGTTCGATGGCCGCGCGAACGATGGCCACGTCGGCCCGGTTAGCCGGCAGATCCATCACGAAGGCGCGATCGATCTTTACCTCGTCCACCGGCAAATTCCTGATCTGGACCAGCGACGAGTAGCCGGTGCCGAAATCGTCGATGGCGATCTTTGTGCCGAGATCACGCAGGCAGTCCAGCACGCGCCGCGCATCCTCCAGGTCTTTCACCAAAGCCTGTTCGGTGATTTCCAGCACCAGTTTGCGGGCCGAAAGATCGTGGTCTCGCAACAACTCGGCGACCGCGCAGGGGAGGTCAGCGTTCTGCAGGTCGCGCCCCGACAGGTTTACGGATACGTTCAGGTTCAGCCCCTCTTCCTGCCAGAGGCGGCACTCGCGGATCGACGCGGTCAGCGCCCAGCGCGAGATCATGGAGATGTTGCCCGACTGTTCGGCCAGCGGAATGAACTCGTTTGGCGGCAGGAACCCGAGGGTCGGGTGATCCCAGCGCACCAGGGCCTCGGCGCCGCAGATGCTGCCGTCGGCCAGGTTGACCTTCGGTTGCATGAACAGCTTCAGCTCATCTTGCCGCACCGCTCGCCGCAGGTCGCCCAGGAGCGTGACGTGTCGCACGTGCAGGTCTTCGCGGCCATCCTCGTATACGCGGATGTTTGCATCGGCCGCCTTCGCATCGTTTTTTGCCACCGTGGCGCGCAGCAGCAGTTTTTCCGCATCGGCACCGTGGCGTGGAAAACAGCTGATTCCGACGCTGGCGTCCAGGCTCACGTTCAGGTCACGCACCGACAGACCGACGCTGAGCAGGCGCAACAACTCCTCCGCACAGTCCTGTGCACCGTCGTCATCGACGCTCGGCAGAACGGCCAGGAAAGCGTCGACTTCCAGGCGTGCGAGGATGAATCGCGAGTCCAGGCTCGCCCGCAGCCGCTCGGCCGCCTGGGCCAGCAGCGCGTCGCTGATGTCGTGGCCAAGGGATGAACTGATGTCGGCAAAGCTGTTCAGGTCCACGACCATCACGCTGACCGGCTCGCCGGTCCCGTTGGCGCTGGCGACCGCGCCTGTCAGCAGCTCCAGGCCAAGGAATCTGTTCGGCAGGCCAGTGAGTTCGTCGAATTGCGCCTGGTAAGTGATGCGCTCCTCGCGTTCGGCGATACCTTCCTGCATCGCGTTAAAGCTCACGGCCAGCTCGCCCAGTTCGTCCTCGCTTTTGACGTTCACCGGCGTCGAGTAATCACCTTCGCGGATGCGCCGCGCGGCACGAACCAGTTGCTGCATCGGGTCGCCAATGCGCCGGGCCAGCATGGCCGCGCCAAGCAGGGCCAGCAACGCTGCCAGGGCGCCGACGGCCAGCGCGTGCCGGCGCAGCCTGCGGTACGAGGCCGTGGTATCCCGCACGGATTCCTGCAGCAGGATCGTAATGGCCGCAGACCTGGGAATGAATTCCCGCTGCACCGCCTTGAACTGGTTGCCGAGCAGATCAACGTGGAAGATGCCGCTGCCGCTGAACCGGCCCGCCGCAACTCCCTGCATCAGGGGCTTGAGGGACTGGGGCTTGAGCGTTGAGCCTAGTGCCACTGTGCCGCCCGGTTCTGAGCGATACACCGTGGCGTATAGCCCCGTCAGGGACTGGATTGTCTGGGTCAGTTTGTCGTCAATGGCGTAACCGACCGACAGCCAGCCCACCGGCAGCGGCGCGCGCACCGGCACGGTGACCATTTCGAAGCTGCGTCCGTTGGCGTCCAGGGAGGAGCGCGACAGCCCCTGCTCGGTGGCCCGGCTGACCACGCCCGGGAAGCTCAGGCGCGGCGGGTCCAGCGGCTCGCTGGCGGCAATCAGCCTGCCTTCCAGGTTCAGCAGCACCGCCAGGTCACCAGCGGCGGCGTCGCTCCGTTCGGCAAGGAGTTCAGGCAGGGTAGCCAGGTCGGCATCAGCGACCGCCGCAGTAAATTTGTCGTCCAGGCTCGCCAGCAACACGGTCTGGCGAATTTGCTGGGCGCGGTTAGCCATCAGCTTGTCGAAGACTCCGCCCCGGGCGGCCAGGGACTGCTCGATGCGCGCATCGCTATCCCGGACTGCCCAGAACAGCACCGGCGCCACGGTCATCGTCACCGTGAAGGCCACCATCACGGCGGCGAGGATCTGGATTTTGGTGCGGATCTTGCGCATGCAGGGGCGGGCCGGGGCCGGCGCTCAAAAAGCCGATCAGACCAGCCACTCTATAGACTGAGCCCGCCAGACTATGTGCAATGGGTCACGGACCTGCTGCGGCACGGCGCGGCGGGTAGCTCCGCATTATGTAATGCGCCCCGCAAGCTGCGGAAAACCGCGATGGCCCGGCTTGGACCGCGCCGCCACCATAGGCCCCACACAGCCGGTGGAAACCACGTGACCAAACTGTCGACCATGAAACCTTTCGCGGCCGGGGACATTTTCCTTGGCTGCACCTATCTCTGCGATCCGGATGACGATCACGCCGGAGACGGGCGGATTCTCCAGTTCAGCCGCGACCTGGTCCCGAAGGGCACGCTGTACACGGAGGGCACGACCCACCTGGTCGTCAACCTGCGCTTTGCGCCCGACGGCACGCTGTGGGCCTTCGACCCGTTCGCCCACGCGGTGGTGAGGGCAGGGCCGGACGGTGCGCAGTTGCCCGCAGGGGACTTCGGTGACCGGGGCTGGGGCAGCATAGCCTTCGCCGGCGATGGCTCCTTCCTGCTCTGCGAATACCTGTGTGGCGACCAGCCCTACCAGGGCGGCGCGATGCGCTGCCTGCCCGGCACCGATGTCGTGGGCTATGGCCGCCTCGCACGCTTCGCTGCCGATGGGCAGAAGATCGGTGAATTCGACACTGACCTGTCGCCGTCGCGAACAGGTTTTCACGGCGTGACGCACTGTGCGATGCATCCCGATGGCCGCACGCTGGCGTACATGACAGATCTGGGCGCCCGCGTGATGCGTTTCGACATACAGCTGGGGCAGCAGCTACCGGATCTCTTCGTGGTGCCGGAAAATGAGCTGGCCCAACGACTGTGGACTACCGGTGTCGATTACCTGCGCGATGGCACGCTGCTGCTGCTGAGGGGCAGCCGCATCGACTTTGTCGACGGCGCTGGCAACGACACGCGGCAGATCCAGCTCGATGACTACGGCTATGCAATGATCACCGTGGCGCCGGGCGACACCCATGTGTTGGTGACGAATATTTTCACCGGGGTGATGTCACGTGTGGATCTTGCCAGGGGCACGATTACCGGGCAGATCGACACGGGCATGGCCAAGCCGTGCCGCAGCCTCGCGGGCGTGGCCGAATACCAGGGCTGACTGACCGCCTGTAGCCCGCGCCGACTGGTCGATTGGCCGCGCCGCACTGGCTGTGGACAATGCGCGCATGAATGCCGTGAGTCACCTGCTGGAGCGCCTGGCACTGGACCGGTCGCGATCGTTGCTGGTCGCGTTAATCGTGCTGTGCGCGGGCATCGGCCTGTTTGCCCTGCAGACCCGCCTCGACGCGTCGGGCGACTCGCTGCTGCTGCAGCAGGACCCCGACCTGCGCTACTACCGTGACATCCGGGCCCGTTACGGCTCCGACGATTACCTCGTCGTGGCCTACAGTCCGGCGGCCGACTTGTTCGCCGACGCGTCTTTGGGCCGGCTTGGCCGCATGCGCGACGAGCTGGCCGGGGTGGCGGCCGTAGAGAGCGTGACGACGATCCTGGATGTGCCGCTGGTGGCAAGTCCGCCGCAGCCGCTCGAAGATCTGCAAAAACGCGTGCCGACCCTGCTCAGCGCAGGCACCGACCGCGCGCTCGCCCGCGAGGAGCTGACGAACGGCGCCCTGTACCGGGACCTGCTGTTGAGCCGCGATGGCCGGACCACTTCGTTGCTGCTGACTCTGCGGCGAGATGCCGGCTACGAAGCTTTGCTGGCCGAACGCGACAACTTGCGCGAGCGGAGACTCACGGCGGAGCTGGACGACGCGCAGCGCGCATCCCTGGCCGACCTCGACGCCGAGATCCGGGCCAGGCGTGACCAGGTGGTGGCAGCACAGAGCGCGGGCATCGACGAAATTCGTGCGCTGCTCGATGGCTACCGAGTCGACGGGCAACTGCTGCTCGGTGGCGTGCCGATGATCGTTGCCGATATGCTGGATTTTATCGTCAGCGACATTTTGGTCTTCGGCACCGGCATCCTGCTGTTCCTGGTCGTGCTGCTGGCGACCATCTTCGTGCGCCCGCGGTGGGTGCTCGTCTCGATGCTCGCCTGCCTGCTGTCTGCGGCCCTGGTGTCCGGTTTGCTCGGCATCCTGGACTGGCCAATTACCGTGGTCTCCGCCAACTACGTGGCGCTGCTGCTGATCTTTTCCCTGTCCCTGACCGTGCACCTGATCGTTCGCTACCAGGAGCTGCACCGGGAAACGCCCGACGCCGACCAGCGTTCACTGCTGTCGCAGACGCTGCGCGACAAGTTCACGCCCTGCCTGTTCACGGCGCTGACGACCATGGTGGCCTTCGCATCGCTGACCGTCAGCGGTATCCGGCCGGTCATCGATTTTGGCTGGATGATGGTCATCGGCATGGGCGTGATCATGGTTGTCGCTTTTGCGCTGTTTCCGGCCTTCCTGATGCAGTTCCAGCCCGGTGCCCCGCTGCCGCGGCGCCGGATTACCGCAGCGATCACGAGTTTCTTTGCCCGGCTGATCGCCCGGCGGCCCCGCGCGACCCTGGTGGGCTATGGCCTGATCGCGGTGGTTGGCATCGCCGGGCTAACCCGCGTGCAGGTGGAGAATCGCTTCATTGACAACTTCAAGGACACGACGGAGATCTACCGCGGCCTGGTAGCTATCGATCGTGAACTGGGCGGCACGATGCCGCTGGACGTGATCCTGGATGCGGACCCGGACTTCTATGCGGCCCCGGCTGCCGTCATGGACGCCTCAGCAGTGGCGGAATTCGCTGCCGATGAAGGCCTCGACGACGACTTCAGCGATGAGTTCGACGATGACCTGGAAGACGAATTCGAGGACGAGTTCGGCGATGAGTTCGACGATGACCTGGAAGATGAATTCGAGGACGAGTTCGGCGCGGAACTCGGGGGCGAAGGCATCGATCTGGGGTCCACCAGCTACTGGTACAACACCTTCAGGCTCGGCCAGGTCGAAGCTGTTCACGATTACCTGGACAGCCTGCCGGAGACCGGGAAAGTGCTGTCGATGGCCACCACGCTGGATGTCTTCGCGGCGACGAACGATGGCAAGCCCCTCGACACGTTTTTCCTGTCGGTGCTCTATAAACGGGCGCCGCCGCTGGTCAAAAGCACGCTGTTCGACCCGTACCTGTCAGCAGACGGCAACCAGGTGCGTCTGTCAGTGCGTATCCTCGAATCCGACCCGGAGCTGCGCCGCGCCGCGCTGCTGGAACGGATCCAGGCCCACCTGGTCGACGAGCTGGGCCTGAAGCCCGAGCAGGTGCACCTAACCGGCCTGCTGGTGCTCTACAACAACGTGCTGCAGAGCCTGTACCGGTCGCAGATCCTGACCCTGGGCTTCGTTTTCCTGGCGATCCTCGGGATGTTCATTCTGCTGTTCCGGTCTCTGAAGATCGCGCTGATCGGGCTGACACCCAATCTGCTGGCCGCCGCTACCGTGCTTGGCTTGATGGGTCTCGCCGGCATTCCCCTCGACATTATGACTATCACCATCGCCGCCATCACCGTCGGTATTGGCGTGGACGACTCCATCCACTACCTGCATCGTTTCATCGCCGAGTATCGCGAGCACGGCGACTACAATTTAAGCATGCAGCGTTCCCACGCAGGCATCGGTTCGGCGATGTACTACACGTCTATCGTGATCGCCGCGGGCTTCTCCATACTGGTGCTGTCGAACTTCATCCCGACGATCTATTTCGGGCTGCTGACGGGCTTCGCGATGCTGTTTGCGATGGTGGCAAACCTGACGCTGCTGCCGCTGTTGTTGACCTGGCTGAAACCGCTGGGCAGCGGCAGACAGGAAGACCTCGTGTCAGACGCGGGCGTGACGTAGGCGCAATGCGGGAATGCGGTCGTCGCCGGCGGGCTGGTACACCACCCCGAATTCACCGACGGCATCTTCGTAGTCGCCCAGCGGATCGTCGCCGCTGACTTCAAAGGCGTCGAAGCCCACCCGGTGCATGTACAACAGCTGATCGAACAGCACGTCGCCCACCGCGCGCAGCTCGCCGGTGTAGGCGTAGCGGTCTCGCAGCAGACGCGCGTAAGAGTAGGCGCGGCCGTCGCGAAAGCTCGGGAACTCCAGCGCTACGAGGTCGAGATGCTCGAGATCGGCGGCGATGGCTTCCGGATGCTGTTCGCTGGTCAGGCGCACACCCACCGGCGCAGGGTGGGCGACGAGCTCGTCGCGCCATTGCTGCCATTGTTCAAGACTGACGAGCACCGGGTCCTGTGAGGGAAGGGCGCCTGTGTCCCCCAGCTCAATGTACGGGTCAGCCGCCAGCGCGGCGTTCCTGATCAGGGCCATCAGGCGACCCGCCGCACTGGCTCTTCGCCGTAGACCGCCGTCTTGAACGGCTCGATGCCCACGCGCCGGTAGGTTGCCAGGAAGGGTTCTGAGTCACTGTCCCGCAACGCGAGGTACTGGTCGACGATGGATTCTATGGCGCCCGGCACCTCGGCCTGCGGCAGCGCCGGACCCAGCCGGTCGCCGAGTGTCGCATTCTGGTCCGATGATCCTCCCAGCGTGATCTGGAAGAATTCCTGGCCCTTCTTGTCGACGCCCAGGATGCCGATATTGCCCACGTGATGATGGCCGCAGGCATTCATGCAGCCGGAAATATTGACAGACAGGGCGCCGATCTCCTGCAGCTTGTCCACCGCGGTGAAGTGCCGGCTGATGTCCTGGGCCACCGGGATCGAGCGGGCGTTCGCCAGCGCGCAATAGTCCAGCCCCGGGCACGCGATCATGTCGGTCAGCAGACCAATATTCGGCGTCGCCAGTTCCAGGCGCACCAGTTCCCGGAAAAGTTCCTTCAGGTCGGCCTGGCGCACGTCGGTCAGCACCAGGTTCTGGCGGTGCGTCACGCGGAGCTCACCCAGGCTGTACAGGTCGGCCAGTGTGGCCACCGCGTCCATCTTGTCCGCCGACAGGTCGCCCGGTTCCCGCCCGGGCGCCTTCAGCGACAGGCTAACAATGGCGTAACCGGCCGCCTTGTGCTCGCTGACGTTGCTCTTCAGCCAGGCGCCGAATGCCGGATCGACCGCGGCCTGTGTGTCGAGCTCGGCGTCAATGTCACGCAGGGAAGCCCAGGCCGGCGGCTGGAAGTATTCGGCAATGCGCGCCTGCTCGGCTTCCGGCACGGTCAGGCCCTGGCCGCGAATCGCCTGCCACTCGGCGTCGACCATCTCGCGGAACTTGTCGATGCCAAGGGCATTGACCAGGATCTTGATGCGCGCTTTGTAGATATTGTCCCGCCGGCCGTGCATGTTGTATACGCGCAGGATGGCCTCGATGTAGGCAAGGATTTCTTCCGGTTCGATCCAGTCGCGAATGGTCTTGCCGATTACCGGCGTGCGGCCCTGGCCGCCGCCCACCAGCACTTCGAAGCCGGGACGTCCCCGGGCGTCGTGGTGCATACGCAGGCCGATATCATGGACGCCAACGGCCGCACGGTCGTTCGGCGCGCCGGTTACCGCGATCTTGAACTTGCGCGGCAGGTAGGCGAACTCGGGGTTCAGGATGGAGTACTGCCGGATCAACTCGCACCACACGCGCGGGTCTTCAATCTCATCCCGCGCACGGCCGGCGAAAGGGTCGGCCGTAATGTTGCGCACGCAGTTGCCGGAAGACTGCATCGCGTTCATTTCCACCTGCGCCAGTTCCGCCAGGATATCCGGCGTCTCCTCGAGACTGATCCAGTTGTACTGGATGTTCTGGCGTGTGGTGAAGTGGCCGTAACCGCGGTCGTAGCGCCGCGCGATATCGGCCAGCTTGCGCAGCTGCCGCGATGACAGCACGCCGTAGGGCACGTTCACCCGGAGCATATAGGCGTGCAGTTGCAGATAGAGCCCATTCATCAGCCGCAGCGGCTTGAACTGGTCTTCCGTCAACTTGCCGTCCAGGCGGCGGTCTACCTGCTTGCGAAACTGGGCGGCCCGTTCGGCAACCAACTGGTGATCGAATTCATCGTAGCGGTACATGGCAACCTCAGTTGTGTCCGGCCTGAATGGTGGGGCCGCTGGCGCGGATGGCTTCGCGAATTGCCTTCGCCCGAATTCCGCCGTCAGCCTGCGTGACCTCGATCAGGTAGGGGCCGACGACGGTGCTGTTCGCCTCCGCCTGCTCCCCGGCCTGGCTCAGTGCCGCGGCCGACACGGGTTCGTGCGCGGTGCGTGCGTCGTTCAGGACCGGTGACCAGTCACCGCCGGGGGTCAGAAATACCACCCGGCCGTCGTCGAGGCGGTTGGCGGTCAGTACTTGGGTCATGATCACAATCCGGGTCGCCACTGGGCAAAACGGAGGTCAACGACCCCCGTAGCATCAGAAGGTTACGGGGTCGGGCGCCCCGCCAAAAAACGGATTGCTTAATTCATCATGCCGGGCGGTTATATGCCCGGGGGCCGGGCCTGGATTCAGGCGGCGGCCGGCGGCGCGCCCTTGCGCTTGGGGTGGAAGGCTTCCGGTGCTTCGCCGCGGGCCACCGCTTTCATGGCCTCCAGCTCGGCATCCGGGTCGATGTCGCCACCCGCCGCGCGGGCGCGGTCCCAGTCGCAGACGCTGTCCAGGATCTTGCGCATCTGGCGCACCTGCCAGCGGCGCTCGGCCTTGCCGGCGTCGGTCTGGCTGAGCATCCGCCGGCGGCGGTCCTGGGGATCGATGGTTTCCATCACCAGGTCCTGCTCCATCTGCGCCGACACGTAGCGGGAGATGGACGACTTGGGCAGCCCGGTGGCCTCGCACAATTCCGTGACCGTGGGCGCGCGGCCCAGCTCGTTCAGCACGATGGTGGTCATCGAGACCAGCATTTGCCCCAGCGGCACGCTGCCGTAACGGGCGAGAAACAGCTGCAGAAGCCGCCAGATGATGATCTGCTGGGCTTCCGGGCTGGGAGTCCAGCCCTCCAGGCGGTCACTGAACAAGTTTGCGGCACGGCTGTGCATAGAACTGTCTCACCTATTTAGATTAGATTTTGGTCGGCTAATTCATTCTTGGCGCCCGTTTTGTCCACTTGGCGCCAGAGCGATGCGAGTTAACCGAAAAGTTATAGTGCGATTGGCGTATATGATAGCAAAACTGTTCCACGACCAGGGGTTGTTTCTGGTCCGTCTAAGTAACCGCTAGCTGCGTGTGACCGACGAACGGTTGGCAGCCGGCCGTTACGGACGAAACGAAGCCAAAGCGCTCCTCCCATCGAATATGTGATCATTGCCCGTTATGCCTCCACACAGCCAAGACGTTGATCGCCCCAAGGGCCGCTCGCTCACACCGCTGCGGTCGCTCTGGCCCTTTATCCGGCCCTATAGCGGCACGCTGTGGCTGGCGCTCGGTGCGTTGCTGGTTGCTTCCGGCGCCTTTCTCGCCGTGCCGGTCGCAGTCAGGTACGTCATCGACTATGGGTTCACGGCGGCTGATGCCGAGGCCATTGACCGTTACTTCCTCTATTTTCTCGGCGTGGCGGTATTGCTTGGCCTGTTTGCCGCTGCCCGGGCCTACCTGGTTAACTGGTTGGGCGAGCGGGTGGTGGCCGACATACGCGACGCCGTTTACCGGCATGTCATTCGCATGGATCCGGCTTTCTTCGAAGTTACGAAGACCGGTGAAGTGCTGTCGCGGCTGACGGCCGATACGACGCTGATCCAGTCCATTTCCGGTGTGGGCCTGTCCATCATCCTGCGCTCGCTGATCCAGTTTTTCGGCGCGCTGATTCTGCTCGCCTTCACCAATCTCAAACTGATGGGCCTGATCGTGGTGCTGTTGCCCGCCGTGCTGGTGCCCATCATTGCCATCGGCCGCTGGGTGCGGCGCCTGTCGCGCGCGTCCCAGGACCGGATTGCCGATGCCAGCGGCATGGCCGGTGAAACGCTGAACGCTGCGTCGACGGTGCAGGCCTTCACTGCAGAGGAAGCCGAGAGCCGCCGCTTTGGCGAGAGCGTGGAACTGAGTTTTGTCACTGCCGTGCGCCGGGCCCGGGCCCGGGCGCTGTTCTCTACCGTGTCGACGACCACTTTGTTCGGCGCGCTGATCGTCGTGCTGTGGGTCGGTGCCCGCTCGGTGCTGTCGGGCGATTTGAGCGGCGGTGAACTCGGCCAGTTCGTGCTGTACGCGATGTTCGTGGCCATGTCGGCCGCCATGCTCAGCGAGGTCTGGGGCGAGCTGCAGCGCGCGGCG
>Ga0265309_10001087_pt1 | contig 11700 bp, 20 predicted proteins | sample Helome_FD_192492 | JGI IMG/M metagenome (GOLD analysis project Ga0265309, IMG submission 192492) | Marine sediment microbial communities from subtidal zone of North Sea - Hel_20160524 (Illumina Assembly) | ecosystem: Environmental > Aquatic > Marine > Subtidal zone > Sediment ...
CCAGTTGGAGAAGAGGTCGGCACCAACAGAGATTCGAGCGTTCCAGTCCTTGTTCGTGGCGAGGTCGATCGGCTCGGCCAAGATTGGGCCTTCCTCGGTCCAGTCGCCGGTGTAGATCAGCACGAGGCCGAGCGTCTGATCGTCCGAGCCGGTCGCGAAGCCATGCCCGCAACCGTGGTCGACCGTGAAGTCGGCGGCAGTGAGCACCGGACCACCGGGAAGTTCGGGAACTGTGCCGTCGCCTGGCGTCACCGAATGCACCACGATGCCGTGCTCTTCATCAGCCATCCGCTCGTCGACATCAACCCAGTACGAAATGACCGCGCCGGTCTCCTCGTCGAACTCCGCTTCGATGTGAAACGGCTCGTCGTCGAGCGCCAGTTGAATCTCGGCGAACATGTCGTCAATCGTCATGCCGTCCATCTCGAAGAATGTCTCGTCGGCCTTGTGCGAATCGACGGCACCATCGACGACCGTGTCGGTGAACGTCACGGCCGGACAGAAGCATGTCGGTGACCACGCAACGACGTAGCTGGTGATGTCTGCTGTGTTCCACCGTTCCTGGGCGGCCTGCAGCCGAACGTCGATGTCAGCATCGACGGGAGGAGAGGTGGTGGTCGTGGTCTCGCCGACAGTCGGATCGTCGCCGGGCCCGCCAACCTCCACCGAAGTCGCTGACCCACAGGCCGATGCGAAGAGTGCGATGAGGGCGAAGAAGAAAGAAAGGTTGCGTCGTGTCATGGCTCTGGTACGACACAAACCCGCGCCTGGTTCCCGCCGCCGAGATGTGGGAAGAGGAGACCCGACCCCTACAAGATCTACAAGACCGCTTCGATTCGGGCGAAGATCTCTTCTTCGGAGCCGAGGCCGTCGACCACGACGAGCTTGTTGTGGTCGGCGAACCACTGCAGCAGTGGTGCGGTCTGCTGTTCGTACAGCTCGAGGCGGCGGGCGATGCCTTCGGCAGTGTCGTCCTCGCGGCCACGGGCCATCATCCGCGAGGTGACTTCCTCGATCGGAACATCGATGTTGATCGCAGCATCAAGTTCGACACCTTGACCATGCAGGATCTCTTCCAACGCATCCGCCTGTGACGGCGTGCGGGGGAAGCCGTCGAGCAGAACGCCGTGTTCCATGATGTCGGCTTCGGCGAGGCGCTCACCGACGATACCGATCATGATCTCGTCCGAGACCAGCTCTCCCGCCTTCATCACGGCGTCGGCCTTCTGTCCGAGTTCCGTGCCGGCGGCAACGGCAGCCCGCAACATGTCGCCGGTCGACACGTGAACGATTCCCGTGGACTCGACGAGTAGAGCGCATTGAGTTCCCTTGCCTGCGCCCTGACGGCCCAGTACGACGATGCGTCGTGCAGTCATGGTTGTCTTTCCTTCCTCGGACTTCGGCAACCCTTCGGGTTGCTTGGGAGTTTCGACTCCGCCAAAACTCCCGACTTACTTCTTCTTGGCTAGGAAGCCTTCATAGTTGCGCATCATCAGCTGGCTGTCGATTTGTTTCATCGTCTCGAGCGACACACCCACGGCGATCAGAATCGAGATGCCGATGAAGCCGAAGCCGGCGGCACTCAGACCTCCGTTGTGGTCGTTGAGCCCGAAGCCAAGCGCAGACATGACCAGGTTTGGCACCAACGCGACCGCGGCGATGAACAACGCTCCCGGCAGCGTGATACGGGTCAGGATGCGAGCGAGATACCGCTCCGTTTGTTTGCCCGGACGGATACCCGGGATGAAGCCACCCTGCTTACGAATCGTGTCGGCCTGCTTCGCGGGGTCGAAGGTGATCGCCGTGTAAAAGTAGGCGAAGCCGACGATGAGGAACCCGAAGACGATGAGATACAGCGCAGCCGCAGGGTTGGCGAGGTTTCGATCCACGAAGTTGCGGATGCTGTCACCCCAGCTGTTGGCGGGTAGTGCCACCGCGACGAGGTTGGGCAGATACAAGACCGAGCTGGCGAAGATGATCGGGATCACGCCGGACTGGTTCACCTTGAGCGGGATGTAGGTGCTCTGACCGCCATACATCTTGCGACCAACCACCCGCTTGGCGAACTGCACGGGGATGCGGCGCTGACCCTGCTCGACGAACACGATGCCGACGAGGGAGATCGCAAGGATCACCATGAACGTGGCAACGGCCAGCCAGCCTTCGTTCTGCCAGAGCGTGGAGAACTGGGCCGGGAACTGACTCACGATCGACGCCGTGATGATCAGCGACATGCCGTTGCCGATTCCTCGTTGCGTGATGAGCTCACCCATCCACATGACCAGCGCGGTGCCGGCGGTCAGGGTGAGGACGACAAGAAGCACGGTGCCGACGTTGAACTTCGGCATGAGAACGAACCCACCACCAACTGCGGCTCCGCTGTTGAACAGGAACGAGAAGGACGTCGACTGGATGACCGCGATGGCAACGGTGAGGTAACGCGTCCACTGGGTGATCTTGCGTTGTCCGACCGCACCCTGCTGCTGCCATTGTTCGATGCGAGGCACAACAACACCGAGCACCTGCATGATGATCGAGGCGGTGATGTACGGAAGAACACCAAGTGCAAACAGCGCAAACGTGGTCAGACCGCCGCCGGAGAACAGCTGCACGAAGGCAAGAATGCCTCCCTGTTGGCTGCTGTTCTCTCGGAGCGCATCCACTGCCGCGGTGTCGATCCCGGGAGCTGGGATGAACGATCCGAGTCGGTACAGGCCGATCATGAACAGCGTGAACAGGATCTTGTTGCGAAGATCCGGTACCCGGAACATGTTGCCGATACGTGAAAACACGTGGATTCTCCTGTGGACGTGGTGATTCAACCGTAGCGGACGGCCCCACAGCGGAGACCGCGCCAGCTAGCGGTTTGTGTGCTGATTACCCTGCGCCGGAGGACGAGGTGAGTCACCCCATGGCTTGGGCAGAACTTCAATCGAGCCGCCGGCGGCGGTAATTGCCTCTTCGGCGCTCTTGCTGAATGCATGAGCCTTCACCGTGACGGCGCCGCTCAGCTCACCCCGACCAAGAACCTTGATCAACGCGTTCTTCGAGACGAGACCCTTGGCGAGAAGTGCTTCGGGCGAAACCTCGGACAGGCCGGACTCCGCGATCGTGTCGAGGTTGATCGCCTGATACTCAACGCGGAACGGGTTGGTGAAACCGCGCAGCTTCGGCGTGCGGATGTGCAGTGGCATCTGGCCACCCTCAAAGCCGGCGCGAACCTTGCCGCGTCCACGCGAGTGCTGACCCTTGGTACCGCGGCCTGCGGTCTTGCCGCCCTTGCCACCGATACCGCGACCCTTGCGCTTCGCGTTCTTCGTTGAACCCTCTGCGGGCTTGAGATCGTGAACTTTGATCGCCATCAGGCTTCCTCAACTGTCACTAGGTGAGGAACGCGGGAAATCATGCCGCGAACCTCAGGTGTATCTGGCTTCGTAACCGTACGACCAATACGACCAAGGCCAAGGGCACGGATGGTTCCGCGCTGCTTGGGCTTGCATCCGATCGTCGAACGCTTCTGGGTGATCTTGAGGTCAGCCATCAGCTGGCTCCCCCGGTGACGATGCCGGCGGTCGCGGCGTCGCCGCCACCACGCTCGGACTCGCGGTAGGCCTGCAGGAGACCAGCGGGAACGAACTCTTCGGCGTCGATGCCGCGCAAGCGGGCGATCTCGTCAGGACGCTTGATGTCATGAAGACCAGCGATCGTGGCCCGAGCAACGTTGATGTGATTCGGCGAGCCGAGCGACTTGCAGAGCACGTCTTGGATGCCGGCCTCCTCGAGGATGGCACGGGCGGCGCCACCGGCGATCACGCCGGTACCGGGAGCGGCTGGCTTGAGCAACACACGGCCTGCGCCCATCTCACCGAGCACGGGGTGCACGATGGTGGAGCCGGCGAGCGGCACGCTGAACAGGTTGCGCTTGGCTTCCTCGGTGCCCTTCTGAATGGCGAGAGGCACTTCTTTGGCCTTGCCATAACCCAGACCGACCTGACCGGCACCGTCGCCGATCACGACGAGGGCCGTGAAGCTGAAGCGACGGCCACCCTTGACGACCTTGGCCACACGATTGATGTGGATGACCCGCGAATCGCGAAGTCCACCCTCGTTCTGGCGGTCGTCGCGGTCATTGCCGCGGCTGTTGCGATCTCGGTTGTTGTCGTTATACGCCATCAGAACTCCAGTCCTGCTTCGCGAGCGGACTCGGCCAGCGCAGCCACACGTCCGTGATAGAGGTTGCCACCGCGGTCGAAGACCACGGTTTCAATGCCAGCGTCCTTGGCTCGGCTGGCGACGAGCTCACCAATCTTCTTGGCTGCGTCGACGGTGCCACCGGTACCGTCCCAGCTCTTTTCGATCGTCGAGGCCGAAGCCAACGTCACACGGGCGACGTCGTCGATGACCTGGGCGGTGATGTGTTTGCTCGAGCGATGGACGGCAAGACGGGGACGTTGTGAGGTTCCCGACACCGACTTTCGCACGCGGTAGTGGCGACGCTGACGGTTGCGGCGACGCTCCGAAGAGGTGTTCTTCATTACTTCGCTGCCTTTCCGGCCTTGCGGATGATGCGCTCACCCTCGTACTTGATGCCCTTGCCCTTGTACGGCTCGGGCTTGCGCCACTTGCGAATGTCGGCAGCGACCTGGCCAACGAGCTGCTTGTCGATGCCCTTGACGATGATTTCCGTCTGCTGGGGAACCTCGAACTCGATGCCGGCCGGTGCCTTGATGTTCACGGAGTGACTGAAACCGAGCTGCATCTCGAGTCCGTCCTTGCCCTTGGCAGCAGCACGGTAACCGACGCCGACGATCTCGAGCTTCTTCGAGAAGCCCTCGGTGACGCCAATGACCATGTTGTTCACGAGCGAGCGGGCGAGACCGTGCATGGCCTTGCTCTCACTGGTGTCGTCTGGCCGCATGACGCTAAGCGTCGTGTCTTCCAAGGAGGCGGTGATGTCGCCAGGGAGATCAATGTTCAGTTCGCCCTTCGACCCTTTGATCGTGACGTTCTGACCAGAGATCGACACGTCGACACCGGTTGGGACTTCGATTGGAGCATTTCCGATTCGGGACATGGATACCTACCAGACGTAGGCGAGCACCTCGCCACCAATGCGGCGGCGACGAGCTTCGCGGTCGGTCATGAGGCCACGGTTCGTGGAGAGCACGGCAACGCCGAGCCCGCCCAGAACACGAGGTACCTCGGTGGACTTGCGGTAGACGCGGAGACCTGGTTTCGACACTCGCGTAATCCCCGAGATCACACGTTTGCGATCCGGCGAGTACTTCATGTCGATTTGGAGCACGCGTCCAGGGCCTCGGTCGTTATCCACGACGTTGAACCCGGTGATGTAGCCCTCGCTTTTCAACAGATCGGCGAGGGTTTCCTTGAGCTTCGATGAAGGCATGGACACGTCATCGTGCATCGCGGTATTGGCGTTGCGAATCCGAGTGAGCATGTCGGCGAGGGGGTCAGTCATTGTCATGTGTGCAGTCCTCCCCTACCAGCTGGCCTTCTTGAGACCGGGAATTTCCCCGGCATGTCCCATTTCGCGGAGGCAGATGCGGCAGAGACCGAATTGGCGGTACACGCTGCGCGGGCGACCGCACTTGCGGCAGCGGGTGTATGCGCGGACCTTGAACTTCGGGGTCTTCTTCTGCTTGTTTACTAGCGCCTTCTTTGCCATTACTGGCCTTCCTTCCGGAATGGGAATCCAAATGCGTCGAGCAGCGCACGCCCGTGCTCGTCTGTCTTGGCGGTGGTGACGATGGTGATGTCCATACCGCGGGTGGTGTCGACGTTGTCGTAGTTGATCTCGGGAAAGATCAGCTGTTCGGTCACGCCGAAGGTGTAGTTGCCATTGCCGTCGAAGCTCTTCGTGGGGAGCCCACGGAAGTCGCGTACTCGAGGGATGGCCAGGGAAATGAGACGGTCGAAGAACTCGTACATACGGTCGCCCCGAAGGGTGACACGACAGCCGATGGTCTGACCTTCACGCAGCTTGAAGCTGGCGAGGCTCTTCTTTGCTCGGGTGACAGCTGGACGCTGGCCCGTGATGATCGCCATGTCTTCGAGTGCGCCTTCGAGCGCCTTCTTGTTCAGCGCGGCTTCACCAACACCCATGTTCACGGAGATCTTCTCGATCTTCGGAACTTCCATGATGTTGTCGAGTTCGAGCTGCTCCTTGAGGGCACCCTGGATCTCGGCGTAGTACTGCGCTTTGAGCGTCGGTACAGCAGTTGCGGTTGCCATTAGAGTTCGGCCTCCGTTCGCTTGCAGATGCGCACCTTCGTGCCATCGGCGAGGATCTTGTAACCGACGCGGGTCGGCTTTCCGTCTTTCGGGCTGAGCACCGCGACGTTCGACACGTGCATTGGCATGTCGATGTCGATGATGCCGCCGGGCTGGCCTTCACCCTGCGGGCGTTGGTGCTTCTTCATGAGGTTCACACCTTCGACGATGACGGTGTCCTTCTCTGGGAAGGCGAACATGACGATGCCCTCCTTGCCCTTGTCCTTGCCCGCGAGCACGCGGACCTTGTCACCTTTGCGGATCTTCATTAGAGGACCTCCGGGGCGAGCGACACGATGCGCATGAACTTCGCGTCGCGAAGCTCACGACCGACCGGGCCGAAGATGCGGGTTCCACGAGGCTGGCTGTTGTCGTTGATGAGCACAGCGGCGTTCTCGTCGAAGCGGATATAGGAGCCGTCTGGACGACGGATTCCCTTCTTGACCCGGACGACGACGCATTTGACGACCTCGCCCTTCTTCACGGCCGCACCGGGGTTGGCATCCTTGACCGTGGCCACGATGACATCACCAATGCTGGCGTAGCGCCGACGGGTTCCGCCGAGCACCTTGATGCACAGCACCTCCCGCGCACCGCTGTTGTCAGCCACCTTGAGGCGGCTTTCCTGTTGAATCATTTAACGAGCCCTCTCGATGATCTCGACGAGGCGCCAGCGCTTCTTCTTCGACAGCGGACGGGTTTCCTGAATACGGACCCGGTCGCCGACGTTGGCGTCGTTGTTCTCGTCGTGGGCGAAGAGCTTGTTGCTGCGCTGCACGGTCTTGGCATAACGACGGTGGCGTACACGATCGATCGATTCGATGACGGCGGTCTTGTCCATGGACGTGGACACGACGATGCCTTCGCGAACCTTGCGCGGGTTCTCGCGAACGCCGTCTTCCGCAACGCTCGATTCCACCGGGCTGGCAGTCTCTGCGGGTGCGGCTGGGGCATCTTCGGTGACCGTCGCGGCTGCTTCGGTGTTCTCAACGTCGCTCATGAAGCGACCTCCTCTTCCAGGGCCTCAGCAGCGGCGATCTCGCGCATGCGAAGCTCGGTGAGCACTCGGGCCTTGTCCTTACGGACCTCGCCGAGGCGTTGCACATTTGTCAGCTGCCCAGTTGCGTTCTGGAAACGCAGGTTGAACAGGTCTTCACTTACCTCGTCCAAACGCTTCAACAGGTCGGCGTCGGACAGCTCGGTCAGCTTCTTCTTTGCCATTAGAAGCCCTCCTCCCGCTTAACGAACTTGCACTTGATGGGCATCTTCTGGATTGCACGGTCGATGGCTTGACGAGCGACATCTTCGTCGTGAAACGAAAGCTCGAACAGCACGCGCCCAGGGCGGACGACAGCGACCCAACGCTCCGGGTTGCCCTTGCCGGAACCCATGCGGGTTTCGGCGGGCTTCTCGGTGACGGGCTTGTCAGGGAACACGTTGATCCAAACCTTGCCGCCACGCTTGATGTGGCGGGTCATGGCGATACGTGCAGCCTCGATCTGGCGGGCGGTAACCCAGCCGGGCTCGAGCGCTTGGAGACCGTAGTCACCAAACGTGACTTCGGTGCCTCCCTTGGCGTTGCCGCGCATGCGGCCTCGGTGATGTTTGCGGTGTGCGACCTTACGGGGCATCAACATGGTGGAACCTCTCAGTCCGCGTCGCCGGGACGGAAGTTGGGAGCCTCTTCCTTCTCGCGGGTCGAGGCTTCGATGGCCTCTTCCTCTGCGAGAAGTTTCTCGAACTCGGGGTCGGCTTCCTTGACGAGGGGCGCAAGCTCCTCGACCGGAGTTTCTTCGGTTTCTGCGCCGGGCTCTGGCTTGCGAGGAGCAGCCGAGCTGGACACAACCTGGCGCGGCTTGCTCTGACCGGAGGTTTCACCCACGGCCATCGCTGCTTCGCGCTCGATCTTGCTCTGCGCTTCGCTCTTGTAGGGCAGACGTTCGCCGGTGTAGATCCACACCTTCACGCCGATACGGCCAGCGGCGGTGTGTGCTTCACGGAAGCCGTAATCGATCTCCGCGCGCAGCGTGTGCAGCGGCACCTGACCTTCGCGGTACCACTCACGGCGGGCCATTTCGGAGCCGCCAAGGCGACCCGAGGTCTGGACCCGAATGCCGAGAGCGCCGGCCTTCTGTGCGTTCTGCACGGCCCGCTTCATGGCCCGGCGGAATGCGACACGGCCCTGGAGCTGGTCGGCAACACCCTGGGCGATGAGGGCAGCGTCGAGCTCGGGAGTCTTGATCTCCTGGATGTTCAGCTGCACCTTGTTGTTGCCCGTGATCTTGGCCAGACCTTGACGCAGGCGGTCAGCCTCAGCGCCCTTGCGGCCAATGACGATGCCCGGACGTGCGGTGTGCACATCAACGCGAAGGCTGTCACGGCTGGACTTGCGTTCGATCTCGATGCGGCTGATCGCCGCATGCGGGAGGTCCTTCATGATGAAGTCGCGGATCGTCGAGTCTTCGATGACGAAGTCGGCGTAATCGCTGCCGGTTGCGAACCAGCGGCTCTTCCAGTCGGTGGTGACACCGAGGCGGAAGCCGTAGGGGTTGATCTTTTGACCCATGCTTATTCTTCCTCTTCCGAATCGGAGGTTGAGGCCTTCGTGCCGGCTTCAACGAAACCGGCAGCCTCGGCTGCCTCAGCGCTGGCGAACCAGACCTCGGCCACCGTGTTCTCATACCAACGGCCGTCCGGCTGGTGGTACTTCATCGAGTCTGCGTTGCCCTTGATGGGGAAACCTTCGGGCATCGAACCGTCTTCGAGCGGCAGGTGTGACTCTGCGCCGAAGTCTCGGTCCGCACTGGTTTCCGTCGGAGCGTCGGCGTCAGCAGCAGCTGGCACCTCTTCGCCCTTGGACTTGGCGACGCGAGCGGCACGATCGGCCTTCGGCTTGCGGCCGCCACCGGCGAGACGACGCTCTTCGCGGCTGCGGCGCAGCTCGAGGGCGTCCTCGTCGAGACGGCTCACGATCACGGTGATGTGACAGGTGCGCTTACGAATACGAGTGGCGCGGCCACGGGCACGGGGACGCCAACGCTTCATCGTTGGACCCTCATCCGCGTAACAGGCGGAGACGAACAACTCTTCTGCGTCCTGCAGATCGTTGTTCTCCGCGTTGGCGACGGCCGAGTCGAGGCACTTGCCAATGACATCGGCAACATCACGCTCGCAGAGTTCGAGATAGTCGGCGGCGTCGATCACGTGGAGCCCACGGATCTGATTGAGCACCTCACGCGCCTTGTAGGCCGACACTCGGGAGTGGCTGACCTTGGCCCGGGTTCCCGGACGTTCGTTGGTCTTGGCACCGGTCATCGGCGGGCTCCCCGCTCTTGGCCGGCGTGGAACTTGAAGGTACGCGTTGGCGCGAACTCGCCGAGCTTGTGCCCGACCATCGACTCGGTGACGTACACCGGCACGTGCTTGCGACCGTCGTGGACGGCAAGCGTGTGACCGAGCATGTCGGGGATGATGGTCGAACGACGCGACCAGGTCTTGATGACCTGCTTCTCGTTCTTCTCGTTGAGGGCATCGACCTTCTTGAGCAGATGCTCGTCGACGAACGGACCCTTTTTCAGACTGCGTGGCATACCACTTACCTCCGCGACCCGCGTGTACGGCGTCGACGAACAATCATGTCGTTTGACTGCTTCTTGTTGGAACGGGTGCGCATCTCGGGTTTGCCCCATGGGGACACCGGATGACGTCCACCGGACGTTTTGCCCTCGCCGCCACCGTGGGGGTGGTCGACCGGGTTCATTGCGACACCGCGGGTCTGGGGGCGAACGCCCTTCCAGCGGTTACGACCGGCCTTGCCGATCTTGATGAGCTCGTGTTCGGCGTTGCCGACGGTGCCAACGGTGGCACGACAATCGATGGGCACACGACGCATTTCGGTGCTCGGCAGGCGAAGGATGGCGTAGGGGCCATCCTTGGCTACGAGCTGCACGCTCGAGCCGGCGGAGCGAGCAAGCTTGCCGCCGCCACCGGGCTGGAGTTCGACGTTGTGCACGGTGGTGCCGACGGGGATGTACCGCAGCGCCAGCGCATTGCCGGGCTTGATTTCGGAACCCTGACCGTTCTGGAGCGTGTCGCCGACCTGCACTCCCTCGGGGGCGAGCACGTAGCGCTTCTCGCCGTCGTGGAAGTGAAGGAGAAGGATGCGACAGGAGCGGTTCGGGTCGTACTCGACCGCAGCGACCTTGGCCGGCACGCCGTCCTTGTTCCGACGGAAATCGATCTTGCGGTACTGCTTCTTGTGGCCGCCACCGCGGTGACGGGACGTCTTGCGGCCGTAGTTGTTGCGACCACCGGTGCTGGACTTCTTCTCGAGCAGCGACCGCTCTGGAGTGGTCTTCGTGATCTCCGAGAAGTCGGAACTCGTCTGGAATCGACGGCCGGGGCTTGTGGGCTTGCGCTTGCGTAGAGCCATTGGGTTACACCTCGAACAGGTCGATCTCGTCGCCTTCAGCGAGCGTGACCATTGCTCGCTTGGCATCGGGGCGCTTGCCGAACGTTCCGTTCCGGCGGTTGCGCTTGCGCTTTCCCTTGCGGTTCAGCGTGTTGACCTTCAGAACCGTGACCTCGAAGATCGACTCAACCGCGTGCTTGATCTGCGGCTTGGTCGCATCAGGGGCGACGGTGAAGGTGTAGACGTTGTCCTCGAGCAGGCCGTAGCTCTTCTCGGAAACAACTGGGGCGATGAGCACATCGCGGGGATCAGCAGCCATTTACTCTTCCTCACTCGATGCTTTGGTGCCGGCTTCGGTGAAACCTGCAGCGGTCGCGGCCTCGGCGGTGGTGAACCACACCTCGGCCACGGTGCTGTCGTACCAACGTCCGCCTGGCTGATGGAACTTCATGGAGTCGGCATTGCCCTTGACGGGGAAACCTTCGGGCATGGCGTCGCCATCGATGGGTGCGTGTGAGTCCGGGCCGAAGTCGGCCTCGTCACTCGATGCTTCGGTGGGTGCGGCCTCTTCGGCGACGGCTTTGGCTGGCTTCTCGGCCTTCGTCGCCTTGGCTGGCTTTTCGGCCTTGGCCGGCGCATCTGCGGTAGGCAGTGCGTCCTTGGTGAACACCACGAGGTCGCTTACGAGCACGTCGTAGGCGTTGAGTTCACCGGTGGGGAGCACGTGCACCTCGGGGAGGTTGCGGAAGCTCAGCGCGGCGTTCGCATTTTCGGCGGTGAGGACGAGGAGGACCCGACCCTCGGCGCCGATGGCCTTCAATGCCGCGATGGCATCCTTTGTCTTCGGTGCGTCGAACGCGAAGTCGTCGACAACCATGACCTTGCCGTCAGCGGCACGATCAGACAGTGCGCAGCGAAGCGCCTGCTTGATCATCTTCTTGGGGGTCTTCTGGCTGTAGTCGCGGGGCTTGGGGCCATGAGCGACGCCACCACCACGC
>Ga0265309_10001090_pt1 | contig 11694 bp, 8 predicted proteins | sample Helome_FD_192492 | JGI IMG/M metagenome (GOLD analysis project Ga0265309, IMG submission 192492) | Marine sediment microbial communities from subtidal zone of North Sea - Hel_20160524 (Illumina Assembly) | ecosystem: Environmental > Aquatic > Marine > Subtidal zone > Sediment ...
ACAATTCACGCCAAAATAGTCGGGGCCAGGTGATCCTGCGGCACACAAACTTGCCCACTTACCGTTGCTTCCTTCCGGACCTGGCGGAGTTCGCAGGATTCTGTTGCACAGGGCCCAGCCCCTATATGACATTTCGATCACCAATAATATGGCGGAGAGGGTGGGGTTCGAAGTCGCGCGATGAAACTCGCGCTCCCGCTAGGGGGCCACGCCCCCTCGCGCCTTCGCTTCGCTCCGGTCACCCCTTGAAGGGGGAATACCCCCTTCAGAACCCCTCGTTCGAATCCCACCGGAATCGCCACTTTAGATGTATTCATTCAAAACAATGTTTGGCGGAGAGGGTGGGGTTCGAACCCACGGTACCGTCGCCGGTACACGTGATTTCCAATCACGCCGATTCGGCCACTCTCGCACCTCTCCGTACTTGGCTATTTTTAAAACAAATAGGTGTTATTCGCTAGTAAACTATTTTCTGGTGTGTTCCCACTAATACAAGTGGTCAAAGGATGGCATCTTACCATGGGGTCTTAAGGGCGACAAGCAAGTTGGGAAATATTGAAAAGTAAGGAGTATAGCCAATAAGGAGAGGACCCTCGCCCTGTATCTGGCTCCTTATTTCTAACTTTTCACTCCTTACCATTATTACAATGTTCGGGATTGAAACATGCGTTGCCGGCGGGATGATTGATGAAGGGCCGCAAACAAATGGCCACGAAAAAGTAAAATGAACACTGTGGCAATCGGGGTGATAATGAGCACGATGAAAAAACTTGCGTTGGAGGATATTCCTAGAAGAGACAGCCACTGGGAGAGAATGGAAAGTGGTAAGGTGATGAGATGCTCAAAATTCAACCCACCTCTTCCGGCCTGACTGGAAAATTGAAAGAAAAAGGAAAGGCCAAATGGGGCTAAAGCGATGGCTACAGGTAAAAACCATTCGATCCAATTTTCCAGGACAAACTCATAGCTTTCCTGGACAACCTCGAGGGCTGATCCCTTCCGGCTTTGATAAATGACCTCTGGGACCGGATTCAATAACACGAACATGAGAAAAAAAATGGCAGTCGTGATAAGAATTTTGTATGGGTTGGCTTGCAACCCCATTTCTAGAAACATCAACGGGAACCACACCATAAACCCTATTGATATCACGTCCCAAAAGTATTGGCCCATGCTCTGAGGGATATCTTGCCATTGCAACCGCCGCCCGCCGCGGATGGCTTGTTCTGTTAAACTGAGAGTTGCGCCAATGAGCAACGCATTGACGGCCCCGCGGATCAATCCTCCAACCATTCCCAACGGGGCAACGAGTGAAGTGACCACAATCATGCCTAGCGCAAAGACCAGCAGAATGGGGATCAGGATCCAACTTTGTTGAAAGGATTGGAGAGTCGCAAGCAGGGATTGATGGTATAATCGAACTGTTGCCTGAAAGAAGCCCTGCATCAAGAGGGGGAGGTCTGCCGTTTTTATGGTTCTGCAGGGGGTGGGGAGTTCAAATTCACGATGTCCTGTTGTCGTTGATCGCGGTATTTCCTGATTTTCTGTAGCCGACTGGGGCGGTTCAACGTCCACCATTTCACCTTTTCTGTAAAGGTTGGTACTGGCGGCGTGGCGGATCCCACAGGGGAATGTTGAAAGTCGTACCCTTGATGGGCGTCTTTCTTTTCCAGAAATTTCTGGTAAATATCTTGGTAGAGCTGTTTGAAGTTCATAATCTCTTACCTTACCCCACTTGCTTGGGTCTATCAAGAGGCTGAGGCTGTATCGAGTCGGGATGCCCTCGCCAATCCCCGGTCTTGCGTTGACAGTATTTGGGGATGGCCTGTAGAAGAAAGACCTTTTATAATGAAGAGGTTTGACTTCAGGAGTTTCCTCCTATATTCAAAATGTGAGCTGCTCACAATGAATGTGTTGTCGCACTATTTAGATATGGCTTTTATACGCGCGAGAGTGGCGGAACTGGCAGACGCGCAAGATTTAGGATCTTGTGGGTAACCGTGGGGGTTCAAGTCCCCCCTCTCGCACCATTTTTTCACTTTTATCCCTAATCGGATTTCTTGCACAAGGATTTCTCATCTTATGAAACTAGAAATGACAGAATTGGGGCCAGTCAAACGGGCCTTGAAAATCGAAGTTCCAGAAGAGGCTGTAAAAGGTGAGTTTCAAAAGGTGTACGCCGAGCTAAAGCGGCAAGTTCGTATTCCCGGATTTCGACCAGGGAAAGCTCCACTTGAAATATTGCAAAAGCGTTACGGGAAAATGGTGGGACAAGATGTGGTCCAACGGTTGGTGCCGGATTATTACCAGCGAGCCGTCAAGGAGTCTGGCGTCGTTCCTGTCGTTGTCGACATTCCACCATTGGACCGTATGAAAGTCGAGCCCAATTCGCCTTTTACCTTTACGGCAACGGTGGAGATTAAACCTTCCATTCAATTAGGGGACTATCGACCACCGAATCCCATTTCATTAAAGAAAGATGCTCGATCGGTAACGGAAGAGCAAATTGACGAGGCGCTCCAGACCTTGCGCAAACAACAGGCTCAGCTGGATGCCGTTTCGGAAGGGACTCCACTTCAAGATGGTCTCTATGCAGTGATTACCGTCGAAGGGTTTGTGGACAATCAACCGGTGGAGGGATCACAGAAAAAAGGACATCTCCATCAAATCGGATCCAAAACGCCCATTCTTGGGGTAGAATTAGATGATCAACTGGTTGGGAAGAAAGCTGGCGAGACATTTGAAATTCCTCAGCCGTATCCGGCCAATCATCCTGATACAAACTTGGCTGGAAAAACCATGGTCTTGAAAGTGACCATCGATGCCGTGAAAGAACAGAAATTGCCTGATCTGGACGATGAATTTGCGAAGGACTGTGGTGAATTTGATTCGTTAGAGCATTTGAAAACGACCATCACCACGCAACTAGAAAACCTTTTGAAGCAGCAGGTTGAGGAAGGTTATAAAGATCAGGTGATCGAGCGCCTATTGCAGATGCACCACTTTGATATTCCTGAAGTGCTGATCGAACGAGAACTACAGACACTGGTTCGTCAAAAATTGATGAAAGAACATCGCCATTCTCACCGAGAAGATGATTTAGAGGAACCGATTCGTTTACAAGAGGAGGCCAAGCGGCTTCAGCAGGAGCTGCAGCCCGAAGCCAAGCGGCGCGTGAAGCTCAGCTTGGTTCTGGATGCGATTTCCCAAAAAGAAGGACTTCAGGTTTCTGAAGAGGAAGTCGAAGCGGAAGTGCAAAAGCTTGCGACATCCTTAAAGCTGCCAGTGGCGGAAATTCAGCGCATGGTGGAAGCCGGAGGGCCGGGCGCGCAAGAGGAATTTCGTGAACGGATGAAAGCCGAAAAAGCCTTACAGTTTGTGTATCAAAATGCAGTGATTCAAGGGTAAAAGGATCGTCTTGTAGCCTTACCGGTAATTTAGCCGACGTAAAAAACCGATATTTATTCTAAAACGAGGAGGTTCTAGGGAATGCTCATTCCGATGGTCATTGAACAAACGAATCGTGGTGAACGATCATATGATATTTATTCTCGCCTCTTAAAAGATCGGATCATTTTTATTGGGGCTCCGATTGACGATATGTTTGCCAATGTCGTCATTGCTCAACTCTTGTTTTTGGAAGCAGAGGACCCGGAAAAAGATATACACCTCTATGTCAATTCTCCTGGTGGGAGTGTGACGGCGGGATTGGGAATTTATGACACGATGCAATATGTCAAATCACCCATTAGTACTATTTGTTTGGGACAAGCGGCAAGTATGGGCGCGTTGTTATTAACCGCGGGGGCTACCGGGAAGCGGTTTGCCTTGCCGAATGCCCGGGTCATGATTCATCAGCCCATGGGCGGCTTTCAGGGGCAGGCTACTGAAATCGATATTCACGCCCGAGAAATCTTGAAAATTCGTGAGCGGTTGAATGAAATATTGGCGCACCATACTGGGCAGCCGTTGGACAGAATTGCGAATGATACCGAACGCGATTATTTTATGTCTGGTGAGGAAGCCAAAGATTATGGCTTAATTGATGAAGTCATTGTTCGCAGTCTGACAAAGAGTCCAAAAGATGAAACAAAATCTGAGGCCAAGGGCAAAGACAAAGACTAAGTTTGAGGGAGGATTTTTTTATGGCGCGACAACCCAAGTCAGATGCCAATCTTCGTTGCTCCTTTTGTGGAAAGAGCCGTGACCAGGTTCGAAAACTTATTGCAGGCCCGACCGTCTACATTTGCGACGAATGTGTTGGGCTATGTAATGAGATCATTTCTGAAGACTGGCAGGAGTCGCGTCAAGAAATTTCTACCAAACTTTGTAAGCCTCTGGATATTCATCAACATTTGAATCTCTACCTTATCGGCCAAGATGGAGCCAAGCGGGTTCTTTCAGTGGCGGTGTATAACCATTATAAACGGATTGCGGCGAATGAAACTGGGGATGTGGAACTTCAAAAGGGGAATATCCTGATTCTTGGCCCGACCGGAACGGGGAAGACCTTATTTGCGCAGACTTTGGCGCAATACCTGGATGTGCCTTTTACGATTGCTGATGCGACGACGCTGACCGAGGCAGGGTATGTCGGGGAAGATGTCGAGAATATCATCCTCAAGCTCCTGCAGGCTGCAGATTATGATGTGGAGCGAGCCGAACGGGGGATTGTGTACATCGATGAAATCGATAAAATCACTCGCAAGGCTGATGGACCTTCAATTACCCGTGATGTTTCTGGAGAGGGGGTTCAGCAGGCGCTTTTGAAATTGGTGGAAGGAACAGTCGCGAATGTTCCTCCCCAAGGAGGGCGCAAGCACCCTCATCAAGAGTTCATTCAAGTGAATACCACGAATGTGTTGTTTATTTGTGGGGGGGCGTTTGTTGGGCTGGATGCGATTATTGAGCGTCGGCTAAACCAAAAACGCATGGGCTTTGGGGCCAATGTACAAGGTCGGGGCAAAAACCAAATTGGGGACATGTTTTCGAATGTCGAACCAGAAGATCTGCTGCAATATGGGCTTATTCCTGAATTTATCGGACGGCTACCAGTTATGGCCACACTTGATGAATTAGATGAATCGGCGTTGGTTCGAATTTTGACGGAACCCAAAAATGCGTTAATTAAGCAATATCAAAAGCTACTGGCATTCGATGAGGTGAAACTCAAGTTCACGGAAGGCGCCCTGGTGGGCATTGCCCAAAAGGCCTATCAACAAAAGACAGGTGCTCGTGGCCTACGTGCGATTTTGGAATCGATCATGCTCAATGTGATGTATGATATCCCATCTCAGCCCGATGTGAAGGAGGTCTTGATTACTGAAGAGGTTATTCAAGGTAAGGGTGAACCGATTAAAGTTTTTGAGCATCGGAAGGCTGTGAAGTCTGCTGTTGGCTCGTGATCTTATCTTTTTCTTCCTCCTCCTGATACCCGCATTCCTGATTGTGACAGAGTACCTTGGTCCCCGTTTGTTTCTTATACTTTTCGATCAAAAACGGTGATTGGCATTGAGGACAGGGCCGATTGATGGGCTTGTCCCAAAGGGCAAAGGTACAGTTGGGATATTTGCTGCAAGAATAAAAGTTTTTGCCCTTTTTGGTTCGCTTCTGAACCAAGTCCCCGCCGCAGTCTTGGGAAGGGCATTTCACCCCTAATTTTAGAGGCTTCGTGGTTTTGCAATCTGGGTATTGCGAGCAAGCCAGAAAATTGCCAAATCGCCCTCGTTTGAGCACCATGGGGCTGCTACATTTCTCGCAGACCTCACCCGTAATTTCCATTTGTGGTTGAACGACCTGGATGGTTCCATCCTCATCTTTCTTAAATTCCTTGGTACTCTTACATTCGGGATAGCCCGGGCACGCAAGGAAATGTCCGTGCCGACCCCATTTTATAATCATGAGCTTGCCACATTTTTCGCAGGGCACTTCGGTCGGTTCTTCTTTGCCCTTGAGATCCTCCATGTTCACTTCGGCAGATTCGAGATCTTTCATGAAAGGCTGGTAAAAGTCTTTCACCGCTGTGACCCAATCTTTTTGCCCTTCTTCAATGCCATCCAGCTCATTTTCCATTTTGGCTGTAAATTCCACATCGAAGACATTGGGAAAATGACTCACTAGTCGGTCGTTGACCAGTCGGCCCAATTCTGTGGGCCGTAAGCGAGCTTCTTCTTTTTCGACATAATGCCGATCTTGAATAGTGGAGATAATGGTGGCATAGGTGGAAGGACGGCCAATCCCCTTTTCTTCCATTTCGCGAATCAGTAACGCTTCGTTATAACGAGGCGGTGGTTGCGTGAAATGTTGTTTGGGAATGAGCCCGGCTTCGGAACTGTCAACCAGAGAGAGTGATTCTCCCACGGTCAAATTTGGTAAGGTCAGGTTGGTGTCTGTCGACGGGTCCGTCTCAAGAGCCATGGCTTCTGCTGGTTGTTCAACTTCTTCTCGATAGACACGACGATACCCGTCAAATTTTTCCACGGTCCCGCTAGCCCGGAAAGTATAGGTCTTGGCTTGCACATCCACCTGTGTGACCAAGTCCTGTCCTTGCGTCATTTGCGAAGACACAAACCGGTTCCATATTAATTTATAGAGTTTGTACATATCGGGCTCGAGAAACGCTCGAAGACTTTCCGGGTCTCGTTGGGCAGACGTTGGACGAATGGCTTCATGTGCTTCCTGAGCGGCCTTTTGGATTTTATAGACATTCGGTTGAGGGGGAAGATAGTCAGGTCCGAAGGTGGTTTGAATATACCCACGCAATTCATCGAGCGCTTCGGGAGCAATGCGGGTCGAGTCTGTCCGCATGTAGGTTATGAGTCCGACTTGTCCCTCGGCTCCAATCTCGATGCCTTCGTACAGGCGTTGGGCTAACATCATCGTTTTCTTGGCGGCGAACCGCAGCTTTCTCGCGCTGTCTTGTTGAAGACGACTTGTCACGAACGGAGCGGAGGGATTGCGCCGTTTTTCTTTCTGATCGATGTGAGACACTGCAAATGATGCTCCCTCGAGATCCTGAAGAATATGTTGGGCTTCCTCTGTGGTCCGAACGGTGATGCGCTCACCTTGTGCAGTATGGAGCTTCGCTTGAAATATCGGGGGATTTTGGCCTTTCAACGTCGCGGTCATTGTCCAGAACTCTTCTGATTGAAAGGCTTCCCGCTCTGTTTCGCGTTCACAAATGACCCGCACCGCCACGGATTGTACTCTGCCGGCACTCAACCCTCGTCGAATTTTTTTCCATAAGAGAGGGCTTAATAGATACCCAACAAGTCGATCCAAGACCCGACGAGCCTGTTGAGCATTCACTTTATTCATATCAATGGTGCTTGGAGTTTGCAGTGCCCGCTTCACAGCTTTTTCGGTGATCTCATTGAAAAGAACCCGATGAACGTTGTTACCAATGCCGTTGAGTTCTTCAGCAATATGCCAGGCGATAGCCTCGCCTTCTCGATCGGGGTCAGGGGCCAGAAACACTTCCTTGGCCTTTTTGGCAGCGGCTTTAATTTCTTTCAGGATTTTGCTCTTACCACGAATCACGATGTAGTGGGGGTCAAAGTTGTGTTCGAGGTCAATGCCAAGTTTGCTCTTTGGGAGATCTTTGAGATGACCCACAGACGCCAACACTTGGTAATTTCGTCCCAAATATTTGGACAGGGTTTTGGCTTTTGTGGGCGATTCGACGATGACGAGTGATTTAGCCATAGTGATACTTTAGAAAATGTCCGGATGGTTTACCATGAGATCTTTCGTTGAAAATGCAGGCAGATGTTCTTCATCGGATACTGACCCTGACGTACTGAAGACCTGGTACTTGTTTTATAAGTCCTTTCATCTCCAATGACAAGAGAATACTCATCACCTCGGATGAAGAATATGAACCTTGAGCGATTAATTCGTCAAGCGAAACAGGTTCTAGAGGAATTCGGTCGAAGATACTTTGTTCCTCTGGCCCAAAAGTGATGGTCGAGGGTTGGCCTTCAACAACATTTTGGTGTGTTTCAAGATGATCACGGAAAGACGGTTCTAACATAGGAAGAATTTCTTCCACAATATCCCAAGGTTTTTCAACGAGTTTCGCCCCCTGTTTAATGAGGTGATGGGGCCCATGACTCAGAGGAAGAGTAACATTCCCCGGTACGGCAAAGACCTCGCGATTTTGTTCTAACGCCATCCGAGCGGTAATGAGGGATCCGCTTTTCGATGTGGCTTCAGTGACAATGACACCAAGCGAAAGTCCACTAATGACCCGATTGCGTTGAGGAAAATGATATGATTGCGGGGAAGTGCCCATGGGGAATTCCGATAGCACTGCACCATGCTGCTCAATCCGTTGTCGAAGCTTGAGGTGTTCAGGAGGATAAGTCCGATCAATCCCGCACCCCAGGATGGCCCATGTTCTCCCTGCCGCAGCCAATGCCCCTTCATGGGCGTCAGCATCAATGCCGCGCGCCAGGCCACTGACGATCGTGAAGCCCAGTGCAGCTAAATCTCCGCTAAGTTGTCGAGTGAAGGCTCGTCCAACATGTGATCCTTTTCGTGCACCGACAATGGCCAGGGCTTGTTGGTCACATTCCAGCAATTGTCCGGTGTAATACAAGATAGGAGGAGGGTCGGCAATCGTTTTTAACCGAACGGGGTATTGAGGGTCTGTCAGGGTGAGGATGGAAAACCGGCCAGCTTCAACGGCCTCTATTTCGCGTTGAATCTCATTGTAAGTTTTATCTGAAAGGGGTTGCTGGAGAGCCTGAGCCAGAGAAGATGAAAGATCACCCGTTGTCACCAGTGCAGAAAGATTGGCTCCCCGGATGTCTTTTGGTGAACCAAACCGATTGATCAACCGTGTGTAGGTGATGGGACCGAGTCCTTTGACCGCTCGCAGTTCCAACCATTCTTGCAAGTCGGAGAGCGTACTCATAGGATGGGCCTAGGAGGGAATGTTGAAAACAAATGGGCCACCTTTCAGGATGGGACAGGCGATGCGTTCTCGACGCTTTGCCGTCCTCACGTACTTTCCGTATGCTTCGGGCGTCAAACACAAATGAGTCACCCTTCGGGATGAACTAAGCCGTTAGGACCTGCGGGACCTAGCGAGCTATTCGCGGCCTTGCTGGACGAGCTTTTTTGAACAATTCTTTTTCCTAACTAATGCGGGATGTAGATGGCCACGAATATTCGATTTCGAAAATATTTTGAATTATTGGATCGTCCCTAGGAAGCGGCCCGAGATTCAGCCCGCTGTGCTACTTTTCCGACGACGACAATGTCATATTGTTCAATGTGTAAGAGAGGGTCGGCTTTGAAGAGCACCTGTTGTTGAAATTCTTGTTCTAATTGTTCAATGCCCCCATGTTCGGTGTCAAAGAGGAGTTCAATGACCCTGGGGTTCGCCCCCACTACAATGCGTTGTCCCTGACCTCGGGTATTGCCGATTCGCCGAATGTCTCGAAAAATCTCATAGGCCACCGTCATTGTGGATTTTGTATACCCTCGGCCCTCGCAGTCATTGCAAATTTCTGACATTGTTCTGAGGAGATCTTCCCTCACGCGTTCCCGAGAAATTTCAATCAACCCGAGATCGGAAATGCGGGAGATTCGTGTTTGAGCTTTATCATTGGCCATGGCCTCCACGGTTGCCTGATACACTTTCTCACGGTTCCGTTCTCGTTCCATATCGATGAAATCAATCACGATGATTCCACCAATTCCGCGTAATTTCACTTGATAGGCAATTTCTTTTGCCGCTTCCAGATTGTTTTTGAGAATAGTTTCTTCTTGATCGCGTTTTCCGACAAATCGTCCGGTATTCACGTCAACTACCGTCATGGCTTCGGTAGGGTCGATCACGATATGTCCCCCAGATTTGAGCCAGACCTTTCGACTCAGAGCCCGGGTAATCTCAAGTTCAATGCCCAGATGATCAAACAGACCTTCCTGCTTCTTATCATAGAGATGGACACGGGACGTCTGTTCCGGGAGATATCGCCGCACAAAATCTTTGACTTCCTCAAAACTGGTCTTCGTATCAATCAATAATCGGTCGACTTTGTTCGTGAACAGGTCGCGGACGATACGAAGAGGAAGAGATAGATCGGTGTGGAGCAGAGAGGGCGCCTGTTGACTGTTTGCAGCTTTCAAGATGTCTTCCCATAAGGCTGTTAGAAATTTCGTGTCGGACAACAAATCTTCTTCGGGAACACCCTCACAGACGGTTCGGACAATATACCCGTACTCGGGTTTTCGGATACGTCGCATCAAGTCTTTTAATCGATGCCGTTCTTCTTCGTGCGTAATTCGTCGAGATACCCCAACATGATCGACATTGGGCATCAGAACCAAAAATCGCCCAGGAAGAGAGACATAAGTGGTAATCCGAGGCCCTTTGGTTCCAATGGGCCCTTTGGAAATTTGAACAAGAAGTTCCTGTCCTTCCGTCAATAGGCTTTCGATGGGCCTGGCGGTTTGGCGTCGAGGACGTGGTATATCTGAGCTTGGTTCGTCATCTTCGCTATCCACAAGTGTATCGCCAGGTTCTGTACCAACTGAGAGATCTGACACGTGGATAAAGGCGGCCCGATCTAACCCAATATCCACAAAGGCAGCTTGCATGCCCGGTAAGACTTTGATCACTTTTCCTTTATAAATATCTCCCACGAAATCTTTCTTTCGAGCCCGATCGACAAATAATTCCGTGACCACTCGATTGTCTAGGACCGCCACCCGAGTTTCTTCTCGGGTCACACTAATCGCAATTTCAACTCCCATGGTTGCCTCCTCACGTTCACAGAATATCGTACGAGCCAGTCCTGATGTGTGTGAACGGTTGTGAGCCCAACGAAATAGACCGACCTCATGCCGATTATTCCTGTCTTCTGAGAAGGAATAGTAAATCCTTCACTTGAGCCACAATTTTAGCTAGCGCTCACAAGTTTGAGGGTGGATCGCTACGTTCTTCTGAGACGTGTACCTCATCACTACAATGAATAATCTGTCGCACTATCCTATTGAAAGGGCGTTATGAACATGATCGTTTTTGTCTGGCATTAAATGAGTTCAGTCATCGGTATCCAAAATGGACTAATTTGTTAAGCGTAACACATTTTGCGATCTCCCAAGCCTAGGATGGCCTTCGTATATGGATTCACTATAACAGAGAAAGCCGCCTTCGCTTCACATTAAGCAACAAACCAAGCGCGGTGAGGTTTACCACCATGGCACTCCCTCCGTAGCTCATCAGCGGGAGAGGAATCCCTACGATAGGGGCGAGTCCGGAAGTCATCGCGATATTCACAATAACGCTGAATCCAAGCATGGCTACGACTCCGACAGCGAGAAGCGATCCCGTGATATCTTTGGCGTTGAACGCAATTTCCAGTCCCATTAATAATAGAATGACATACAATGATAAAAGGACGAGCGATCCAAGAAATCCCCATTCCTCGGCAAATACTGCGAAAACAAAGTCGGTATGACCTTCGGGCAGGAACTTAAATTGCGTTTGCGTTCCGCCATATAATCCCTTTCCCAACAATTGGCCCGAGCCAATGGCAATACGAGACTGTAGTCCATGATAGCCTTTCCCGCCGGGGTCGGAACTTGGGTCCACGAAACTCAAAATTCGATCTTGTTGATATCCATGGAGGGATCCCCATACTCCGCCCCATACAAAAGGAAACAACATCACTGCGGCCCAGA
>Ga0265309_10001091_pt1 | contig 11692 bp, 10 predicted proteins | sample Helome_FD_192492 | JGI IMG/M metagenome (GOLD analysis project Ga0265309, IMG submission 192492) | Marine sediment microbial communities from subtidal zone of North Sea - Hel_20160524 (Illumina Assembly) | ecosystem: Environmental > Aquatic > Marine > Subtidal zone > Sediment ...
GGAGGTGACGCAGAATCTGTTACCTGCGGCTACGGCGCAAGCGGCCGACGAGGTGTTTATCACCAGCACCGCGGGTGGCGTCATGCCGGTTACCCGAATCTCGGGGAACCCGGTTGGTGACGGCAAGCCGGGTGCCTTAACGGCGCAACTGAATGCCGCTTACTGGGCCCTGCACGATGATCCTGCCTACAGCGTCCCGATTGACTACTGAGGACGGGAGTATGAATGCACAAACAAAGATTGCACTGGTGACTGGAGCCGGAAGCGGGATCGGCAGGGCGGTTTGCCATGTCCTGTTAAATAACGGCTATTCGGTGATTCTGGCTGGCAGACGACTTGAACCGCTGCAGGAAACCGTCGAACTCGCCAGGGCCGACCCTGCGCTTACCCTGTGTGTGCCCACCGATGTGGGCAAACCCGACCAGGTTAAAGATCTGTTCACGCAAGCCGAGCAGGCCTTCGGCCGACTCGATTTACTGTTCAACAACGCGGGCAGTTTTACGCCGGGTATACCCATGGAGGAATTGAGTTACGAACAATGGCAGAACACCGTTGACGTTAATTTAACGGGACCGTTCCTGTGTGCCCAGCAGGCGATTCGAATCATGAAGGCACAATCTCCCGGGGGTGGGCGCATAATCAATAATGGTTCAATCTCTGCGCATGCACCGCGACCTTTTTCGGCGCCCTACACCTCGACCAAGCACGCGATAACCGGCTTGACCAAATCGATCTCGCTCGATTGCCGTAATGATAATATCGCCTGCGGCCAGATCGACATCGGTAATGCCGCGACACCCATGACCAAAGCCATGCCGAAAGGAGTACCCCAGGCCAATGGGGAACGAGTAGCCGAGCCAGTTATGGACGTCGAACATGTGGCACAGGCGGTGCTGCAAATGGCTTCGTTACCGCTTGAAACAAACGTACAGTTCATGACCATCATGGCGACCAGGATGCCTTATATCGGACGTGGCTAGTCGGTCCAGCCGTTCGATTGTCGTGAGGACTCGTTGACAAACATGTTGACAGTAGCTTGCTTCACAACTGGCTTTGGCATAATTTGTACTCACGAGACGAAATAGTTGTCCCGTATTAAAACGGCCTGAGGATCCAGGGGGATTAGATGAGCGTTAAAGTTGAGGAATTGATGACGAAGTCGGTCATCACCGCGCACCCTGTACCTGTATCGCTGTCAAGTAGCCGATCCACAGAATCAGCCCGAGCCCGATAATTCGGGAGATGTTCAAAGCTCAAAATATAACAACCAGGGGAGACGGGACATGCCAGATTCAAATTTCAACTTCGAAACAATCGAGTTTCTTGACCCGAACGGGCAACTGAAACGCCCTCTTCCTGAAGCACTCGCCACACGCGGCAAGCTGGTAGAGCTTTATCAATTAATGGTGCAAACACGGGTTTTCGATCGTGCCGCGATCAATTTGCAACGCACAGGCGCAATGGGAACCTATCCCTCTTGCGAAGGCCAGGAGGCGATCGGCACTGGGGTCGGCTACGCGATGAATGAAAACGACGTGCTGGTGCCTTATTACCGCGATATCGCCACGCAAATCCAGCGCGGTGTCCTGCTCGAAGAAATCCTGCGCTTCTGGGGCGGGGACGAATGGGGGATGCATTTCCAGCACCAGGTACAAGATTTTCCGATCAGTGTGCCGATTGCAACTCAGTCTTGCCACGCGGTAGGCGTCGCCTATGCGATGAAGTACCGCCAGCAGCCGCGCGCGGTGGTAACTACCTGCGGCGATGGCGCCACTTCGAAGGGTGATTTTTACGAGTCAATCAACATCGCCGGCGCCTTGGCGTTACCGGTGGTATTCGTGGTCAATAATAACCGCTGGGCCATCTCGGTGCCGCTGGAAAAACAGACCGCCGCGCAAACCATTGCGCACAAATCCCTGGCTGCGGGTATCGATGGTTATCGTGTCGACGGCAATGATCCGATCGCGGTGTTCCAGGTCCTCAGCGAAGCCCTCGAGTTGGCGCGTAACGAGCAACGCCCCAGTCTCGTTGAAGCCCTGACCTATCGGCTCTGCGACCACACCACCGCCGACGATGCCAGCCGTTATCGTCCGCAGCAGGAGTTCGATGCCGCGCGCGAACTCGAACCATTGATTCGATTCAAAGCCTATTTACAAAAAGAGCAGCAATGGAGCGATGCCGACGACGAAAGCATTTATGCAGACTGCAAAAAACAGGTCAAAAAGGCGATCGAAGCCTACCAGGCTTTCCCTGAACAGCCACCGGGCCAGTTTTTCGATTACATGTTTGCCAAACGCACGGCCGATCTGGAACAGCAAAAGCAGGAATGGCTTGCCGGGGTGAAACGTCATGGCTGAATGGACCCAGTTGGAAGCGGTCAACCAGGCTTTCGCCTCGGAAATGGGCCGCGATGAAAATGTTGTCGTGCTCGGCGAGGACGTCGGTATCAACGGCGGCGTGTTCCGCGCTACCGAGGGTTTGCTCGAAGCATTCGGCGCCGAACGGGTTATCGACACGCCGTTGGCGGAATCGGTGATCGTCGGCATGGCGATCGGCATGGCCGCGCAGGGCCTGAAACCGATCGTCGAATTACAGTTTATGGGTTTCATATACCCGGCGGTGGACCAGATCATCAACCACGCATCACGCCTGCGTAACCGTACCCGCGGCCGCATTACCTGCCCGATGGTGATCCGTGCCCCGTTCGGTGGCGGCATTCACGCCCCCGAACATCATTCGGAGAGCACCGAGGCGCTGTTCGCACACATGCCCGGCTTGCGCGTGGTGATCCCTTCTTCACCGGCACGCGCCTACGGCTTACTGCTGGCCGCGATTCGGGACCCTGATCCGGTCGTATTTCTCGAGCCCAAACGGGTATACCGGCTCGGCAAGCAGGTAGTCGAAGACAATGGTGAGGCGCTGCCGCTGGATACCTGTTTCGTGTTGCGCGATGGCATTGATATTACGCTGGTGAGCTGGGGCGCGTCTATCAAGGAAACCCTGGAGGCCGCGCAACAACTGGCGCAGATTGGAGTCGATGCCGAGGTTGTCGATGTCGCTACTATCTCGCCGCTCGATATGGGGACGATACTCGATTCGGTCGCACGCACCGGTCGATGCGTGATCGTGCACGAAGCGGCACGTAGTGGTGGCGTCGGCGCCGAGATCGCCGCACGCCTCGCGGGGGGAGGCATTGCTTCGTTACTGGCACCGGTAAAACGCGTGACCGGTTACGACACCGTAATGCCGCTATACCGATACGAAGACCAATATATGCCGGGAGTAAATCGCATTATCGATGCGGTTCAGGAGGCGATGGAGTACCGATGAACATCTTTAAATTACCAGACCTGGGCGAAGGTTTGCCCGACGCCGAAATCGTTGAATGGCATGTCAAAGTGGGGGACGAGGTCGAAGAAGGTCAAACGCTGGTTTCGGTTGAAACCGCAAAGGCGATTATCGACATCCCGTCGCCGCAGGCCGGGCGCATCGCCAAGTTATTCGGCGGCGAAAGCGCTGTAATCGAAACCGGGCAGCCGTTGCTCGCATTTGGCGACGATGATGCTGCCGATACAGAAAAACCTGAAGACAGCGGCACCGTGGTCGGAGAAATGGAGTCTACCGAGGCCATTATCCCGGAAGCGGCGATCGGGTTGGCGCCCAGTTCGACCGCGATCAAAGCCACCCCTGCGGTGCGCGCGCTCGCCAATCGCATGAACGTCGAGTTGTCGATGGTCACCCCGAGCGGTCGCGATGGCCTGATTCTCTCCGACGACGTACGCCGTGTGGCCCGTATTCTGGCCGAGCATGGCCCGATGGAACCGTTACGTGGGGTACGCCGCGCGATGTCGCGGAATATGGCACAGGCCCACACGGAAGTAGCGCCGGCAACGCTGGTTGAAGATGCCGATATCACCGGGATCGAATCGACCGCGGATATCACGCCACGCCTGATACGCTCCTTGATCGCGGGCTGCAAGGCCGAACCCTCGTTGAATGCCTGGTATGACAGTCACGCCAATGGTCGCCGCGTGCTTGAGCGGATTCATCTCGGGCTCGCGGTAGATGCGCCCCAGGGACTGTTCGTTGCAGCGTTGCTCGATATCCAGAACGATGACGAGGCCGCCATCGTCAAACGCCTAAGCGAATTGAAGGAGAAAATCAAAAACCGCAGCCTGACTCCGGCGGAGTTACGCGGCTATAGCATTACCCTGTCCAACTACGGCGCCATCTCCGGACGCTATGCGTCACCGGTGGTATTGCCACCGACGGTGGCAATCCTGGGTGCCGGTAAATCGCGCGATGCGGTGGTTGCCAGAGACGGTGAGATAGTGATCCGCCACATACTGCCGCTGGCGCTGACCTTCGACCACCGCGCCGTTACCGGTGGTGAAGCCGCACGCTTCATGAAGGCCGTGGTGGATGATCTCGAGAATTAGACAGGGCAGTTTGCCTGGCATTATCAACAACGCTACTGTTTATGGTCGCGAACGAAAAATGGCTGATGCGTTGTGGGCCAATTCATCGGGTCGTTTGCGGACTCTAGGGAAGGTGTTCTCAGTGCCCGTTTTTGGTTGAATCTGAAAAAATCTCCATCCGGACAATGTTTACCTAAAGACCGTAATGTTATTAATTTTAAGATCATATCGATTTCCAGTGCAGTTGATCGCTCGATTTAATTTCTTCAAAATCAGCTGAAGTTTTGACTGGCTGCTGATTGATCCAGGCAGGGTAGGTTGGACAGTTTTCTGTTATTGCCTGTCGGGATTTGAATTGTGCATGCCGTGCGAGACCATCAACGGTAAACAGGATCTCAAAGCAACAATCGACGTTATCGAGCAACTCTAGCCAATGTGATTGGGGGTGCTGCGAGATGATTTCCGTAACCTCTGCAATCAGGCCTTGCTGTGGCATGGCTTCAAACTGTCGCGATATCCATTCGGGTTTCTGTAACACGTCGCAAAAGTTTTTCCAGAACGCGGTTTCGATGGCGCCGAGACTGATGAAGCGTTCGTCGGCACATTGATAAAGGTTGTAGCAGGCGGCACCACCGCTGAGTATCGACGCGGCGCGTTCGTCTGCATTGGACAACATTGGCAGGTATTGCCAGGACAGGATCGTTTCGGCCATGCTGATATCGAGATAGATACCGCCGGGGCTACTATCTCTTGCGTGCAGGGCAGCGAGTATGGCGATACTCGCCTGCATCGCGGCTGCGTGATCCGCTATAGGAGGGTAGCCGATAACCGGTCGTTCCGAGGTGCCGCTGACGATCGATTGTGAGCTTAGCGCGCAATAGTTGATATCGTGACCGGCGCGCTGCGCGTAAGGTCCTGTCTGACCATAACCCGACAGTGCACAGTGAATCAGCTCCGGGTTGATTTGATCAAGCTTGTCACGATCGAGGCCAAGTCGCGCCAGCACTCCCGGTCTGAAGGATTCAAGCAGAATATCGGCATCGGCGATCAGCTCGTGAAGTGTCTGCCGATCGAAGTCATTTTTCAGATCCAGTTGGCAGATACGTTTACCACGGTTCAGGTGTCGATAAATTGGAGATATTTCGTTCACGCCGGTGTGCATGAAAAGTCGCATCGGATCGCCACCCGGGGGCTCGACCTTTATCACCTCTGCACCGAGGTCGGCAAGTTGGCGGGTTGCAAAGGGGCCGGGGATATACTGCGACATATCGATAACGCGAACGTTTTCCAGTAAGCGATTTGACTGCATTGATATACAGTGGGCCTGGTTAGTCGTACTGGCGGATATCGTCGATGACCTTGCCATCGTTCGGTAGCGTACCCGGGTCGACAATATCGACTTCACCGCGAAGTTTGCAAATCGATCGGATACTCTCGGCGATCGCGTCTGACAGGGATGCGTCTGTCGATTCAGATTCGCATTGCAGGGTTATCTGGTCGGCTTGTTCGACCCAGTCGATAACCAGCCGTGCCTTGGATATATCCGGATGGCGTTTGACGACCTTGTCCACCTGTTCCGGGTGAATGAACATGCCACGCACCTTTGCGGTTTGGTCGGCGCGTCCCATCCATCCCCGGATGCGCTGGTTGGTGCGTCCGCAGGGACTGGTTCCCGGCAGGTAGGCCGATAAATCACCGGTCGCAAAGCGAATCAGCGGATAGTCCCGGCCCAGGTTGGTGACCACGATCTCGCCGACTTCACCCTCGTTGACCAGTTCACCGGTTCCCGGGCGCACGATTTCCAGGTACACCCCCTCGTCGATAATCAAGCCTTCCTGGGCGCTGGATTCGTAAGCGATCAGACCGAGGTCGGCGGTGCCATAGCATTGCTGCACGCGTATTCCACGGTCGACGAAGCCGTCGCGCAGTGGTGGTGGCAGGGCTTCACCGCTCATCATCGACTTGTTGATCGAGCTGACGTCACTGCCGATTTCGTCAGCCTGTTCGAGAATGATTTTAAGAAAAGAGGGGGTGCCAACGTAACCATCGGGAGACAGGTCGGCAATCGTTTGCACCTGTAATTCGGTTTGTCCAACCCCGGCTGGAATGACGCTGCAACCCAGTGCGAGCGCCGCGCTATCAAACATCTGTCCCGCAGGGGTGAAGTGGTAACTGAAGCAATTATGCACCAGGTCCCCGCTGCGAAATCCGCTGGCGTAGAGCGAACGTGCGAAGCGCCAGAAGTCGGCGACTGCAAAACCTGGCTCGTAAATCGGGCCGGGAGATGCAAATACATGGGAAGGGAGCGTGACGTTGTTCGCGGTGTAGCCGCCGAAGGGACGTTGCACCTGCTGTAATTCGATCAGTTTTGATTTTCGGGTCAGCGGTAATGCACTGAATGATGCGGCATCAGTGATCTCATTCGCATCGATATCCTTGAGTGACTCGGAGTAAGCCAGGGTGTTGTCCTGCACATGCCTGACCTGGTCCTGAATCGCTTCGAGTTGCGCCTGGTTGCGTTCCTCGCTGCTGCGCGTTTCGAGGCTGTCGTAAAATTCTGACATAATCAGCCCTTGTCATGCCGGCCCACGAGCCGGCATCCATAAAAAATATCTGACAAAGCCAATCCTGCCCTGCAGGCAAAGATCTTGATTGACCAGCAACTGCTTTCGGGAGGCAAATCCAAATGGGCCCCCGCTCGAAGGCCGAGGCGACAAAATATGGGGCCTAGGTCAACCATCTCTTTCTGCGTCGATAGTGTTTTACATCGCGGAAATTAATGCGTTCGCCCTCACTGATGCCCAGGTAAAATTCCTTGACGTCGGTATTTTCACGCAGCTCCGCGGCGGTGCCATCGAGCACCACGCGACCGTTTTCAAGAATATAGCCATGGTTTGCATAACGCAGCGCGATATTGGTATTTTGCTCGGCGAGCAGAAATGTGACGCCTTCTTCTTTATTCAGGCGTTCGACATTTTCGAAAATCTCTTCCACCAGTTGCGGGGCGAGCCCCATCGATGGTTCATCGAGCAGAATCATTTTCGGGCGTGACATCAGGGCGCGACCAATTGCGATCATCTGCTGTTCACCGCCAGAGGTGTATCCGGCCTGTGCGCGGCTGCGATTTTTCAAGCGTGGAAAATAGCTGTATACCAGTTCTAGATCGCGCTGGATCGCGGCACTGCCATCGCGGCGTGTATAGGCGCCGGTGAGCAGATTCTCCTCGACCGTGAGATGTTCGAAACAATGGCGTCCTTCCATGACCTGGATAACGCCCTGTTGTACCAGTTGGGCCGGGGTGAGCGCATCGATACGTTCACCCTGGAACTCGATACTGCCCTTGGTGATATCGCCACGCTCGGCGCGCAGCAAGTTTGATATCGCTTTTAACGTAGTCGTTTTACCTGCGCCGTTGGCGCCGAGCAGGGCGACGATGCCCTGCTCGGGTACCTCGAGCGAGACGCCTTTCAATACCAGGATGACATGGTCATAAATGACCTCGATGTTGTTCACCGACAACATCGTCCGGGTACTAGTTACAGCTGCGGTTTCGTTCACGACGCTTTGTTAATTACAGATACGCGGTACCACGCTGTTTTCCTTGGCGTACTGGGCTGAATCCTCGGCAATCAGAGGACCTGTGATATCACGCAAGGGATCGTAGAAACTGCTCACCAGGCTCCATTTCTTGGCCTTGGCATCCCATTGCTGCAATGCGACCTTTCCAGGACCTTCGTGGTTTTCACAGGTGATCTTGACCGGGATGGTAAATCCAGGTAAACCCAGTTCAGTCAGCCGTGCTTCGTCAACATCGAGTGCCTCGAATCCGTCACGAACGTGTACACCTTTAACTTTGTTGGTGCCGTGGATTTCCATTGCCTTGCGAATCGCTTCAGAAGTCCACATCGCCGCGACCAGGCCCCGGTTGTAGAGCACTTCGCCGATGCGGTCACGATCACCCAGGCCCATGCCCTTGTCGTAAACATGTTTCTTGATGTCATCGTGTGCCGGAAAGTTGTCGCCCGGTTGGTGGAAAGCACCCGAGAGATAACCGTCGGCGCCATCGCCGGCTGGCAGTACGTCGTTTTCAGATCCTGACCACCAGACGCCGATGAAGTGATCCATCGGGTAGCGAATCGACGCGGCTTCCTTGATCGCGACCTGGTTCATAACACCCCAGCCCCACATCATGACCCAGTCAGGACGCTCCTTGCGGATTTGCAGCCAGGTCGCTTTTTGCTCCTGGCCGGGATGGTCGACCGGCAATGCCATGAATTCGAAGCCAAACTTTTTGGCTGCACTTTCGAGGGTACGTATCGGCTCCTTGCCATAAGCAGAATTGTGGTAAACCAGGGCAATCTTTTTGCCCTTGAGCTTGTCCATGCCACCTTCTTTCTCGGCGATATACTGGACAAATACGGTTGCCTGGCTCCAGTAAGTTGCCGGGAAGTTGAATACCCACGGGAATATCTTGCCGTTAGCGGCCGAGGTCCGACCATAGCCCATCGAGAAGATCGGGATGCGATCGACACTGGACTTGGGGATCAGCTGATAGGTAATTCCGGTAGACAATGGCTGGATTGCAATCGCACCCGAATCGCCTTCATTCTTGACGTTTTCGTAGCATTCGACACCACGCTTGGTGTTATACGCCGTTTCACAGGGCGTAAGCTTGAGCTTGGTACCGTTAATGCCGCCATCGCGCTGGTTCAGCATCAGCAGGTAATCGCCATAGCCATTTGCAAACGGGATACCATTGGGTGCATAAGGCCCGGTACGATAATCGAACGACGGGATCGTCAGTTCGTATGCACTGACCGCTCCGCAAAAAAGTGGAATTGCCATCAGGGCCGCCACTATGGTTTTGGTTAAACTTCTGGTTTTCATTACTTCCTCCGGTTTTTTTGTTGGTACTACATTTTAATCAAATTGCGTGCAAACATCCCAGCTACTTGTTGCATAAGCTAGTGCGGGAATGGCCACAGGCGCATTTTTTCCTTGGCGATCCGCCACAGGCGTGCCAGCCCGTGCGGTTCGACAATCAGAAATCCGATAATCAGCACGCCGACGGTGATGATTTCAATATGGGCGGCAAGTGCGGCATCGGTGCCCAATCCGTCGACCATGATATTTTTCAGTAATATCGGCATCATAACCATAAACGCGGCGCCCAGGAACGATCCGAGCACCGAGCCCAGTCCGCCGATGATGATCATGAACAGCACCAGGAAAGACTGGTTGATGTCAAAGGCTTCGGTCGGTTCGGCCGATCCGAGCCAGACCGCGAAATACAGCGCTCCAGCCATGCCGATGTAGAAAGATGATACGGCGAATGCGGATAGCTTGGCGATTAACGGGCGCACGCCGATCAGTTCGGCGGCAATATCCATATCACGAATCGCCATCCAGTTACGACCGATTCGGCCACGCGCGATGTTTTTCGCGAACAGCGCAAACACGGCGACGAATCCGGCGACCAGGTAGTACTTGGCAACCGGGTCAGCCGATGGGCCGGTTATGATTACGCCAAACAGCGTCATCGGGGGCGAGGTAATCATTCCGGTGGCGTTGTAGTTGAAAAACCAGCCTACCTTGTTAAACAGCCAGATCAGGAAGAACTGTGCGGCCAGGGTTGCGACCGCGAGGTAAAATCCCTTGATGCGTAGCGAGGGCAGGCCAAACAGGGTGCCAACCGCCGCAGTTATCAGCCCCGAAAGTATCACCAGCGGAATAAATCCGAGTTCGGGGATGACGGTCATCAGTTTGAAAACTGAAAAGGCGCCGACTGCCATGAATGCCCCGGTTCCGAGTGACAGCTGGCCACAATATCCTGTCAGGATGTTGAGGCCGAGAGCCGCCAATGCATAGATCAGGAAAGGCAGCAGAATCGCGTTCAACCAGTACTGATTCAGTAACAATGGAACAATCGCAAAGGTTACCAACAGCACCGCGAGAACGACATATCGATCCTGGGCGATCGGAAACAGCGCCTGGTCATCCTGGTAATTCGCCTTGAACTGCCCGGTTTCTCGATAAATCATGGTTATACCCGCTCGATGATACGTTCGCCAAACAGTCCCTGCGGCCGAAACAGCAGAAAGGCGAGTGCCAGCATGTAGGCGAACCAGTTTTCGATTGCGCCGCCGACGATCGGTCCGAGATAGACTTCGGCCACTTTTTCGCCGACGCCGATAATCATGCCGCCGATAATCGCGCCGGGAACCGAGGTAAATCCACCGAGGATCAAAACCGGTAACGCTTTGAGCGCGATCAGCGAGAGCGAAAACTGCACCCCGGACTTCGAACCCCACATGATGCCGGCAACGAGGGCGACGATGCCTGCAACCGACCACACGATAACCCAGATGGTGTGCAGCGAAATGCCGACCGAAAGCGCGGCCTGGTGGTCGTCGGCGACCGCACGCAGTGCCCGCCCGATGCGTGTCTTCTGGAAGAATATTGCCAGGAATGTCACCATCACTGCTGCGGTACCAGCGGCAAATATTTCCAGTTTTTCGATATATATATTGAAGCTATCCAGCATCCAGTCGGAGGCGCCCTGCGGGATGCCTATATCCAGTAACTTGACGTCCGAACCCCATAAAATATCACCCATACCTTCGAGTACGTAGGCGAGACCGATGGTGGCCATGAACAGGATAATCGGCTCCTGGTTAACCAGCGGGCGCAGCATGAAGCGCTCGATCGCCCAGGCCAGCGCGACCATGACCGCAATCGTGCCGATGATCGCGAGCCATATCGGCATACCGAACTTTTCCATCAGTCCCACCAGGGTCAGCGCAGCAAACAACGCCATGACTCCCTGGGCAAAGTTGAATATCCCCGAGGCTTTGAATATCAGCACGAAACCAAGCGCCACCAGTGAGTACATGACTCCGGCCATCAGGCCGCTGAGCGCAACTTCGATAAAAAATAACATCAGTTGTTAAGCCTGTTCATGCGGAATCCCCAGGTAGGCGTCGATAACATCCTGGTTGTTGCGGACTTCGTCAGGCAGGCCATCGGCAAGCTGCTTGCCGTAGTCGAGTACCAGCACCCGGTCGGATAAATCCATGACCACGCCCATGTCGTGCTCGATTAACGCGATGGTGGTACCAAACTCGGAATTGACGTCGAGGACGAATCGACACATGTCCTCCTTTTCCTCGCTGTTCATGCCGGCCATGGGTTCGTCGAGCAATAGCAGCTCGGGTTCGGCGGCGAGCGCGCGTCCCAACTCGACCCGCTTCTGCAGGCCGTAAGGTAGCTTGCCG
>Ga0265309_10001092_pt1 | contig 11685 bp, 17 predicted proteins | sample Helome_FD_192492 | JGI IMG/M metagenome (GOLD analysis project Ga0265309, IMG submission 192492) | Marine sediment microbial communities from subtidal zone of North Sea - Hel_20160524 (Illumina Assembly) | ecosystem: Environmental > Aquatic > Marine > Subtidal zone > Sediment ...
GTTATGTCGTTCGCGTCATCAACGCTGGCAAGGATAATACCGTCAAAAGAAGCGCCAACGATATTTATAGCTGCTCCGCCCGACGCGTACGACGCCGCGTGCTGGTCTGAGAATAATACGAAATCGCCGCCGGTAGGCTTTACAGTTCCTTCAACCGCGTCTTCCAGGGTCCCGAAATACTCAGACGCGGCGGAAAACGCAGATGCCCACGTCCCGGTTTTCTGCGTGCTGTACACCCCGTCGGCGGCATCCACAGATCCGCCGGAAGCGGTGCCCCCGGATTTAACATAGAAGTAATTCGCCATCTAGCTAGCCTCCCGTTAATCGAACTCCGCCGGGAGGTCCTCCCATACGGCGTCGCTGTCAAGGAAAAAGGCAATACCCTGCACGTCACCATAGCGGGCGCTCATTTCGTCATAATACGGCACCCGTGGGATTTCCAGGTATGCGGCGCGCTGATTTGCGTTGCTGCCACCCCTCCCCTCCATGGCTTGCCACATCGGCAGGGACGCATAAAACGCCTGAACATCGGCGAACTGCATGCAGCGGCCCAGCACCCGGCGGTCGTAGTCGTTTTGATCCTGAAACAGCGGCGGTACCAGGTCGGGGTTCTGCCCCGCTTCGGCGCGCGAAATAGCGTCGCCAATCTCTTCGTCCGCGGCCGCCTGTTCTAACGCGGGTATCATCGAAATACGGTCCGCTGTCGTGTCGAAACCTTGCGGCACCAGCTTCTCAATGATGTCCACGCGCCCGCCGGCGTCGTCGTGGACAAACTCGTATTTAACGTAGTCGCGGTCCCCTGAAGGCACCGACGACAATAGTGAATGGCTGATAATCATCGTGGCGCCTCCGATAGCGTCCTTACGTTACGCCTGGTGTGCAGTGAACCACCCTTCAGTGGGCTGATTTATCCTGAAATCCGAGCTGACACTGGCCGGGTCGCCGGGGTTCGGGCTCGCTACTTCCAGATCGACGTACCAGACAAGCTCGGTCGTGGCGTCGTTAACGAAACTTCCCGGGGTCGCGGGTTTCACACACAGCAGGTATTTCGCCGTTACCGTGACACTCGTGCCGAAGTTTGCGTCGTCGCTGTTATAGCGCGTCCGAGTAGGACTTCCGGAAACAGTGATAGACCTGTTCGCGACGTCGATCGGCGCGCCGTCTCCGGCCACAATCTCGCCTGTCACGTCCGTCATGTCGTTGTGCGTAAAGACAGGGGTGTAAGCGCTGGATGCCAGTACGAACATAAATGCACCAGCGTCGGGCGCGTCCCAGGGGTAGCATGGGGTCGGCGAACCGGCGCCAACGCCCGAAAGCCGTTTGATGCCATTTGCGTATAGCTCAGTTACTCCAACAGTCATTTTCAATACACTCCGCTGTTAAATACGATGGTTTTTGATGCAAGTATTAGTATAGCATAGTGAATACAGCAAAACACCGCTCTTGATTAAACTATCTCGACGCAAATAAAATCGTGCCAGCGGGTTACTATGTTGAATTTACGCCCTTTTAGGTACCCCTTGACGAACTCCACAGGTCCCATGATGCGCGCCCCCGAGACGAACTCGATTTCACCGTACCGGGCGGCGCTCTTGTCGAAAGTGACAAGCATACCCACCGGTGGTGGTGCGTCGTCGTTTTCGCACAGGGTTACGTTACCTGGAAGGGTCGGAGGCTTGACGTAGCTTGCGCCCTCAAACATGGGCTTTCTATAGAACGCGCTGGCATATAGCAGCACCGATTTAGTGCGGCTGGAGATAATATGGAGCTCGGCCGTGTGTCCGGAAACCACGGTGCAGCCCAGCTTGATCGCTGGGCCGCGTAGGTTTTCGATCAAAAAGCCGTTAAGACTCGGAACTTTCCGCGTTTCCGGTGGAATCCCCGCTCTCAGCGTCCGCAGGTCTGCTGCGCTTTTTACGGCGACGGGCTGGCTTTGGGGTTTCTTCGCCCAGAATTCCGGCATCCGGGCGCTCAGTTGTGTTTTCAGGTTCGTCATTGCTTCCGCCTGTGTCAGTTTTCGCGACGCCAAGTAGTGTCGCGAAAGACTCTTCCGGCTCGGTGAGCTCCATCTGGGTAATCTTACCTTCGCCATCGAAGAAAAGGACTTCGGTCCCAGGGGTACCACACTGCGCGTATGAGCGCCCTATCAGCCGCGCTTTGGGCGCCGTTGCCTGGATCAGTACGGCGTTAGCCTCCAAAACAGTGTCCGGGCCGGTGAAATGCTGCTGGTCAATCAAGTGCGCGTGTGATTTTTGGTTGCGGATACTAGCCGCAAGGTCCTTGACAAGTGCTTCGCTGCCGCGCTTGAAATAGATTTTGGCCACTCTTCGGCCGTCGTCGATCTGTGCTTCTGACATTATGTGCTCCCGTAAAAAATTGAAAACTACGGGGACCGAAGCCCCCGTAGTCGATACTGCCTTTAGTTGCTCTGGATTGCAACGCCGGACAGGTCTTTCACGCTGTCCATTACGCTGTCCCAGTTGGTGGAAGTGGCCAACGTGGTGTCGTCAGGGTTCACGCCGCCATTTGCGACGTCGTACTTGAAGCCTTTGCAGCTCACATTGTACGCAAATTCACCCTGGAGCCGGGTAACGATGTTCTGTTTACCGGTCACGATCTCGTTAACCATGGTCGGCGCTTCGCTGTCTTCCAGCACAACCGCGTCGCCAACAAGGCCAAGCGTGGTGTACCGATTAACAGCGGGCGAACCCTGCGTAACGAGTGCGGCGCTATCAGTGATCAGAACCGGACGGTTCAGCGTGACAGGGGTACCGCTGGCGACGTTGAAGTTGGACAAACCGTCGATATTGCGCACGATCTGATCTTTCACCAGGTCATAATAGGCCTTGCTGTGCATGACCCACATAACCACGCGATCAGCCGCGTCACCGAAGTTAGCCAGACCGTTGACCAGGTCCAGCGTGTCCAGCGTGGCCGGGGGACTGGCGGCGCCGTCATTGACAAGTGCAGCCTGACCCAAGATAGCGGCAACAACCGACCGCAGACCGGTGTCAAGCTGTTCAACCTGCATCGCCTTGGCGATCTGTTGGCCCAGCAGGAAAGACAACACTTGGAAGTCGGGGTTCATGCCCATCTTCTTGAAGCTGTCAAGGGTCTGATCGATAGGACCGATCCGGCGGTTGACCTTAACGGAAATGTGCTCATCGGCAGGGACCGCAGACGAAGCTACCGCCGGGTTTGCCGGTGAAACATTGACCAGTCGACGACCAACAATGTTGGAAACGTTCTTGAAAAACGACTCCTGGTGAAAATCACCCATACGCTGCTGCGTAACAAGGCGAATCGCACTGCGGGAAGCCGCGTTGAAAGCGTCGGTGTTCTGCGTCAAGGTTTCCACCATGCCGCTGTGCACCAAATCGGGATAAATCAAGCCTTCGGGCAGTCGACCGACCGCCGCAAAGCTTTCGCGTGTACCTTCAGCCATTTTAATGACTCCTTAAATCAAAAAGTTGCGGTTATGCAGGCAGCTTTTGATATTCCGCGTCGGAGTGCTCCATTATGAAGTCCACCTTTTGCCGCGGCGTCATGCTGCTGCGTTTCAAATCTGAAGGTATCCCACCTTTTGCGCCTGCACCGCCACCTTCGCCGCTGCCCGGTGGGGTCCCGCCCCCTGAACTTTGCGCGCCGATGAAAGCACCTGCAAAAGTGTCTTGGTCCCGCATTTCTTTCACGAAATCGTTAACACTTATGAACTTACCAGAACTATCCACGCGCGGGTTGCCGGCGTCGTCGACAACTTGTACGCCAAAAGTTCCGGATTCGTCCTTTACTACCTTGACCCGGCTGGCAACGTGAGGCTTCAGCAACGTCGCGTTGCCTTTCTCTGCTGCAATGGCCGTAACCACTGCCGAATCAATCAATTGGTTGTTGTAAGCGTTCGTCAGGTCCGCCAGTTTCTTGTCGCGTTCGGCGATCTCCTGGTCGTGCTTACCCGCCATCTGGGTCTTGAGCTTATCCCACTCGCCCGCTTTCTGCGCGCGCTGCTCTTCGGCCTTGGCCTTTTCGTCGCGGAGCTGTGTCAGCTCATCCGGATCAAAGCCGCCGAACTGCTCTTCAAGCTCCCGGGCTTTGCGGGCTGCGGCGCGGGCGTTTTCACGCTCTTTGTGCAGTGCCGACTTCAGGCCGTCAACGTTCTCGACTTTGTCTTTCGCCACAAAGCCGCTCAAAATTTTAAGCTGAAAACCGCCGTCAGCTTCGACGTATTCGTCGCGTAATTCTTCGCTTACGCCTTCCAGTGATTCCACAAAAGTTTTCAAAGTCATTTTATACCATCCCGGTCAGAGTTTTAGTGTGTACTTACCCATTGTACAGGATTCATTTTTTGTTTTGCAAGCCCCTGTTAAGGAAACTTTTAGCCCAGTCAGCGAACAGGCCCGCCCACCATATGGACGTTAGGCCTTTCGGGTTGTGCTTACTGGAAAACCGGGTGTCGGACGTGTTTAGGCGCCAACTTACCTTTCCCGACGGTAGCATGACGCCGGTCGCCTGCAGGTTTATTACGTAGTCAGGGGTTTGGCTGTGGCGCCGGGCGGTTACGTCGTCCATTACTCATCCTCCGCCGCCAATAATACGCCAGCAGCGGCAGCGGCAGCCAGTTCCGCCGCCCGGATGAATTGACGCGCGGCCGCTGTTTCGGCGCGAACGGCCTTGATATCAGTGAGGTTTTTCGCGCGGTTCACCGCTGCGCCGGCTTCCTCCAGTGTCGTTTCAGCAGATTCAATGGACAGCCTAGCTGCTTTCGATGCCGCCCGGCTCTGCTGCCCGGTCTCCAGTGTGCGCTTTGCCGTGGCTACGGACTGCTTTGCAGTGCGCATGGAATTTTGCGCCGCACCCACAGCTGCCGCCTTTTTATCCGCCGCTGTCTTGGCCACGCTCGCCGCTGCCCGCGCCTTAGATGCCTTTGCGGCGACTATCTTTTCCAGCTGCTCCACAGATAGCGGGTTGCCCCTGAAATCAACGAGTTGCTGCAGCGTAATCTTGCCACTTCGCCACAGCCGGGCTTTCGCCGGCCCCAGTATTTTGTTTTGGAACTCTGTGCCCTTGGATTTCAGGAAGTCGTCGAATGTCGTATCTTCCGGCACTTGGCCGTCCATACTCGCCCGGGTGCTCGGCTCCAGTTCCTTGGCTGGTATACCGAGTTCCTCCCAGCTCTTGAGCACGGGCACGAGCGTTGACCGGCAGTTGAAATGCCGCGGCGGGCCGCCATTGAAGGGTAGCGTAGACGGCGAAACCGGCTTTTTCTCCGGCGTGTTCTCCCAAACCTGGCCGTCGTAGGCAATGCATATTTCGCTTGTCCGGTTGTCGAGTGTGCTTATCTGTTTCAGCGCCTTCACCATGTCGCTGTTCGCTTCGAACGACGCGATTCGCGCCTCGTTGGTGACCTTGTTGAGCGCGGTTCGCGCCAAGGTATTGGCGTTTCTCTTCGAAGTATTCATGATGCCAGGAACCTGGACACCTTTAATGGTGCCGCCGGTTATCCGGGTCGCCGCCTGCGCCGCGGATTCGCCGTTCTCCAGTGACGTGCGCATTTCGCGCATAAACTTGCCCTGGAGATCGTTCGATTGTTTGCGCCACCAGGACAGCGGCCGGGCGCCCTCAACGAGAACATTTGCGGCAATGGCGTTGCGAGTATTGGCGTCAAGCTCTTTACCCTGAAACGCGATTTGTTTTGCCACGTATTACCCCTTTAAAAGTCGGGCGTAGCGCGAACAAATAGTCGATAATTCATACAGCAAGCTGGCTTTGGCCGTGATACGCCGCATAGCTTCGTACCGCACGTTACTGGTCTGTTGTACCACCGAAAGGTACTGATCAAGCGGCAGGGCGTCTAGTTCATTGATTAGTTTGTCCATTACGGTATGTTCTCTTCCAAGGAGTTAACAAAAGCCGCTGAGGTCACCTTGGCCACGTCCGAAAGGACGCTTTTCGTCAGTGTGTTAATCTCGGCGTAAGCAACGCGGATCAGTTCGCGGCTCTGCTTATCGAGCTTCGCCATACGCCGCACTTGTGCATCCCTGCGCGGCGTCCCTGCCACATCCACGTTAAGTGTGAGTGCTTTAAGGTCAGCGCCCAGCTGGTCAAGGCGGTCATCGATCTTACGCTGCAACCCAGCGTCGACGCGGGCCAACTGAATGGCCTGCTCGATCATATCGTCCTGGACCTTAGCGGAAACTGACGTCGGCACGTTATTGGCTCGCCCGAAACCTGGCAATCAGGCCATGCACATACGCCACGAAAGGTAGCGCCCATATCGGCTTCCAAATCCAGCCAATAACGATTCCAACCGCTACAGAAAAAGGTAAACCTAACATATTGAACTCCCTACAGTTAAAAAATCAATCTTCGCCGCTTTTCTTGCGGTCTTGCGCAATAAGCTGACTTACGTAAATGACGAAGGGTATTGCATACCACGCCCGCCATAAAAACGTCCGTAATGCCACAATCCCGGGGTGTACCGCCCGTGGCCGCCACAGCCACCCGATAGCTAAGCCCAAAACCAGGCACCCCAGCACATCGTGCAACGGTACGTCGTGTGTGTGCATACGTTACGCTCCTTCGTCCATTTCGTCGCGCTGCTCCTCGACGGAGACCTGCTCTCCGAGCGGGTGCCGGTGGGCGTTGGCCTCCGACGTTTCGCTGCCGGTAACCTCCCACTTGTGCCGGTGCCCCTTAACTATATTCGTATACCCATTGGCTTGCAAGGTGTGCACGTGCCCGTCGGCCTCGCCCGCCTCATCACCGACCGCGTTGCCCTGCTCCAGTTCGTCTTCGGTGATGCCCGGACGGTCGCCTGGAGATTCCAGGTCTAGGAGGTCGATCTCTGTTTCGGCGTCGAAGTCATCGGATAACAGGTTGCGGCGCTTCAGTTCCTGCCAATACGTAAGTTGGCTGATATCACCGCGGGCTCTCATCTGGCCCAGTTCCTTGATATCGTCGACATCGCGCTGTGTCAGGCTGAAGTCCTTGAACAGTTCAACGCTGCCGCCCGAATCAGGACCTAGCCCCAGGAACTGGCCGAAGTAATCAAACACCGATTCCAAGGCGCTTTCCAGCTCGCGCGCGAACATAGACAACGGGCTGTCGGCCTCTGATTGGTCAAGGCTGCGCGCGGTCGCTGTCTGGCTGTTACTGGTAACCGGTTTGCGTGCCAGCATGTTCAGGCCCAGTGATGCCATGCGCTCGGTCAACACTTCAAGGTCCTTTTGCCCTGCCTCGATGCCCTTTCCGCTGTGCTCCACGTACTTTAAATCGCTGGAAATCTGGCCTTTAATGAACGTTGTGGAACCGACCGACAGCTTTATGATGCTCTCTTCGTCCCCCAGGCCGGAACCGAACAGGATCGGTACCCGGGCAATGTGTAGGATGTTTCGCTGATCGCTGTCCGACTGCCAGTGTGTGATATTCAGGTACGCAACGTCCATCATGGCGGGGCCGCCCACCATATAGCCGCGCTTGTCTGAGTACACAGTAACCCACGGAATGTAATCGAGAACCTGCCCGGCGGCCATGACCGTGTGACTGTCTACAAGGACCCAGTCCTGTTGTCCGTCGGACACTTCCTTGAGCTCATACGTGCGGTAAAAACCAGGCTCCAGGACGCGTACCCGCAACACGCGTGCCTGCTCAAACTCGCCCACGTCTTCGAAAGTGTCTTCCAGGATGCGTACCTGTGTCAGATGTCTGCGCCCGTTGCGCACCTCTGATTTCCACCCGATAACTTGCGTGGCGTTGTAGTGTACGGCATACGGCCGGATGTCCTGCTGACGCTCTTCCAGAACACTGGTGTTTGGGTCGGCTTGTGGGTAATCCACCAGGATGTGCGTCAGCCCGTGGTTTAGGGCCGATTCGCCAACCTGCCGGGTGAATACGTCTAGGTCTGTGGCCTGCCCGTCGATATTGGCGCGGAATGCTTGTATAGTTTCCGGCACATCGTCTTTCAGGGTAACCGGCTGTTTGAGCGGCTTCGATACGAGCTTTTCAATCGTGTCTTTGTAGACATTGGTCAGGACTGACTGCATGAGGCGGGCACGGTAGGCCGCCTGCGGTTCGTCCGGCATCTGGGGCAAGAACTTGCGCCCGGCTGCGCGCATGGATTCAGTGCCGCCCCACAAAGCGTCAACAATTGACCATTTCGTCGACATCCTGTTGTACTGCTCAGTGGGTGTCGCAACGGGGTTCTTCGTTGTTCGGCCTACCGGCGCGGTAGTTGTTTCGGTGTTAACGTCTGCACTCATAAGTACAAGGCCTCACTGATTGTTTGAACTTTGCGCACTGGAAATTCCTTGGATACGTAGTAACCTAAGCCATCGGACAAGTGGGTCAATTTGGGGTCGTGCTTCTTATCAATCTCACCGCTTCCGCCTTTCAGAAGCCGAACACCTTCCAGGTCTCGCACCAATTCGGGTGCCGCAACAGGGTCCACCATCAGGTGGACGCGTCCTTGGCCATTCTTCAATCGGGTATTCACGGCGTTCACGCGTGACCGTTCCGACGGGTTTGCTCGCGGTACGCGCATAAAGATCTGGCCCTGTCCGAAGTGGCTGTATAGGCCGTTTCGCACCAGGTCCCAGTCGTTGCCTTCAGTTGCTGACGTTTTTCTCGATCCACCGGTGGCGTCACCATATACGAAAATACGGCCTTCGTGGTTCCCCCAGTCGGCGATAAACTTATTGACCACGGCCGGGGTATTGCTGTTATTGGGGATATGTACCTCACCAATTACGCCCGTTCCGTGCTCTTCCTGTGCCTGCAACCCCGCAAACAGGTTCGCCCCCTCAAGTACGACGGGTGCTTCAGGCGCCAAGCGACGCGGAAAATCCATTTCCTGCGCCACTGTCGCGGTACCTGGATTCACGTTGAAATCGAAACATAAAATCAGGTCCCCTTTAGTATTATACCTATCCCGAAGATTTGCGCAATGTAATTCCTCTTCGAAAGGGTAATACGCGCGCCCTTCGAAGTTCAAGAAATCGGCCTCATACTCCTGAGCAAAGGTCAGCGGGTCCAGGTCCAGGCGCGCCGCTTCAACGACCGCGGCCGGCAGGATATCGGCGGATTTCCACCGGAACCGGTCCCATCCATCGCGCACGGCGGCGTCTCGGTACAGGTCGTAATAGTGGTTGCGCCCTTCCGGGACACCGGTAAATATGCAGAACCCGCCGCGGTCCTCCAGAGCAGGGCGCACGTTCTCGGGCCACGCGTGGCCTTTCATGTTCGGGTACTCGTCCAGCACGCCGCCATCCCAGGGCGTACCCTCGATTCGTTCGGGCTTATCCATGCCAACTACCCACAGCATTGCGCCAGTGACAAGGGTTATTGACAACTCGCTCTCTGATCTGTCCAGCACAATGTCCTGATGTACAAGAGCCTTGATGTCCTTCCAAAAGATACGCTTGGCCTGGTCACGGGTCGGCGCGCCGAAAAAGAAATTAGGGCTTAACCCTGCTGCGCGTAAGGCTTTCTTGACAACCTTGCGCTTTGCAATCTCGGTCTTACCCGATCGGCGGCCGGCGGGTACCACCTGAAAGCGCGCCGTTGAGTGCCAAAACCTTTGCTGCTCATCGTGGTGACGGAGCGGGGTCCAGCGTTCAGTGAGTAGTGATCCCGGTAGTGACATCTTCCATTTCCTGTAATAAGTTTCTGATCTGACTGGCTTTGTCTTCGGCGGACACGTCGCCTGTGCCATCGGCCAGCAGGCCTAACAGCTCGGCAAGTTTATCGTTTGCGCGCAAGCGGTCGTAAAGCTCAAGTTCGACCCCGTGCTGCGTGGGCTTTATTTTCTTGATACAAAGCCGCTGGGTCCTGGTCAGCTGGTCAATAGGTTTCATCATAGACCAGTCAGTATCCTTCATGAAATAGTCGCCGATGTCGGCGTTAGCGATCGCCGCATACCGGGCTATTACTCGCTCTCGGGTTTCCGTTGCCGTATCGATCGCGGCCACTTTGTCGTGATCTATTACCGCTTTGATGTCCGGGTCCAGTAACCACTGTTCGGCGAGCTCGGGTGTTACCTCTGCGGCCTTTGCTGCGGCTCCAATGTCTCCGGCCTGGACCATGGAGTACGCGAACCGTCGTTGTTTAAGTGTAAGCATCCCGCCAAACTTCCTATAATAGAAATACCTACTATACTAACCGATTTCGAAATGGAAAATCTACGCGGGCGCCCAAAAATGCAAGCGTGATAGTGGGTTGTAGTAACTTATTGATTTATTATCATGTTCTGTAGGTTTTAGAATTCTGGTATACAATATACAATATACCAAAAGGCAGATGTACCAGTTCTAACCACATGCTAAGTGGAATACAAACAAACATCGGGTAACTAGAGGATAAGTAACAATAAAACTTTAAAATATACTATATGCTAACCAGAATGAAAAATATGACCCCCTAAAAAAATAAATTTTTTTCTGGGTGGTATAGTATTTCTATTATAGGAAGTTTTGAGGCCAACTCCGTATAAGATCCACGGACAGTAGGTTAATCAGCTACTTACGCACTTGACCCGGCCCAGGGACAGGCCATTTGCCCCGTTTTTGGTGGTATACGATAGACTGTTCAATGCTACTCATTTCAGCGATCGACAGACTAATTTCATTCCTTTCAATACGATAGAGCGTTATCCGTGAGATATCCAGCAAGGCCGACATTTCTGCGGCCGTCAACCAGGCCCGCCGGCGCATTAATCGCACCTCCTCACCAAGTGACAACAGCTCAGGAAGCAGCAGGTCCCCGACCCAGAACGTCGGCCAAACGTTCGCCGACTCTATTTGCTGGATCGTGCTCCGGGAACACCCGAGCGTGCGCGCCGCTGCATATTGCGACAGCCCGGCCCGCCGGCGCCAGATCCAGAACCTTTCCCAAATCGTAGGGGTCACACAATCACCATGTCGATGTCAACAACGGCCGGCAGGTCAACACTTGCAACCACGTTGGCCGCGGCCGGCATGGCCCGGACCTGTGCCGGCAACACGCCCAGCAAGTCGGGGTCATCATTAATCACGGTCACCGCTTCGCCGCTGTGCATCAAGTTGAAGAATTCGTGGCCGACAAGGAACCTGCCCCCAAGCGTCACGTTGAACCTACCAAGCCGCGGCACTGCACCACCACCGGTAAACCCCGCGGATGCGATGTTGTTGTCGTAACTCACATTTACCGACAGCGCTTCCGACAATCGAATGACACCGTTGGCCCCGGATAGTTCCGTGATGATTTCTTTCCCGGGCACGCCGACCAGGTCGGCAACGACATCTTTCACCGCGTCTTCGACACCAGCGACCGCGGCCACCTTCGCAGCGACTGGCGCCGCCGCACCGATGCCCAATACCCGCAAGAATCCACGCCTGTTCATAACAACCCCTTGTTCATTAATCATGTACACATGATAATAATGTACAAAATTATCACAGCAGTTTTAGCGCCACGTCCACCTGACCGTGCTCTTCGAGCGCGGCGATAATGTCCGGATCTTCGCTAAGCATTTCGATGTGAACAACGGCGAACGCCCACGTGCTTGACATGACGTGTTTGTGGCGGTCAAGTTCATAAACCACTTCCACCATGTCCTTATGTTCCGCGTGCTTACGCAATTTGAGCGTTACCATTTTTTTACTCCAAGTAGTCAATGAATCGTACCCCAGTCAACAGTTTAACGGGTAGCCAGTC
>Ga0265309_10001093_pt1 | contig 11669 bp, 11 predicted proteins | sample Helome_FD_192492 | JGI IMG/M metagenome (GOLD analysis project Ga0265309, IMG submission 192492) | Marine sediment microbial communities from subtidal zone of North Sea - Hel_20160524 (Illumina Assembly) | ecosystem: Environmental > Aquatic > Marine > Subtidal zone > Sediment ...
GACCCCGCCACTAAGGCCAGTTGGTAGGTGATGGGCGGATGGCTGCTGACCGGGAAAATCGCGGCCACACGGGTCCGGCGGCCGATCGCCACGTCGCTTTGATAGACAATGCCCGCGGCAGCTTCCCCGCGATCCACCAAGGCAAGCGCGGCGCGCACGTTGGCCGCCCTTGCCGTTCGCGGCGCCACCGCCTGCCAGACGCCCAGCGTTTCGAGCGCGGCCTTGGCGTAGATACCCGCCGGCACATGGGCCGGATCGCCGACCGCGAGACGGCCGTCGCCGAGCGCCTCGACCAGGGGTAGGCCGGGACCAATGGCGATCTGCAACCTGCTGTCGGCCGGGGCAATCAGGACCAGGCGATTGCCCAGGAGGTCGCGGCGTGACTCCGGCAGGATCGCTTGCCGTTCGGCCAGATAGCCCATCCATGCCGGGTTGGCCGCGAGAAACAGATCCGCCGGTGCCCCCTTGGAAATCTGCATGGCCAGCGTGGAGGAGGCGGCAAAAACCAGCCGCACCTCCTGGCCGGGGGAATCCGAAGCAGCATAGAGCTCGGCCACCTCACTCAAGGCATTGGTGGTACTGGCGGCGGCAAAGACCGTAACGTCCTCGCCCCGAGATCCCGAAATTCCCAGGACGAACAGCGCTGCCATGGTTGCGAGCGAAAGTCGGCCTAGGAAAGACAGCGGCAGGACAATGTCCGTTGGGCAGCGAGGGTCGGCCATGGGGCTTGGCGGCTCAAATTCGGTTGTATACCGCCATATACAACGCCTGACCTGTTCGGTCCAGAAAGCTGCTCGGAGGGACCGCCGGGCTTAGGTGTCCGGATCGGCGAAACGGTCGGACATGAGCTCGCGGAATGCCGCCATGTCCGGTTTGAGGCTGGCGGCGGCCTTGGTCTCCATCGCTCTATAGCGATCAAGTATGTCGTTGCCGAGCGGGGTCAGCCGGGCACCGCCGCCCTTCCGGCCACCGCGCGTCGTCTCGACCAGGGGGCCGCGAAAGCAGCTGTTCATGGTCTCGATCAAGAGCCAGGCGCGGCGGTAGGACATGCCCATGCTGCGGGCCGCGCCGGTGATCGAGCCTTCGGCTTTTATTGCCTCCAGCAGGTCGGCCTTGCCCGGGCCCATGGCGATCGCCGAGCCGAGCAGGACGCGCAGGCGGGGCAGGGCCGGCATGGCCTATTTTCCGTAGAGCGCCGCAGGATCCTGTTCGACCGCCAGGCGCTCCTCCAACTGGCCGTTCTTCAAGGCGCGGTAGAAGCAACTGCGCCGGCCGGTGTGGCAGGCCACGCCGCTCTGGTCCACTTGCAGCAGCAGTGTGTCGCCGTCGCAGTCGATGCGCAGTTCGACCAGGCGCTGGAGTTGCCCTGAGGTCTCGCCCTTGCGCCAGAGTCGGGCGCGCGAACGGGACCAGTAACAGACCTGTCCGGTGGCCAGGGTCTCGACGAGGGATTCCCGGTTCATCCATGCCATCATGAGCACTTCACCACTGTCGTGCTGCTGGGCGATAGCCGGTATCAGGCCCTGCGGGTCCAGTGCAAGGGCCGCTTCCAGGTCGGCCGGCAGGCCAGGCGTGTCGTTCATTTCCAGCCTCCTAATCGGCTTGCTTGAGCGCCTTGTGGAAGCGATCGAATCCAGCCTCGAGATCGGCGATGAGGTCGGCCGGATCTTCGAGCCCGGCGTGGAGCCGCAAGGTGCGGCCGGGGGAGTCCCACGTAGTGGCGCTGCTGCATTTCTCCGGATAGCTGGCGATCATCAGGCTTTCGTAGCCGCCCCAACTGGCGCCGATGCCGAAGAGTGCCATGCCGTCGACCATCGCCGCGATCGCGGCGTGCGTGCAGGGTTCGCGCAGCACGATGCCGAACAGGCCGCAGGCGCCGCTGAAATCGCGCTGCCAAAGTTGGTGGCCTGGATCGCCCGGCAGGCCGGGATGGAGTACCCGTTCGACCTCCGGCCGCCCGGCCAGCCAGCGGGCGAGGGCAAGTCCGGTTTCCTGGTGGCGGGCCAGACGTACCGACAAGGTGCGCAGGCCCCTGAGGCTCAGGTAGAGATCATCGGGGCCGACGCATTGACCGAGTTCCCGGGCGGTGGCCCGCACTTTCGGCTCCGCGGCCTCGTTTGCCGTGATAAGGCCCAGCATGGCATCGGCGTGGCCGACGATATACTTGGTGCCGGCCTGGATCGAGACGTCGACGCCGAGTGCGAAAGGCCGACACAGTAAGGAGGCGGCCCAGGTGGTGTCCATCAAGACCCAGGCGCCGGCTTCGCGGGCAACCCGGGCGACCGCTGGTACGTCGGTCATTTCAAAGGTCAGCGAACCGGGCGATTCAAGGAAGACCAGCCGGGTGGTCGGGCGTAGCAGCCTGGCGATGTCGGTGCCGAGGCCCGGGTCGAAATAGGTCGTCTCGACGCCCAGGCGGCGCAGCAAGCCGTCGCAAAACTTGCGGGTCGGCAGGTAGGCGCTGTCGCTCACAAGAATGTGGTCGCCGGGCTCGATGAAGGCGAGCAGGGCACAGGCGATCGCGCCCAGGCCGGAGGACACCGCGACCGTGCCGTGGCCGTCTTCCAGCGCCGCGACGGTATCCTCCAACGCGAAGGTGGTGGGTGTCCCGAAGCGGCCATAGAAAATCGCGCCCTTTCCCTCCCGCCGTGCAGGGTTTTCATAGGTCTCGAGGCAGTCGGCGAGGATCGTCGAGGCGTGGTAGACCGGTGTGTTGACCGCGCCATGAAAGGTCTCCGGGTCCCGGCCCAGGTGGGTGAGCAGCGTGTCGGCTTTGTAGCCCGACTTCTTCATCTTTTAGGTCCTTCCCTGCCAACGTGGTATCCAGGCCGGTTGCCGAGATGCGCCATCCGAGGCCGATCCGTTTATGCCAGGGTCGGGCCCAGGGCGGAAGGCTTTTGCCTGCGTCACAGGGTGCCGATAAGGCTCGGAATCAGCGGCACTATAAGCTGGAGGCGGTCCGCTACCTGCCCTGTTGCGTTTTTGCTGCCGATGTTACATCTTGAGGAACTGACGTGCGGTGCCGGCAATGGTGCGGCATGCCGCATAACAAATAAAGTCAATGTTCAGCAGGGAAGGTTTTTTCCAATGAAGTTCACCAAGGTTCTATTGGCCGCTGCTGCGGCTACTACGTTGTCGACCGCGGCTATGGCCGGAACGCTTGACGACGTAAGGAAGAAGGGTTTCCTCCAGTGCGGTGTCTCGACCGGCGTGGCCGGCTTCGCATTCACCGACGACCAAGGCAACTGGCAAGGCTTCGACCCCGCGGTCTGCCAGGCCGTTGCCGCGGCGATCTTCGGCGACAAGTCGAAGGTCAAGTACACGCCGACCACGGGTAAGACCCGTTTCGAGGCGCTCAAGTCCGGCGAGATCGACATGCTCGCCCGCAACACCACCTGGACCTTCAGCCGCGACGCCGACCTGAAGCTGACTTTCATCGGGGTCAACTACTACGACGGCCAGGGCTTCATGGTGCCGAAGGGCCTCGGCGTCTCCAGCGCTAAGGAACTCGACGGCGCGTCGGTCTGCATCCAGACCGGCACCACCACCGAGCTCAACCTCGCGGACTACTTCCGCAGCAACAACATGAAGTACGAGCCGGTGCCGATCGAGACCAACGCGGAAGCGCGCCAGAACTATCTGGCCGGCCGTTGCGACGTCTACACGACGGATGCCTCGGGCCTTGCCGCGACGCGTGCCACTTTCGAAAAGCCGAACGATCACGTGCTCCTGCCCGAGATCATCTCGAAAGAGCCCTTGGGGCCGCTGGTCCGCCACGGCGACGACCAGTGGGCCGACGTCGTTCGCTGGGTATTGAACGTGATGATCATCGCCGAGGAGTTGGGCATCAACTCCAAGAACGCCGAGCAGCTGTCCAAGACTTCCGACAACCCTGAAGTCAAGCGGATCCTCGGGACCGAAGGCAACTACGGCGAGATGGTTGGCCTCAGGAAGGACTGGGCGCTGCGGTCCATCGGCCAGGTTGGCAACTACAGCGAGGTGTACGAGCGCTTCATCGGCACCGCGACGCCGATTGGGCTCGAGCGGGGCCTTAACGCCCTGTGGACCGACGGCGGCATCCTCTACGCGCCGCCCTACCGGTAAGAAACGAAGCAAGGCTGGACGCGCCGGGACTCCCTGCGCGTCCAGCCGCTTTCGATGAAAAGCTTCGAACTCGCTACCGGGTTGACGTGACATGACGGCGATTGACATCGACCAAGCCCCGTTCAAGGTCTCGAACCTTTGGACGGATCAGAAGTCGCGCGGGCTTCTTATCCAGATCGTTTCGCTTATTCTTCTGCTGTTGTTCATTGCCTATATCGCGAACAACACCATGAGTAACTTGAAGCTGCTCGGCGTTGAAACCGGCTACGGTTTCCTCAGCGAACCTTCGAATTACGATATCAACCAACGGCCGATCGAATACGACTCGCGCAGCAGCCATGGCCGTGCGGCCGTGGTTGGCATCCTCAACACTATGATCGTCGCCGTTTGCGGCATCGTCCTGGCAACACTGTTGGGGTTTACCGCGGGCGTACTGCGGCTCTCGGGCAACTGGCTGATCAGCCGTTTGGTCTATTGCTACGTGGAGTTCACGCGCAACGTTCCGGTGTTGCTGCAAATTCTGCTGTGGCACGGCATCATCGTTCACACACTGCCGCTGCCAAGACAGGCCTTACAGCCGGCCGACGGTGTCTTCCTCTCCAATCGAGGCTTTGCCATCCCCTGGCCGCAACTCGAACCGGCCTTCTGGGCGGTCGTCGTCGCCTTTTTCGCGGCCATCGGCGGGGCTGTTTGGTTCGCGGGCTATGCCAAGAAGGTCCAGGCTGAAACCGGCAAGATCTATCCGGTCATCACGATCAACCTGGCAATGATCGTGCTGGTGCCGGTCGTCGCCTTTTTTCTGGCGGGTCAGCCGGCGACCTTGGATTGGCCGGCGCTCACGGGCTTCAATTTCAAGGGCGGCCTGACGGTCAAGCCGGAATTCATCGCCCTGTGGTTCGCGCTGTCGGTCTATACCGCGGCCTTCATTTCCGAGATCGTCCGTGCCGGCATCATGGCGGTCAGCCATGGCCAGACCGAGGCGTCCTACGCGCTCGGGATCAGGCCGAACTGGACCATGCGGCTGGTGATCCTGCCGCAGGCTCTCCGCGTCATCATTCCACCGCTGATCAGCCAGTACCTCAACCTGACCAAGAACTCGTCGCTGGCGATCGCCGTCGGCTACATGGATATCGTGGCCACGATCGGCGGTATTTCGCTGAACCAGACCGGCCGCGCCCTGGAATGCATGTCCATCGTGCTGGCCATCTATCTGACGATTTCCCTGTCAATCTCGTCGGTCATGAACTGGTACAACAAGCGCGTCGCGCTGGTTGAAAGGTAAGGGAAGATGGCTGAGCAAACCGCAAAGTTCGCGCCCGGCACCCATCCGGACCTGAAGCCGCCGATCACGAGCACCGGTGCGATCAGGTGGGTTCGAGAAAACCTTTTCTCGACGCCGACAAACACGGTGCTGACGCTGCTCAGCCTGTACCTGCTGTATCTGATCATCCCGCCGCTCTATCTCTGGATGATCCACGACGCGGTGGTCAATGCCGCGTCGCGCAACGAATGCCAGGATCTGGGTTCAGGCGCTTGTTGGGCCGTCGTCAGGGTCCGTATAAGCCAGTTCGTGTATGGCTTCTACCCCGTGGAACTGCGCTGGCGGGTTGACTTGGCGTTTGTCCTCTTGGTCGTCGCGCTTGTACCGGCTCTGTTCGACAAGGTGCCCCATCGGGGCTACGCAATGATTTTCACGGTCTGCTACCCGGTGATTGCTTTCTTCCTGCTGTGGGGCGGCCTCGGGTTGGAGCCGGTCGAGTCTTCCAAGTTCGGCGGCATCATGCTGACCGTGACGATCGGCGTCAGCGGCATCGCCTTGTCGCTGCCACTGGGCATTCTTCTGGCGCTTGGCCGCCAGTCCAATCTGCTGGTGCTCAAGGTGATCTGCACCTGTTTCATCGAGTTCTTCCGCGGCGTGCCTCTGATCACGCTGCTTTTCGTGGCATCGACGCTGCTGAGCTATTTTCTACCGCCCGGGGTCTTTTTCGACCTGTTGCTTCGCGTTCTCATAATGGTGACGCTGTTCTCGGCGGCCTACATCGCCGAGGTGGTGCGTGGCGGGCTGCAGGCGATCCCCAAGGGGCAGACCGAGGCGGCACAGGCGTTGGGCCTCAACTACTGGCGCCTGATGGGGCTGATCATCCTTCCGCAGGCGTTGAAAATCTCGATCCCGGGCATCGTCAATACCTTCATCGGCCTCTACAAGGACACGACCCTGGTCGTGATCATCGGTCTGCTCGATCCGATCGGGCTTAGCCAGTCGATCCTGGCGGACTCGAAGTGGCAGGGCCTGTCGACCGAAATTTACGTCTTTATCGCGATCTTCTTCTTCATCTCCTGCTTCAGCATGTCGCGCTACAGCATCTATCTTGAGAAGAAGCTCCATACCGGACACAAGCGTTAGGGAGACCGGAGAATGGCAGACGTCGCAGCAGCGAGTAGCCAAAACCAGGGCATGCAGATCTCCGAAGAGGTGGCGATCCAGATCGTCGGCATGCACAAGTGGTACGGCGAGTTCCACGTGCTCAAGGACATCAACCTGACGGTTCAGCGGGGCGAGCGCATCGTCATCTGCGGCCCGTCCGGCTCCGGCAAGTCGACCATGATCCGCTGCATCAACCGGCTGGAAGAGCACCAGAAGGGTCAGATCCTGGTCGACAACATCGAGCTGACCGGCAACCTGAAGAACATCGAGCACATCCGGCGCGAAGTCGGCATGGTGTTCCAGCACTTCAATCTATTCCCGCACCTGACCGTGCTGGAAAACTGCACCCTGGCGCCGATTTGGGTGCGCAAGACGCCCAAGGCGGACGCCGAGGAAGCCGCCATGAAGTACCTGGAGCGGGTCAAGATTCCGGAGCAGGCGGGCAAGTACCCCGGCCAGCTCTCGGGCGGCCAGCAGCAGCGTGTGGCGATTGCCCGCTCGCTCTGCATGAACCCGCGCATCATGCTGTTCGACGAGCCGACCTCGGCCCTCGACCCGGAGATGATCGCCGAAGTGCTCGAGGTGATGGTCGGCCTTGCCGAAACTGGCATGACCATGATCTGCGTGACCCACGAGATGGGTTTTGCGCGCAAGGTCGCCAACCGGGTGATCTTCATGGACGGCGGCGAGATCATCGAGCAGAACGAGCCGGAAGAGTTTTTCAACAACCCGCAGTCCGACCGCACCAAGCTGTTCCTCAGCCAGATCCTGCACCACTAGGGACCGGCGTTCGGTTCCGCGGGCGGGATAGTCCCATGAAGCCAGGTGGCCTGCGGGCACTGGCGGCGGCGTCGGTTGTTTGGCTCGGCGCGGCGACCTTGGCCGAGGCCGGCGAGACACTTGAAGCGGTGCGCGCACGCGGGGCGCTGAACTGCGGCGTTGCCGCCGGGCGTGCCGGGTTGGCGGAGGCCGATGAAAGCGGGCGGTGGCAGGGCTTCGACGTCGATTTCTGCCGGGCTCTGGCCGCCGCGGTTCTGGGCAGCGATCAGGCCCTTGAGGTTATCCCGCTTGACGGCGCGGCGGCCCGGGCGGCCCTGAGCGCTGGCCGAATAGACCTTCTCGCGGGTGGCAAGGCCGCGCAGGTAAAAGCTGCTGATAGCAAGCTGCGTTTCACGACCTTCACGCTGATCGACGGGCAGGGGTTTCTGGTGCCGCGCAACGGCCCCGACAATGCGCTGGGGCTGGCCCGCCAGCGCGTCTGCGTACGGTCGGGCGAGGCCGGCGAGACCAGCCTGATCAACTACATGCGGTCCTCGGGCGTGGCGTTGAACTTGGTCGTCGTCGCGGACTCGGCCCAACTCAATGACCCTTTGACCAGCGGTCGATGTGACGCCGTATCCGCGGGACGCCTGGTCCTGGCGGCACTGCGGGCGCGGGGTGCCGGTGACTATAGAATTCTCCCCGAGGCGATCTCACGCGACCAGGTCGGGCCCTTGGTGCGCGAGGGCGACCGGGATTGGCTGACCCTGGTCAGGTGGACCGTGCTGGCCCTGATTCAGGCCGAGGAGTCGGGCATCACCCGGGACAACGCCGCGCGAATGCGCGCGACCAGCCAAGACCCCAAAATCAGGCGGCTGCTGGGTGCCTCGGGTGGGCTCGGCGGCAGCCTCGGGCTGGATGCCGACTGGGTCTACCGGGTGGTTCTTGCGGTCGGCAACTACGGTGAAATCTACGGCCGCCATCTTGGGCCGGGTACGCCGCTGGCGCTTGAGCGCGGCCCCAATGCGCTTTGGACCGATGGCGGTATGCTCTACGCGCTGCCGTTCCAGTAGGAATCCGCGGCCGCTCAGGTGGCGATCAACCCCATGATGCGCGGATCTTCGAACAAGCGCTTTTCCTGTTTGTAGGGCTGGAAGCCGCAGCGCTGGTAGAGCGCAATCGCCTTGGGATGGTCGAGTGAATTGGTGTTGACCCAGAGGCGCTTCGGTTCGTGGCTCCAGGCGGTGTCGATCGCCCAGGTCAGCAGATAGCGGCCAAGGCCCTTGCCGATGTAGTCGGGCATCAGCCCGAAGTAGGCGAGTTCGATGTCCGGCGGCTGGCGCCGGTCCAGTTCGGCATAGCCGGCCGGCGCACCGTCGACGTAGAGCACGTAAATCTCGATCCGTTCGTCGGTGATGATCTGGCTGAGCGCCGCGTCGTCCAGGGCGCGTCGCTCATACCACAGCCAGGGCCCGCCGACGGTGTTGTAGAGGAAGCGGTAAAAGGCGACGTTGGGTTGCCGTGCGCGCATCAGGGCTAGTTTCATCCCCTGCGGTGCGACCACATGGGGATGAGAGGGACGTTCGGTAATCTCCAGGTAGGTGATCGTGGTGTCGATCTTGCCGTCGTCGCGGGTCGTCTCGATCCCCGGCGCGTCGCGTCCGTCCAGCCACTTCTGCATGAGATGGCAGGGGTTGGGCTGATAGCCGAGGCTGGCATAGAATCTCTTAACCGCCAGATTGTCCGGGCGGATCATCAACTGCAGCTTCGTCACCTCCCGCTCGATCAGCCAGTCCTCGGCGGCCTGCATCAGCACGGCGCCGATGCCCTTTTGCCGCTGTTCGGGATCGACCCCCAGGAAGTAAACCCAGCCGCGGTGTCCGTCGCAACCGACGCCGACCGTACCCACGAGCCGTTTGCCCTGCTCGGCCAGAAGGATCTCGGCACTTGCCGTCTTCTGATAGAGGTCGACGTCTTGGGACGGGTCTTTCCAAGGGACGGTCAGGTCGCAGGCCTGCCAGAAGGCGATGACCCTGTCGCGGTCGCCATCGGCACAGGGCCTGATTCTCGGCTTTCGGGCGGCGCGTGCCATTTCACTGGTCGCCCGACCCGGTGTCGATCGGCGTTTCGCCGGGCAGGCCCCATTCGGACCACGAACCGTCGTAGAGCGCGACGTCCTTATGCCCGGCCATGTGCAGGCCGAGGCTCAGGATCGCGGCCGTGACGCCCGAGCCGCAGGTGGTGACCACCGGTCGCTTCATGTCGACACCGGCCGTCTCGAAACGGGCGCGCAGTTCCTCGACACCGCGCAGGGTTTGGCTTTCGCGCTCGATCAGATCCGTATAGGGCAGGCTCAGGCTGCCGGGGATATGCCCCGGCCGCAGCCCGGGCCGCGGTTCGGCGTCGCTGCCCTCGAAACGGCCCCGGCTGCGTGCGTCCAGTACCTGCTCCCGGCGGGTCGGCAGGTTGCGAAGGATCTGGTCCTTGTCGCGCAGCATAAAGCTGTTCATGCGGGCGGTGAAGTGCCGCGCCTCGGCGTGGCCTGGTCCGTCCTCGACCCTGCGGCCCTCGGCCAGCCATTTTGGCAATCCGCCGTCCAGTACCGCTACATCGCTGTGACCGAAATAGCGGAAGGTCCACCAGACTCGGGCCGCGCTGAACAGGCCGCGCTGGTCGTAAGCCACGATGCGCACGCCGTCGCCCAAACCCAACTTGCGGACCTTGGAGGAGAATTTCTCCGGCGCCGGCAGCATGTGCGGCAGGTCGCTGTCGCTCTCGGCAATCTCGTCGATATCGAAGAAGACGGCACCGGGGATGTGTTGCAGCTCGAACTCTGTCCGACCGCTCAAGCCCTCTTGGGGCATGTAGTAGCTGGCATCGACCACGCGCACATCCGGCGCTTTGAGGTGCTCGGCCAACCATTCCGTGGTCACCAAGGGGCTGCTGTCGAAGTCGGGCATCAGAGGTTCTTTCCTACAGTGTGTTTTCTATTCCGCGAACACGATGTTGATGCGGCGGTTCTGCCGCCCCTTGTTCTCGATCTTGGCCACCCTGACCGGACCGATTTCGCCGGTCTTGCCCACATGGGTGCCGCCGCAAGGCTGCAGATCAACACCCTCGATTTCGAGCAGCCGCACCTTGCCGGCGCCCATGGGAGGTTTGACCGACATGGTGCGCACCAACCCGGAATTCTCGGATAGCTCCTGGTCGGTGATCCAGCGCTGCTGGACCGGAAGATCCGCTTCGACCAGACGGTTGAGCTCGGCGGTGATCGCCTCCTTGTCGAGGTTGGTGTCCGGCAGGTTGAAATCGAGCCGGCCCTTGCCGTCGCCGACCTGGCCGCCGGTCACGTCCCCGGTGACCACGGCGCAAAGCAGGTGCAGGCAGGAATGCATGCGCATCAGCCTGTGGCGCCTGGCCCAATCGATCTCCGCCTCGACCTTGCTGCCGGGGGCGGGCAGGGCGGCGCCGTCCTCGGGCACGTGAACCACGTCCTCGTGGTTTTCGCCCTTACGGGTGTCGACGATGTTGATTTCACCGCCGTCGGCCAGGCGAAGCACGCCGGTATCGCCGGGCTGGCCGCCGCCAGTGGGGTAGAAGACCGTGCGGTCCAGTCGGATGGCGCCAGGCTCGGCGGAAATCACCGCGGCTTCGCAGCTTTTCCGGTAGGCGTCGTCGCGAAAGATCAGTTCCATGGTCTTTGCCTCATTCCAGCCAGCCGGGCACCGGCAGGCCCTTTTCGCGCAGGAAGGCCGGATTGAACAGCTTGCTCTGGTAGCGCGTGCCGTAGTCGCAGAGGATCGTGACGATGGTGTGTCCCGGACCCATCTGCTTGGCCAGGCGAACGGCGCCGGCCACGTTCATGCCGCTCGATCCGCCAAGGCAAAGGCCCTCCTCCTTCAACAGATCGAAACAATAGGGGATCGCTTCCTCGTCGGGGATTTGGAACGGCGCGTCGACCTCCAGGCCTTCCAGGTTGCCGGTGATGCGGCCCTGGCCAATGCCCTCCGTGATCGAACTGCCCTCCGACTTCAACTCGCCGCTGGTGAAGTAGCTGTAGAGCGCCGCGCCCATGGGATCGGCGAGACCGATGGCCACGTCCTTCTTGCGCTCGCGCAGCGCCGTTGCGATGCCGGCCAGCGTGCCGCCCGTACCGACCGCGCAGATGAAGCCGTCGACCTTGCCGTCGGTCTGTTCCCAGATCTCGGGCCCGGTGCCCTCGACATGGGCCTGGCGGTTCGCGGTGTTGTCCCATTGATTAGCGTAGAGCACGCCCTTTGGCTCGGTCTTGGCCATCTCCTCGGCCAGGCGCCGGGAGACATGGACGTAGTTGTTCGGGTCCCGGTAGGGTGCCGCCGGCACCTCCCTGAGTTCCACGCCG
>Ga0265309_10001095_pt1 | contig 11655 bp, 8 predicted proteins | sample Helome_FD_192492 | JGI IMG/M metagenome (GOLD analysis project Ga0265309, IMG submission 192492) | Marine sediment microbial communities from subtidal zone of North Sea - Hel_20160524 (Illumina Assembly) | ecosystem: Environmental > Aquatic > Marine > Subtidal zone > Sediment ...
ATATGGCGCGCCCGACAGGATTCGAACCTGTGACCCCTGCCTTCGGAGGGTAGGTATCGCTCGCACATCAGGGGGCCATTCGATTGCCGTATACCGCGACTTGTTTTACTTGCGGTATAAAATGCGCTTCCAAAAGATGAAAACGGCGATATCCCACCCTGAAAAAGCCTTACATATTTATTCAAATCAGTTAGTTAATATTATACCGCAATTTTTATTAATTGCGGTATAATCTACCTATGAAAGAAATCGAATACCTCCCCAATAGCTTGTCAGTTCAATATAGCGAGTTGATGCAAAATTGTGTGTATCCAATTTCTGACGGCTCCAACCTGTCATTCAAATACAAGACGATCAATGACAAGCGCTATTGGTATCTGTACATAAGTGTCGGCAGCACTCGACGAGAACACTATCTGGGCGAGGAGACAAACGAACTGCTGGATCGAATCGACGACGAAAAGGCGCTTTGGGCATCGAATGCCGATGATCGCGAGCTCAGGCACCGACTCGTCAATATGCTCATTGGCGGCGGCATGGCCACCGTCACAAGGGATGAAGGCAAAGTTGTCTCCCTGCTCGAACGTAACGGCGTATTCCTTATTGGGGCCGCCCTTGTGGGGACGCTGGCGTTCAGAGCCTACGCGAATATGCTGAGCGTCGCCTGGGCCAGCGATGCCGGAACACAAGATATCGATCTTGCCGCTGACAACCACTATGAATTGGCGTTGCCTAGACCTCGATCTCCGATCAACCTGAGACAGACAATTCTGGATAGCGGCATGGGGTTCTTTGAAGTTCCGGCATTGAACCACAAGCAGCCATCGACGTCTTTCAAAATTAGAGGCAGAGACTTTATCGTCGACGTCCTCGCGCCGATGAAAGGACGAGAAACTGTCCGACCTGTGCATTTATCCGACCTTGGAACGTATGCATCACCTTTACGGCATCTGGACTACCTATTGGACGATCTTCAGCCGGCAGTTCTACTTTACGAGCACGGCATCATGGTCAACGTACCGGCACCAGGTCGTTTCGCGATTCACAAATGCATAGTCAGCGGGAAAAGATCAGCAGCATTCGCCGCAAAAGCACTGAAGGACCGAAGTCAGGCTGAACAGGTATTTCAGGTCCTGCTCGAAAATCGCCCAACGGATATTTCGCTCGCCTATGAAGCCGCGAAGGCTCAAGGCGAGGCTTTTGTATCCGACTTTCAAGCTAGTCTCCGCCTGATCGACGAGGCCGTGGCAACTGCCGTGCACGAGCAAATAAGAAACGAACGAGTTTAGAAGAACAGCGCGCCCGACAGGATGGGCCTTCGGCCTGTCCTCGCTACGCTCGTCGGTGCGAACCTGTGACCCCTGGCTTCGGAGCACTAAACCTGTCTAATGTGTAAATCGGTTTCCATCGGGCAAGATCGGTATCTTGCTGAAATATTTGAAGAAATGGCGTAGCTACCTCAATACCGATTAAGCCCTTACAAGACAGATTCTGTCGGTCACTGTCAAAACTGGTCACAGAATTAGTTCGGTTTCGAACCATTCCTTATCCTGTATTTCTGAGGACTTTGCCAATTCTTAGGAGTCTGCGCCGACGAGCAAAGCAAGAAAAGGCCGAAGGCCCATCTTGGCGAACAGTAGCTGGTTCATAGCCAGGCACTTTAATTCCAGTTTCGGCTTTAGATTCCGGTGCTTATGAGCGACCGCTGTCCCATAGAATACTGTGATTGGATCAGCAAGCGCTTGATTTGATTACATACCCAACAAGCCAATGGGGCAATGTACGTCGTCAAATCATTTGGCAAATATCTGAATATTCGGTAACGCCTAGATCTAGGCTGAACTACTTCATATCCACATAGTGAAAAGGCCCTGTCCATTGATAGGTCTTATCGCTAATTTCGACCTGATGTTTTTCGGAAGCGGCTGCGTTCATGTTGGACAAAATGAACATACTCGTATGCCCTTGAAGGTCTTCGATAGAAACTGCTGTGTACTCCTTATCGTCGTAAACGACCTTCAACTCCGCAATATTGCTATTTGAATTGACCGCAATCTCCGATACCGGGCTGTAGTTACCGTGCGGCTCTATAGTGCTTGCAAAGACTGTGCTGTTGACACCATTCCTTCGGATCATAAACGCCGCATCCCTGCGCAAATTGAAGTCGGGGTCGTTGGCACCGAGTCTGGTGAACAGCAATTCATCAGAAGGGCGGGTCACCGATGTCAGTGTGTAGAATTTGCCGTTGCCCATCCACGAAAATTGGGTGTTGTCGGAACCAGGACTGCCTTTTCCTTCCAAATACAAATGCTGATACCCGTTTTCTTTCCCTAAGGCACTTAATGTCGATGGAAAGTCATATTCGAAATTGACTTTCATCACCTGCCCCATGAAATAGAAAGGCAAATCGTACTGGTTCTTTTCGTTCGAACTCACTTTGAGAATGTCCAACAAAAACGGCTTTTCGAAATTCTCGTTTTTGACGATAGCCATAGTCCGTTTCATTTCCGTGCCCGGATAGGCGTTAGTTTCTGTGGCACTGACGACCTGCACGTCTTTGTCGGAGGCATCGAAGAAATAGAGTTCTGAATGATGCTGACTGCCGATCTCGTACTTACCTTCAAAGTGTGACGTCTCGTTCTGCGTAATCGTGTTGTGAGCGATTGTTTGCTTGGCCCACGTGGTATTTTCCTCCAGGTAGTTGCCTCCGCCCTTTTGCTCGATGTTCACGAATCGTGCGAGACCATAATCCTGCAGGATTTCATCGCCCTGTTCGTAAAGGGAGAAGGAAAGCTTGTCATAGTGACCGTGGCTCAAGCCCTGAGCCGCATATTTGAACACCAACGTCAGTTCCTCATCGCCGTAACGCAGAACAGCTACGCCTCCCTGCTTGCCGTTCGGCCCATCGGAAAGATTGACGGACTTCTTTTGAAATGCCCTCGTCTTGCCGTCGCGAACGGCTGCAGCGACGGCGAAGCCTGCATCATCGAGAAGTACCTGGCCCTGTGCCTCGGCGATACTCAGGAGCCGGGGATCCTCACCGCCCATGTGATAGGCAATATCGACGGCCGTCACTATGGACCCGGCATGGTAGGACATGCCTTTCTGTCCATCATTGAATGCGAAGAACTCTCCGTCTGCGTCCGACAGGTTCAGCAGTGCATCCACGGCTCTCAGCAGCACGTCTCCGTCGTTCTCGAAGATCTCAAGCTCAGGCTTTACGTTATGCAGGCCTTGGGCAAATACGAGGAACGGGTACATGGCATACCGCTGATAATAGGGACCCTCTGTGTAATAGCCGTCCGGTGAAAATGGCTCATCGAGATTCGCGAGGAAGCCGGCTTTCCTATCTTTGTCGTAGATGAAGCCGCCGTCGTTATCCTTGGCCGCAACATCGATTTCGGCAAATGGGATGCCGTTGAGCGCACGGTCAACCAGTTCGTCGTCTCCCATGACGAGGCCGATCATGCCGACCGCTGCGTTGCCCCAGGTGCTGTGGTTATGGACGCGGTTGAAGAACTGCGGGCTGTCAACAGATATGTGATCGGCGAACGGTCGGAACAGATTCTCTTCCAGCTTCTCCCGCTCTTCCACAGACAGATAGTCGTAGACGGCATCGTAGGCCTGGCTCACGTACACGAGCCAGTTGGAATCGTTCAGGCACTGCCAGAAGAGCTTGCCGCGCGCATAGGACCGTTCCTTGGGATGCAGCGGCAGGTCCTTGTACATGGCTTCGTACTGGAACAGCATGTCACGAACATAGTTGGAGTATTTCTCGTCTTCGAGGATCTGGTAAAGCACACCAGCCTTCTGGGCCATGAAGAAATTACGCTTGTGCCGCTCGTGCGTATAGCCGCCTGAAAAGTCCTTAGGGATCGGAGTGTCAATGCCGTTCTCGATCTCGGCGTCCACTTCCGCCTTGACCTTTTGTACCGTGGCGTCGAAGAGAGGAACCGCGCCCAATTCCGCCCTGATCTGTTCAACGCCCGCTTTGGTCAAGATGAGCTTGGGGTGGTCGCCTGCTTGCGATACTGGCGATACCGCCAAGCCTAGTATCGTCAGGGACGTTGCTATTGAGTTTCTGAAGTTCATTCGTCGCGCGGCCTCTCACAGATAGAAATTGAATCCCTCATTGGCGCATGGCCGTGAGCGCGTGAATGACACCGCGCAATTCGGCCAGCCCCTTCATGCGACCGGCGTATGAGTAGCCGGGCCGCACACCATTATCCGATTTTTCCTCGCCCAGAGTATGTCCATGGTCCGGCCGCATCGGAATAGCACAGCGCCCGGGCGGCATGCCCACTCTTTGCTGTTCTGCATCGAGCAGGGCGCTGATGATGCCGACAATATCGTTGTCGCCGTCCAGGTGATCGGATTCGTAGAATGATCCGTCATCCTCGCGCTTTACGTTGCGCAGGTGCACGAAGTAGATGCGCTCATGAAACTCACGAATCATTGCGACAAGATCATTGTCGCCGCGCGCGCCATACGAGCCGGCGCACATTGTCAGGCCGTTCGCCGGGCTTGGCACGGCATTGAGCAGCGCGCGCGCATCGTCGGCAGTCGACACGACCCGCGGCAGGCCAAAAAGCGAAAACGGCGGGTCGTCCGGGTGAATCGCCATAACGACGCCGGCACCTTCGGCCACTGGAATGATTTCGTTGAGAAATGCGATCAGGTTGGCACGGTACCGGTCATTGCCTAGCTGCGAGAACTGCTCAATTTCCGCACGGATACCGTGACGGTCGTAGCTTCCCTCACCGCCCGGCAGCCCGGCGATGATGTTCTGCTCAAGCGCCGTACGTGCCTCTGCCGACATTTCAGCAAAACGTTCGGTGGCTCGCTTGATGACGACATCGCTGTAACTGTCTTTCGCCCCGTCACGCTCGAGGACGAACAGATCGTACGCCGCAAAGTCCGCCATCTCGAAGCGCAGCGCGTGGGCCTTGTTTGGCAATTCGTAAGTCAGGTTCGTGCGCGTCCAGTCGACGACCGGCATGAAGTTGTAGCAAACGCGGTGGATGCCAGCCGCACCCAGGTTGCGAATGCTTTCCTTGTAGTTCTCGCAATAACGCCGATGCTCACCCGAGCGCGTCTTGATGTCGTTGTGCAGAGGTATAGACTCAACGACCGACCAGGAAAGACCGGTGCGCTCAATCAAACGTTTGCGCTCGTTGATGTCCTCAGCAGTCCAGGCTTCACCTGTCGGAACGTGGTCGAGCGCAGTGACAATTCCGGTAGCACCCGCTTGTCGGATTTGCTCAAGGGTCACGTTGTCGGTGGGCCCGAACCAGCGCCAGGTTTCTTCCATCGCAGTGAGCCCTCGCTTGGACGCGTCGTCGTGCCGGATGTTCCGGCAAGCTTAGCAAATTCTGGTATCGTGCTGCCCCATGTTCAAGCGACTCTCCAAAACACTGGCGTTATTTCTCCCGGGAATTTTCTTGCTGGGTTTCAATATTGGAACCGGAAGTGTTACCGCCATGGCCAAGGCAGGAGCGACCTACGGCATGTCCCTTTTGTGGACGATCGTGGCATCGTGCCTGGCGACCTTTATCATGATTAATGCCTACGGTAGATTGACGTTAGTCACTGGCGAAACGGCTTTACAGGCGTTCCGCCGCCACATTCATCCGTTGGTCGGCCTGTTCTTTATCGTCGCCCTGACCGCCGGCGTAAGCGGCAGCGTCATGGGCGTGATGGGCATCGTGGCGGAGATCAGCTCGGAGTGGTCGAAGGGTTTGGTCGAAGGTGGAATCGAACCGATCTGGTTCGCGGCATTCTTTGTGGCGCTGGTCTACTACATTTTCTGGAACGGCCGGACCCAGTTCTTTGAGCGCAGCCTGGCGGTCGTAGTCGCCATCATGTCTGCCTGCTTTATTCTGAACTTCTTTATCCTGATGCCACCGCCTGTAGAGATCGCGAAAGGTCTGCTACCGACCCTACCGGACGTGCCACTGGACGAAGGCAAAGGGCCGTTTCTCGTTATCGCATCGATGGTTGGCACGACGGTATTCTCGGGCTTGTTCATCATCCGTACAACCTTGGTGAAGGAAGCGGGCTGGACACTTGCAGACAGCAGAATGCAACGCAACGACGCGATCGTGGCCGTTGCCATGATGTTCGTCATCAGCGGCTCTGTTATGGCGGCAGCAGCCGGCACTTTGCACGTGGAGGGAGTGGGCCTCGAAAGAGTGTCACAAATGATCGGCTTGCTGGAGCCCCTTGCCGGTTCGTTCGCTACAGCGATATTCGTGGTTGGTATTGTCGCCGCGGGCGTTTCGTCTCAATTTCCCAACGTCCTGATGGTGCCCTGGCTGTTGTGCGATTTTGGCCAGACGGAGCGGGACATGACCTTGCCGCGATACCGCGTCATTGTTCTTGCCATCTCTTTGCTCGGGCTGGTCGTGCCGATCTTCGAAGCACGACCCGTGTTTGTGATGATCATTTCCCAGGCCTTCAACGCCGTCATCCTGCCCGTGACGGTCGCCTGTATTCTCTATCTCGGCAATCGGCGGGATCTCATGGGCGAACACCGAAACACGGTAACGACCAACGTCGTGCTTACCGCGATCCTGCTCTTCTCCCTCGTTACCACGTCAATGGGCATCCGCGGCGTATGGCAAATCATCGCATCTTGAATCGCCATGAAGGATTCGACTCGAAATGTCATATGAGCTAGTGATATTCGATTGTGATGGGGTGTTAGTCGATAGCGAAGAGTTAAGCAACAAGGTCCTCGCAGAAATGTTGGCCGATTACGGGCACCGAGTTTCCGATTACGCCTCAGAACATCGTTTCCGAGGAATGCAGCTTACGAAATGCCTCGAAATTCTCGAGCGTGAGGCAGGAGTAGAACTTCCCGAATCTTTTGAAACCGACGTCAGGCAGCGCATGTCAGCGGTATTTCAGGCGCAGCTTCGACCTGTCGAGGGAGCGCTGCGACTCGTTGAGTCGCTGCAAATCCCCTTTTGTGTTGCGTCGACTGGCCCAAGGAAGAAGACCGAGGAAAACCTGCGAACTACGAATCTGTACACGCACTTCGCCGGCAAGGTTTTCAGCGGGTATGAGATTGGCTCCTGGAAGCCCGATCCGGGCATTTTTCTGGCTGCGGCGAGTCATTTTGGCGTCTCACCAGAAGACTGTATCGTTATCGAAGACAGTCTTGTCGGTGTAAGCGCGGGAATGGCGGCGAACATGACAGTTCTTGCTCTGAGTGCGACACCGGACAATAACTCTCTAGCGATCGCGAACAAAGTATTCGGAAGCCTGGGTGAGATTCATAAGTTTTTCGTGTCGCAAAATCTATCGCACGAATAAAAAAAGCCCCGGCATTTGCCGGGGCTTTTCTGCGACCTGAGATGCCATCATCGATGGCGATACTGGTGATTCGCTATTGCTTTCTAAAAGCGGTAGCTAGCACCGACAATAATGCGACGATCGGTGAGGCCTTCGTAGCACAGCAGAGCGCCTTCATTGACACAATACTGATCAATATTTTCCTCAGTGATGTTAACGGCTTCAAGCCCAACGTTGAATTGATCGTTGACGTAATAATTCATGCTGGCATTGAGCTGCCCCCTATCGTCGTTAACAACGGGAAATCCCCATGGGGGGCTGGACGTACCGACATAATCGTCTGAGCGGTATGCCTCACGCCACGTCCAACGCGCCCTGGCTGAAAGACCGTATTTTTCGTAGTAGACCGTTATGTTGTAAGCATTTTCAGACAGGTCGAGCAAGTCTCCACGCCATGTAACAACATCTGTGGCACCCAGTGAATTAAAGACGGTGGTAGGGCGACTGAAAGCACTGAAGAACTCGTCACTGCCACCGAATTCCTGGTTGGTGTAGTTCGCGAGAAATCCGAACCCGGATGCCCAACCCAGCTTATCCTCGAACTCTGCAAGATCGTATTGAAAGGCGATTTCAACACCTTGTTGCGTGCTCGTTCCAGAACCATTGATTGTCTGCGATGTCGGAACACATACTCCTGGAGGCGTGCCCGGTGGAGCGAAAACGTTCGGATCCGCAATGGGGTTGAAAATACCGCCGGCTTCACAAGGGGGGGTAATGTCACGGAATCCATTGGCATCTTCTACCGGGTCGGAATCTGTTGGGAAGAACAGGCCGGTACGTTCCTTGTGGAAATAGCCCACGCTTACCACGGCAGCCGGTGCAAAATACCATTCAACGGAGAGATCAATTGAAGTGACCTCTTCAGGCACCAAGGCAGGATTTCCGAGCGAAACGGGAGGGTTCGGGCTGGTGCTAAACGTAAATGAAGTTGACAGATCGTCAAAATCCGGACGCCTGATATCTTCGCTCCAACTGAAACGAACAAGGACATCTTCGGCTACGTCTGCAACCAGATTGAGTCGTGGCAGCCCGAAACTATAACTGGCACTTGTCGTTGTCGGTTCCACCGTACCATCGAGAATACGATTTCCTGTCGAGTCAAGGTCGGTTGTAAGCCAGCGGAGACCTACATTGCCTCGGAAGATACCGCTCGCAAAATTCGCTTGCGCATAAAAGGCGCTGGTGTCTTCTTCAATATCAAAGAACGCACTGGCAGTCGACGATGGTTGGCTGAGTCCGCCTTCAGTAGAACCCGTCAATGCCTGGTGCGTGAGAATCGCATCATTCAGTGCCGCTATCACAGCCTCCGGGTCATCCTCTACCTGGTCCGGGTTAACGTAAAGAAAATCAGGAAAATACAGTTGTCTGCCGTCCGCCTCATTGAAATTATTGGGGCCTGCAGTGATGACGCTCGAGAACAGATCGCCCGAAGGCGCATCGTCGATGTTTCTTAACCCCTTGTTTGAACGAATCTGATTCCTGGTACTTGAAGTCTCGCTATAACGATAACCGAATTCAACCGACGTAAGGAATTCCGAGGAATCCAACATGTCGTACGAAAAATCAAGACGAAATGCGTTTTCTTCATTGTCGGCTTGGTCAAACGCTGAGTTTACGTCACGCAGCCGGTAGTTTGCGGGATCAAGCAACTGCTCACTCGTTGGCGCGTTTGCTTCACTGGTTGCAATGCCAGCTCTGAGCGAACCGCCCGTCAGATCGAACTCAATCGGGGTGCCATTTTCATTGGGTGAGCCAAACGGCACGTTCGGGTTGATAAAGTTGAGAGTGGTGTTGACGCGAGGTGTACTGGTATTAGACTCAGAGTGTGAAATCTCTGCTCCCATTACAAGCCTGTCGCGCTCCCACGCACCACCCAAACTGAACAACTTGCTATCGGTCTCGCGCGAGTCGGTATCACTTGATAAACGCAGGTTCGGATCCCACGGGGAATCAGTCAGGGCAGGAATAATACCGCGGACGGCCGCTTCGATAGAACCAAGATCCTGGCTGCCATTTACGCCATCTAATGATCCAAAATCGACCGTCTCGAACTCAGTAATATTCGCGTCAAACCTGAGGTTACTCACGCCAGATGTCTGCACCCTCGAGCTCTTTTGATGACTTTCCTGATCACCGAGGACCGTATCAAAATACAATGTCAATTCATCATTCGGTGCCCACTCTAACGTAGCGGCAGCGTTGTAATTCTCATATTCAAAATTTTCTAACTCCTGAACAAAAAACTGCATTGGAAGAAAATCGAAACCAGGAGCACTGGCGTTATCACCCGCAGCGACGAAGTTATCGCGATCGGTACGAGGACGGAAGTTGGTCACATCTTGCTGACTATAACCCCCGCTGACGACGAACCCGAAATCTCCGTAGCCTGTCGACCAATTATCGCCGTAGGAAAGTGATACCCTGGGGTCAAGACCACTTTCTTGTGACAGGTTGCTGTCTTCCCCCTGGACGCGGATATATGCCAATGTTTCCGTCAATTGAAGTGGACGTATCGTTTTCAGGTTGATCGTTCCACCAACAGACCCTTCAATCGTTTGCGCTTCAGGCGCTTTGGCCACTTCAACGGACGCGATAATCGCCGGAGAAATATCTTCAAAATCGATGCCGCTGCGTCCAGCACCAGAACCCACAGTAGAAACACCATTTATTTCGGTACGGTTTGCATTGGTACCGCGAATCTGAACCCCGGTGCCGACACCGGCCGTGCGAGTAATCTGGACGCCTGGAACGTTCTCCAGAACTTCTGCCAGGTTTTGATCCGGGAGCTTACCAATATCCTCCGCGACGATTACTTCGACCAGGTTTTCCGAATTTCGCTTCTGGTTAATAGCATTCGCCAGAGATCCGCGGATACCGACGGTGATGATTTCTTCAATCGGTTCTTCGTCTTGCGCGAATATTGCGGGCGCGAAGGCAAACGTGGATGCGCCGAGCAACAACGCGGTGATAGTCCGTTGACAATTCACTTGATTTCTCCCCTGCATAGCCATATTGGTGACAGCCAGTTCTTGTGAGCCTGATCAGGACCAATTATATGCGATATTACTACCTCTCTGTCAACCCTTATACTATTCCAATTGACTTAGATTGGTAGGACCAGTTAATCTAATGGCCGTTTGACGTCGAACCGAAGCGCTCTGCCAAGGTACTTGAATTCCGCGTCAATTCTGTAAATGATTGGTTTTCATGGTGGACTGGCAATCGGTCTGCAAGGACTCTGAAGGGAAACGCATGGAAAAGGACAAGCGCCTGTATCACTCAGTTGCTGACCAGATCATGAAATTGATCCACGACGGCGCATTCCCACCAGGCAGTCGACTTCCGGGTGAGCGCGAGCTGGCGGAGCGGTTCGGCGTCAGCCGCGTCACCGTTCGCGAAGCGGAAATTGCCCTTCAGGCGCTCGGTCACATCAGAATCAAGACTGGTTCAGGCGTATACGTGTTAGACGGCTCGGAAATGAGCAATGAGGGCTTGCCGGGAGTCAGCGCCTTTGAACTCACCGAAGCACGGCTGTTGTTCGAGTCGGAGGCCGCCGCGCTTGCAGCACACAATATTGACGATGCCAGTCTGCGGCACCTGGATGACCTGATTGAGAGAATGTCGAACTCGAACCCGGCTGATGAAGAGGATTCGCAGCGAGCGGATCAGGAATTCCACCTTGCCGTCGCTGCCGCTTCGAAAAACGCTGCAGTACAGTACATCGTTGAAACCCTGTGGAAAATGCGTACAGAAATTGCATCCGTCCGCGAGGTACACGCCGCCATTTGCGCCAAGGAGGACGTCACGGATCGTGCTTCGGAGCACGCCGAAGTCCTCGAAGCACTGAGAAATCGCGACCCCGCCGCCGCCCGCGACTCAATGCAAAAACACTTCAAGCGCCTGCTTGCGTCAATGATTGATGTGACGGAAGAGCAAGCGCTGTGGGAAGTCCAGCAACAAGTATCTGCCAGTCGACAAAGATTCCTGAAATCGGCCGAGGGCGAATAATCAACCTGGTCATCCGAAAGACCGTCATCAGACGCTTTCACGGTACTTAGCAGGTCACATCCGACGCATCGTCATTAGAGTTATCGTCTATTGGTCCTACCAATAACGACGATCTCTCGCAATCTGGTCTGCTTTATTGGTTGACAAACTGGCTTGCCAAGCCTAATCTTGCTGGCAAAGAGCAACTGCCCGACCAATAAGACGCAAACCACACATGCAGCTGCCATCGTCACATTTATCTTGGTCGGCGCCGCGCAGACAAGCCCGACAATTCAACCTCGCTGGCCACTG